>Ga0078972_1000514_pt1 | contig 160276 bp, 138 predicted proteins | sample YelNatPaOPGAMG01_FD_67568 | JGI IMG/M metagenome (GOLD analysis project Ga0078972, IMG submission 67568) | Hot spring thermophilic microbial communities from Obsidian Pool, Yellowstone National Park, USA - OP-RAMG-01 (SPADES assembly) (version 2) | ecosystem: Environmental > Aquatic > Thermal...
TATCAGTAACTTGGGCAGAGCAATTCCCACACTACCCTCGATATTCTGTAGATTACAAGAACATATACCCAGAACTTTCACCCGAAGAACAAAAGAAGAAACATTGGCCAGATGAAGGTGAAGATATCTACTATGAAGTTCACGTAAAAAACGTCGGATTTGCAAGCTCCAAGAAAACTGACTTCATCTGCACCATAGACGGCAAAACAGTTAAAAAAGCGACCATACCTGCGCTCAAACCACGCGAAGAAACGATAGTAAAAGTGCCTTGGAAATGGAAGATGGGGGCATATCCATTCGTAGCAAAGGTAGATACATCTGGCAGTATGGATGAGATATCGAAAAAGAACAACATCCTTACATTCCAAACAAATGCTTACACTCTCTTCGCAATATGCGAGAAAGGTATGACTGAACAAGTAGATGCTGTTAACAATATCTATGGTTCGTTCTCGTTTGAAGATTGGCTTCGGGGAGCGACAGTAGATACAATGAACAGACTGTTCCGACACAGCAAATATGATTTCGCACCTGAAGGCGCAAAGATAGGTGTCAGAGTTGGCAGAATCTACGTAGTAGACAAATTAACGAACGATACCCAAAGCAAATTCGATTTGATTGCCTGCGATGGCGGATGGAGTTATCCTACTACAAGTTCGCCTGAGTATTGCAACCTAGCCAACTCATATATGTGGGCGCTGGATCACGAGCTTACGCACCAGTTGGGAATTATTGATGACTACAATTTTGACCTTGGAGGACAGAACAATAAAATCAACGGCAAAGGATTCGGACAACCTGACGGGGGTATGATGGGCGGCGGTCATGTAGGAAACAATACTCAGCCTGCTTATGCCGACATAGACGTTGCAGCAATGAATATGACATATGGACATCGCAGAGGGTTCTTCGGCGAATATCTATTCAACGTCCCTGACAAAAACATCCTTATACTAAAGGTGGACGGGAAACCGATGGCAAATGTGGAGGTAGAAGTCTATCAGAAGAGTATGTGGGATGGCACAATGCAGGGAGAGCCAAAACACCGAGGCAGAACAGATGCAGAAGGAAGGTTTGAATTAGCTAACAGACCTTGGTATCCCATAGAAGGTGCTCGTGAAGGCCAATCCAAGCCTCCAGCAACTGGAACCGAACGATTAACAACTGCTACCGGATGCACGCTAAAGCCAAATCCTTTCGGCTATATAGACGTAGTAGGCAGAAATGGATTGTTTATGGTACGTGCAAATATGGGCGACAAATGGTATTATGAGTTCATAGACATAGGCCATTTCGTATGCGAGTATGCACGAGGGCACATAAAAGAGGCTTTCTACACATTGGAAATGAAACCTGAGTGAGTTTCTTTAATCGAGTCGGGACCTGTTTGTAAAAGAGTTGAAACGAACAGGTCCCACCCAAACTGTATTTTCAGACCGCTCGCTATCTTGCCACTTATGTCATCTTGATTTGGAGGATTAGAATGCACATAAAACTCAACAAATTTAAACCATATATGCTGCTTGCTATTACAGCCGCACTGATTGCGCTCAGTATAACGGCTACACTTGCAGGTCCTCAGCATTGGGGATCTGGATATCCATATCTTATAGCCATCAGACAGATTGATAAATCTGCTGATATGTTGCAAGCCTATGAGCTTCCACTGAGAGCTAAAGATGCCACTTGGATTACAAGATGGACAGATAGAAAAGGTTTGAAGGGGTGTGCAGCTCAATTTGCTGCTACCGGCGACTTCTGGCCTAAAAATTTCGGAACAGAGTATTTAGCAGCTATCATCCCAAACCCAAACGGAGCTTCCGTGTGGATATTCGAAGCACCGCAGGTATTCGGCACGTATAGCTGGAAGTTAGTAAACAAAGCAAAACTACAGTTTCCCAAAAACCTGCAAAATGCTCGCATAATTGGCTCAACCACAGGCGACCTGCTCAAAATCAAACGCGACCAAATTATCATTACAGCGCAAACTAACGCAGGAATCAATATTGTTGCATTCATTCCTCCGGACAATCCAAAGGCGTCTGAGTGGCAATCCGACGGAAATATCTACCGACTGCCAAAGATTAACGGTGAATTTGCAGGCATCGCATGTGGGGATTTTTGGGGTGAAAAACAAGAATATATAGCTATCGCCACGAATATTGGCACAAAAACACATGTTGGATTCTATGAGTTAAGCAGAGGAGAGATAAAATTTTTGACCTCCGACGCCGCAGATATTCCAAAAATAATTCCTACAGGACTAATAGCAACCGACTGGACAAAAGACGGCTTCGACACGTTGACTTTTATTCCCGCTGACCCAAAACAGCGTTGCCAAGTACGCGTAGCACCGCTGAAACCTGGGATGACAAAAGCCAGTCTTGGTCCAGTTTACACTGGTAAAGCAATGTCAAGGCAATGGATGCCGGGCGCCGGAGGCAAATCTAGTAAAATCACCATGACCGGCATAATGCCAAGACTCAGCGCAAAGAAAACTATTCTAACTGCTGGTAGAATATTTGGGTACGTAAATGTAACACCGACAACGTCCATTCGAAAAACCCATAAATATGACCCTAGCCCTGACGCTGAAATCGCTTTTACTCACCGTATCCCCACTTATTCGATATTCAAAGGCGAACCTAATTATGGATGGCCCGCAAAAGGCGAAACGATGGGATATGAAATCGCAATAAAAAACAACGGGCAGACAACTATACCAGCAGGTTCAGCAGTGCTTCGAGTGTGGATTAATACACCTTACCGAAACGCAGATGCAGACATACGGACTTGTGACAAACCAAACATGATTATTCCAATTAAAGAAGCACTGCCTCCATTTGACCCAATGAACCCCAAATATGTAAAAATAAAAGTTACAACAAAATGGCCTTACGACCTAATTCCATGCGGACCTAGAGCTACGTGGAAAAAGGTAAATTTAGAACAAGTTGGAGAGCGGTGGCTGGTAGTAGACTTAGATTGCAAAGGCGACGCCAATCTACGAAACAACCGCTACGAAGCAGCTTTTCATTCATATACATACCACCCAATTTTCAGAGAGTATGCCAATTTAGCCAACCGCATACCAACTGTCGAGGGTGACCCATGCAGTCTAGAATACCTATCTCGCAAGCTGGCAGATGCAATAACCTGCGTATGGGAACGCTCGGGCACGTTAAAAAACGAAGATGTGCTGCAGAGAGCTTATTTCGACGGCTATGAAATAGGTTTTCCAGATGATAAAAAAGACAATGAGGAACGACTAGAGGCATGGCGAGTAGTGCAGGATAAATATGAAGGTTGGAGAGAACTGGACATTTGGTGGGGAGAAAACCAGACTTGGGAGAAATATGACTGGAGTTATTCACCGGAGCTGCATGAAAGCGGACATCTCTTCCACCCGCTTGGCGATTTATACGGGCTGTTTGCATTTCCGATATGGACTAGCGCAGCCAAAATGGCAGATGGCACACCGGTTCAATTGATGACTCATGCTTGGGGACCAGATTTATACTCCGAAGGCTATGCGACTATAAGCTGGCCAGCGTGTGAGGTGATGAAACGCACTATAGTCGGCAGCAGAGGCGCTGGTATTGAAAGATGGTGGACAACTGCCCCCGATAAGCTGTTTGTTCGTGTTTTGGACAGAGACGGCAAGCCAGTACCTAATGCTGAGGTTACAGCTTGGAAGTACCTGGACGATAAACCTTCCGCTTCAGGCAAAACAGGGGCTGATGGCAGATGGGATTTAACATTTGTACTGGGGAAGCCAACTTTGGATAAAATAGGGCGCAAACATTACTACCACGAACCAGAAAATGGTCTAACAGATGCGCTAACGCAAATTATGACTGTCAAAATAGGCGACTCATACCAAGATTGCGCAATACTTGGAGCGGAAGACACTGGCGCACATGGACGCCATACGCTGTTGGGACGGTCATTTACAGATGAACAGGAATGGACTTGGGACTTTCATACCAACTATAAAGCCGGAGCACCGAATCCTTCATTTGAGATTGAAGCTGCTGTTCAAGGGAGCAAAGTTGAGCTTGGTATTTCCGGAAAAGCTGGAGCAAAATATAGGCTCTATCGACGTTGGGAACCAAGCTATGTTCGTTATGTGATTGGAGATTACGAAGCAAAAGAGCCTCTACTTAAAATCACTCAAGACCTTGCAGAACCGGATTCTCATAAAGGCGGCAGGTTTAGGGCTATTTATGAAGTAACAGAGATAATTAATGGGACTGAAACCCTACCGCGTGTCGTTACGGTGGTTGGCTTGAAAAATACGAATGGCATAACAACGCAAGCAGATGGAAGGATGCTTATAGCTACAAACAGCGGTATTGCCAATCCATTCTGCGTGCTCAGTGACGGCAAAACATACCTTGAATACTTCTATCACTATCGATTCGGTCATACTGCTATGAAAATTGTGCAGTCTAAGCTTAATGCCGGGCGCTATTATATGACACTATCAGCATCGGACGCACCTGGTGATAGCCCAGATTATAGGTTCGATATTGCTGACCCGTTGGGACCGGGGCGCATTGCCTATGATGTACGTAATGAAATTGGATGGTTTGATGCGGTGTCAAACAGCCCAACAAGCTTTACCCTGCTAAGTGAAAGAGACGCGGCACAGATTCGTCCAGGCGACTCAATAGAAGGAGATAATTGTGCTGTTATTACCCAGATAACTGGCAGAACATTCACAACCGATAGGACACCGTTTGGCTCATCGCCAGAACAAAGAGTGCGGTTTGTTGCCAACCGGACGGCAGGAAGACCAGGCAACAACGCCGAACTTCGCGAGCTTAGGAATGCGAGAGGTCTTGATACAATTTTGTTAGGTGATGCAGAGTACATTGTTATTGCTGACTCTGGGAATAAAAGATTGGTAGTATGGGATGACCATACCAGCTACATCACACAGTGGGCAACAGAAAGCTTCAACCCGGCTGCAGTAGCTGCAGACCCATCAGGGCAAGGAAGATTCTTTGTTATTGACAGGCACACAGGCGGCAAGTCAAAATTGTATCTGTTTAAATTCAATGGGAAAACTCTTGCTGTAGAATCCGGATATCCTGTTGATATAGAAGTTGGAGATTCTGGCAATAAGATGGAAATGGGCTTAGCAATTGCTAAGCTGGCAGACGGCACGATTACGTTGGCGATTACAGATGCAGAAAGAAATAGAGTGCTCGAATTCAAACAGACGAATGGGAATTGGAAATTAGAGAAAGAGTACAAAAAAGCCATAGGCACATTTGCCGGAGAATCAGAACTTGCTAATCCTACTGATGCCGCGTATGTGGTAAAAGAATCAGTTGTACGACTGTATGTAGTTGATGGCAACAACAGAGTGGTTCAAGTTCGGTAGTTACCAATATATACAGAAAGGAGAAGACGATATGGACTATACAAAACTAGGTAGAACAGGGCTAAAAGTAAGCAGGCTATGTCTGGGCACGATGAATTTCGGGCCAGAAACCAGCGAAGCCGACAGCCATAAGATAATGGATAGTGCACTGGAGCATGGCATAAACTTTTTTGATACGGCTGACGTTTATGGATGGAAAGTAGGAGAAGGCTGGACTGAACAAATAATCGGAAGATGGTTTGCCAAAGGAGGACAAAGAAGAGAGAAAGTCGTTTTAGCGACCAAAGTCTTCGGCAGAATGGGAGATTGGCCAAACGAATCAGGATTATCGGCACTACATATAAAAAGAGCCTGCGAAGGAAGCCTAAAACGTTTGCAGACTGATTATATAGATCTATATCAGATGCACCATATAGACCGAAACACTCCTTGGGAAGAAATATGGCAGGCGATGGAGCAGCTTGTACGCGAAGGCAAAGTACTTTATGTGGGCAGCAGTAACTTCGCTGGTTGGCACATTGCGCAGGCGAATGAAGAAGCAAAAAAGCGCAACTTTATGGGATTGGTTTCAGAACAATGCAAATACAGCCTGATGGAACGGACTGTAGAACTGGAAGTTATCCCAGCATGCCAATCATATGGACTTGGGATACTTCCATGGAGTCCGTTGGCTGGAGGATTGCTCGGCGGTGCTGTAGGCAAAGCCAAAGAAGGAAGACGAGCACGTCCGGAAATGCAAGAAGCGTTGAAAGAACACCTAGAAACACTGACAAATTATGAGTCGCTGTGTGAAAAAATCGGAGAATCGCCTGCAAATGTAGCTTTGGCGTGGCTGCTTAGCAAACCTGGAGTAACAGCGCCGATCATCGGACCTAGAACTATGCAACAGCTTGACGAAACTATCCGTGCTGTTGAAATCAGATTGGACAGTGAAACGCTGGATGCACTAAACAAACTGTTCCCAGGTCCGGGTGGACCAGCACCAGAGGCTTGGGCTTGGTAACTAACGAAAAATAAGTGGAAATACTGCTAATCTCAGCCATCATAATAGCGGTAGCAGTAGTGATATTCTTATTTTATTATCTACTGCGGCAGAACGTTTTCCAAAAACGGCAAACTGACCTATTCTTGATGTCACAGGAAAACGGCTGGGAGTTCAGTATAGAAGATCCGGCCTGTATGCCCATCAAATATGGCTATTTTGAGTGCATACAGGCCGATTTTGACATTCGTGCTGGAAATGTGATTTCTGGTGTGACTGACAAATAGGCAAATACTCATTTAATGCATTTGATGTTACATATTTGCAGAGAAATGAGATAGATGGTAACCCGATTGGAGCTGAAGCTATGAATTATTCAGGACCACAAGAAGAGCAAACCGAGAAAATCAACTGATTCACACGCTCAAAAGCCTTCTCGCTATTAGTGAAAACTACCCTGAACTGAAAGCCGACCAGCACTTCTTGAAGTTCCAGCGTGAACTTGTAAACACCGAAGACCGCATACAAGCTGCCAGACGATTTTATAACGGGAATGTACGCGACTATAACAACCTGGTTTTATCTTTCCAATCTTCAATTGTTGCGAGTTGCTTCGGATTCAAACGCGCCAATTATTTTGAAATCGAAGAGGCAATTGCTAGAATGGTAGCATCGGTGCTGTTCAAACAAAACAACAACCTGCCAGCCGGTGCATAATTTTGTATAACATAATTTGATATTGTTATACCATGCTTGGATGTTTTAATAGCTTTTAGGCTTGCTGCTCAATCGAAAGCAGCCGCATAGCGTTCTTCCAAACTATCGCCTCACGCTCATCATCAGTGAGTGCAAGCCTCAGTAAACGCTTGATATCTGCTGCAGGATTGCCAAATGGAAAATCGCTACCAAAGAGTATTTTATCTACCCCATGTGCTCTTATCATTGATATAAACTGGTCATCTGGCATTTCGCTTTCAGGAACATAACTTGCATCAAAATAAACATCTGTTCCAGACAGAAGCGACTGAGCCTGATGCCATTCCCTATAACCACCCATATGAGCAACTATAATCGTAAGGTTTGGAAAGCGCTTATGAACTTTAAGCAACCTGTCTGCAGTCGCCCAGACTTTCTCTTGTTCACGAATCTCGCGTCCAGCATGAAACAAAATGGCTAGTCGTGATTCTGCTGCTTCGTAGATAGGATAAGCGCGCTCATCATCTGGATAAAATTCCTGCCAATCCGGTTGAAGTTTTATGCCTGGAAATCCCGCTGCAACAAGCCTATTAATCTCGCCCTCGATGTCATCATAATCAGGATGCAAGGCGCCGAATGGAATAACGCGTTCTGAACGAATAGACTCAGCCCAATCGTTTATTGAACGAACCTGAGATGGTTTGGTGGCAACAGGCATTGGCACTATAATATCAACACCTACTCTATCCATATATTTCAGAGTGCCGCTTACAGTGCCATCGGATAAAGGTTGTATCCCATACGTCTCAATAAACCTCTCGATAGCCTTTGGGGCAACCTCATCCGGAAAAACATGGACATGAAAATCAATTATTCGTTTCAAACACTTGTCAGACATCAATAGAAGTGTAGAATAGAAAACGAAAAGTGTAAATAGGTTTGACGCAGGTACCTTACCATCTATAAAATGTTCTGGGTTATCTGGTGGCTTTGAGAATTGAAACAATCTGAAGAGGCAGTTGAAATGGAAGAAATCGGTTCAGTCGGCATAGTAAAAACAAAAACTTTTACTTTTGCTGAACCGCCAAACGAGCTTGATCTTGAGTGTGGGAAAAAGCTTGGGCCTATTACAATCGCATATGAAACCTATGGCAGATTGAATGATGACCGTTCAAATGCCATATTAATAGAACACGCTCTCTCAGGCGACGCGCACGCTGCCGGCAGACATACTTACAAAGATAAAAAACCGGGTTGGTGGGATAATATGATTGGCCCGGGAAAAGCCTTTGACACAAATAAGTATTTCGTCATTTGCTCCAACGTCATCGGCGGATGCAAGGGATCTACTGGTCCATCTTCGATAAATCCCAAAACCGGAAAACCATACGGGCTCGAATTCCCAGTCGTAACAATCAAAGATATGGTAAGAGCACAAAAAGAATTAATAGACTTTCTAGGGATAGAAAAGCTCCTTTGCATAGCCGGAGGGTCAATGGGTGGGATGCAGGTGCTGCAGTGGGCTATAAGCTATCCGGATAGAGTGCGGCTTGCTATACCAATAGCATCAACGGCTCGACTCAGTCCGCAGGCAATAGCTTTCAATGCTGTCGGCAGACACGCAATAATGTCGGACAGAAACTGGCGCGAAGGAAACTATTATGAATCAGAAAAACCAGCCAGCGGACTGGCAATCGCACGAATGATTGGACATATAACCTACCTGTCAGACAAATCAATGCACAAAAAATTCGGAAGAGATTTGGTGGGTGAGCCAAAATATGATTTCAGCGAAGACTTCCAAGTGGAAAGCTACCTGAACTATCAAGGCGACAAATTTGTACAGCGATTTGACGCAAACAGCTACCTTTACATAACCAAAGCCATGGACTATTTCGACATTTCACGAGAAGAAAACGGCAGCCTGAAGAAAGCGTTCTCAGGTGCAAAATCCGATTTTCTGGTTGTTTCGTTCACGTCTGATTGGCTTTTCCCACCGTACCAATCTAAGGAAATAGTAACAGCACTTCGCCAGAACAACAAGAATGTAACCTACGCAGAAATAGAGAGCGACTACGGTCATGACGCATTTTTGCTTGAAACCGATGCTCTGAGTAAACTGGTAACAAATTTCCTGGCCCAAGCAGAAGGCTCATATACCACATCAACAGCGCATGACGAAATCATAGACGAGAATCTGAGACCAGAATTTAGATTTATTGTTGATATGGTAGAACCTGGCAGCCGGGTGTTGGACCTTGGATGTGGATATGGCGAACTACTGAAAGCTCTGCAAGTGAAAAAGAACTGCAGATCGCAGGGCATCGAGCTTTCAGAAGAGGCTATACAGGCTTGTGTAGCCAAAGGGCTATCAGTTTACCATGGCGACTTGGATGCCGGACTGGCAGACTTCAATGACCAATCTGTTGACTATGTCATCGCGACAAACACTATTCAGGTACTGCATAAGCCGGGGTTTCTCATACAAGAGATGACAAGAGTAGGCAAACGGTGCATAATCAGCGTACCAAACTTTGCGCACTGGCGCGTTCGATGGCAGCTATTCTTCGACGGCATTATGCCCAAAAGTGCAAGGCTCCCGTATGAGTGGTACGACAGCCCAAATATCCACTTAACCACAATAAAAGACTTTCGTGACTTCTGCCGCAGAAATGGCATCAAAATACTGCGTGAGATATTCCTGAAATCATGTGACGAGGAACATTGTTCTGAAGTAAAATTTTTGCCGAATCTGCTTGCAGACTACGCAATATTCATGATTGAAGGCAGATCACACTAGTGGCGCTGATGAAGTTTGAACTTAGATAAAGCAGCTTGATTTGTCATAATCGTCAGGTATCCCCTGCCCCATTCTTCAGCGCCTACGCTTTTCAGCATATTAATATTTTTGCTGCCGCGGCAGACTATAAAAACTGGCTTATGCGATACCAACAATTTCTGCGCTTCATCCAATGTGCGAATGTCCCGAGGCTCGTAGCCAAGATAATAAACAAGTCCCGAAAACTTCGGCAACCCAGTTACTTTATCCGGTGCTCTGAAGACTACTACACTACTGCGATATTCAGCTGGAATAGTCTCAACAACCCAACGAGAGCTAATGGACTTGTGCGCCACCGGCATAACCACAAATATAACCCCTATGACAAAGAGCGCCATCCCTGCACCCATTATCCAAGGCGCTGCTGACCATTGATTTCTGATAGATACCAAGATTGCAGCAAGCCCAAATGCAAAAACAAGCGCTAATCCAATCCAAGCTCTCGGCTGTGCTTCCGGAAACTTACGAGCCGATATAAAAAACAAGCCAACTGCAATCAGTACTGCTATAAAAAATACAATCCAGAGTACAGCTACCACACCTTTTTGAGCCTTCTTATCCCCAGTTGCAGCAAGATGCCACAATGCACCTATAAGCACGGAAGCAGCCGGATAAACGGGAAATATGTAAGTTACAAGCTGTGTTTTTGAAAGCGAGAAAAAGATGAAAACCACACCTATCCATACAAGCGCTAACTTTGCTCCTTCATTGCTCTTGCTAACTCTCGCAGCTCTCACAACTGCCTGTGGCAAAAACAAGCTCCAAGGGTAGAAAAACACAAGCAGAATCATAAAATTACGGAAATAACTAGTCCAGCTCCCAGTTTGGCTGGCATGAAGCGGCTTGGTAAACCTAGACAAATGATGCATTATGATGAACTCTTGAACAAACTGGTTGCTATGCATAATGTACATAGCTATATACCACGGCAGCCCAACAGCCAACCCAGCGATAATGCCCAACAAAGCACCCAAGCTGACCAATCTGCGCAACCGGCGTGTAATAAGCAGATGTAGAAAAACCGTGCCAAATACCAAAAGGGGACCAATAGGTCCCTTTGTAAGCATCGCAAGCCCTGTTGCAGCGCCACAGAATACAGGCCAAAATAGCTGATTTTCAGCATCCAGCCATCGGCGATAAAAATATACTGCAGCCATCAGACAAACAGCAAAAGTAATATCTGTAACAGATGCGCGCGCAAGAGCTATCTGCTGTACACAAGTCGCCATAACAAGAGCAGACAAAAGCCCTACACGACGCCCATAGTCAAACGACGCCAGCAAATAAACTATTAGAATAAGCAAAACAGCCATAAGCGCAGAAGGAAGTCGCAGAGCAAACTCATTCTGCCCGAAAACACGCACAGAAGACGACATCAGCCAATAAGTAAATGGAGGTTTATCAAATAAAATATGCCCAAGGTAATGCGGTGTTAGCCAATCACCATGAGCCATTTCTTTAACGAATTGCCCATAGACTGGTTCGTCGCGGTCAAGAAGCGGATAACTGCCAAGACCAGCAAAATACAACGCAAAAATCCCCAGCGCTGCGAGCAATACTTTGACTGTAGATATCCTGCGAACATCCATGTTCATAATACAGAAAGTATAGCAGAAAAATGCCAGTCAATCCAAACACTCCTAATATAGAAAAATGGCTTCCCGCAACCACAGGGAAGCCATAATAATCAAAATGTCTTTGAGTATAAATTATTCAGCTTCGCAATCTTCTTCGCAGCTACATATAAGCTCTTCAATAGTAGTAGTTCCAACACATATACATGTATCCCCAGCACCATAGTAAACTTTCACTGAATTATTAAAACCATTTACCACTGCGCCGCACGAAAACACAACATTTCCAACATCACCTATTCGCTCATAATACTCACGTGGAGACAACACCGGGACTGCAGAGCGACCTATAACCTTTGACGGATCTTCCAAATCAAGCATAGCAACACCCAAACGATAAACCGGACCTCCTGCAGTATTTTTTACCCCATGATAAATCTCTAGCCATCCTTGTGATGTCTCGATAGGCGGACATGACGCGCCAATTCTATCTGAATCCCAATATCCCGGGCGCGGAGTCATAACCACCCTAGCATCGCCCCACATCTTTAGGTCTTCCGAATATGACAACCATATATTTCCGATGCTTCCTGCAAGAGGGCGATCAAGACGAACATATCTACCGCCTATCTTCCGGGGAAATAATGCACCATCTTTATTTTCTGGCTCAGATACAACCCCTACTCGCTCAAATGTTTTGAAATCTTCGGTTCTTGCTATAGCCAAACAAGCCCCATATTTGGAGTAAGCCGTGTATACAATATAATATTTACCGTCCAACTCGGTTATTCTTGGATCCTCTATACCGCGCCGCTCATAGGTTCTAAACGGCTCCTCCAATGATGGCTCCATAGCAGGCTTAGGATCTACAGTAAAATGAAATCCGTCACTGCTACGTGCAAGCGCGAATACAGACCTACCTTTTAAGTCTTCTACTCGAAGTAATAAAATAGTCTCTCCATCTATTTTTACGGCTCCGGCATTAAAAACCGAATTGCATCTAAACGGTATATCATCAACTGTTATAGCCGGATTTCCTTCCCAACGATGAATAATGTCACGTCCTGTCACTTTTGGCATACCCGATGTCCTGCTCCTGTCCAACTGCCGATGCATAACGTGAGGATGCGTCCTGACGGCAGTAGTAGTATAAGTTGTCGCATTAATGCTTTTCCGTACTTTGACCAGTTATTTCAAGAGAAAACTGCTTCAAGAGGACGAAAATTCTGAGATTGAAGCCAAGCAAGCGTTCTAAAAACGTTTCATCATTATAGCTCGCTTGACTTCTTCTATCGCACGAGTAACTTCTATGCCTCTAGGACAAGCGTCTGTACAGTTGAAAATGGTTCGACATCGCCATACCCCGGCATTAGAATCAAGGATAGCAAGTCGTTCATCCGACGCTTTGTCTCTGCTGTCAAATATAAATCGGTGAGCGTTTACAATTGCTGCCGGACCCAAATATGACGAATTAGACCAGAAGATTGGACAAGATGTTGTACACGCGGCGCAGAGGATACATTTCGTAGTATCATCAAATATATCACGTTCTTCTGGACTTTGAAGACGCTCTTTCTCCGGCATTGGTTCATCATTTACCAAATATGGCATGATAGCACGATATTTCTCAAAAAAAGGTTCCATATCTACATACAGGTCGCGCAAGACTTTGAACCCTGCTAGCGGCTCAAGAATGATATTAGGAGCTACGTCTCTAACAAGAGTTTTGCACGCTAACCGATTGATGCCATTTATAATCATAGCATCTGATCCACAGATACCATGAGCACATGAACGACGATAAGTAAGAGTGCCATCCAGTTTCCATTTCACATAATCCAAAGCATCTAAAACCCGGTCAGTTGGTTCTGCCTGAACCTCATACTCGCTCCACCAAGTTCTGCCACCATTTTCTGGATCAAATCTCTTTACCTTAAGCACAACATTCATACGACGATTCAATATTTCCTTTCCTTAGGCTCAAAACGAGTAATAGTTACCGGCTTGTAGCCAAGCCGAATCCCAGACTCAGTTATTTGTGCAAAAGTATGCTTCAGCCAATTCGAATCATCGCGATTAGGATAATCCTCGCGATAGTGTGCACCTCTGCTCTCAGTACGCGCTGCCGCAGAAACAACTAATGCTTCAGCAAGATCAAGCTGACATCCAAGTTCCCAAGCTTCTACAAGCTCAGTATTGAATTTCTGAGCACGGTCTGTAATAGCAACCTTTTGATATCTCTCTTTAAGCTCATTAATCTTATCACGCATCGCACTAAGACCGGCAGCTGTGCGAAATACTGAGGCTTTATCCATCATCTCTGTTCTCAACTCATCACGTATAGACCCCACAGATTCTCTGCCAGTGCTTGTGCGAATGCGCTCAAACTCAGCCTCCACAGGTTTTGATGCATCAGAATTAATAAAGCCAAAATCTGACTCTTTTACATACTCAAGCATACTTCGACCAGCCAACTTACCAAAAACCTGTATATCAACAAGCGAATTAGTACCTAAACGATTTGCCCCATGCACAGAAACACAAGCACATTCACCAGCCGCCCAAAATCCAAGCACCGGCTTACCTGTTTCGTCAGCAAGAACTCTACCATCTGAATCCGTCGGCAAACCACCCATAGCATAGTGAGCTGTCGGCTGAACCGGTATAGGCTGAGTCACAGGGTCAATACCAAGATAAGTACGAGCAAAATCAGTAATATCGGGCAGTTTTCTTTCAATAACTTCTCTACCCAAATGAGTCAAATCAAGAAGCAGATAGTCCTTACCATCAACACCTCGACCTTCTCTAATTTCAGAATACATCGCTCGAGATATCATATCGCGCGGTGCAAGGTCTAAAATCGTTGGAGCATAACGTTCCATAAATCGCTCGCCTTTGCCATTAAGCAGTATTCCTCCTTCGCCTCTGGCACCTTCGGTGATTAATATCCCCATCTTGTATATGCCAGTAGGATGAAACTGGAAGAACTCCATATCCTCAAGTGGAACGCCTTTTCTAAACGGTACAGCGAAACCTTCGCCTGTAAGAGCATACGCATTAGAGGTTACCTTATAAAACCGCCCGCAGCCTCCAGTTGCAAAAAGAACCGACTTGGCATGAAACACATGAAATTCACCGGTAGCAAGCTCATAAGCGACAACACCGCGGCAGACACCATCCTGCAGTAAAATATCAACCACATGAAACTCAGGGAAAAACTTCACACCATGCTTGACACACTGTTGATAAAGAGTTTGTAGAATCATATGCCCGGTTCGATCAGCAGAAAAGCATGACCTAGCCACTGGAGCTTCTCCAAAGTTTCGCGTATGTCCTCCAAATCGCCGCTGATCTATCCGTCCATCTTCGGTCCTCGAAAACGGCAACCCCCAGTGCTCTAGATCATAAACGGTCTCTATTGATTCTCTGCACATAAGTTCTACTGCATCTTGATCGCACAGATAATCGCCGCCTTTAACTGTATCAAACGCATGCCATTCTGGGCTGTCTTCCTCACGATTACCCAACGCTGCACCAATTCCGCCCTGCGCAGTACCAGTATGTGAACGCGTAGGATAAAGCTTCGTTATAACCGCCAAATCGGCTTTACCGCATAATTCAAGGGCTGCCCTAAGTCCGGCTCCTCCCGCACCTACTATTACAGCATCGTATTTATGATACAACTCTCGCCTCCTGTAACGATGACGGATCAAAAGTTAGAATTACATGCGTTCCTATAACTATAAGTGCAACCCAAACAATTCCCAAAACAGTCAAAGCAGCGATGCGCCAAACTCGTTTGCGCAAGTAGTCCTCCAAAACAATCCTTACCCCATTCCCTCCGTGTGCAAGTGCAAGTAAAAGCATTACCAAATCAAAAATCCGCCACCCAGACGATGACCACCTGGATGCAACAACTGAAAAATCAATCTTCTCAACACCAATGAGAAAGTGCAGGTAAATAAGGTGAATTATTACAAGAACTGCAATCACTGCGCCTGATATGCGCATAAACAACCAACTATAAAGCTCAAAACTGCCTCTAAAAATACGCCCAGCCAAACCATTTCCTCCTATAAAATAATATCCCTAAGCAAAATATAAGCGGCAGGAATAAACACTACAAGAAAAAGGATTATGACTGCATAGAACATCGCTCTATGAACTCTCACCCCTCCTGGAACAAAATCTATTATTCCAATTCGCACTCCATTCAGAGCATGAAACAGCACTGCAGCTAAAAGCAGAACTTCACCCAGCCGTGCTACTGGATTTGTATATAGATGAAGCATCTTATTGAATGTTTTCGGCCCAAACCCCATCAACGATATATCTATGATGTGAGCTACCAGAAAAAGGAATATGCCAATACCAGCTGCTCGGTGTGCCATCCAAGCAAGCATTCCTTCTTTACCTCTATACATAAAACGCAAACACCTCTATTGAAAATATTACATATTTAACCTGCAATAAGCAGCCTTACCTTCGCGATATAAATCGCCGCCATACGCATCATTTATCACAATAACTGGAAAATCAGAAACCTCCAGTCTATGAACTGCCTCCGGACCAAGCTCTGGATATGCAACCACCTCGCACGATACAATTCTGCGTGCAAGTAAAGCACCTGCGCCTCCTGTCGCTCCAAAGTAAACAGCGCCATATTCACGCATAGCAGCAATGACCGAATCATTTCTGGACCCTTTGCCGATCATCCCACGAAGTCCCCTTGCAATCAGGATCGGCGCATAGGCATCCATTCTGCCGCTTGTAGTAGGACCTGCCGAACCTATAATTCTGCCAGGCGGCGCTGGAGTAGGGCCAACGTAATAAATTATCTGGTTGACAATGTCTATAGGCAATTTTCCACCGCTATTTAGCTCTTCTACCATACGCTTGTGCGCTGCATCACGCGCAGTATAAATAACCCCTGACAAAAGAACCCTATCACCTGCATGCAGACTGCGCGCAGTGCTTTCGTCTATCGGGGTCCTAAGCCTAACTACATCAGACATTCTATTCGACCATCCCTACCATTCACACATCCAGACATATGCTATAATATGATCTCTTTCTGCCTAGCTGAATGACATTGGATATTAACTGCAACAGGAAGACTTGCTATATGAGCAGGAAAACTCTCCACATTCACCGCTAAAGCAGTTATTCTACCGCCCAATCCCATAGGTCCTATACCTGACGAATTGACCAGCTCAAGAAGTTCTTTCTCAAGCTCTGCATCACGTGGATTGCTGCTCGGCATGCCAATCTTTCGCAAAATAGCCTTCTTTGCAAGCAGAGCTGCTTTGTCCATAGTGCCACCTATTCCAACACCTACAATAATTGGTGGACAAGGATTGGGACCACCTGACACTACAGTATCAACCACAAACTTCTTTACACCATCAACACCGTCAGAAGGCTTTAGCATCTTAAGTGCGCTCATATTCTCGCAGCCGCCGCCTTTCGGTACAACCACCATCCTAAGTTGGCTACCCGGCACAACATCAACGTGCACAACTGCTGGTGTGTTATCGCCTGTGTTTACCCGATCCAGTGGGTGAGACACTATAGATTTGCGTAAGAAGCCCTCCTTATAGCCGCGCCGAACACCTTCATTTATTGCATCAACAATCCAGCCGCCGGAGATATGAATATCTTGACCAAGCTCAACAAACACAACTGTAAAACCGGTATCTTGGCATATAGGAATTAACTCTTCTCTGCCTATGCGAGAATTTTCAATCAACTGTTCAAGTATTTCACGTCCAATCGGGGATTCTTCTTTAGAAACACTAGCTATAATCGCAGATTCTACGTCTTCGGGTAAATCAAAACAGGATGCTTTGCAGGCTTCTGCTATGGCTTCGGTTATAGTTGAAACGTGGAGTTCTTTCATGCCCTTGCTTTTCCACCATGAGAAAATGTAGTGCAATTATAACATCAACACGAACCACCAGTCAAAACAAAGAGCGAGGATGAACCTTCATCCTCGCTCATAAATACAATGCATGCTCCAGCTTTATAGCTTAATTGGCTCTTTTTTCTTGGCTGACTCATACGCCGCAATTGTCGCAGTAAAAGCAGCAATACAATCGTCTCCTGTAACTACAGGGGATGTATCGTTAACAATAGACTCAACGAACGACCGCAGCATCAACAAGTCAAGATTATCTCCCCAAGACACCCAATCATGCTTGTCTGATTCGCCGCAGTAAACATCCATTTTCTGCCCACCGTAAAGATCAAGGCGAACAGAACCCTCAGTTCCCACAACAACAAGCGAAGCATCAGTAGGTGTAGGATAACTCTTTGGACGTGACCAGCTCGTATCAATAGTCGCAAAAGCACCATTGGAGAACTTCACAGAAACAATTGCTGAATCGTCACAATCGCCTGGAATCATCAAACCATCAATCTCAGCATAAACTTCTGCCGGTTCTGCACCATTTATCCAACGCATCAAATCAACCGCATGCGGTGTATTGTGCATCACTGCACCGCCTCCAGAAAGAGATTTTTCACTGAACCAACCGCCAGGATATTTACTCCTATACGCCCCTTTCATCGCAAGCACTCTGCCAATCTTTCCAGAAGTGACATAATCCTGTGCCTGTTTAGCGGCAGGGCTAAATCTACATGGAAAAGCCGGCTGTAGCTTCACACCAGCATTCTTACAAACATCCACAGCTTCTCTGACCCCATCTATATCTGTTGCGAAAGGCACTTCGCACAGAACATGTCTGCCCAAATTTGATGCCCCCACAACCAAATCCCTTCTCTTAGCAGTCTCTGCACAAATTACAGCAACATCAACAACCTTTAGCAGCTCATCATAAGACGAGAAATATTGAACGCCATATCGCTCCGCGAAACTCGAACCTCTCTCTTTATCGTCGTCTGCAATGCCAGCAAACCTGACGAATTCCAAACTCGTGAAACACTTTACATAAGATAAAGCGCGTGGATGCGCACAGCTCATAATTCCTACATTTAACGGCTCTTTACCTGAAATCATTCCAATCCTCCCTGCTAAGCCAAATCCACCGGACGCCCGATTCTGATAGATTCAATAGCAGCAAGCGCCAACTGCACAGCCGCAGCTGACTCCTCAGCCTTAACATCAGGCTCACGCCCAGTCTCCAAACAATCAATGAAATGCTTGAGCTCCAAATAATATGGACTCACAGACATAGGACTCGAAGGGACAGGCACTGGTACGCGTCCTGCGGATTCATCCGATGCCCATCGACTGAATATTAGAGGAGAGCTTTTTTCATTAGTGTATTCTATAAGCCCACCATCACCAGCGATCTCGAAAGCCACTCTGAAAGCATCTGGTGTAGCCCACGAGCCTTCAATGTGTGCGATCATGCCACTTTTGAACCTAATAGTAATAAGCGCATAGTCAGTATCCTCAATCCCGGCAAACGTAAGACCACATGCATGAACTCTCTGTGCAGGACCAAACGTCCAAAGCAGCCAGTCAATATCATGTATAAGCAAATCCAAAACCACACCGCCGCTTTGTTCAAAATCGGCAAACCAATTAGATGGAGGCTTTGGAAAACCGCCACCGCGGGTAGTCCGAACAACAGCAGGCTTGCCTACAACTCCTGATTTTACGAGTTCATTAGCACGCCTAAATTCAGGAAACCACCTAAGCACCTGAGCCACAAAAAGTGTAACACCGGCTTTCTTACACACATTTATAGATTCCCAGCACTGCTCCATAGTTCTTCCGAGCGGCTTTTCACTGCAGACATCCTTTCCAGCGGCAGCCGCCATCTTGATATATGGAGTGTGAAACGGCGTAGGTGTGCAGACATCAACAACATCAAACTCTACTTTATCAAACATCTCCTCAGCGTCACTAAAAGCAGGCACACCATATTTTTCTGCAAGCGATTGTGCTGCATCCGGTATAACATCCATCACTGCCACAAGCTCAGCATTTTCAATTTTGTCATAGCAGGCTGCGTGGCTTCCAGCCATACCTCCTGCTCCTATAATGGCAACACGCCGCATATTATCCTCCTTTGTCCGTCTTGAATGAAAACGCCAGTGTAACTCTACACCAGAACATCTGCGATTTCCTATTAGCATTCGATTCTTTTTTGCAAAATGGCACTAAAATATTTGAGTTCCTCGAGACGATCAGCATCTTCGCCAATTTCCGGATATTCAGAGATTATTGCTGATATGCGCCCGCCGAGCATACGACCAACCGCCTGTTCTAACATCGGTATAGGTAGAAGTGAAGCAAAACCAATTTGAGCGACAATCGCACGAACAAGTACCCCGTACCCTATACTCGCAGCAAGCGCCATCGGCTTCTTGCGCATCGCGTATGCTTGGGCTATCTGCTGCTCATTTCTACGACAGAATTCCCTGCTTAGAAGAAGCATGTTGCCACCAGTGAACGTTCCTTCTCTAGTCTTCAAATAAGTGCGTTTCAATTCGGGATACTTTGCAACACAAGCACGCTTGGGGATAATGGGATAACACATATCGGCTCCACACCCTAATGCTTGTCCTAAAAAATCATCAATCATGGCGCCAGTTACCAAAGGGATATCAGAGCTTGCAACAAGCACTTGTTCACCACTGCAGGCTTCTATACCAAGCATCATATTGCCCAAAAAACTATCAGAAGGTTCTAAAACCAAATCCAACCCCTTAGCTGTCACTTTGCCAACCGCAATAACTCTCTCAACACATGATGCTTCACACATAGCATCAACTATCCACTGCAGCATAGTTTTACCAGCTAGCTGCACCATAGCACGGCTGGGATATTCAGCAGGAACAACCATCCCATCTTCAGCCGGCGCTCCAGCTAATATCACTGCATCAACCTTGTGCATCACACTTCTCCAAAACTATCGCCTGCTCCACTGTAGAAACAGCCGCTGCAAACTCACACTCTGAACGAATCGCATCAGCCGCTTGCTTTGCAGAGACAGAGCAAGGAAATACACCAAAAACTGATGAGCCGCTACCACAAAGCATTACAGCCTCTGCGCCAAGATCAAGTAATCTTCGTCTAACCCCAACAATTTCCAGATAATTTTCCTCAATCACGTCTTGAAAGTCATTGGAAAGCGACGCAATCAACGCAGACCTATCACTAGCAAGAATCGCCTGCACAGCTTTAACGCTTGAGCGGGATGAAGGCTTTGCTATCTCATCAATGCGGCGATAAGCCCAAGCAGTGGAAACACCAACAGATGGTTTAGCAATAACCAAGTGCATCTCGGGCGCTGCAGGCAACGGGTTAATATGCTCTCCGCGTCCATGCACCAGCGCAGTTCCTCCGACCAGGAAAAAAGGCACATCTGAACCTACTGACGCTGCTATTCGAGAAAGATGTTTATTATTAATAGGTTCCCCAAGCACAGAATTAAGCGCAATTAGAATGCCTGCAGCATCACTTGAGCCTCCACCCAGGCCCGCCTGACGAGGGATACCTTTGTCTATGTGAACCTGAATTTCATAGTTCGCCGAACAAGCATCCAAAAAAGCTTCGCATGCTCTGTGCACAGTATTACCAGCCCCAATTGGCAAATCATCTACGGTTGCAGTAACTTTAATACCAGATCCTCGCTGCAGCATAATCGTCAGTTTATCCCAAAGGCCTATAGACTGCACTACGCTCTCAATCTCGTGATAACCATCAGCCCTGCAACCTAGAATGTCGAGAGTCAAATTGATTTTAGCGCTACAGGCAACCACAACGTTTATAGCCTTACCTAGCATGTTTAACCGCCTCTGCGTAAAGCCTCTTGGATTCAGCAAGAAGCATATCTAAATCCTGCTCTTCTTCCGGATTTACAAGCCCAGCTAATTGCGCGGCTTCTAAAAATTTTTCATAGTGTTTGCGCTTTTCTAATCTATCTATTGCGGACTTGAAATGCCTCGCCGCGCCGCTGTAATCACCGGAATTAAGCAGTTTTTTTCCAAAGTACACATGTGCCCATGCAAAATCAGGATTAACGAGTTCCGGCACACCTTTCAACTTCTCGTAAGGGCTTTCTTCTTCTTGCAATAATTTGCGATACATAACTTCAGATTCCGGCTTCGGCAACAACTTTGCAAGAGCAAGCATAGCGACGGTTGCATGTCTGTCCAGCCTCAGTGCATAGCGATAACAATCAATAGCGCGCTGCTTTTCACCTTTTCTAAGATACATCTCAGCCATAGCCAACTGATATTTAGCTCGTGTTGGCTCCAGCCTTGCTGCGCGCTGAACATATCCTATGGCACGATCCCAATCTGCAGGGGTAGATGCAAAAACAGCCTCATAATTAGCAAGCGCCAACCATCTAGAAGCATTCAGAGGATCAATAGCTGCGGCTGATTCAAAAGTGCCAGAGCCGATGTTTTCGCCTTCTAATCTCGCCGCAGCCTGATCTGCTCGAACTTCGCCCAATATAAATGTGTAAAGAATTACAATCGCGCCAACAAAAAACACTTCCAGCACGACCCGAACCCAAATGCGCGGCTTCGCTATTTTAACAGAGCCTCCAACTGCAGCAAGCACACCCAAAAGTGCCCAAAAAATAATCCCGATCCCCGGATTGTACAAATCAGAATCAGTAAAGTTTCGGAGAATCCCTGCGGACACTGCGCCCAGCGCGGCGTAAACCATTATTCGCGCATCACCTATAACCGATGCATTGTCTTTCAAGCCTCGAAAACATTCGCGCAAAAGCACCAAAATTGCGGCAAGCATCACAATCAGTGCAGGAACACCGGCTTCGGCTGCAAGCTGTAGATATCCATTGTGAGCCATACGTGTAGGACCAGCAACTGCGTAACGTGGGAATGCAATTTGAAAAGTTCCCGCACCCGTGCCGAGCATCGGATGAGCTTCGATCATTTTAATTGTCCCATGCCATGTAGCAATACGAAAAGGCAGCGAATGTGATTGCTCTGCAGCAGTTTCACCAGCTAAACGCGAGGATAATGGGTGCCCGGCAACTATAAACATAATTATCGCACCAACCACAGCAATTAAACACATAGCTGCTCTCGGCCTAGACAACAACCTATTTTTTAGCAGAAGTGCAAGAGTAATAAAACAGCCAATTACGGCATATAACAACGCAAAGCGAGTTCCTGTGAGAAAGAGCGCCGCTGACACAAGCATCCAAGCACACAAAGCCGCGGCTCTCGCATAAATGCTTTTGAAATAAAAAAGCCATCCTAGCATCAACGGCAGGATAATCGCCAAAAATCCGCCGAAATATCCCGGACTTTCAAAAGTGGCAAAAACGCGCCATCCCGGTTCACTCGAAGCATACTCATTCAAACCGAGAGCTGCTAGTATAATCGAGATTATAGAAACTAGCGCAAGAGTCGCCAGAAACCCTCTTTGCCCTGCAAAAGCTGAAGATGCTACCATACAAACAACAGCACAAGCAGTAAAATAAAGACCTGTTTCAATGGTGGAATGAATGCTCTCCGTCACAAGTCCCGATGCCGCTAGAAGCGCAATGAATGCTAAAAACAACAATACACTCTTAGGTTTCAGAAATTCCTTTTGAAGAATAAGTACAAACGCTGCCGCGAACGCAACACAGCAAACAGCAGAAGTCCCCATTATCTCTCGCCTGCCGCCTACAAATGGTGCAAGAGAAACCGTCAGCGCGAAAAGTATCCTAGGAAACAAACTGATAAATCTGGACTGTGAACTCATGTAGCTCAATTCTATTCCTGCCTACGCATACTGTCAAACCAGCGGATTGACCAACTGCTGCAAGACGTATATAATTCAATGGAGACGGCGAAGAAAATGATGCCTGCGCCGAGATGTCTATTGAACACACCACATTTAAACCCGGACAAAGGACGCTACGTATCTCTACTTTTTGCAAGAATAGCAGCACGATACGATCTTATCAATAATGCCATAAGTTTCGGGATGCACAAGCGATGGCGGCATATTGCCGTGGCTATGTCCGGGCTAAAAGAAGGCGACTCAGCTCTTGATGTAGCAACCGGTACAGGAGACTTCGCAATTGAGCTCGCCAAAGCAGTTGGAAAAGATGGCAGAGTAACAGGAGTTGATTTCTGCGAAGCAATGCTGGATATTGCCAGGCATAAAACACGAAGTTTCTCTAACATAACATATGCCTATGCAGATGCCACAAATCTGCCTTTTGCAGATGCGAGTTTCAACTGCTGCACCATAGGATTTGCACTGCGAAACGTTGCAGATGTAAATGCTGCAATCTCAGAAATGGTTCGAGTGATTAAACCAGGGGGGCGAGTGATATCGCTTGAAATAACCAAGCCAAATTCAGATTGGATAGGAAAAATCAAAAGATTCTACTTTAGAAAGATAATACCCAAAATAGCCCATCTGTTAGGAGGCGACAAGGAAGGGTATGATTATCTTCCTGAGTCAATCGAGCAATTTTACACAAAAGATGAGCTTACAGAATTATTCAAGAGGTATGGACTTTCGGATGTAAGAGTGATTGAATTTGCATTTGGCTCGGTATGCATACATGTTGGAACAAAGAAATGAATATAAAAACGAACGCAGCAAACAAAACAAATAATCTGCCGGATTGGCACGAAACCATAAAAGAAGAACTTGAAATCATAGAAAGCAAGCTTGCTGAAGCTGTTAATTCAAAAGTGTCAACAGTTTCCGAAGTATCTATGCACTTGCTTTCGGCAGGCGGGAAACGTCTTCGGCCAGCGCTGGTGACACTCTCTGCTAAATCTGTTGGAATGGAATATAACAAAGAAAGAGTTACAGACATAGCAGCCGCTGCTGAGTTAGTACACATGGCTACATTAGTCCACGATGATGTCATAGATGATGCAGAATCAAGGCGTGGGAAAGTAACTGCCAATATATTCTGGGGCAACAGAATATCGGTATTAAGCGGCGACTGTATGCTGGCAAAAGCATTTTGGTTTATTGCCAAAGAGACAAACAAAAGAGTAATGCAGACATTGGCTGAAACTACCGTCAGGATGAGCGAGAGCGAGGTATTGCAGGCTGAATGCGAGGGCAGTATAGAAAAATGGCGGCAAAACTATTGGCAGATAATAAACGACAAAACCGCAGGTTTCTTTTCCGCATGTTGCAGATGTGGTGCCATATTAGCCGGCGCAGACAAAAAAACCGAACAATCCCTTGCAAACTATGGCACAGAACTTGGGCTTGCCTTTCAGATAACTGATGATCTTCTGGATATAACAGGAGATCCCAAAGTAACTGGCAAACCCGCCGGCGGCGATATTAGAGATGGTAAATTCACTCTTCCTGTTCTCTTGGCACTAGAGCAAATGCCCGAAACACAGAGAAGAATCACACAAGGATTAGTAGAACGCCGCAACTTGACTGCCCAGGAAGTAGCAGCGGTCTGCGAAGCTGTATGTGCTACTGGAGGAATCTCTGAAGCTCGCAGCTACGCCAAAGCTTATATTGAGAAAGCAATCTCAAGCATATCTAGTCTTCCGAGCTCGGAAGCAAAGAACTCACTTACTGCAATAGCACGAAGAGTTATAACTAGAAATTACTAGAGAGTTGCAAAGCGACAATTTTAAAACTGGCATTGACAGAAAACCTCTGCGACGTTAAAGTAGAATTGTGAAACTGAAAGAATTCAAACAACTTGTCAGAAGTGAATTCGGTCCAGGGCTTCAAAACGCAACCCCTGCCAACGTTAGAGAGTTTTTGGACCGCATACAGGAAGAAGTCTTCCATGGGCGACTGGCAGAACGCATAGTTCTAGATGAGCCTGCTACGTCATACGAAGAGGTAATCAAAGACTTTTTCAACAAAATCTTGGATGCACCACCGGAAGAAGCCATAGTAGGACTTTGGACACTGGCACTCGACCTATCCTTTGCTGCTATTGAATATCAATACGCAGAGCGATTCGCTACGCTTTTCCACGATTTAGACGATTAGCACAGTCCAAAATTCAGTGAACTTCTCCTATGCCAAACAATCGCATAATAAATGCTGCTGCGACTATTGTGAAAAATCCAAGAATGACATAGGTTATAATCGAGCGGCGCTCATGCTCCATCATTTCTCGGATAATCGCAAATCCTACTATGTAAAGAAAACTCCCTGCTACAAGCCCAAGATGAATTCCAAGCCATGGACTGTCGGCAGCAGTAGATTTAAGCAGGAAAAACCCCAAGAATGCGCCCAACCCAGTGGTTAGCTCAACCAAAACAGTCAATAGCAGAGACTTCAATCTTGAATATCCCGCCAATCTGCAGACCGACACAAGTGCAAGGCCTTCAGGAATTTTGTGATATGACACTGCAAGCAGAATCAAATATGCAGCAAGTTCGTGATGCGTACGCTCACCTGCAGCTATGGCTAGCCCGTCAACAGTGCTATGTAGTGCAAGTGCAATCATCATCAGTATACCCAAACTAATGTAACCTGTCTTCTCTTCAGTTGCAGAAGCCGCGCAAGCCGGGCATACATAATAGACATACTTACCGACAAGATAGAAAACCAATAACCCAATAGCCGCTGCAAATAACCCACGCACTGGACCAGTTGGCTGACGCATTGACTCTGGCAGTATTTCAACCAATGTAACAGCCAGGAGCGCACCAGCAGCAAAGCTAACAAGCGCACATAGAACACGGTGGCTGGGTGATCTCCACAAAATACCTATGACACCACCCAAAACGGCTGCCGCAACAGCTATCCCCGCCCTTAGCAAAACCAGCTCAAACCCTGTCATTCGTCCCTCCTTTGTTCATCATAAAAACGAATATAGAAACTCTACCTATTTCTCGGCTGAAATCGCAACAGGCGCATCCCATTAGCTATAACAATAAGTGCGCTAGCTTCATGTCCGATAACACCCGTTGTCAGTCCAATTTTTCCAGCAAACGCCGCGACAAACATCAAAAATACCGCAGACAGAGAAATCGCAATATTTTGCTTGATAATCTGGAGTGTTCTCTGCCCCAACTCTACAGCAAACGGCAACTTCATAAGATTATCAGACATAAGCACAACATCAGCCGTTTCAAGCGACACCGGAGACCCAGCTCCACCCATCGCAACACCAACAGTAGAAGCAGCTAGAGCAGGTGCATCATTTACTCCATCGCCAACCATAACCACCGTGCCAAATCGCTCGACTAAATCATGCACAACGGATACCTTCTCTTCAGGCATCAGCCCTGCATACACGTTATCTGTATCTACGCCGACCTCAGATGCCACAAACCCAGCAATCGTTTCATTGTCTCCAGTAAGAACAAACAGCTCTTTCGCATGTTTTTTGTGAAGTGTGGACACAATTTCTCTGGCGCCGTCTCGTAGAACATCAGATAACACAATCGCACCTATGACTTTTCTATCTCGCACAACAAAAACGACAGTGCCAACTTTTGACTCAAGTGCCGATGCCAACGAATCCGGAAGCTGCAGTCCCAGTGTCTCAACAAGTCTTTTACTGCCAACATGGCACTCAGTCCCTTCAACAATAGCTTTTGCACCTAATCCTGGCATAGCCTTAAAGTCAATAGGTTTTGGAACATTCAATTTTTCTGCTTCGGCACGGCGTAAAATAGCAGCGGCAATCGGATGCTCAGACATTTGCTCAACAGCAGCAGCAAGCCGCAATACATCTTCGCAGCTGTTATTGGCAGCAATAACATCTACCACCTCCAGGCAACCTTTGGTAAGAGTACCCGTTTTATCGAACGCAAAAACTTTGGCTCTACCAAGCCCCTCTAAATACACCCCGCCTTTAATGAGCACACCTGATTTCGCAGCACGACCTAGTGATGCAACCAACGCTACGGGAGTAGATATGACAAGCGCACATGGACACCCCACGACTAAAAGCACTAAAGCTCGACGGATAAAACTGTGATCACCACTTAAAAGTGCATATGCGAAAACAATTACAGCTGAAAGCAACACCAACGGCGTATAAATCCTGCCAACCTTCTCGCTAAACTGTTGATATGGCGCCTTCTGAGCCTGTGCAATTTCGACCAAGCGACTCAAACGAGAAAGCGTATCCTCCCCAATTGGGCGCTTAACACTCACCTCCAGCGCACCATTTTGGTTGATTGTTCCTGCAAATACTTCCGCACCCGGCAGTTTCTCTATAGGAACAGATTCTCCAGTTACAATAGACTGATCTACAAAAGAACTGCCAGATATAACCTCCCCATCCAAAGGTATCCTATCCCCAGGCTTAACAACTACAACCTCGCCTACTCTAACATCTGCTACTGGAACCCTAACCTCAACCCCATTGCGCAGCACAGATGCTTCATTCGGAGAAAGCTCTATAAGTCTACTGACAGATTCTCTGGTTTTCTCAACTGTGTACGATTCAAGAGCTGCACCTAAGGAAAACAAGAACATAACTGCTGCTGCGTCAAATAACTCGCCAATCGCTATAGCACCAGCAGCCGCAGTTATCATTAGAACATTGGTATCAATTGACCGAGCGCGCAGGCTATAAAAAGCTGCTCTAATTGGATAGAACCCACCAAAAATAGCAGACAAAATATAAAATGTATCAGCAGCAAAATCCACAACAAAAATATTCTTCAGGACGAATGCGGTAACCAAAAACACGCCTGATACTGCAGTTGCAACAGTTCTTCGATTAATCTTACTTATGCGTTCGGACTTCTCGTAAGACTCCGCAACCTCATATCCTAGATCGCGAACTAACTTGATGATATTATCTCTTGATGCAGCACCATTGCGCTGATATTCAACTAGAAGCAGTGAAGCCGCATAGTTCACCGAAACCCATAAGACACCCGGTAGCTTGCCAACTGCCTTCTCAATTTTCAGAGCACAGTCCGGGCAATCCAAACCTTCCAGTCGAAAGGATTCATGATCGAAGTTCTCAGCTATTTCCAATCCAAGCCGACGAGCACGGGATTCTATCATAGCCAAAGACGTCCTGCTTTTGTCGAAAGTAACGACAATCTTTGATGATGAGGGATATATATCCACCCGACTAACACCATCTAGTGTAAGTATGGCATCGCGCAGGCGCATAAGGCACATCTCGCAGTTTTCATAATAGTCGGGCATGATGATCGATATGTCGAGAGTGAGGGTTTCCAACTTAGTTATTCATTCACTTTCAAGCTTGCAAACTTGTTTCATAGATTATCACATCTGATTATGCATAGCAAGCCTTGCGAAAAACTCGCTTTATGTGTTATCCTTGCCTTCGTGCATGCAATTCCAGCAGTAATAGCAACCTTCTGCTTGATGCTCCTGGGATATGGGGGCAAGAAGCTTCGCGTACTCAAACCGCAGGACTCTCAAACCATCACAGCAGTGGTTACCAATTTTACCGGTCCTGCGTTCGCGTTTTCGTACATCTACGGCAAAGTCTTTACCGGACATATGGCGATTGCACCAGTTGGACTGTTCGTGGCAGAAATGATCATACTCGGAGCAGTTTACTTAGTAGCCAAAGCGATGAATCTAAACAAACGTACAACCGGTGGCTTGATGATGGCAGCAGTTTTTGGCAATACTGGATTCTTGGGTTACCCAATAACTATGGCCGCTTTCCCCCAAAATAGCCAAGCAATAGCTACAGCAGTGATAGTAGACCAATTCGGCATGACCATACCTCTTTTTTCGATAGGAATAGCAATTGCAGCTGGATTTGGTTCTGGCAAAGTTGACAGATGGCAGTGGCTTAGCTTCGCCAAAACACCGCTCTTTATCTCCGTTGTAATGGCTCTCATTCTTAGAGGCGTGCCACTTCCGAAATTCCTAACAGAGACAATTAATATGCTTGGAGCAGCAACAATTCCTATGGCGATGATCTCGCTCGGGTTATCAGCTTCGGCATCCTCGATGAAAGCCATAAAAGCGCCTTTTGCCGTAGCTTTTTTGGCTAAAATGGTCGCAATGCCACTACTGGTATACATAATAACAAGCATGCTCGGCATACACGGAGTAGTTCAAAAAGCCACTATACTGGAAGCTGCTATGCCTACTGCAGTAATGGCCGGCGTGCTTTCCACACGCTACGGGGCAAACGGACCATTCGTATCGGGCTCAGCAATACTGATGACTATTTCCTCAGTCATCACAATACCAGTTGTGGTTACAATGCTTGGTTACATCAAATAGAAGAGATGCATTGCGCGCCAAACGCTGTTATGCAACTTGTCATATATGGATCCATCATCCTACCTAATATGCATATACAAGATAAAATCCTCCGTTAATTACCCAGAAACAAAAAGCCCAGTGCAAGTTGCACCAGGCTTTCAAATCCAGATATACAAATACGAAAGATCCCTTTATTACTCAGGATAAACGCTAACACACCGCCTGCCACCAGCATTTTCGAACTTCACTTTACCATCAACCAACGCAAACAGCGTGTCGTCTTTACCTATGCCAACATTCATCCCAGGATGCAGTTTTGTACCACGCTGGCGAATCAAAATCGCGCCAGCCCTCACCGCCTCGCCGGCGAATTCCTTAACACCAAGCCGCTTTGACTTGCTGTCTCGACCGTTTCTTGAACTACCTACACCTTTTTTATGCGCCATATATGTTCACCTGCTCTCACAAAATTGCTGATGCTTCTATCTAACCTCAATATCAGTAATCTGAAGCCGCGTAAGAAGCTGCCTGTGTCCCCAATGCCTCTGTTGTCGTTTCTTAGGCTTATAGGTATAAGCATCTATCTTTTCACCCTTGAACTGCTTCAAAACCTTGGCTTTAACCTTCGCACCAGGTACACGTGGCGAGCCAACCTTTACTCCAGTGTCGTCGCACAGCATCAGTACATCATCAATAACAAACTCAGCCCCTTCATCGGCATCGAGTTTGTTGACCTCGATTATACTGTTTTTCTCAACCTTGTATTGACATCCGCCAGTTCTTACTATTGCGTACACTTTATCTAATTCTCCCTAAAAACACCATATAGGGTACCAGCGAACGCATCTGCTGATACCCAACACATAGAATACTACCATAACCTCATAGCTGTGTCAATAGCCCATTTACTACCAAAATATATTCCACCATAAATCACAGATTTGAAACTCTGATTATTCTGCCTATGAAAACTCCCATGCATGGTATCATTCTTGTTTGGTAGTAGTAGTATTATACCACTCAACTATGGATCAAATGCGAGGGCAGCATAATGTCAAACATAACAATAGGAATTATAGCAGGATCTGGACTAAACAACCTGCCACCTTTTGACTCGTGGCAATATGAAGTTATAACCACCGAATATGGATCCGTGGAAGTGAAAATCGGCAATGTATCAGAAAGAAAAGTTATCTTTCTAGCCAGGCATGGAATAACACAGCACATCCCAGCACATCTTGTAAACCATAAAGCAAACATCTCAGCTTTAGTGAAGTATAGTGCAAAAAAGATAATCGGGGTTTGTGCGGCAGGTTCACTGAGAACAGATATTCAGCCAGGATCTGCAGCAGTGCTGAGCGATTTCATAGACTTTACAAGAAAATATCCTGCAACCATTTTCGATACTCAAAACATACCAAGCAAACACACTGACTTTAGCAGACCATATTGTGACGCGGTTTCACTCGCTCTGTTCCAATCCGCAGGCAACGCTGGATTCGAAGTCATCACTCCATGTACTTACATTTCAGTTGATGGACCAAGATACGAAACACCAGCTGAGATCAGACTTTTCCGAAGTTGGGGAGCAGATGTAGTCGGCATGACAGGTGCACCAGAGGCTATTATCTGCAAAGAAGCAGACGTATGTTATGGCGCGATGGCTGTGATTACAAACTACGGAGCAGGACTAGCAAATACCAGACTTTCTCACGACGAAGTAATTCAGGTTATGAAATCTGTAGAAGATAAGATATCCCAAACACTGCTTCGCACAATAGAATTAGTGCCAGTGGAATGCAATCACCAATAGCCAACAGCTTACCATACTCGTCCCGGTCTATTAGACAAAATCGGCGGGTCTTCGCCTGCCGCAGAGAGTCTACGCTTTGCCTCTTCATATAAATCAGCGGGAAGAGCGCCATTTTTTGCTGCGATGACGTTTTCTCGCAAGTGCTCAGGCGAAAGAGTCCCTACAATTACAGTATCAATATGTGGATGCGATAAAGTAAACCGAAGCATAAACTCCATCCTGCTCATTCCACCCAAAATCTCATCCAAACCAGCAGCGTTCCAAAGACTAGCCTGATACCCAAACCTCTCCTCCGATGCAACCGCACCTTTAGCAACACCGCCCCGTATTATTAACCCTGCACCCGACTCGCTAATTTTCGCAATCCAATCCTCATGCGTACGCTCAAGAGCACTATATGGAACTTGAAAAGCATCAAACACCCCCCATTCCAAATAAACTGGAAGCTGCGGCAAAGCAGTTGACACTCCTATAAACTTGGTATGTCCTGCGCGCTTGATTTCAAGAAGTGCATCAACTAAGCAGTTTTCCTCAGCAACCTCAACAGCTGGGTTGTGAAGTTGAAGGATATCCACGTAATCTGTGCGCATGCGCCTCAGACTCTCTTCGATATTCCTAAGCAGATTTTCCCTAGTCCAAACATGGGGTGTTTCATCATGGTCACCTGCATCAACCACCGTACAACCACATTTGGTAGCAAGAAAATACTCTTCTCGGCGAGTTGATATAAATCTCCCAATCAATTCCTCGCTATAACCATAATCCGGCGATGTATCTATAAAGTTTATCCCTTCGTCGAGAACAGCGTTTAATATACTCTCGGCTTGAGCATCGGTAACCGCTCTTCCATTCCATATACGCGGCCCCCGAAGTTCCATCGCACCAAAGCCTAAGCAAGTTACCAAAAGCCCCGTTCGTCCAAGCACTCTCTTCTGAATCATACTCTGAGTCTCATTAGTACTTGACTTCAACCCATTCCTTTTTTGCATAAGATTCCAAAACTGCTTCGACAATTGCGATTTCTGCATGGCCGTCAGCGAAAGTCGGAAAATCTGCAGAATCAGCATTTTTTCCTGAAGCAATCGAACCATAAAAAGTAGACATAAAATTCTTCAGCCCATCAGGATAGCCCTCTGGATGCCCTCCTGGATACGAAGTATTTCGCCTCGCATCAACAGACAGAAGCGAAGGGTCGCGCATCAATACACAGTTTGGACCATCACGCCTACCAATCCAAAGCCTTTCTACATCCTCTTGATCAAACGCCAGCGCGGCTTTTTCACAGTCTATTTCATAGTAAAGACGATTCTTGCGTCCTGCAGACACCTGACACACGGTAAAAGCACCTCTAGCACCTCCGTTCATTTCGAACAAAACGGTTCCGTAATCTTCAGTGCTCACAGAAACTTCCTCATAATCTTCTGGTGTAAGCTCTTTTCCTGCATAAGTTTCTATCGGTTTCTTTGGCTTCTTTCTGCTAGAGTGTATTACAGCCAAATCCGCAAACACACGAGTTATCTTCTGTCCAGTAACAAAAGTTATCAAATCACACCAGTGGCTGCCTATATCTGCCACTGCTCTAGATGCACCCCCAAGCTCAGGATCTACTCGCCAGTTATAATCTGTTACAAGAAGCAGCCAATCCTGAAGATAGCTGCCAGTAATAACAAGCGGTCTTCCCAGCTCGCCGGACATAATCTTCGTCCGTGCTTCGCGGTTCATCGGATAAAATCTGTAGTTAAAATTGACTGCACATGCAAGCCCAGATTCCTCGGCAAGCTGAACAAGCTCTCGACTTTCTGATGTATTCATCGCAAGTGGCTTTTCGCAGACAACATGTTTGCCTGCCGCAATCGCTTCCTTGGCTATGGGATAATGCAGTGTGTTCGGCGTGCATATATGAACAACATCTATCTCATTATCAGCTAAAAGTTCACGCCAGTTGCCATATGCTTTTGGAATAGAAAGCGCAGCCGATTTTGTTTCGGCAAGTGCCATTCCATCCTCTGCAAGAGCAATAACATCCACGTATCCTAAACGTCTAACTGCTTCTATGTGTGCAGGACCGATAAACCCGGTGCCTATTATTCCAGTCCTAACCTTTTTCATACAAATCGCCTCCATACCAACCTAAAATCGTTCCCAATGAATAACTTCAGCAAGAGATTTCTTCTTTGGCTGCGGAACCTCAGCCGGATAACCCAGTGCTATGAGACTTACAAGCTTAACTCCCTCAGGCGCACCTACTACTTGTGCTATTTTATCTGCATAAGGTTTCTTGTCACCCGCAATCCAACATGCCCCAAGCCCAAGCGCATGCGCTGCATTCAAAATGTTCTGAGTAGCCGCCGAACAATCTTCTAAATAATACTTGCAGTCTTCGCTGAGAACCACTATGCACACAGGCGCATCGGCGATGAATTTGCCATGATCAGTTATATCCGCAAGTTTGCTGCGTGTTTCAGGATTAGTAACCACAACAAAGTGCCATGGCTGGAGATTCATTGCCGTAGATGCTAATCTGCCAGCATCAACTACGGCCTCAATATCCTCTCGAGCAACCGGAGCTTTAGTAAATGATCTTACACTTCTTCTATTACGAAGACATTCCATAGCATCCATTTTTCACACACCTCCAACCTTTCAATTAGCCATTAACATCGCTACTACCTTCATATTTAGCAGGAAAACCTACGCTCCGATACTAAGTATCAAACGATCATTTTAATATAGTAAGAAATAAATCCAGAAATGCAATACTCGAGGTGAAAAATGTCTTTTAAATACTCTGTATTCACAGTAATGACACCAGATCTAAGCATAGAAGATGCCGCTCGCGTCCTAGCTCAACTAGGCTACGATGGCGTAGAATGGAGAGTGAACGTTCTGCCTAAAGATACTTCTGCGCCGCCGGATTATTGGGCTGCTAACCGATGTGCTCTTGATATAAATAACCTATCGAAATCAGCAAAAGAGGCAAAAACATTCTGCGAACGACACGGACTATCAGTACCAGCGCTTGGAACATACCTACAAGCAGACGACTGTGAAACCATAGAAGCCTGCATGTTGGCAGCAAAAACCCTTAACTGCACACAAATACGCGTAAATGTCCCCAATTATGATAAATCAATCGGCTATCATAGATTATTCGAAACAGCAGTTGAAAAATATCGAGCCGTAGAATCACTTGCCAAAAAGCACGAAATCAAAGCGAACTTCGAGATACATATGGGAACAATATGTCCAAGCGCGGGACTTGCACGCCGATTTGCAGAGCATTTCGATCCTAAATATGTAGGCACAATATACGACCCTGGCAATCTTGTCTTTGAAGGATTCGAGCAATGGAAAATGGGATTGGAAGTACTTGGAGAATATCTCGCTCATGTGCATATAAAAAATGCAAATTGGGTTATGATAAAAGAAGAAATGTCGGCAAAACGATGGGAACCAACTTGGGCTCCTCTTCAAGATGGACAGGTCTTCCTGCCTGATGTAATAAGAGCGCTAAAAGAGATTGACTATACAGGCTGGCTTTCAGTGGAAGACTTCTCACAAGGCGATACTATGACCAAACTACGAAACAATATTAGATTCCTTAGATTCATAGAGAAATCACTGGAATAACAATGACATCAATAGCATAATATTAAGTGGTATAAGTTATACAAATATATACAGATTTGGGCAAATCTAATGGGATAGAACGATGCAAGATATCTAATCAACTGCCGATTGTTAACAAACACTTCGCATGATGGATCACTTAATTTGGACACCTGCCGATAATAGTATATAATGAATATACAATGGACTAAAAAGCTCGCTGGGAATTACTGCAAAAAGTAATACCCCCCTGCTCTGTTTTTCTATCCGAAAGGAGTTTTAGAAGCATGGTTAGAATCCTCTTGATTCTCTGCATCACGACAATTGCAGTTTGCTCAGCCTTTGCACAAACTGATATAGATGTACTCTATATACAAAAAACACCTGTCCTCAACTATGATTCTTCAAATGGCGGCTGGCCAGTAGTTGGATCAACCGTAACATGGAATGCCAAAGTAAAAAATTGGGGGACCACTACTCTACCTGAGTTTATATGTGAATGGTATCTGAATGGACAGCTTGTGCAGACTAATACTGTGCAAAATCTAGCTGCAGGCGAAACCAGAAATATAACTTTCAACTGGATTTGGCAGCAAAGTCCAAACGAATTGGAATTCAGAGCCGACACAACAAATCAGGTCGCAGAAGTCTCAGAACTGAACAATATCTACTCAATAACAACCAATGCATTGACCTATGGCGCATGGATTGAACAGAGTCTTTATGACCATTTTCACGCCCATCAGATTGAGATGGGAGACGGAGCAAACTCGTTCGAAGACTGGTGTTACCGAATGATAAAGAAATGGAACGAGATGCATTCACTTGCAGTCTGGCCTGCTACACCGAATGGTGTTATAGATAAGATACGCGTAGACAAAGTGGTAATAGTACCGGATGGTGCACTGCCGCTCAATGGCGGGCTTGCAACCAACAATCCAGATAGAACTGACAAAACAGTTGACTTGATGTGGGGACATCCATATAAAGCAACAGATATACAGCCGGGCGGATTCTGGGATCCAAACTTGAATGCAAACAAGGATCAACCGTTTTTCATAGACTACGGCGAAATACATGAGCTTAACCATGCACGCTACATTGTGGATACTTACGGCTTCGACTGCAGTCACGACCAAACCAATAACAATATTTTGATAACAAATCTCAGCGGACAACTGGTCGCTGGCACGTCTCAAATGCCCTACTCTGCTTGGAATGTGGTTTACTATAACAAAAGCAATGACTTGATGGGCGGTTCAAGACATTATGGAGAATTCACAGCTGGCGCGTGGAATAGAAAAACGGGCATCCGTGGACCTTATGGTAACCAAAACGCTCCAGCCGATATTGGAGTGTTTCTGCAAAATCTTCCTCAAAATAACTACGTGAAGTTTATTGACAATACTGGCGCACCTCTCACAGGAGCCACTATATACGTCTATAGAGCCACCGGACAGTCAGGAGTTTGGTATGGGAAATATTATGACAACACCCCGGATCTTACCCTAACCACCGATTCAAATGGCACGGTAAATATGGGAAGATGTCCGTTTAGCGCAAACGGTACTATAACTCATACCTACGGACTTTCGAATGGCACAATTGTAGTTCGTGTAGTGAAAAATTCACAGGAATACTTCACCTTTATGGAAGTTACGGACTTTAACATCGAATACTGGAAAGGCAACACACAAAACGCCTATTACACAGTGTTTGTACCATGGGGAGCAACTAATATAAACACTCCCGTAGGTGTAAACCAATGGCGTCAGGAGATTTACAATTCAACCAATTTAACCAATCTGGTTGACGTTAAAGCGCTGGACACAAATAACTTGGGTGGATTCGCACTGAGAATGGCTGATAGACCTATATCTGCCGGCGTTGGAGCAAGCAACTTCTCGTGCAAATTCACACGAGACATCTGGCTTAACAAAGGCACTTACCGATTCTATATACACACGGATGATGGCGGTAGGCTATTTGTTGGCGAAACCAAGTATATAGACAACTGGAACTACGACGGCTACCCATCAAAAACAGCCACAGTGACGCTAGATTCGGCCGCTCTAAGAACCGTACGGCTTGATCACTATGACTCTGGCGGTCCAGCTATTGCATCAGTAGCCATTGTGCCGCCAAAAGACACTATACCTGGCGCTGACGACTGGAAAATGGAGATATACAACTCTACCAACTTCACAAATCTTGTTGAAGTTTCTGCTTGTCAAAAAAGCAATGGGGAAGGGTTTGCATTAAATTGGGGAGAACGTGCACCAGGACCAACCGCAAACCCGGATAACTTCTCTATTCGGTTTAGCAGAACATGGACATTTGCAGGAGGACTTTACAGATTTACTACTACATCCGACGAAGGGGTAAAGCTTTATATAGATGGCCAACTGAAGATTGACCATTGGACAGCTCATCCACCTGCTGAAGATACAGTAGAAGTAACGCTAACACCTGGCGATCATACTGTTGTCGTTGAGTATTACGACGCGTCGGGCTCTGCGCTTATAGCATTGACAGTCTCTCATAAAGCCCCCGATTTCGACGTGAGATTCATAGAGCGAACACCAAGATACGATAGATATACTGTTTCATATCAAACTGGAATAGATCCAAACGAACCAGGAACTGCCAAACCATATCTGACGTCCGAAGAACAATCCAAAAAACGATGGCCAACACCTGGCGAAATGGTAACCTATACAGCACATGTAAAGAATATCGGCATCGCACCTGCAGCCTGTCCTTACAAGTGGTATTTTGATGGAGTTGAAGTGGCATCAGGCACTACTCCAACACTAGAACCTGGCGAAGAATATTCAGTTACACATTCCAGACCTTGGGATAATGAAACAATAGACCATAAGATAAAATTTTCAGCCGACCCGGACGGTCTTGTAGGCGAAACATTCGAAAATAACAATATTCGCGAAGATCAAACCAATGCGCTTTCTGTGCGAATACACGTATGGCAGAGCCTTTACAACTGGTTTGATGCGAATGCTAAAGGTTACTCAGATACCGCATCTTTTGATGACTGGGCACAAAAACTCATCGAGAATATGAACCGTCTCATGGCAGAAGCTGTGTACCCAGGCACACCCCAAGGAATCCCTGAACGGGTTAGACTTGATGAAGTAGTAATAGAGCCAGATTCTGCAGTAGACCCTGATCCAAGTGGCATACATGCTCCACTTGATCTGCCATGGGATATTAGATATGGCTTCACCAACACGCTTTTGGCAGACCAAGGCAATGGCAAGAACTATTTCGAGAACAATGTCAGCTACCTACAGACATATGATCCCACTGTAGTCAAATCGCTGGCTTATCAAATGGGACTTATAGACTACAACAATCTCAGCGTGCTAGGAATATCAAACTCAGCACAGACTGGAATAGGTCATCCATCAACGCTTGAACAATCGGCTATAACTACCGGCGCACCGTTCTTCTCAGAACATGAAGCATACGCACTCACAACCAACCTACACAAGCGAAGAGGGTTCTCTGGAGAATATCTCTATGATGTTCCAGCAACGATAAAAATTAGAGTACTGGACGCATACCGACGCCCAATGAGTGCAAATGTAAAAATATACCAAGAATACCCGGGTAAAACCATACCTGCAACGCTGAGATGGGATTTAAACACCGACGCAAATGGAATAGCCACTCTGCCAAATAGATCATGCTTTGGTACCATTACTACCGCAACTGGACATACACTTAAAGATAATCCATTCGGATTGATTAACATCAAAGGTGAGAACGGATTGTTCTTTGCAAAGATAACCAAAAACACTTCTACAGATTATCAGTTCATAGAAATACTCCCAATCAACATTGCATATTGGCTGGGATATCAAGACGAATTTACTTATGATCTGCAGACAGCAATACTAGTATCAAAGCCTACAACCAGCGATCTATATGGAGTGGATATGTATTCAAATACGCTTGGATTCGCTGTTGGAGCAAGCGGGAAGATACTCAAATGGGATGGCAATTTGTGGAGCTCGCAGTCCAGCGGATGCACCCAGTCACTGTTAGGAGTAGACATAAGCCCGGATGGCACTCAGGCTGTAGCCTGCGGTAATCTTGGCTCGGTAACTATCTGGAACGGCTCGTCATGGGCAAAGAAACCCTACCCTGTTACCAACTCAATGTTTGCATGTGCGGCACTCGGGAGCTCAACATTTCTCGTAGGCGGATCTGCTGTAAGCGGTGGAGCTTACGATGAGCTATATCGCTCAACAGACAATGGTGCAACATGGACGAAAATAACTGCTGTGCCTAGCACACAATCAGCGATAAGAAGCATGAGTTTTTATGATACAAACAAAGGTATTCTTGCAGCAGCCAATGCTCCGCTTTATGTAACTTCAGATGGTGGCATGAGCTGGACACCATCCACCGGCATTTCTACTGGAGAAGGCTCATTTTACGATTGTACAATGCCTTCAATAAACACAGGCTGGACAGCTAATTCTGCAGGAAAAGTCTATACAAGTACAAGTGCCGGGGCATCTTGGAACTTGTTTGCAGACTATGGAACAAGCAGACCGTGGAACGGAATAGACATGACTGCCAGTGGCAATGGATGGGCAGTTACACCTTCAATCAGCGAATACGGCACAACATTGGTGAGACGATTCGAAAACAACAGATGGTTCAACATGCCGATATGCACATCAGGCACACAGGCTCCGTTAAACGACGTATCATGCAGTTCCGACATCGAAGGATGGGCTGTAGGCAAAGGCGGAGTATTAATCAAGCTAGCAAAACAAGATCTAAGACGAACCGCAGCTTGCAGCTCTTTGGAAGAGGCAAAATCTCTGCCAGATGGCACATTTATCACTATCTCAGAAAATGCTGATCTATATGTAAGTGCCATTTTCCCCGAGAGTGTTTACCTTGAAAAAGGCGACAGATCCGGGGCAATCCGAGTCTACACAAACTCAGGTGCACCTATTTCATCCAAAGCTGAATTATCCGGAATTTTGGCAACTGAGAACGGTGAAAGAGTGATTAAATTTGGAACAGTAACGCCAGTCTCCGGCAGCAAGCTTATAGAGCCAATTGCCATGAACACACGATCCCTCGGCGGATTACCTAACTGGATCGGCACAAGCAATCTAGCGATTTTGGTAAGAATCGCAGGACGAGTAACAAACGTCGGTCCAAACTGGATTACTATAGACGATGGCAGTGGACTTATAGCATCAGATGGATTTCCTGGAGTAAAGATACGCTGCGATATGCTCTCCATACCAAATCCTGCACCGACATTCGCAGCAATAACTGGCGTTTCTACAACTGAATCAGTGAACGGGCAAATATACAAAGTGGTCAGACCGAGAAATGATTCTGATATGCAGCAGGAATAAGTAATCAAAGCGCCTAAAATTAATCCATAATTGAATCAGGGGATTCAGATAAAAATGTTGGGTATTGATTTGTCTAAGAGACAATTACTCGCACTTGCCGCAGTTGGCGGTATATGTTTAATTGGATTAGGAATAGGAGCGGCAAGAATCAGTCGGCATGCTGCACTAAAAGAGGAAGATATACTTGCGCCAAAGGAAGACAATTCGGGCATAGAAATAGTTACTCCCAGCTCTCAAACAGTAGTAGTGCACGTAGCCGGCTGTGTAAAGAACCCAAATGTATATGTTATGAAACCTGGTGATCGGGTTATTGATGCAATAAACAAAGCAGGCGGTGCAAAAGCTGATGCTGATCTTGACTCGCTTAACTTGGCAGAGATGCTAAAAGATGGCGAGAAAATCTATGTGCCATCCAAAAATGAAGCTGCCGCAGTGCCAATATCGCCGGTAGGACAATCGGCCCAAACCAAAAAATCGTTTGCAGATAACAGTGGGCCATTGGTAGTCAACATAAACACAGCCGGACCGGAAGAACTCGACAGACTGCCAGGAGTAGGACCTGCTACAGCACAGAAAATTATCGAATATCGAAACCAAATTGGCAGGTTCACCTCAGTTGAACAGTTAGAAGAAGTAAGAGGAATCGGTCCGAAGAAACTCGAACAAATGCGGCCGTTCATCAGACTATGACAAACGGCCGCCACAAACTATTCAATATAGTTGCTATCCTACGAACTGCTGATAACCTCCCCTAAAGCATAGGAGCGTCTAACTTCAGTAAGTTTGGCTTTCACTCGCTGCCCTACATACTTGCCGCCATTTGCTAGATCAATGAGATATCCATCAAGCCATGCAGTAGAGCGTGGAAGTATTGAAAACGGATTGCGTACAACCTCGCATTCCACTGTCTCGCCAGCAGTGTGCGGCACCAAATGACGTTCAGTTTCCTGCATATCTCCAGGTACAATCTCGTACTTTTCTACGTGAAGTTTTTCATCAGCACGAACATACACTGCTCTGCGCAGCCGACGTTCTATTTCTTCTATTGTCTCGCCCATTGGGCCAACAAGTTGAATAACAACATCAGGATGAGCGGTGACAACAAATGCCTCGTCATCACCCTCTGCGGTGAGCCGCCGCAAACTACGTTCAATATTGATTGAAACAGTCTCAGGCGAAGCAACCCGTCCTCTTCCCTGGCAGTAAGGACAGTTTTCGGTCATTACTTCGGATATAGTTTCGCCTGTGCGCTTGCGAGTCATCTCTACCAATCCAAGCGGACTGATATTTGATATTTTCGTGCGCGTGCGATCTTTGCGGAGGGCTTTTTCAAGCGCAGATACTACATGTTGACGATCCTTCTGGCTTGTCATATCAATGAAGTCAATAATGATAATCCCTCCAATATCCCTCAGCCTCAACTGACGTGCAATCTCTTCTGTTGCTTCGAGATTGTTCTTTAAAATCGTGTCAGACAAGCTGGTTGAGCCAACAAACTTACCCGTGTTCACATCAATAGTTGTCAGTGCCTCGGTTTCATCAATGGTGATATGCCCACCGGATTTAAGCCACACTTTGCGGCGCAAGAGGCGATCTATTTCAGCCTCTATCGCAAATCTTTCGAAAATTGGCTCGCTGTCTTCATACAGGTGTATCCTAGACTTGAGCTTTGGCGACAAAAGACCTACAAGCTCAAGTGCCTTCTCATAATCAACAGGCGAATCTATAATCATCTTCGAAACATCGGATGAAAAGACGTCACGTATAGTCTTGTAAATAAGCGAAAGGTCTTGATGCACAAGTCCCGGTGCCCTAACTTTGCGGGCTTTATCCTGTATCTGACTCCACATTCTAACCAGAAATTCTAGGTCCTGCCTCAACTCGCTATCGCTTTTGCCTTCTGCCTCTGTTCGCACTATCAATCCAAAGCCAAGAGGCCGAATATTCTCAGCTATTCTGCGGAGTCGATCGCGCTCGCCTGCATCCTCTATTTTTCTCGAAATACCAATATTCTCTGATTCAGGCATCAAAACGAGATAACGTCCCGGCAGAGAAATCCGTGTTGAAACACGAGCACCCTTTGTGCCGCGCGGTCCTTTTACTACCTGCACTAGCACCTCCTGCCCAACCTTCAGCACATCTTTTATGTGAACATCTCTAGCTTCCCGTTTCGAAGAAGGCATATCTTCATCAGCCTCAGCCAATACATCGGCAACATACAAAAATGCGTTTCGTTCCAATCCAATGTCCACAAAAGCCGCATCCATTCCAGGAAGCACATTTGCAACTTTGCACTTGTAAATGCTGCCAACAACTCTTTCTTCGCGTTCGACATGCAGTTCAACAAGCTTAGCGTTCTCAACAACTGCAACTCTTGTCTCTCGCGTATCAACGTTTACTATGATCTCTTTCGACACGATATTCACCTCCTTTCTATCGTGTAATCAGTCTAACTATAATCAGTAAACCTTTACTCTATGGATATAACCTGACTCGATGCCAGGAAGATATTGTTTCAGTGCGTCCACAACTTCCGACGGTCTAACTCCCACAAGCTTTGTTCTAATAACACCTTCATTTTCCACGACCAAACTCTCAACCCCGTTTCTTATATTAACCTGTTTGGTATCATGCTCTCTGCGTCTCTCAACAATCACTTCGCTGCTCTCAAGAATGCCACGAATAGCCTTATCTAGCTCATCGGACTTTACACCCAATACAGAAATAACATATTCGCCGCCCCTTACTTCTATCCCGCGCTTCCCAGCAATCTCAGAAGCAGATTGAACACGAATACCTGCCGGCAGAGATGCATTAAGCTTGTGCATCAAATCTTCAGCGTCCAGATGTTCGCTAAGTTCAATAACTGCCATTTCCGCATCGCCAGTTATACCAACAGCAAGCTGCGAATAAAAAGAGAGCCTAGGTCTGGGATTGAAACCTTCGCTGTAAGCAACTGGCACACGAGAACGCCTTATAGCGCGTTCAATCGCTCTTACAAGTTCCATGTGAGAAAGCCATCGAAGCTCCGGCAACTTAGCATACTCGATCTTATACCAATATCTCTGCTTCGGCGAACATAAAGAATTCTCATCCGAAACACTATCCGCAACATCAGCAATCTCCTGTCGACCAATTCGATAAAATGATGAACATTCTTCACCAACAAAAATGTTCACACCGCAGTTCAAGCAATAAGATTCTCTGCAATCTGGCGATGGAATACCTTGATCAGCCAGCTTATCCTGCTCAACCAAGAAATCTTTAGTAACTCCACAGTCAATGTGATCCCATGGCAGAGATTCTTCGTAGGCAATGCGTCTGTGCGCTATATAATCCGGATCAATTAAGCATTCGGCAAAAGCCTTTTTCCAAATATCGAACTTGAAGTTATCATCCCAAGCGTCAAACTTAGCCCCCATTCGCCACGCATCCAATATCGCAGCACCTAGTTCCCTACCACCTCGCGCAAGCACTGCCTCAAGCTCACTCATTCTAGTATCATGCCAGGAAAGAGAAACATCCCGCATCCTAAGCGCACGCTTGAGCAATTCTAGCCTGTGTTCAAGCTCATCAACTGGCATCTGTTCTCGCCATTGAAACGGTGTACAAGGCTTAGGCACAAATGATGAAATTCCAACATTTACCGAAAGCGAACGACGATTTTTACGTCCAACATCAACAACTTTTCGCACCAAATCGGCAATCGCAATCACATCTTCATCAGTTTCCCCGGGCAAACCAATCATAAAATATAGCTTCACCTTCCGCCATCCACATCGAACTGCGGTCTCAACAGAAGAAAGCAAGTCTTCTTCGGTAACATTTTTGTTTATCACGTCTCTTAACCGCTGTGTGCCTGCCTCCGGCGCAAATGTCAGCCCGGTCTTTCTAACGCTCTGAATTTCTGCGACAAATCGAACACACTCTGAATCAGCCCTAATAGACGGCATTGATACGCCAACTGAATCTTTCTTATGCTCAGCAATCAAGGCGTGAACCAAAGATTCAATGGCTGAATAATCGGCACTGGAAAGCGACATAAGACCAATCTCGTCATATCCTGTAGCAGCTATAAGCTTGCCAGCCTGTGTTCTAAGTAATTTAGAAGACCTTTCTCTAACAGGCCGCGTTATCATACCGGCTTGACAAAATCTGCACCCATGCGTGCATCCGCGCATTATCTCGACTGCGGCTCGATCATGTATAGACTCAACAAATGGAACCACCAAGCAATCAGGAAACTCGGCATTCTCAAGATCACGAACAACTGCACGTCTTACAACCCTAGATCCATCGTTCAGCGATGGTACATAAACACCTTCAATATTATCAAACGCCTCTAGAACAGCTCTGCGATTACACCGGTGTGACTTGAACGAATCTATTATCGAATGCACAACCTCTTCGCCGTCGCCGATCACAAAAGCATCTATAAAATCAGCCATTGGTTCCGGATTTACAGTGCAGTGACCACCGGCTACTACAATCGGGTGATTATCATTGCGCTCTGAAGCAAGCAATGGGATACCAGCTAGGTCGAGCATATTAATCACATTTGTGTAAGTAAGCTCGTGAGATAGTGAAAATCCGACGATATCAAACATCGAAAGAGGCGTAAATGACTCGAGAGTGTACAGAGGTATACATTCGCTCCGCATCTCAGCTTCCATATCCGGAAACGGAGCAAAAACTCTTTCTGCCGCCGCATCATCCCTGCGGTTGATTACATGGTAGAGGATCTTGATGCCGAGGTTAGACATGCCAACCTCGTACACATCGGGAAAAGCAAGAGCAAAATGTACATCAACACTGTTCCATGGTTTTTTTGTCTCACCGTATTCTCCGCCTGTGTAGCGAGCCGGCTTGCTCACCTTCGGCAATATGCGCTCTACCTTGTCACGTATCCCAGTGAGCAGACATTCCAAAATAGTTACACAGCTTTACTACAGCCGCTGAACCATCAGCCAGCAACCGAATATTCAAAAGCCTACTAGCAAAACCGCAGGCTTGTAGTTTCATCTTCCATCTGCATTATACCACTGGCATTCTAGAGCGTCAAAATACCGCGCTAACACTGATAATTTTATACCAAATACTTATGAAAATTATGAGCAAAGTGGTTGACTTGAATTAGAAACACATGGTAGAGTTGTGAGAGGCTGGCAAGAGAAAGTCAGCTTTGAGGGTGGTGGTTGTCTTGGTGCTGAGAAAGGCACCGAGACGCAAAAGGATGCCATATATCCAACAAGGAGTTCGAATATTGCGGTTTACAGCAATCGTGCTAGCGGTTTCGATTTTGGCAATGTATGTGCCCGCCGAAGCCCAGAGCAGTTGGTTCGCTGTCGTATCTCCACGCGACGGCGAAGCAATCTCGGGCAGAAGCGCAGAAGTTTGTGTCAGCTACAGCACTTCGCCATCAGAAAAAATTACTCGTATCGAGCTTTGCATAGACGGTAGAACTTGGGGTGTAAAATACCTACCGGAACCGAGCGCAAGAGGCGTTTCTTCATTCATAATTGACACAAATGAATTCGGAAACGGTGCACATACAATACTAGCGAAGTTCTTCTCGGGCAACAAATTAGTTGGCTCTGCATCTTCAACCTGCAGTATTGGCAACTCGTTCATAGATGTAATTCCACCGGCGGTAAGCTTCAGTGGGATAAAGGATAACACTATTCTCAAAGGTATTGCTGGAATAAAAATGGTCGCCAAAGATAACAGCGGCGAAGATCCAATAGTCTCACTTTACATTGACAAATCACTCAAAATGATAAAAAATACGCCGCCGTACGAATACCTGTGGAACACCAAAGAATGGGAAGACGGACGGCATACTCTTAGTGCGTATGCGTTCGATAAAGCTGGAAATAAAGGCGAAGCTCAAAGCATAGTCGTCATAGTTGACAATGGTATTACAGCCACAAACACTGATACAGACAAAACACGAAGTTCAGTTGATACAGCAAAAAGCGAGACAGCAATAATACCACCAGTTCTGCAGCCAGCCAAAACAACGGAAGGCTCGATAGCTCGTTCTGCAGAACAACCCAAAGTCACACATCCAATCTCGTCAACAGCACTTGCACCGATGGATAATCGAACAGCTGCTGTAAAACCCATCGAGAAAATCGAATCAGGGATCATGGTGCAACCATCTGAAGCAAAGGTTGCTACGCCGAAAACCGAACCTATCGCAGTAGCTAAAGCTGAGATAGTCACCAACACCAAACCTACTGAAATAACAAAAAACAATCCTGTTAAATACACTATTCCTACATCAGACATTGAGATTCAAGATAAACCTTATCTGGTTGCATCTGCAGCAATTGAAACTCGAAAACAAGAAATAACCGACCATGTTCCTCCAGTAATCGAACCAAGTTCACCAATACCAGCACCTATACCAACCAAACCAACTACAGGGTCGTTAGATATTGGCATCAGCTTGGCAGATTCTGAAATAAAGCACGTCGAGGCGCCTGCTGCCATCAAAACACCATCCGTCGAAACGCCGGAATCAACTTTGAAAACTACACAAAGTGATAATATAAGTCCAATTTCCAACCAAAAAGTTATACATCAACCTATCGGAAGTAGAAATGCAAACACTACAGTCCTTGCCGCTGCACCAAAGGTTCAGCCAGTCGTTATACAACCTGCACTCGAGCCAAGAAAACCCAACTTTGTTATACTGAAAACCAATACTTTCAGGCGTACTATAGTAACTGAGCTTAGATACGCAATATCGGCTGCTGGCGGCACTATAGTTTCATGGGATAATAAAACTAAGACAGCGACAGCAATACTCGATGGACAAACAATAACTGTGTGCATAGGCAGCCACACTGCTGAGATTGATGGTAAGCCCGTCAAACTTCATAACGCACCGTATATAAACACTCGGGGCCGAACAGTTGTAGATATTGCGCTAGTAAAAGCCGCTGTGAAGGATAACATCTCGATAGACCCTAAAACCGGCCAGTGCAAACTTATCTTTGACTAGCTAAAACCAAAGCACTATAACATTGGAAAAACAAACAGCCAAGCATTGCTGCTTGGCTGTTTAGCATTGTATAACAATATTGTATATTCTAAGACTCGTCGCCTACCCCAACCTTCGGCTCAGAATTGCCACTGCAGGTCTCACAAGATTTTCCGCCGCCTTTAGAGTTGTTGCAGTAATCAGTTACATGAAAACCTGGCCCCTTGAATACAATACCAGCGGCAAATATCACTCTGCGAAGCTCTCCACCGCACTCCTCACATGATACAAGTGGATCATCAGTGATCTTCTGAACTACCTCAAATCTACGACCACAGCCGCAGCATTCATACTCATAAGTAGGCATCCTTCAAAACCTCTCTGCTCACAAGTTTTTATTTGATGAAATTAGTTAGGCACTAAAATGCCCTACCGCAGTTTATTATACCCAACAAACCAAATCTTACACAACCGACTGAGTGCGATTACTAGCCAAATATAAGTAATATAGGTAGAAGCAATAATGGCTAGACCGGGCGAGAAGTGGAGGGAACTCGCCCGGTCTATGCCTGCGGTCTAGTGAGCTGCTAGCCGGAATAGCTCATTTGCCGCGCTATCGTAACTTTCGCGGCGTAATGCCGCGCTTTGTCTCTGTCTTATTAGCTTTACCCGTCGGAGCTGGAGAATTGCCACCGCCTACCAAACAATCAATCCAAAGCGCCTTCATCTGCATCTCACCAATCATATGCCCGCCTATATTCACAGGCATATCAGGCTTGATATCGGCAATCGTGCCTCGGCGATTTGGCGCTGTTCTCGGGCGAATAAGTATAACGGTAGAATCTGTAACGTTAACCGTGCCCACCTTTTGGTTGACGGCTTTGACAGTCAAAACACTGCCAGACACAGATTCAACAACGCCCCTTATAACAATTGGCCTAAACCGCACTACTGCAGCCTGCACTCTATCGCCCTCTATCTTACCTATAACCTCAGCTCCATATCCTACCTTCAGATCTGCAATTGTGCCAGCATAACCATGGGACATTATCTTGGTGTTGGGACCAACAGCAACGTTCCATGAATTCTCCTTGCCCTGCAATGTGAACCCAGTGTTCGTTACAGCCGTTATTTTGCCTAAAATAACAGGAACAGTTATTCTAATAACCTTTGCTACCCGTCCACCATCAACGACAGCGAACTTTACAGCAGCATTATCACCAACCTTTACTTGAGAAATCGTCCCCTGTTCGCCGCGAATAACGACCTTGGTATCTGCAGTAACGCCAAACGTCATCGATCCCCTCGGTGTTTGAAGTGCAATGCTTGATTCTGTTACAGCAGTAACCTTACCTACAACGACATTCCTATCGCCTGGGCGAGCACCCGGACCCTCACCAGGCCACCAATTTGGTTTGACCACTCTTTCCTGACTAGCCTGAGCAGCAAACAGCATGCCAGAAGATAGCAGGAAAACAGTCAAGAGAAAAAGTGAAACTAATCTCATAACATTCATCCTCCTTTCGATTCTATGCGTATCAAATCACTTTTTCAGCAATAAAGACGAACGAAAAGTCAAAGCGGTTACAATATTAGGAAAACAGCAGCGAATTTCTTTTTCTTCGCAGCCATTCAAAGTAAGAAGATAATGTTGTATACTAACCAACATAAGAGGTAAGAGATGCTAGAAATTCAAAACCCATTCGCACGTTCAATAAAAACCGATGAGATTCATACGGCGGCTCTTGTGGCTCAGATAGCTTTTAACTCTGAGAAAACGCGTCCATGGGAAGCACCAGCCGAGTGGCTGGCAAAAAATAAAGGTACTGATTATGTTATAGTTGCTGAAGCAGACGGGAAAATAGTATCTTCACTTATAAGCGCACCATCGTTGGCAATCTTTGGAACGGATAACATCTCACTGGCATCAGTGGGTAGTGTAGCGACACTGCCTGAATATCGCCGACGCGGATGCGCTGCAGCAATGATGGAACATGTGGTAAAGACTCTTTATGAACATGGACAGATTCTCTCCGCGCTCTGGCCTTTCTCGTTTGCATACTACAGGAAATTCGGGTGGGAACTAGGGAGCGAAACTCGCACATATCATATTCCAATTGAAATAGCATCTTCGATTGGAAACCCAAATGAAACTCGTCCAGCATTAGCGACAGATATACCAGCCATATCCAACCTGAGTAATCGCCTTGCCGAGCATTACAACTGTATAAGTCGGCGAGACTCGGAGTGGTGGGATCTCCAACAGGTTATTAGAGAATTCAGATTGGATGGAAAAGATGATATACCTAATGAAGAACCTGTAATTTGGGTACACGAAAAAGGCGGAGAAATAGAAGGTTACTGCGTCTTTGAACTAAGTAAAGATGAGAACGGCGAACCAGCAGTGAAAGTTTATGAGCTAACCGCAGAGACAAAATGCACAAGGAATAGTCTGATCGCAAGGATGGCGATGGCTGACACCAAAGCTCAGAAAATAATATTTGATGCACCAGCCGATGACACACTCCTTGCTGAGATTGAGAATCCAAGATCGGTTGAATGCAAAGTGTCTCCTGGGTTTCAATTCAGGGTTATAAACCCAAAAGCTGCGCTTGAGTCGCTGAGCATAGACCCGAACATACAAGGAAAGCTAACTTTTGAGATAAGTGACCCAGTGCTAGGTAAAATCTCATTCACTGCTGAAGCCGAAAATGGCAGGATAATCACCAGTCGCAATAAAAGAGATGGAATATCAATGAGCATACAAACATTTTCTCAAATATTCTCAGGATACTTGCGGCCTATAAAAGCCGCGCATATAGGAAAAGTAGAGCCGTCATTCGGAACAGATATTGAGTTTTTGGAAAGTTTGATTCCAAAGCGATTGCCTTACAGATCAAATTTGGAACTTGGATAGCGCAAATCGTGTAACAAATTAACTACATAAACCACTATACAAGGAGGCAAAGAACATGCTCAGGTTTGTAGTATTAATCGTTATTGCAACTTTACTTTCATCGGCAGTTTTGGCGCAGCAGGATACCAACGATATTGGGAAGCTGGTAACTATTGAACTCAATAATACAAGTGTAACCGAAGCGCTGGATACGTTATTCAAAGGCAGTGGATTCGATTATAAGATAGATACTGCAGTTTCCGGTGTGGTCAGCCTAAGCTTAAAAAACACTCCTTTTGAAACAGCACTCAGTGCCATACTCTCGGCTGCCAATCCGCCGCTTTCATTCTCAAAAACAGGCAACACCTACAACATCGCTCGAAAGACCGAAACCGAAGGTACCCCTTCTGCGCCGGTAGTCGTAAAACCTGAAGAAGCGCCTCCAACTATCACTCCAAATCTGGACATAGTCAAACGAACACCTACAATAGATGGGCAGATAGAACCGGGAGAGTGGGACTTGCTGTTCAAATTCAGCTACGGCGGCGTCAATGCAAGAACCTATGCAAACTGGGACAATGATAATCTCTATATAGCAAGCGAAGCCAGTGAACCTGTTGATCTGCTTGTTACTATAGATGCAAAAAACGACAGCTGGTTTCACGGCGATGACAACTATGAGCTTATGGCACGGAGAGAACAAGACGCTGAGGGGGCATCACTATCAGTCAGCCGATATGAATCTCGTGGTGCTAGCAGCACGAGCGGTGTGCCGCTGACATCAGGAGAAGCTTCTGCATTTACAATGAAAGCTAGCCAAGCATCAGGATCATGCGTTTATGAGATAGCTATACCCAGAAAAGCTATACCCGGACTCCAGCTAAAACCAGGAGCCAAGCTAGGCATAAAAGTGGCAGTTGGAATCGGTTCACCTGATGTTCAGTGGATTCCTGCGGCTGCATTAGGCGAGGTGCAGACTGCCGAGCTTGTCACGTCCAAAACATCTTCCACAGAGAAACTTTCAATAAGATGCGATCTGCAAGATAGCAGACTAGTTCCCGGACAAGAACTAGTTGCAAAAGTAACTATCAAAAACCAAGGCGTTACTACATCAAATTCAGACAGCATAGTAATAGGCGGTGAAGGCAAAACTTCTAAGATACTCAATAGCCAACTTATCAGATTTCGAGGTATCGAAGCTGGAAAATCTTACTCGACAACCTTTAGAAGCCCCATATTTGCCAGTTCAGGAATAGGCAGCCAGGCACTCGGTGTTGAGGTAAGATCAGGGGAAAGTCCTGTTGCAACCGGGCTATTTTCTTTCGATGTTGTTCCAAAATACGAAGTCCGGATGGCCACCGAAGAAAAACCTTTAAAAGGCGGGTTCTACTATCAAATAACCGTTATCGTAAAAAACAATACACCAAATCAGATTTACGGCACAGTAGAAATCAGCGCACCAGATGGATGGACAGCAAGAAAATCTAAGTTAGCCAAAGCATTCAAAATAACACAAGAAGACGCTGAACAAGACATCGTGTTTAGACTAGATCCGCCGAGCAACGCTCAGGGACAGGCTACATTTGCAGCAGAGATACGTATAGGTTCTGACGTAATCAAAGATAGCAGAACAGTGAATATATCAACGAAATAACATCCATACTATAGGCAATATACTGCGGAGAAATGCAATGACGCACAAAGAAATGAGCAAAAAGCTGATGGAGGCAATAGGACTCACAGAAGAGCCGCTTGGGATTTATTATTCTGAAAGCAAACCTGAAAATGCTTTCGAATGGAATGGCAAAGGCGAACACTTCTGCCATGTATCCAAGATGTCTAGTGCAAGGGCTGGAACACCAGTAGCTGTAGATGGAAATAACCCGGGCTGTGGCGGAGCAGCTTTTTATCTAGGATGGAGCAGCGATACAAGACCTGGATTTGCTGAATTTCTTTCGCACGATAAAGAAGGCCGCGGAGAAAGATTCAAAAAAGATCCTGAACTAGCACAAGCTGCTATCCAAAATCGAAAATTTGTGCCGGCAAGTGGAAGGTACTGCATATACCAACGCCTTTCTGATATCCCTGAAGAAATCACGCCTGAAGTAGTAACCATCTTTGCTGATGCTGATGGAATAAGCGGTCTTATATGGCTTAGAAGCTATATTAGTGCCGAATCTCAATCTACTATTGCACCATTCTCTGCCGGATGTGGAAGTATGGTCGGAGAAACGCGGGCGCAGGCGCTTCAATCAGAGCCAAAAGCTGTGCTTGGGATGTTTGACCCTGCTGCGAGACAAAGTGTAGAAAAAGAATTGCTCACGTTTTCTGTACCATACTCACTATTCATTGAGATGGTAAACAATATTCCAGGCAGCTTCCTTGAGATCAACCCGTGGCTTAGAATACGCAACAGATAGTCGAAATCAGCAAACAACAAACACCAGATTATGACAAAGTCTAATATCGTTTGCACAGTCAATATTATTCAACACAATAATGGAGAATTAACTGTGGAAAAGATAAAGATCGGTTTTGTAGGTGTAGGTGCAATGGGACAGTGTGCCCATCTGAAAAATTACGCGGTACTGCCCGATTGCGAAGTTGCAGCAATTGCAGAACTGCGTGAAGAACTGGGACACAAAGTCGCCACACGTTATGGTGTGCCACATGTTTATAAAAACCACGAAGAAATGCTCGCCAAAGAAAAATTGGATGGGATTGTAGCATCTCAGCCATTTACAAGGCATGGAACGCTCATCCCTGAACTGCTTAAAGCGGGAATCCCCATTTTCACCGAGAAACCAATCGCTGGTTCGATTGAGTGCGGCGAGATCATATTAGCCGCCCTCGAAAAAACAAACACTTGGCATATGGTAGGTTATCACAAACGAAGCGATCCAGCCACAATGTATGCAAAAGCCGAAATAGACCGGCTAAAGCGGACTGAAGAGCTGGGCAAAATGCATTATGTGCGGATAACAATGCCTCCGGGAGATTGGGTCGCAGGCGGATTTGAAGATATGATCAAATCCAATGACCCCATACCCAAATTAGAAGAAGATCCAATGCCTCGAGATATGGACGATAATACTTACAAAAAGTATCTAGAATTCGTTAACTATTACATCCATCAGATAAATCTGATGAGATATTTGCTCGGCGAACCTTACAGAGTTGATTATGCCGATCCTTCCGAAGTGCTGCTTGTAGTTAGAAGTGAAAGCGGTATAACTGGAACAATAGAAATGTCGCCTTATCAAACAACTACAGATTGGCATGAATCAGCACTAGTTGCGTTTGAACATGGATACATAAAGCTGAAGCTGCCTGCACCATTAGCCATCAATCGCCCGGGACAGGTAGAAATATTCAAGGATCCGGGCGGCTCAAAACCAGAAACCATCTCACCAACCCTGCCTTGGGTACATGCGATGCGGCAGCAGGCAATAAACTTTATCTCTGCAATCAAAGGCGAAACCAAACCACCTTGCGAAGCCGCTGAGGCAGTTGAAGACCTAAAAATCGCGCGCGATTATATACGAATGTTAACAGGAAAATAGAACGGAAACCAACCAGGAGGAAACCAATTGCCACTTAAATTTAGAAAAGTGCTCATAGCTGATGAAAGATATGAATCTGCCGGCGTATTTGACGTAAACAATGACGGCATCCTAGATATAGTATCTGGCGCTTACTGGTACGAAGGACCTGACTTCAAGAAAGCTCATAAGATAGGCGATATCAGAGCAGAAGGTGAATACTTTGATGACTTCTCTACGATTCCTCTAGACATCAATGGTGATGGTTATCTGGATTATATAACAGGAGGATGGTGGGGAAACACTCTCCGATGGAGAGAAAATCCCAGAAACGACGGAGAATGGCCAGAACATATAATCGCAACCTGTGGAAGCGTTGAAACTACGAGAGCATGGGATATAGATAGAGATGGAATGCTTGAGATTGTTCCAAACACACCGGGAGGACCACTCATAGTCTATAAACTTATAACAGATGAAAAAGGCAAAGGCACTGGAAAATTCTCGCAACACAAAATCTACGAAAAGGCACAAGGACATGGGCTGGGATTTGGAGATATCACTGGACTAGGACGTGGAGACTTCGTGCTGTCAAATGGCTGGCTCGAAGCTCCGTCGGATCCATATAGCGGCGAATGGATATTGCATGAAGATTTCGACCTTGGCTGTGCCAGTGTGCCGATACTTGTTGCGGATGTTAACGAAGATGGCTTAAATGACCTAATCGTCGGCCAAGCTCATGGTTATGGGCTTGACTGGTGGGAACAGAAACGTGACAAATCTGGCAGGATAAAATGGGTTAAACACCCAATTGACCCATTCAATGCACAATATCATGATATGATGTGGGTAGATATTGACGGAGATGGCAAGTGTGAACTAGTAACAGGTAAGAGATATCGTGCCCACTGCGGAAACGACCCAGGCGAAACTGATGATGTAGGTATATATTACTTCAAATGGAACGGCGAATCTTTCTCAAAACAAATCATAGACTACGGTCCTATACGAGTCGGCACAGGCTGCGGCATTCACTTCTGCGCTGCTGACCTGCGCGGCACTGGCAGGCTTGACATAGTAGCACCAGGAAAAGATGGCCTCTACGTATTTTACAACGAGGGATTTTAGTCTTATAGCAGGTTTTTCATAAAGCACGAAGAAGTGCGGCGTATGCGCCGCACTTCTTCTATCTAATCCAACAACATCAATCAACCAACAAATTTTACTTAGTCACAGCAGGAAAAACCTGTATCTCTGACATTGCACTGCCATCGCTGTCCGACAAACAAGTAATGCGTAGATAACGGGCAGACGTCGGCCTGACACCATAAGTTATCCACCTCACAGCGGTATTCTGTGGGTCAACGTCTTTATCATTCGTCATCGCAAGAGCAAAACTATCTGGGTACTGACGGTTAAGCTCGGTAACACCGCTCCGGAAGCGTGCATCGTCAGAAACCTCTATTTTGAACCGCTGGAAAAACCACCCATGCGAGCCGTTCTGAATCAGCCTAATCGCACCAACAGGCTTTGGGTTCTCGCCGAGATCAATCTGAATATATGAACCAGATGGTGCTGCACCGCCAATCCAAGTTGTATTAACATCATTGTCAACTAATTTCGCCGAATCTGCAGGATTCAGCGTAGATTGAACATTTCTTCCACTGGCTATATTAGTGCTCCAATCCACTATGCCGGGCGTTATCTGCGTGCGAACATCGAATATACATTTGTCTCGATTGCCGCGCCAATACTCTTCATTAAGATCCACTATCTTGATAAATCTGTAATCCTTCTGTCCGAAGCCTTCGATTTTAAGCAGCAGAACTGTGTTCGTTCCAACAACTTCTATCCTGCCAAAAGGATTTTTCTTGAGCATTGTGTGCCCCGTGGCAACAGTATAATCAGACTCTTCACCAGAATCCTGATCCGGAAGTTTTAGAATACCGTTCGCATCAGCCTTAAGCCCTTCAGCAACCACATTTTTATCCACTATCTGAGTGGCACTGAACTGCCATATTTTCACTTTAGCTTCTGGAATAGGACTGCCGTCTGCAGCAAGAAGCCTTACAAAAACCTGTCTAGGAAGATCGTACTGCCATTCGCCATAGAAACCATTGCGATAAGGCAAATCAGAGTTGAATCCCATCACGCTATGCAATTCGAAAAGACCATTTCCTTCACAGTAATGTTCATTCTGCTGCGTGCTCGCACCGCCCATAAGTCCGGCATAGCCATACATGGAACCGCGTGTTATGTAATACTCCCCGCCGTCTTTGACCTTGCATTTGCCATTGGGATTATTCGGATCAGATGGCTCGATATTTGACCAATATATATCAAACGCACCAAGCACTTGATGCGCACATTCATGCAGCAGCGAGCCTTCTAAAAATATTCTGGTAAACCGAATAAAATTCTGAGCATTTTTTACCACATCTGGGTTATTAAGCGCCTCACCTTTAACCCACTCAGAACCCCATTCACCATCGAAATGGAAATCCGGTTTATCTTCATAACGATGAATACCGCCGCCCAACTTGCCATCCGGAACAATCTCAAAATCATCCAGGCTTATACGCTGCAGGCATCCGTCTGGCGCAAGATCATCATAACGCGATTTATCCAAATATGTCTCGTTCCAGACTTGTTCATGAAACTTAAGATAATCCTCCCACGAATAGCTGCCATAATGAGTGAGAAAGTTCTTTGCATATTCATACGCTGAGCGCTCAACCCAATATTTCCAAGTGCGAGCTTTCACATACTTCACTTCAGCATTGTTATTTTTAGTAATCTCATTTATCTTGTCGTACGGGTCAACCTCAAACATCAGCTTCTCATCACGTATATCCGACATATCGCCTTTCCACGGCAGCTTGATAGCTTTCGTAATCTCTTCCTCTGGCTTCAATGTGACCTGATCAGTACCCTTAGCAATAACCTTGCCATTGTATGTCCAAACCCAATCCACAGCTCCAGAATACGTATCGAAACCAGAGTTCTTAATATGAGCCGTATACGTCATCAGCTCGCCTTTATCTGGCCATTTTTTGGTGTCTTTGTTAACTGGATATTTCATAATTCCTGGATTATCATCGCGATATCTTTTGCGCTCGTAGCTATGGACACCGTCGTCGTGATAACGTAGATAGCGAGGGGTACGGCTTATAAAAGTAACATTCAGATCAACACCCTTTCGAGTCCCTTCATTGAGCAGCGGCTCATAGGTAACCACAAGCTCAGGATGTAGATCTTTTTCCATAGTATCAGAGCTGAAAACATGCACTTGACCACGTGCCGTATTAGGTTCTGCCATTTCTATCGCCCAGCCATAGTTTCGATACTGCTTGCCAAACCAATAGGCAACATCTTTTAGAAGACCGGGGCCTGTAATCACCCAAGTATTCGTAGCCTTGTTATAGCCTACAGAAGTATTCGTAACCAAGCTGGGTTTGGGCAACCTGTCTGATGCACCTCTTGCCCCAGGTTTCCCCCACAAAACCGCATTGCCTCTGCTGCTGCTAAACGCCGCATTATAGGTTGCCGTCCAGTACATGGGTTTTCCGTCTGCGCCACCATCTCGCCAGTCAGACGTAATACGATAGATTGCTATTTTTACATCTTTTGTATAGCGTCCAGGAACAGGATGAAGGATAAGCTTTACATCAGTAATTCGGCTGCCACGCACAATCGCACGGTTCAACTGGCCAAATTGAAGCAGAATAACATTGCTCTGTCCTGGTTCAAGCCTAAGTGTCTTCGATGCACCAAAATTTTCAGACGGATGACGCGAATCAAGCGTAGTGTCCATAACATCGAAGTAGATATAAGAAGGATCTCCCAAAACTCGGAAGTATTTATCCTGATAGGCGTCTACGCGGTTATACCGACTCAAATGAACTGTTTCAGCAACAACAAGCCCAGATAACACAAACACAAATATTAAGACAAATAAGAGTAGTTTTCGCAACTTGGCCTACCTCCGATCATATAGCTGCACATATTCTACATGACGGAAGCGACAATAGCAAGTTATAAGAGAGAAACACTTGGTTGATTGTGGTTCAGATAAAAGCAGAAATACAGAATATCAGAGAATAATAATTGGGGACAGATTCCAATCCTGCCCCCAATACCTTTTCACCTGCATCAATTCGCACATTCATAATCGCCTACGCCCGTGCACGGACATATCGGCTGTACTTATATGTAATAGTCTTCTTGCTGTTGGAATCCACCTTTACGGATACTTTCAAGCCGCTTTTTGGATTTAGCCCTTGGTCAGGCTTCGCACTTGAGCTCACTTGGGCTCCGTCACTCGATTCCAGAACTTTACCGTCAACAGACCATGTAACCTCAACCTCTGAAACCTCACCCCGACGATTCTCAATAACCAGCTGTCCTTCGGTTACCGCCAAGAGATAAGTAATACCATCTATCACTTCCCGTTTATCGCGCTCCAGTTCTTTTTCTGTTCTTTCGGTGCGAATGTCGGTTGCCTGTGTCAACTTCAGACGCCCTTCAGCCCCTATCGGAACATACTTAAGTTGATCCTGTCCCAACACTTTCCCACCTTGAATAACCATCATAGGTCCAGTAGTAAGTGGAGCACTCAGACCATTTTTTAGAACAACGTAGTGAAAGACATCCTTGCCAATATCAGCATCCCACGTAAACAACGAGCGATATGAAAGAGTACCTTCCATTATGGATGTCATCACCACATCGCCTGCAGCCATATCTAACCCCTTCTTCTCATAGAAATAAAGATCTTGTACCCCTTCTGCAGGAACGTTAACTGTCGGAATATCTTCACCACCATAATCTCCATCCATAACCACCCTGGCTCTCTCAGCAATCTGCGCATTACTCATAGATGGTGCAGCAATCGAAGGAGGAAGCGCACCTAGCACAGCAGTGCCCAAAGAATGCACGGTAAGAGGATCAAACTGTGGCTTCATTAAAAAGTTTGGCACTCCGACAACAAGAAGCACAGTGCAGTCCGTCAGGTCTTCTACTCCATTTGTAATAGTCGCACGCAGCGTAAGCTTCGCTTCTGTTGAACTAACCAAATCGAGCGTATAACTGGGCATCCAGTTTATTCCCTGCTGCAAATACCCCATTCGCATTGTAACCTCTGCATCAGGTTTGCCACCTTTCACCTGTATAAGCATAGGCTGTCCCTGCACTTTTGCTGACTTGATGTCGGATAGCTTTATCACGTTCACCTGTTTGCCGGATTTGATAAGCGCCATATCATCAACAACCTTTAGAAGCTCTCCTTCAACCGTCCCGTCGTCAGTCGTTAGGCTTATCTGAAGTCCTACACTTCTCGCAAGCGGTGCAGCAAGATCGGCTGGCTTATCAAACTTGATGTTGTTTTTGCCTGTAGAACGCACAGTATCAACAACTGTTCCCCGTTCAAGCGTATAAAGCCAAAATGTTCCGGCAATTGCCTTGGGAATATAGTCAGTCATACACCAATAATCAACCAATGCTGCTTTACCCTCTCTCAAGAAAAATCCATAGCCATCTTTGAAGATTGCAACTGATTTGGTCTTAGTCTTGAATGCATTCTTAGTCGGCTCTACGGTTTTGTCTGATGCAAAAGAGCATAAGTTTGCAGCAACAACAAGTGCAACAATCAGCAATACAAATCTTTTCATTGTTCTCTCCTTCTGATATTACTTTTCAGGACAACGCTGCCCTACTCACTCTTTTAGACCTACGAGCAAGACAAATACTTCAAATACCGCTGAAAAAATCTCCGTAACCGCGCTTGTGCAAGCAGCTAATTTAGTAGTACACTCAATTGAGTAAACCAAACAACAGAGATAACGCTATGATGACAAAAGATAGACCTCTTAGACTTGCACTTGCACAGATAAACACAACCGTTGGTGACCTAGATGGCAACGCATCAAAAATAATCGAGTATATAAACCGCGGTAGAGAAGCAGACGCAGATATAATTGTATTTCCAGAACTCGCCATAACCGGGTATCCACCTGAAGACCTCCTGCTTAAACCAGCTTTTATAGAAAGAAACTTGGATGCAATAGAGCAAGTCGTAACAAAATCCAGTGGGATAGTTGTTATATGCGGATTTGTAGAAAGAGAAAAAGACGGTAGCCTATATAACTCTGCGGCAGTTATAAACAACGGCAAAATTGCTGGCACACACAGAAAAGTGTTCCTGCCGAACTACGGAGTGTTCGATGAGTGCCGTTACTTCACCCGTGGAACAGAAAGTATAGTATTCAAGCTGGATAATGTGATTTTCGGAGTTAATGTTTGTGAGGATATATGGTATCCAAATGGTCCACACAATGCCCAGGCTAAAGCCGGCGCAGATATAATAATCAACATAAACGCTTCTCCATTCCATTCTGAAAAATGGAAAGAACGCGAGCACATGCTTGCCGAACGTGCTCAAAACAACAATATCTACTGCGTTTATCTGAATGCCGTCGGAGGACAAGATGAGCTGGTTTTTGATGGACATTCGATGGTGCTGAATCCAAAAGGTAAAATCATAAGCCGTGGACACTCATTCCAAGAAGAGCTACTCCTGTTGGACATCGCAACTGAAGAGCACCGAGATAAAAAATCTGGCACAAAGATTACTGACTATCCAATTTCCCTAGTTGATTTAGGCGAGCCCAAAATAACTGACCGGAAACCTATCGTTCCAGCGATCGCTACGCCACCACCAAGAGTTGAAGAAGTGTATCAGGCGCTAGTTCTTGGCACAAAAGACTATGTGCGCAAAAACGGCTTCAAACACGTAGGGATAGGCATAAGCGGCGGAATAGACTCAGCTCTTACAGCAGCAGTTGCCGTTGATGCGCTAGGCAAAGAATCGGTAACAGGCGTTATGATGCCCAGTAGATTCACCTCAGACCTCAGCATAAGAGAATCAATAAGACTCGGCGAATGCTTAGGCATTGATATGATAACAATCCCAATAGATGCTGTGTTTGAGGAATACAAGAATGCACTAAGAGACGTTTTTGCTGGAACAAAAGAAGATGTTACAGAAGAAAATATCCAAGCGCGCATACGCGGCAACTACTTGATGGCGCTATCAAACAAATTCGGATGGCTGATATTGACAACGGGCAACAAAAGCGAGATGGCAACTGGCTATGCAACACTCTACGGAGACATGGCCGGGGGATTCGCGGTGCTAAAAGATGTTCCTAAAACCCTGGTTTACGAACTCGCACACTACAGAAACTCTATATCTCCTGTAATTCCAGAGGCGATTATCACTCGTCCCCCATCCGCTGAACTCAGAGCCAATCAACTGGATCAGGACAGTCTGCCACCTTATGACGTACTGGATCCGATACTTCACCATTACATCGTCGAAGATGCCTCTGTGGCTGAGATAATAGCAAAAGGGTTCCCCGAAGACGTCGTGCGCCGTGTTGTGAGCATGGTAGATAAAAACGAATACAAACGACGCCAAGCGCCGCCGGGAATCAAAATAACCCCAAAGGCTTTTGGACGAGACAGAAGGCTACCAATCACAAACGCGTTCAAAGAATAGTCAAACTTCAAAGCAAATTTGGTGGCAAGATAGTACTATTACTAGTAGCCGCCGTGCTCATTGACCTCGAACTTGTAGCCAACGCCCCAGATCGTGGTTATTCTGCATGGACTGCCAGGGAATTCTATTTTGCGCCTAAGCCGCTTGATATGCTGATCTACAGTTCGCTCATCACCATAAAATTCTTGGTAAGCCCAAACATGCTCAAGAAGCTGCTCACGAGTAAATACATGGTTATGATTTGCAGCCATGTACCACAGCAGATCAAACTCTTTCGGCGTCAGATCAATCTTAGTATCCCCTACAACAACCTCACGCGATGCTCTGCTTATTGCCAATCCAGGCAAAGCGATCGATTGCTGGCGTTCAGGGTTCGGCACATAAGCAGACCTGCGCAGCACAGCTTTCACACGAGCAAGCAACTCACGAGGCGAGAATGGTTTAATCACATAGTCATCAGCACCCATCTCAAGCCCCAAAACCTTATCAACCTCATCAGTACGCGCAGATAGCATTATAATCGGCACACTTGACGTCTTGCGTAAATCTCTGCAGATATCAAGTCCATCCATATCAGGAAGCATCAAATCCAATATGATAATATCAGGACGAGCACTTTGTGACTTCTCCAGTCCTTCTGCGCCATTCCTAGCAACTATTACATCATATCCTGCTTTATCAAAGTAGTCACAAACAACATCGCATACACTTTGTTCGTCATCAATAAGCAAAACTTTCTGTCGGCCACTCATTCTATAATTCTCCACGTAATGGTATTAACTGAATATCTTCTAAACTGCGGTAAACCGGAAGCGCCGTAGAATCAGCAGAAGTACCGGCAGTTTTATTATAGGGCTTTTGACTAAAACTTGTCAATACTCAAAAGTAAAAACGACTATCTGATTTGAATTACACTAACCAACCCACGACTTACCGCGCAAATAGAGACGATTTACTCATTCTCAGATGATAATTTCGACAAATTAGCGTTTAAACCTAATAGCTATCACACTTCAAACGCAATTTATAATAAATCTGTGGAAACTCAAAGCTACATTTCCTCAAATCGCACCATTTCTCTGAAAGCTTTATATCGCTCCGACACTTCCCGCCCAGTGAGTGTTTTTAATCGTTCTAGACTGAAACCTTCCACGTTGTAGCTTGCCATCGTACTACCACAGATAACAGCCTTCCTTATGCTGCTTTCGCTTACATCACCTGTACCTGCAAGATAACCCATGAATCCTCCGGCAAAGCTATCACCAGCACCCGTAGGATCAACAACTTCCTCTAATGGATAGGAAGGAGCTGCAAAGCAGATGCCATTACAAAACATCACAGCACCGTGCTCACCTTTCTTTATTACAACATATTTTGGTCCCATCTCACGCACTTGCATAGCAGCTTTGACCAAGCTGCCAGTGCCGATAAGCTGTCGGGCTTCAGCATCGTTCATAAAAGCAACGTCAACTCTTTTAAGAACTTCCAACAGTGCATCCCTCTTGTTTTCGATCCAGAAATTCATGGTGTCGCATGCAGTAAGCGTCGGCGACTTAACTTGATTGAGCACTTCTAGCTGAAGCTCAGGATCTATATTGGCTAGAAAAACAAACTTGCAATCTCTATACACATCAGGTATAACCGGCTTGAAGTTGGCAAACACATTCAACTCAGTAAAAATCGTGTGGGCATGATTTAGATCATACTCATAACTCCCACCCCATCTGAAACTTTTTCCACGCTCCACTTTTACTCCGCGTATATCTATACCCCGGCTTTCAAGAAATTGCAGGTGCTCCCTTGGAAAATCATCTCCAACAACCCCAACAACCATCACCGGAGCAAAAAAGCTTGCCGCAACAGACGAATATACCGCCGCACCACCCAGAGCATCGTTCACCTCACCAAGCGGCGTCTTGATGCTATCCAGCGCGATACTTCCAACTATCAATACTGACGAGCATTGATTTTCAGAACTCATACTTTCTTTTTTCTCCTAAAAAATCTATCCACAAAAACCAGCCAGAGAAATTTGGGCAGCGTCATAACCTTTCTGATTTTTCTCGGATTACATGCCAATCTATGCGCCCACTCAAGCCCATGTTTTCGCATCCAAGCAGGCGCACGACTTACTCTACCCGAAATTACGTCAAATGTTCCACCTACTCCTACAGCCACACAAACACCAAGCTGATCAAGATGCCTGCTTATCCATTTCTCCTGCTTTGGTATTCCCATCGCCACAAAAAGAATCTGTGCCTTACTCTCACTTATCAATTGCACAACTTTCTCGTCATCTTCAAAAAAACCATTATGGACACCAGCTATGGTCAAGCCGGGAAACTTAGAGACGAGCACAGCAGCAGCATCTTCGGCAACTCCTGGTGCTGCTCCAAGCAAAAAAATACGGTACCCTTTCTCGGCGGCAACAGCACACATCTCAATCACAAAATCACAGCCGGATACTTTCTCGATAATAGGACTACCGTACCACTTAGAAGCAAGCAGAATGCCAGCACTGTCCGGAGTAACTAAATCAGCACGGTTTACTATCTCACGAAACTCAGGGTCTTTCTGCGCAATAACTACTGATGAAGCATCAGCAGTAACCACATAATGCGGCAATCCACTCTCAATGAACCGAACAGCTGCCTCAACAGCGCCGTTCATATCCACTTTGTCTATTCTGACACCAAGCAGGTGTATACTCTCCATCCTATAATTCGCAAACCTATCAAAAAACGAGTCCAAACATTCAAAACTTCGGCTATGTGCCTTCCTGCCAAGATTCCAAATATTTAACCTGCTCTGTAGTAAGCTTGTCGATGGTAACACCCATACTTTCCAGTTTGAGTGCAGCAATCCCCTTATCAATATCCACTGGAACCGGATAGACTTTCGGCTGCAGCTCTTTGGCATGCTTTACCATATACTCAGAACAAAGAGCCTGATTCGCAAAACTCATATCCATAACGCTTGCTGGATGCCCCTCAGCCGCAGCAAGATTAATCAACCTGCCTTCACCCAACAAATAAATACGCCGTCCATTTCTAAGCGTGAACTCTTCAACAAACTCGCGAATGTATCTGCGGCTTTCGGCCATCCCTTCCAACGCTGGTATATCAATCTCAACGTTGAAGTGCCCTGAATTACAAACGATCGCGCCATCTTTCATAGTCTCAAAGTGTTCGCGCCTTATAACCCCAGTATTGCCGGTAACAGTGCAGAAAATATCGCCTATCTTCACAGCCTCGCTCATCGTAAGAACATCAAACCCATCCATAACTGCTTCTATTGCACGCAATGGATTGACTTCACATACAACTACACGAGATCCCATACCCCTAGCACGCATGGCAACCCCTTTTCCGCACCATCCATATCCAGCAACAACAAACACCTTGCCAGCCAATAAAACATTGGTTGCACGAACAATTCCATCAACCGTACTCTGACCAGTACCATAACGATTGTCAAAGAAATGTTTCGTATCCGCATCATTAACAGCGATAATGGGATAAGCCAACACACCATCGCGCTCCATACTGCGGAGCCTTATGACACCAGTAGTCGTCTCCTCAGTACCGCCAATAATACCTTCAATCAAATCGCGGCGCTCTGCATGTATAACCCCAACCGTATCAGCACCATCATCCATTGTAATAGTCGGCCTGGCATCTAAAACAGAGTTGATATGTTTGTAATAAGTCTCGTTATCCTCACCCTTTATAGCAAATGTAGGTACGCCATATTCTTTAACAAGCGCCGCCGCAACATCATCCTGTGTAGAAAGAGGATTGGAAGCACAAAGATACACGTTTGCGCCTCCCGCTTTGAGCGTAATAGCTAAGTTAGCTGTCTCAGTGGTAATATGCAGGCACGCTGCCAGAGTAATACCCTGCAGTGGTTTCTCTTTCTCAAATCTCTGTCGAATTAGCCGAAGCACCGGCATTTCCTGAGCAGCGTATTCAATTCTAAGTCTGCCTTTTTCGGCAAGACTAATATCCTTCACATCATAATTCATAAGAAAGCCTCCAACTATAACTCACTAAACACTTTTTTACTCTGGAATTGGGTTTATCTTCCACCCGGATCAACCACAACCCCATCAAATACAGCAGCATTTGATTTCACTCGGCAGCCTGCCCCAACCACACAGCGCTCCAACATTGTGTCACGCATTACACAGGCATCATGCCACATAATACTCTGGCGTACAGTAGCTCTCTCTTCTAGTACACAGTTATCAGCAAGCACGGAATACTCAAGCAATTTGGCATCTTTCTCTATGCGACAGTTTCTACCTATAACCACCGGATAGCCAATCTCTGCGCTTGGATCTATCTCTACACCTTCGCCAATCCAAACATACTTGCGAACTTCTTTGTAAGGTATGCCAATATTGACTTTACCAGAGAGTACGTCATAATGCGTTTCCCTATACTGCTTCAAACTGCCTACGTCACGCCAGTAACTTGATGTAAGATAACCATAAAACCGAGCCTTTTTCTCGATCAGATCCGGCAGAACATTCAGCCCAAATCCATAAGGCACACCTTTAGGAATCATTTCGAGTATCTCAGGCTCAAATACATAGATCCCCGTGTTTGCTGTGTTGCTGAAGATAATTTCGCCGCGAGGCTTCTCTAGAAATCTAGTAATGCGTCCTCGTTCATTAAGTAGCGCAATACCATACTCAGATGGATCATCGACAAGAGAAAGCGCTATCGTAGCCAAAGCTCTTTTCTCTTTGTGTAATCGAACAAGCCGAGTTAGATCTATATCGGCAATATCATCGCCGCCTATAACGATAAACGTCTCATCAAAGAAATCTTCGCACAGTTTTACGCTACCAGCGTCACCCCATAACCTATCTTCTCGTGAGTAGCGTATTTTTACACCCCAGTTTGATCCATCGCCAAAGTGAGACTCTATCTGATCAGCCAGATAATGCACATTCACGACGATATCTTTGATCCCATGCTTAACCAACAGTTCTACTATATGCTCCATAACCGGACGATTCACTATAGGAACCATTGGCTTCGGAATCTGACGGGTCAGCGGATCCAATCGTGATCCCACACCCGCCGCTAGGATCATTGCTTTCATGACACCCTCACCAACATATCAGCAGCCTTCCTAAGGGCAGAAGCTACTATAGACACCTGTTCCTCGGTCAATTCAGGATAAACAGGCACCGAGAGCACTTCACGTGCGGCTTGCTCAGACTTAGGAAAATCACCTATTTTATATCCAAGAAAATCGTATGCCTTTTGTATATGAAGTGGCTCAGGATAATAAACTGCAGAAGAAACGCCTTCAGCAGCCAATATCTCCTTTAGCCTATCTCTATCCGGAGAACGCAAAGTATACTGGTGATATATGTGGTAGTTGCCATCATCAACTTTAGGAATCTTAATTGCCGTCCCATCCAAAATAGAACTGTAAACAGCAGCATTTCGGCGTCTCTTCTCATTCCAAGATGACAAGTGAGGCAGTTTAACACGCAGTATTGCAGCCTGCAACTCATCCAACCTGCTGCAAAAACCTACTCTTTCATAAGTATAAGAAGAAGATTGCCCATGAAATCTAAGTGAGCGAGCGCGGCGCGCAATGTCGTCGTCGTTGGTTAGAATCATCCCACCGTCACCATAAGCCCCCAGATTCTTGGTAGGGAAAAAACTCAACGTTGTAGCATCGCCCATATCGCCTAGTTTTCTGCTATTTCTTAAAGCACCAATTGCTTGTGCACCGTCGCAGATAATTTTGAGTCCATACTTTTGGGCAATAGATTCCAACTCTTCCATACGAGCACATTGTCCAAACAAATGCACTGGCAATATTGCTTTAGTCTTAGGCGTAATCACTTTTTCGACTGCAGCAGGATCAAGATTAAAAGTATCAGGATCAATGTCTGCATAAACTGGACGAGCACCGATGATTACAACAGCCTCAGTGGTAGCCACAAATGTGAATGGCGTGGTAATCACTTCGTCTCCAGGATTGACACCAGCAGCCGCAAGGGCAATTATAATAGCATCTGTCCCAGAGTTTACACCAATACCATATTTAGCACCGCACAAAGCAGCTGTTTCTTCTTCAAGCAGTGAAACATTTTCGCCGAGTATAAATCGGCCTTTTTCAAGAACAGACTGCACAGCCGCATCTATCTCCGGCTGGAGAGAGCGATACTGCGCACAGAGGTCAGCCATTGGGATTGACAATTGACAACTCCTGAAGCGGCCGGCATACGCCGCCGGCACTGCTCATAATTATGCCATAGACTAAGGTTGTATGTCAAACCTATGCCAATTCTTCCTTCAATGCAGCCAAAAAAGCCTCGAAATATGTTTCGAATGTACCAATATCACGTCTGATTTCAGTGCAAACCAACGGAACACACCAAACTTCACGTCCATCTGCAATCATCAGCGATATTGAATCTGTAAGTTGGACTTCGCCTCCAGCTCCAGGCTTCGTTTTCCTAATATAGTCAAAAATTGAAGCGTCAAAAGCATAGCGACCAGCAATTGCAAACTCACTCGGCGCCTGCTCTGGCGACGGCTTCTCAACGAGCATATCTATAGGAAACCACCTATCAATCTTTCCTGAAGGACGAACTATTCCATAGCGCGACACTTCGTCTTTTGGCGCCTTCATTACAATTATCACTCCGTCTGCATTGGTATGTTCGAAACATTCAAGAACTCTGGAAGTAGCATGAGGAACACACATCGGGGTTATGATCGAATCCCCCAGCGCAACAAGAAACGGGTCGCCGGCCACAAAATCTTCGGCACATAAAACTGCATCAGCAAGACCATTCTGTTGATACTGAATCGAATAAGAAACGTTAATCCCAGCGTAGTCGTCGAAATAATTAGGAATAGATAGCTTCTCCGGGGATACTACAAAGTGAAAATGAGTAATTCCAATGCTTACAAGCTCATCAACTATTATTTCAAGTACAGGCTTCCTACCTACAGGAAGCATCTCTTTGGGAATAACTTTAGTAATAGGTAGAAGGCGTGTTCCCTTCCCCGCCGCCGGTATAACAGCTTTTGTTATCTTGCGCGACAGTGCCAATCTCAACCTCTCCAAATATCAGTGCGACGCCTGATTCTATCACAGCTTAAAAAACTACTGCAAGGTTTGACATACCACACAATTGCATGGTAAACTTACTACGCTTTGGCCAGCGTTATGGCTGGTCTATCACATTATTTGTTCTGAAAGGAGCTCCCACCTCGAATGCTCATCACCGTGAAAGGCAAGAACGTTCAGGTGACTGACGCGCTCAAGCAATATGCAGAAAAGAAAGTGCAGAAGCTTGAGCGATATTTTCACGAGATTAAAGAGGCTCAAGTAATACAGAGCGTACAGAAGAACTGGCATATAGTCGAAGTCCAACTGGAAGGCGATGGTGTGCTGATAAGAGGCGAAGAGCGCTCGAACGACATGTATGCGTCCATAGATATGGTCGTAGAGAAACTCGAGCGACGCGTGCAGAAATTCAAGGGCAAACTAATCGGAAAATCTACCGAGCAGCGTCCAAAATCCAAAGAAGCCGAACGCGAAAAAATAGTAGCCGAAGCAATGGGCGCCGAAAGATTGGAAGAATCAACTGATGATGATTTTGAACCTAGGATAGTTCGCATAAAGAGATTTGTTATTAAGTCAATGACACCTGAAGAAGCAGCAAACCATATGGAACTTTTGCATCACGACTTTTTTGTATTCATTAACGAGGAAAGCGATAAAACAAACGTTATCTACCGTCGAAAAGACGGAAACTACGGACTTATAGAGCCAGAGTCGTAGCGGTTGCCAAAATGAAAGCCGCAGCGTCAAACTATAAAGACAAGGAGTAAAATAATGCCGCTTGTAACCAGCAAAGAGATTCTGCAAAAAGCACAAGCAGAAGGATACGCAGTAGGAGCTTTTAACGCAAATAATATGGAGTTTGTTCAAGCTGTAGTTGAGACAGCCGAAGAAGAGCAGTCTCCTGTTATCCTTCAGATCAGTCAAGGCGCAATTGCGTATGCAGGACTTGAGTTTGCCTCTATGCTTGTCAAGACTGCTGCCGAACTCGCCACAGTTCCGGTGGTTCTTCATCTAGACCATGGAACGGATTTTCTTCAGAATGTAAGGTGTTTGCGAGCTGGATTTACCAGTTTGATGTTTGATGGGTCCAGCCTACCGCTCGAAGAAAACATAGCAACAACTCGAAAGATCACAGAGATTGCGCACGCAGTCGGCATACCAGTAGAAGCCGAACTTGGCAAGATCCCAAAGATTGAGGACAATCTGACACAGGAACAAGTAGATAACTTGATGGCAGATCCTGAGCAAGCAGAAAGATTTGTTTCTGAAACCCAATGTGATTCTCTAGCTGCAGCAATAGGCAGCGTTCATGGCATGAAAGAGAGCATACAGCCGCTTAACATTGCAAGACTTGATGAGATACGCAGACGCACCGGTGTGCCGATAGTGCTGCATGGAGCATCTGGCGTTCTATGCACCAGAAAAGACGCTGAAGAGAAAGGTATCAAGCTTGCTGATTATCAAGGAACATTGGAAGATGCCATAAAGCATGGTGTAAGCAAGATCAACGTAGCGACAGAGCTAAGTATGGCGTTCTTGCGTGGCATGAAGGAAGCTTTTGAAGCAAAACCTAACGAAAAAGATATGCGCAAAATCCTCCTGCCAGGCAAAAACGCAGTTAAAGAGGTTGTTAGGTATTACATTAGACTGTTCGGCTCTAACGGCAAAGCTAAATCATCTACTACTTCAGGGCTGCAGTCAAGCGAGATAAAATACCACGAGTAAATACAGATAACCAGTCACTCTCAAAGAGAATAATTGGTTAGATTCTTAGAAGATATGATTAAGGGGGAGCGAGCAGTTCGTCTCCCCTTCGTCTTTAAACAATTGGAATAATGCAATGATAGCCACAATCACGCTAAATCCAGCTCTCGATAAAACTGTTTATGTGCGCAATCTGACCATAGGCGACACCAACCGCATAGAAAAGGTTGAGATAGATGCCGGAGGCAAAGGCGTGAACGCATCTAGAATGCTAGCAGAGATGGGAGTCGAAACCATAGCGCTTGGATTTGTAGGTGGAAAAACTGGAAGGTTTATCGAGAACTTGCTGGAAGAAGACGGAATAAAAACCGACTTCGTGCATACAAAAGCCGAAACGCGTACTAACATTGGAATACAAGACCTAAGTGGCTTACCCCCAACAGCTTTGAATGAGCGAGGTGGCCCAATAACGACAGAAGAGCTTGCACAGTTAAAAGAGCTGATCGGATTTTGGATGAATGTTACGAAAATAGCCATCATTGCCGGCAGTATACCTGAAGGCGTTGAGCCTACCATATACAGAGACTTAGTCAAAGTTGCTAGAGATGCCGGCGTACAGACCATACTAGATGCCGACAATGAACCTCTTCGCTATGGTTTAGAGGCTCATCCAACCGTAATCAAACCAAATGTAGATGAAGCGGAAAGACTCCTAGGCAAAAGTTTGACAACCCTAGATGAAATCGCAAACGCTGCGAAAGAACTGGCAAGTAGTGCTGTTGATATTGCAGTAATATCTATGGGCAAAAATGGAGCGGTAGCTGCAACACAAAACGAAGTATGGCATGCAGTACCGCCGGATGTTGTAACAATCAGCACTGTTGGTTCAGGAGACTCGATGGTTGCCGGAATTGCACTTGGATTAGCTGATGAAGGCAATATTGCCAAGGGATTGACGCTAGGATGCGCCGCTGGAGCAGCAACAGCAATGAGCAGCGGCGTAGATATGGGCAAAAGGGAAGACGTAGAGCGATTATTGCCTGAAGTAAAGCTGACAAGGATTGGGTAATGGCTACCAGGCTAAAGGTGAGAGTAACGCCTCGCGCATCAAAAAATGAGATAGTTGGTTGGCGAGATGGGGTCCTGATTGTGCGAACAACAGCGCCACCGATCGAAGGTGCCGCAAACAAAGCGTGCATTGAATTAGTGGCTAAGACGCTTGGCGTCAAGCGATCACAGGTATCGCTCGTACATGGTGATAAATCACGCGACAAAACCTTCGAAATTGCCGACCTCAGCGATGACGACCTAAAACGTATCGTCGAAATCCGCTAGCTATTTTCCAGACACAAACCGTATATCAACAGCAGTGCCTTCACCTAATACCATAGTCTTAGGTAAACTAACGGAAACCTCTTGTCCCTTAAACGAGAGTACTGCATCAATCTTTTTCCCACCAATCTTTACCTCTGCATTGACTTTTCCAGACCAGGCTGGAATCTCAAAGATGAGTTTTGAAACTACAAGCCTGCCATGTCTAACCTCTAAACGTTCTGTTTGTGCTGATGCAGTTCTTTTTTGGATGAAAAGTCCCCAGCCTTCTGGTGCAGTAAAAAAACTGCGATGATCGCCCGGCTGCCAGTTGGGTTTAAAACCTATTACACCTCTTGGTCCATCGAGAATCAATCCTTGCGCTGCAATCAAGAGCCCCCAAGAACTCATCGCACGAGCATAAAATTTGCCACACTCAAGTTCATTGAACGGATTGCCCCCAGGACCAGAATCCAATCCTTCACGTCTGCGACCATCGTATCGGCTGCGTGCTGTAGCAACAATTTTGCGCGCATCATCAATAAGACCTTCAAAAACCATGGCACCTGCTGTAGCATACTCTATGCCTGTCCAAACCTCATCAGCATAAACAATGAATGGATTTGGCCTGCCACCATTAGGCCATGTGCAGATTATAAGCCCACCCTCATCATCCAACACATATCGCCGTGGCGACTGTATAAACCCTGCAAACTTCTCACGGAAATTATTTTTCACCACAGATTCCAAAGCGCCGCGCACATGTTCCTGCGGATACAAATAGCCAAGATTAAGCATATGCGCCCACCACTGACCCAACAACTGATCACTGTGGCAGCCGATCCCATAATCGTTTGCAGGCTGTGGATCGGGCAATTGTATAAACCATCTGCCATTCCATAGCTTCATATCCTGATTTTTCGAACCAGAGTCCGCAATAACTTTCCATTTTTCTGCGGCAACTTTATCGCCCATTATATCCGCCATCGCCACACCAGCCCTAAGAGCACAAAGGTACTGTGAGCCTATAAAGGTATTCGCACCTGATGTGTCGCAGTCATAAGTGTTAGGCTGGCGACCTGAAGGTACACCATCATGGTCTGAATCTATTCGCTCGATGAGCCAATTAACAGCCTTCTTAACCGATGGCCACAAACGAGACAAAAACTCTCTATCCGAACTCATCTGATACTCACGATAGACTGCCGATATACTCGCACACTGCCCGTCAATAAATGCCCCATGCGGCATATGTTGACGATGCGATATTTCACCTGTTGAATACATATAAGCTAGAAAATCCGATTCTCGCATATTTCGTGCGACATCCGGGAACAAACGGGCATGCGTCTGTGCATAATTCCAGACATGCGTACAGTTGAGTGGACAGCAAGCATAACTACCTTCATAAGCACCAAAATACCCATCAGCAGACCACCACACTGTCGGTCCCCTGATTATGACTGATTGCGATGAACATGCGTCTAACCATTCCGGCGGAAGATTCGATTGGTAAAGCGTATCGTGATAAGCAATGGTGCGTTCCCAAAGTCCGTTCAGATTAGAAACAACATAGTCGGCAACGGCAAAAGCATCCTTAAACCTTCTAGAATAGATATTACCCTTATGAGCGAACCTTTCTACGTTTGGGAAATTCCATGTGATCACAAAACTGACTGTGCGTTCTGATTTTGGTTGGATATCAAGAGTAACACTAATAGCTCCATTAACCGTTTTGCCTACCGGAGTTGCTTCACTAGCAAATTTATCTGAAAGCCTGCCAGATGCTTCAAATTCTGCTGCAAGAGAGTTACTATCTACCCAATCACATGCAGTGGCATCCGGAGACGTCGTAGCAAGAGCCATAGTTCCGTACCAAGCTGCTTCGTAAGGCTCTATTGGCACAATCCTCTTACCTTCATCCAGTGTACCACCAGCAAGCAGCGACGAAATCCATTCCCACGGCATCCCAGGTGCCAAACACAAGTACATATCAGCTTTGCCAAATGGCACAGAAAGAATAATAGGATCGCCGTTTGGCAACGCGGAAACAACCTTGACGGCATCACCTTCACCCCGAAGACCTATCAGCTTAGAATAGTTAGCTACTTTCCAAATCGAATGAACAGAAACAAGAATGTTTTGTTTCGATGACTCTAACACTTCCTGCAGATTAGCCGGCTCAGCTGACTCAAAAGAAATTTGCAAATTGCTAGATAAAATCTGGAGCAGCGAAACCATACGCGGATGCAAATCAGTAAAAACTATATGATCAACGTTTATGTGACCCCATCCACCTGAGTTTCGATCAACAATCCTTATCGCAGCCTGTTTGCCTTTGAGATCAGAAACATCCCAAGCAACCATATCCAAATGCTCAGTAAACTTGCCTGTAGCACGACGCACCTCTTTACCATCAACCACAAGCGCCACGTAAGTTGAATCGCTGTAACCTCCACCTCCAACCAGCATTCCTATGTAACGCCTATCAATTGTAAATGTTTTAGAAAGCATCTCACCCTGTGGTCCATCGTTAGGCAAAAATGAATTAACCAACCCACTACCAAGGTATCCTGTAACATGCGTCTGAGTACCTATGGTACCTTTAGCCGGCGCAGCTCCAAATGCATCACCAGTAACCGTCCAACCTTCATAGCTGCCGCTTTCAAAATCATCAAACACCACCATCTGTGCAGCAAATGCGCTAGCATCTTTAATGTCCATAAGAAACTGCGGTGATATATTTGTAATGACAATTCTATTGGCTGAATCAGCAAGAGAAACAATGTTTTCGATCATCCTAACATCATCTTCGCTGCACTGCTTAGGTCCTGTTGGATTATCCACCCAAAGCAACCTACATTTCTCAATTTGGTTATCAGACGCATCGCGAATGGTAAGAAATCCCGGCACAGGTTTTTCCTTTGGTACACGCATATTTATAGCGGTCATATTCTTTTTACGCACCAACTCGTTCAAGTTTCCCCCATACCCAGCAAACTCGACGCCGACAACATCACTACTACCGGAATTCCCTACTGCATTCTGCAGTGAGCCTAAAAAGCTGACTTTTACTTTAGAATCTGTAAGGTTTTTAGCCGTTATGCGAAAGATTGCACAGGGAATAGACGATGCAGCTGTATCAATTGGGATCATTGGGTTGAACGCGTCCATTCTAACTTCAACTGGCAGTTCAGAATCCGAAAACCTAAGCCGCGCTATCGGATAGCCACCTTCGAACGTAAGGCTTTCCATAGGAGTAAACCCTGATTCAGGAACAGTCTGCAGCAGTCGCGTTATCGATCTACCATTCTCATTTTCAACTCTCACCGCAAAAAAGCTACCAGGTATATGTATCTCAGTATTGTTATTAAATATCTGCCAAACGGCTAGTCTGCCACGACCATCCAACCATATCGAACCTGTTCCTATACCCCCAATCGGCATCATCACATAATCCAAATTCGCACCGGAATATGTGCGTGGAACTTGTATAGGATAGTCGGCAAGCCATCCGTTTACAGTCTTTGATAGTGGCTTAACAGAATTATTCAAGCTAATCCACGAAGTATCCCACGGTTTATTCACACCCCAACCTTCGCCGCTCTGCGCACACAAAGGCAAACACACAAGCAAGAATGTATGACAAACGAAAATACAAAAATGCAATCTGTTCATAGATACAACCTCCCATTGGAATTATAAACTCATTCAGAGTGACAGACAAGGAAACAAAACCCCGACCAGAAAAACATGCAATTACAGAATTTCATTAAACGGTATTGGTGGTATAATTGTGCGCAAATCAAAGCGCATACAAAAATATCTGATGGAGAGATAATTCTATGAGCACAATATCAAAGGCTTGGAAAATAACTCTAATCGTCATCATTTTAGTCCTGATAGTCTTTGGCGGAACTCTAGTTACACTCTACACAGATTGGCTTTGGTTCAAAGACTTGGGTTATTCAATCGTCTTTTCTAGAGCAATTCTAACCAGGGTTATAATGACGCTGGCATTTGGAGTAATCTTCTTCGCAATCGTTTACGGCAACATAATCATCGCCCGCAGAATAGCACCGCCTATAACTCCACGCTACGGGGGAACGGACATAGATCTGCGAGAAAGATTCGGCTCAATTGCACGAAGTTGGCTCAATCTGCTTCTGCTCGCAATCAGTTTAGCAGCAGCAGTTCTAGCAGGTTTGAATGCAGGCGGCCACTGGGAAGAATGGCTGAGATACTACAATGCACAACCTTTTGGCATTGCAGACCCTGTGTTTGGGATTGATGTTGGATTCTACATATTCAAATTGCCGCTTTTGAAGTTTCTATATGGATGGTTTTTCTTTACACTTATCGCCACAGCCATAGCAGTTGTAATAACGCACTACGCTTACGAAAGCATAGATGTAATCGCAGGATGGCCTAGATTTGCGCCAAAGGTCAAAAATCACATAGCGCTAATTGTGGCATTGATGTTTCTTCTAAGAGCGTTCGGTTACAAACTTGCCTTCTATGAACTTCTCCTACCGAAATATGGGATTGTTCAATCACAAGACGTACTTTTCGCTGGAGCAGATTACACTGATATACATGCACGCCTGTATGCCCTTTGGATACTGATTGCGGCATGCGTAGTAGGTGGTATTTTAGTAGCAATCAACTCACACACGAAAGGATTGGCACTATCCATAGGCGCATTGGCTGGAGTTATTGCAGTCTCAATATTTGCAGGAGCAATATATCCTGCAGCAGTCAGCCAGTTCGTCGTAAAACCAAACGCACTTGAAAAACAAACTCCATACATCAAAAATGCAATAAAATTCACTCAGATAGCCTATCAGCTCGACACCAACTCTGTAGAATCACGAGAGTTCTACTACGAACCAACACTAACACAAGAACAGATTTCAAAGAACAAAGCTGCGATACAAAATGTGCGCCTTTGGGATTACCAACCTCTGCTTAGAACATACCAACAAATCCAAGAGCTTCAGCAATTTTACGCGTTCAACGACGTTGATATAGATAGATACATAATAGACGGTGCATTGCGCCAAGTAATGCTCTCAGCACGAGAGTTGACCGGTGCTCCGGAAAAAGCCAGATCATGGGTCAACCTGCATCTTCGTTATACACATGGCTATGGGTTTGTTATGAGTCCAGTAAACGAAGTAACAAGCGAAGGTCTACCAGTGTTTTTTGCAAGCCAAATTCCCGTAACCACAAAAGCCGAAATCAAAATAGATACGCCACAAATATACTTCGGCGAGCTGACTAACAATTATGTCTTTGTGAACACCAAAGAAAGCGAATTTGATTATCGCGGTGGAGATAGAGACGTAGAAACCAAACACAGTGCGAAATCGGGCCCAATGCTCGGAGGATTCTGGCGAAAAATGGCATTCGCGCTGAGATTCGGCGATATAAACATACTCTTATCTTCGGCGATGACTCCAGAAAGCCGCATTCTTTACAAACGAAACATAGTAGAACGGTCACAAGCACTATTCCCTTACCTAAAGTTTGATAATGATCCATATCTGGTCGTAGCATACGGAAAACTGTATTGGTTCCATGATGCATATACCACGGCTTCTGAGTTTCCATATTCAGAGCCAATAGAAGGTTCCAACATAAATTACATCCGTAACTCAGTGAAAATAGTCACAGATGCATATACCGGTAAAGTACAGGCTTACATTTCAGATACCAATGACCCAATCATAAAAGTTTATCAGCGTATATTCCCCGGCACACTGAAGCCATTTTCTGAAATGCCTGAAGAATTCAAATCGCACCTACGATATCCCGAAGATATGTTCAACTTACAGGCTTATATATACTGCAAGTATCACATGACCGATCCCGATACCTTTTTCAGTAAAACAGACCTCTGGCAATTGCCTCAATCAGCAGGCGGTGAAGAGCAAAACTCTACACTGGAACCTTACTATATCATCACACGACTGCCAAACGCGAACAAAGATGAGTTCCTTCTGATACTACCGCTCATTCGTGCAGCAAAGAATAACATGGTTGCATGGATAGCAGCGCGGTGGGACCCAACCAGCCGCAGTAGAATGACCGTTTATCAATTCCCGAGCGGCAGTCTAGTATTTGGTCCATCCCAGGTTATGTCCAGAGCAAATCAGAACCCCGACATATCTCGCGAACTAACTCTTTGGGGTCAAATGGGGTCATCCGTTGTGCGCGGAAATCTTTTAGCCATACCAATAGAAAACTCCATACTCTACATAGAGCCGCTCTACCTAGAATCAACACGCACAAAGATTCCAGAATTCAAGCGGGTTATTGCAGCACTAGGCGAAAGCGTGACAATGAAACCAACTTTCGAAGAAGCTCTAACTGAATTGACCGGCGTTAGAAAACTACCAACCACTCCGAAAGTCACCCCAAAAACACCCACGGGCAAGCCACAACCCACCCCAGGCATAAGAGAACTTATAAAAAGAGCGGCAGAGCAGCTTTCACGAGCAGAGGAAGCACAGCGGCGCGGCGACTGGGCAGGATATGGGCGAGAGATTACAGGGCTTAGGCAGACGATTTCAGAACTTCGAAAGTTGGGAGGAAATCCCTAAGCTCACCAACAAAAAAACAAATGCTATGGTTTGATAACACCAAAAGGTTTGAACGAACCTGGACTCAGAACAATTGAATCTATGCCGAGTCTGTAGTTTCCGTCGGGTGCTGGTTCGTCCAATCTTATCTGTAAAGTATGGCTGCCCTTAGAAAGCACTACTACGCCTATCTTATACCAAGCAAAGCCATATCCATAGACATTTGCAGACTCAGTAGTAACAGCACGCTGCCATTGCTCATCATCAATAGAAAAGCTAAATGGCGATACACCGGCATCCGAAACAAATATGGCAATCCATACTTCATGCTCTCCACTCTTTGTAGTGTCAAACGAATAATAAGCTGTATAAGGCACAATAGGTGGACGGTTTTTATTGTCTACCCACAGATATGCACCTTCACTCGCAAACGGATAGCTGATGATACTATCAAATGTAGATAATGCAGACTCACCCTCAACCCAAACATAATCACCAAGAGATTCTCGAAGCTGAAGCACAAAAGTATGAGCCTTGTCATATGCAATAGAAGTCCTTCCGTTCTTCATATAGTCTCTGCAGGATTTCATTGCATCCTCAGACAAAACTACCTGTACTCCAGCAGCCTTCGCCTTCTTTATCAGGGCTTCTAATCTAGCCGCTTCTGCTTCTGCAGTTTCGACGGGGAATAGCCCACCTTGGCTTATACCAGTAATCACAATTGGCGATTCAGTCAATTTTACTTCCACCCTGTCCTTCTTCATTGAAGAAGTCCTTTTTGCTTTAGTTATAACCAGCTCTTGTGCTGAGCTTGGAAACTTTACTGTAGGCGCATCGCCTTTTTCAACAGGAAAGGTAACCACGGATTCACCCGCTCGGCTCCATAAGCAAAGTCCACTCATGCCAGCTATTCTATATGCACCAACCGTATCTCCAAAAAACAGCTTCTCTCCTGCAGCCGAACTAGGAAGCCACCAGGTTCCTCTGTCCAATCTTTTTACCATACCACCCACAACAGGATTTGTCGGATACCAGATTACACTAGGGACCCAATCCGACCTATTTTCGGCAAAAAAACGTTCACGAGTCTCTTTTAACCAGTCAATTTGATCAGGTACAGACGCTAGCGAATATCTTTTGCGAGTTCCTTCTGGCAAAACCTGAAGCCCGTTTACAAACACTCCTTTCACACCAATCTCCGACAACAAATCAAAGTCCGCCATCATCATCTCTCGGCTTGGATATCCCAACTGATTATCTTTGCCAGTCACATCCTGCGTAGGCAAAGCAACAAACCACAAGGTGCGGGAAGACTCTCCAACTAGAGGATAAATCTGGCCAGCATACTCTGTAACCACTCGTTCCCCATGACCCAGAACTTCAACCGCAAGCCCATCAAAACCACCTCGCGAGCTGCGATTAGTAAACACCGGATGATACCTTGATGCTCTATAAATAACTGGCACATCAGCGATGCTGCGTTTTACTATATCAGCAGCCGCATTCAGATATTTCTGAGCCGACGAGTTTCGATAATCCTGAATATCATCCCACACTCTAGAAGTAGATGCTTCTACCGGCAGCCTTTTGGCACGAGCGCGATCGAGCAACATCGGGATCCCTTTCGCCCCACGCCAAAGGGGTATAAGCCTGGAAGCCTGGTCGAACGTTTGAATATTCTCAGTCTTAAGCGCCCAAGCTGAATTAACCGAACCGATGTTTTTATATTTGCGAATCAGATATGCTTCAAACCCAAGCCGAAATTCAGGCGAATCTGGCACCAGCCAATCCAACTCACTAGAAAGATCAGCCTTGCTGGAAATAGGATCGAGCACAAACCTAAGCCCTTTGCCGAATTTAATCTGAGATGCGAATCCTATCAATCTATCGCGAAACTCATCAAATCCAGACCACAGATCAGATATACCTTCTCTATCATCGCCTGAAAGCTCTACTTGAGGATAAACAATAAGAACCGCTGATTCACCCGGTGAAGCCTTTATATCTATTCTCAAGCGACCGTCCTCAGCAGTCGCAGCACCGCTTGAGATCACCCTACCATCACTTGCTCGGCTTAGAACCCAAATGCACCCCACGGCATCTGGAATCTCAACATCTACGTAAGTATCTTTTGTTATATTTGGTATCCTATAACGAAGTGGGTCGACGACAAACCCACTTAACGGCGTCTTGGGACCATCAGACAAATCCAACCCATATGTAAATCCCTGCGCATCCAGATAATCTATCAACTTCTGCCAGGCTTGTGCATCAGTCCAAGATGCTGGCATTACTGCTTTGAGAATAAGCGATGTTATACCTTTGGATTTAGCAAGCTCAAGCACACGAATATCAGCCTGCCAGTTTTCTTCACTTGTGGCAGACAAATATTTAGAATAAAAGACCACTCCAATAGGCATGTATGGCTCGCCATCCCAAATGAGTGTGCTAGCACCGTTGACTGTCCAAGTGTGACTTAACCCATCACGATCTTTGAACTCTCCACGAGAAATCATCTTCAAACTTGGCACCTGAGAAAACACAGGTGCCACGGCAATAAATAATGTGGCAAGTAAAACTGCTACCATAATTTTAAAAGCAATATTCATAATCTAGTCTCCAGCACAAAGATCCTGCATTTACAGAATTCACACCCTAACCATTAGACCTGCACACAGCACACAAGGTTTCCGATTTACAGCAGCCGACTCAGTTGACCATTATACATCACCATGGTACAATCTTGCGTGATTGAACAGGAACTTGACCGTTTCACAGAACATCTAAAAATCGTTAAACGTGCTTCGCCTCACACAATAAGGAACTACAAAAGCGATATCCAACAGTTCCTGAGATTTGTGGTCGAGGCAGAAGCAGACACACTCGATTATCTACTTATCCGACGGTTCCTTGCATACCTTCAAAAAGAAGGTTGCGCAAGGAGCAGCATTGCACGCAAAATAGCTGCAATTCGCGCGTTTTTCAGATTTCTAAAGAAAAGAGGGGTAATCGAGAACGACCCTACGGCAGCTGTAGTAGGACCAAAACAAGAAAAGCGACTGCCGAAGTTCCTTAGAGAAGATCAAATGGACACGTTTTTATCTGCGCCAAATCCAGAAGATCCTATAGGACTGAGGGACAGGGCAATAATTGAGACACTTTATTCTACAGGACTTAGAGTAAGTGAACTTGTTGCGCTAAACGTTGAAGATGTTATTGACTCCGACGAGATACGAGTCATTGGAAAAGGCGCAAAAGAGCGCATAACACTCATAGGCAGAGCCGCACGAGAATCTATAGCTGAATATATTGAAAATGGGCGACAGATACTCTTGTCAAAAGCAAAAAAGGCTACAAATGCGCTATTTTTGAACAATCGTGGAGGAAGGATTACGGCAAGGAGCGTAGGACGCATAGTCGATCGCTATACGGCAGCTATTGCAGATGGACTAAAAATAAGCCCACACACACTAAGACATACATTTGCAACACATATGCTTGCTGGTGGTGCCGACCTACGCACTGTTCAAGAGCTTTTGGGACACTCTAGCGCGGCTACGACACAAATATATACACACATAACAAAGGAGCGATTGAAACAGGTGTACGATAAAGCTCATCCCAGGGCTAAAGCTCAGGAGGATTAGAAAACAAAAATGCATGGAACAACTATAATCGCAGTAAGACGTGATGGTAAAGTAGCCGTAGGTGGCGACGGGCAGATTACCATACAAGATACAATAATGAAATCTACTGCCCGAAAAGTAAGGCGCATCTACCATGATAAAGTAATAGTTGGAATTGCCGGATCAGTAGCCGATGCACAAGCTCTCTCGGATAAATTTGAAACCAAATTAGAAGAATCACATGGCAACCTGAGAAGAGCACTTGTAGAGTTCGCAAAAGATTGGCGAACTGACCGGATACTAAGACGACTTGAAGCGATGATGATAGTTGCTGATTCTGATTATCTGATGCTGCTTTCGGGAAGTGGAGAGATCATCGAACCAGACGAGGGCACAGCGGCAATAGGATCAGGCGGCGCATATGCGCTTGCTGCGGCAAAAGCGATGATAAAGCATACTTCACTCAACGCCAGAGAAATCGTGGAGGAATCCTTGAAGATAGCATCATCTATCTGCATATATACAAACGATAGCATAACTATCGAAGAAATCTGAGTGGGCGAATAGGTTATATAATATTAGCGGATAAAATTATACAAACATATACCAATAAATTCAGGCTGACTGGGAGACTGAAATGAAACAGATTGACGACCTGACACCCAAAAAGATCGTCGAAGAACTAGACAAATACATAATTGGACAAGACAAAGCCAAGCGAGCTGTGGCTATCGCTCTGCGCAACCGATACAGACGCAAATTACTGCCGGAGGAACTAAGAGAAGAGGTTATCCCCAAAAATATTCTCATGATTGGGCCAACCGGAGTCGGTAAAACGGAGATAGCACGCAGACTAGCCAACCTAACGTCAGCTCCTTTCATCAAGGTGGAAGCAACCAAATTTACTGAAGTAGGCTATGTTGGAAGAGATGTAGACTCAATGGTTCGCGACCTAGTCCAAGTTGCAGTGCGAATGGTTGAAAACGAAAAAATGGAGGAAGTTCGTGCAGCAGCATACCAAGCAGCACTTGACAGGATTCTTGATATTTTGGAACCACCGATGCGTCCTCGCAGAAGCACTACTCAATCTGGGTGGGTACAGGCTTTGGGAAACATATTTCCGGGCGTTCAAGTAGAACAGCCAGAAGAACCTGATGAATCAGCAGCAGATGAAGCCGATCAGCGTACAGCTGCGGAGCGAAAACAACGTATAAGAGCAAAACTCAGGCAACAGCTTGAAGATGGATTTTTGGATGATCGTATGATCGAGATAGAAGTTGAAGAAACTGGAAGCCCATTTCTGCAAGTCTTCAGCCCACAAGGAATAGAAGAAATGGGAGTAGATTTGCCAGGGATGTTCGGCGGAATGATGCCAAAGCGAACGAGAAAGCTGAACGTAACGATAGCTGAAGCTAAACAGATACTTTCCGATGAAGCTGCTCGCAGCATGATAGACCAAGATCAGGTAACGCGTGAAGCCATAGAGCGTACTGAACAATATGGCATAATCTTCGTTGATGAGATGGATAAGGTAGCTGGCAGAGAACGCGGAGGAGACACTGGACCACAGGTATCACGAGAAGGGGTACAACGAGACATACTGCCGATTATCGAAGGCTCAACGGTGATAACAAAATATGGTCCGGTCAATACTCGACATATATTATTCATCGCCGCTGGGGCATTTCACGTTACTAAACCATCAGACCTTATCCCTGAGCTACAGGGCAGACTGCCGATAAGGGTAGAACTTGACCCGCTGACAGAAGATGACTTTGTCAGAATTCTAACAGAACCCAAAAACGCACTCGTTCGGCAGTACAAAGCTATGATGGCTACTGAGGGCGTGCAATTAGAGTTTACAGACGGCGCAATACGTGAAATAGCAAAAATCGCAGCAGAAGTAAATAACAGAATGGAGAACATTGGGGCACGCAGACTTCAAACAGTTATGGAGCGACTGCTGGAAAAAATCTCGTTCGAAGCGCCAGATGTTGAGAAAAAAATAACAATAGATGAGGCTTACGTACGGGAGCAACTAGAAGATATTGTAAAAGACGAGGATATGAGCCGGTACATCCTATAGCTTTGCGAATTGTGCAAGATACTAATCAAAAACGTTTTCGGGAGGTTATGAATGCCATTTAAGCGTCTAGACCAAGAAGGACGCCAGCTTATCCTGCACACAAAGGGATTCGTCTGCTCGACTACACGCGAATTAGCGGCGAGCAAGTCGTTCGAAAATGTAATAAAACGATACGCTGAGCACCTACGCGAACACGAATCGCCGCTACTAGATGCGCTTGAGACAAAACTTAACAGTGAATCTGAAGTGCTGCAATTGATAGAGCTTCTTCGCAACCTTGCATTCCTGCCGATAGAACAGGTTGTCAAGCTAATGCCACATGCAGAAAAGTATCTTGAACGTCGGCATGCACTTCATGAATTAGTAGAAGGACTTTATGATTTCTGGAGATCATACGATAGGTTCATGGTCTGCCACTCAGAACCTGAAACCGACGCACATGATTTAAGGCCATACCGTACTTTCAACTCCACAGTTGAGCAGCTAAACGACTTGGTTCGAGCAATATATAGAGACATTTGCGAAAACATAACCGGTGACCACCCAAGAGTATACAGACAAGTTGCCGCCGGATGCGAAGTAGCATTGATAGCTACCAAAAAATCATGGTGCGAGCCAAAATTTTATTCTGAGATTCTTGCAGAAATACCTTTCGTACGTCAGGTATTAATCAATCCACCGCTAATCCTAACACCACCAATGAACAAGCGCACAGGACAATTTCAGAAAGTCGAAGAAAACCCTCTGATTGGAATGAAACTCGACACTGAAAAATGGCTTTGTTATCCCGCCCAGGTTGGGCAATTGGTAATATTCGTTTACTTCCATCAAAAGTTCATAGGACTTGGTTGCTCTTTGGCTAACCTTTTTGAACTTGCTACTGACGAACAAATAGTGCGAGGCCCTGATGCAATATATCTCTACGGCTCGCCACCAGAGTCTCTAGCAAAATTCGGCGACCTTCCAACTGTGTTTTACGACGATGCTGAAAACAATGTGATAACCGCGGCAGTGCCTGCCGAAGACCGGTTTGGATACTTCGGATACGTCAAGAAAATGGTGTTGACACTTCACAACATAGTTATGATGAAGCGAGGCAGGATGCCTTTTCACGGGGCAATGGTCAGAATCGAACTCAAAAATGGTTCGTCTGCCAATGTGCTACTGATTGGTGACACAGCAGCAGGAAAAAGTGAGACGCTAGAAGCATTCAGAGTACTTGGTGAAAAGCATATACGCGATCTTAGAATCATAGCAGATGATATGGGCTCGCTTGAGATTACCGATGACGGCAAAATCCTCGCCTATGGCACAGAAATAGGAGCGTTTATAAGACTGGACGATTTGCAGCATGGCTATGCATTTGGACAGATAGACCGCGCAATATTTCATAACCCACATATGATAAATGCGCGCGTCATACTGCCAGTAGCAATGCTCGACGAAGTGATACGTGGATATCCGGTAGATATGATACTTTATGCGAACAATTATGAAGAAGTGGATGAACTTCACCCAATAATAGAACGACTGCCAAATGTGGAACGTGCGCTGGAAGTCTTTCGCGAAGGCGCCGCAATGGCAAAAGGGACCACAACCTCAACAGGGCTTGTACACACCTACTTTGCTAACATATTCGGACCAGCACAGTATAGAGACCTGCACGAAAAGCTTGCAACTCAAACATTTGAGGCTGCGTATAAAGCTGGCATCTTCGTTGGGCAACTTCGAACCCGTCTAGGGATAGCCGGATACGAAACAAAAGGACCACAAGAAGCTGCACTGGCTCTCTTCAATCTGATAACAGATAACAACAAATCGAACCGACAGTAAATATAGGTGGTTATGGATCCTGAACTGGCTTGGCTGAAATCGGCTGCACGGTATATGCAGTTCGCGGCAATACAGTCAAAGATGGCAGAAGTGCATCCATAACCGCCTTTGCTTCACCCAGCGTTTTCCCTTTTGCTGAGATACTCATCAACTCTTCGCCACGCTTAAAATACACTGTAACACATGGCTCGCCTACACTACCATTCTCAACAATTATTACATCTACTCCTGCAACCTTGCCCCAAGACTGAGATATCTCCGGTGCTGGTATCGCTTTTATAGGCTTACCGCTGGCTGAAGCTCTCGCAGTACTACCTTCATAAAGCTTCATCAAACTTGCCGCATCACCACCGATGTCAATAATCGCCTCTTCGAGCGATTTTCCTGTGCCATCATAAGCGCGGATTTCTACTGTATCATTACCTGCCATGCCTATTACGGCAGAACGAATCGGGATCCATGCTATATCCTCACCACGCTGTGCTAAGATTTTGCGCGTTAGTGAGTGCTCGGCGCGACGTTCTATCCAACCAGCAGGATACTTAATTGTCACCCCCGGGATAGGGTCCGTAAATGTACGCCAATCAGTAGAAGTTGTCACATCGGCGATTACAGCAGCACTATCGGCAGAAACAGCAACAGGAAGCACATCTTCCGAAACATAACGACTGCCTTCGAGTATTTGAACATCAAATGCATCTCTTACTCTCAGTACTAGTTCAGCAGATCCACCTTCGGGACACTCAATGCCAACTATACCAGTGAGCAGCACATAATTACCCACGCTTAGCGGGGCATATGTAAGAGCTTTTATTGGCCTGCCGGAACCATCATCTATCTTAACATAACCTTCACCAGTTTCGATAACCCTACCCCACAGTCGAACCAGCAGACCTACGTTAGCCAGTCCAAATCCACCTGGTGTCAAAGCACCTCCGGCATTTCGATTAGACATCCCAACCGGCGCAGGGACATCAGTTGAGCCAGATACTCCAATCGAGGACGCCACAATCTCTCTTTCTCCTCTTCTAGTTGCCAACCTACCACTTACACTTACTAGCTGACCTCGCACTACTGGCTCCCAGCTTGCAACACGAATGCCAGAACTTCGATCAATCTCTTCAATGTAGAATGCACCCGGGAATATGGCAGTAACTACCTTCGCAGATGTGATTAACACACCAATTCCATCAGGCAGTGCTTTAGCAGCGGCAATAGACGGAGCAATTGATGCGGGAGTTGGGTCGCATACATCTCCAATGCCATCACCGTCTAGATCAGACTGCGTCGGATTTAATGCCGATGGGCAGTTATCGCATACATCCCCTACTCCATCGCCAAGATAAACATAAACATCATCGAAGTAAGCAGTAGTCGAATATGTCCGAAATCCTACCTTACCAGACGAAAAATACCCGTTAACTGCACTTACTTTGAGCACATCATTGACATATAACTTGATGCTTGGACCTCTAGCTACAACTTTCAGTGTATAAGCAACACCGGTGTCAATAGTCATCGAGACACCAGCCATCTCAGCATAGTTCATGCTCATCCTGCCGATAAACACCCTATCCGAACCTGCACTTATACCGCAGTAATAGCCACGGAACTGATTCACTCCACTGCCGAACTCACTCCCCCTTATAATAATCCCTGCATCTCCGCTGTTTGAACTGACAGTAACTCTAGCGGTATAAATAAGATCATCAAAAGTTGGTGCTGCAACCGACTTTGCATCCAATCCACTAGTCGAGCTTGACTGGCGATATCGCCCACTAGTAACCGACCAACTGCCGCTGTAAGGTGTCCAACCATCTGCCACACCATCATTGAAATCTTCTGCGAGCGCAGTAACATCTATATCGCTTTGGTCAGGATTAAAATTATGCGGACAATTATCAAGCACATCAGGGATTCCGTCAGCATCCGAATCTATTCCCATCAGTGGTCGCATATCTCCCCCAAGAAGTATGCCTCCACTGCTTGTATGTGGTAAGTTTGTATCGCCCAATTTGTCGCCATCATTATCTAAACCCACGTAGTCAGACCAGTAGTTTCCACCTTTGTATGGTCCGCCGGCAATGTTTGCAGCAGGTGTTTTATCAATGTTGTAGATATTAGGCTTGGATGCATCTGTGTTCTGATCGTAGACATTACCGGTGTTTGATAGGTAGTTGTTATAGATAAGACATCCAGTAGTCGCTCCAGCTGAGTCATAAACACGCATCCTGAGTCCCCACGCGGTGCTATTGGTGATGATATTGTCTCTTATAATGTGGTCTCGAGAATAAATAGCATCAGGCGGAAGCTGAAGATTGAAGCTGTCGTTATCTGTCCATAAGCGAATGCCATAGGGATTATATGTAATCAGATTTGATTCGATGATATCGCGTCTGCCATGCTCAATAGCAATGCCGTAGTCATTTGCAGATATAATATTCCTTCGCACAATGCTATCATAAAGGTAGCCAAGCCAGAACCCATAGTTAGAATCATTCGCAATGTTATCCTCAAAAAGTATGTCATGACAGAATGTGTACTCAAAGGCATTATGGGGACTGTGTGAACCGTCATTTCTTGCGAGATAGTTGTAGTTGGACATCTCACTCTGCGAGCCTATGCCAGAGAAAAACCCATCACCACCCCATCGCAGATCATTTGATGTAAACACATTATGATGACAGTTTCGCAACATAAGAATACTCGCTGCATCGCACCCACAGCCAACTGACGGATCAAGCCCAGAGTTTCCACAGCGCTGACCGCCAGCAGAATCATAGGTGCAGCTGCGATCGCCTCGCAAAACCTTGTTATGATGAACTGTATTGTAACTTGAATTATCAAGGTGTATTCCCCACCCATAACAATACGATGCGTCATTTTCAGCTATAAACGAATAGTTGACATAATACAAATCTATACCATTCTGTTGATTGCGAAGGACATTGTTGGTAATAGAATGTCCCCAGCCACCTTTTATAAATATCCCTCCGCCTAGATGAGCCGAGGAATTTATGACCGGGGCCTGATTAATATCCAGCCAGATGTTATTTCCCGATATTACACGATTATCCGAGAAATCGCAGGATTCAATTTTGAGAAAATTGGAATTCTCACAGCGTACTGCATAGTAGTAGCGTTTTGCGGTCAGATTTTTAACCGTAACATTGTGATGTCCATTGATAAATACTCCAAAACCAAGATAATTCACTCCATCCAGAACCGCACCTCCACCGTCAATGGTTATACCATCGGCACCTACAACAACACCATTCGGCAGACTATACGTTCCTGGACAAAATCGGACACTCTGCGTTATCACCATACCATCAGTTGGAACTATGCATGACTGAGCATACAAAGCCGTTGAAATTGACGCCGCCGCAAACAAAACTAAAATAGAAACAATGGCTCTAAACATCAGCAAGCCCTCCAGATGCACCGTAACACAGTCCAAGTTCAAAGTATCCCATTATGATGTGTTTGTCAACGATCCATACTAACAATCCACATACTCAATCCATCCAGTTTGTACTCGTGGATATACTTTGCTGCCAACATAGCCTTAAAGCAGTCATCAAAAGAGGGTGCAAAAAGACTCAATAAAGGAAGTTACTTCAATCGTGACACTTGGACATCCGGCTCGAGAGATTTAATCAGCTCAGCAGGGCAAAATCCAGCACCATACACCATTGCATTCGCCGCGCCAGCCGCAGTTCCTGCTGCAAGCGCAACAGGCAGAGCTTCCCCACGCATTTTAGCATCTATGAAAGCAGCTAAAAATGAGTCTCCAGACCCAACAGCACTTACAAACTCTATTTCAGGTGGCACAGCAAGCCATGCCTCATCAGAATCCGCCGCCAGTGCCCCCGACCTGCCCATCGTCACTGCAACAATTTCGATGCCACGGTCAACTAATCCCAAAGCTGCTTCAAGCGTTTCCTCAACCGTATTCAGCTCCCTTCCAACAATCTGCGACAGCTCGGACACATTCGGCTTAACTATGTCAGGCTTGGCATCTATGCCATAGAGAAGATATTCACCGCTGGTATCAAGCACGCTAATCACGCCCTGTTCTCGAGCAACAGAAATCGCCCAAGCATAGAAATCATTCGGCACACCTGGTGGCGCGCTGCCTGAAAGCACCAAACAGTCTGCATCAGGCAGAACCGAAAGGATTTTATCTCGCATCTCTTTGACATGCTGCTGGTTTACCTCCGGACCTACTTCATTAACCTCAGTTTGAGTACGATTCACAGGATCAACAACGGCTATGCACAACCTGGATTCGCCTGAAATAAGCACAAAATCATGCGGCAAGTGTTCTTCATCAAGCCCTGAAAGTATCAGTCCACCGTTATAACCGGCTGCAAATCCTACAGCTAATACATCCCTGCCCAAAGTTTTAAGCACCCTAGCAACGTTGATGCCTTTCCCACCAGCGACAGTTTTCACAGAGATTGGACGATGCACTCGATCAAGAGTATAATTCTCAACCGTATATGTTATATCTACGGCAGCATTAAGAGTGACGGTAACTATCAACTGCAAGCCTCCAAAGTCACATAACTGCGGCAATTGTACATTTGCAAAATGAGCAAGTCAAACAGACTTCTAGAATTATAACTCATCATACATAAATACGCGCTGGAGTGCTTGCCGCTTATAAGTGCGTCTGTTAGAATAGCGTCGGTTGACCGAGGCATTAGAACTTACAGGAGGATCTGTGCAAAAGTGAACAACCTAAGAAAGATCGCTGAAGATATACTCGCAGAGCTTGAAGCTACCAACACCGCAAGAGAATCTGCGCTCAAGCTCTCTCGCGAGATAATTCGCCTATCTGCAAACGCTATACGTGCGATACACAGAGATGAGTTTGATGAAGCAAGAGGGCTGATGAATCAGGCAAAGTCGAAAGTGGAAGAAACCAAAAAACTTCTGGCAAACCACCCGGACATCTATTATACAGGCTATGTTCTGGACGCACAAAAAGAATATGCAGAAGCCGAGCTCACAATGGCGATAATACTTGGAGAAGAACTGCCGAGCCATCAAGATTTAGGTGTTGAATGCGCACCGTATCTAAACGGGTTGGGAGAAGCTGTGGGAGAATGCAGAAGAAGAGTGCTGGACATAATACGACATGGTAAGACTCAGCGCGGCGAAGAGATACTCCAGATTATGGACGAGGCTTACTATATACTTGTTACAGTGGACTATCCGGATGCTGTAACCGGGGGACTTAGAAGAACTACCGATATGGTGCGCGGCGTACTTGAACGTACTCGCGGTGATCTGACAATAACAATCCGTGAACAGCAGATGGAAAATACGATAAAAGCAGCAGTGGAAAAACTTACCAACAATGAGCCTGCTTGAAAAACTGCGTGATGCAACAAGAGGAACTCCTTACGAAGGCAAAATCTACCTTGTAGGCGGGATCGTGCGAGACAGAATCATGGGGATCACAGAAGAAGAGGACTGTGACCTAGTTCTGGAAGGCAACGCCGAAGAGCTGGCAGATTTTTTATACTCAAAAGGCATTTCTGATCACAAACCAGTAACCTACTCACGTTTCAGAACTGCGATGATTCAGGTTGAAGGATTTCAGGTTGAGATTGCTGGTGCTCGAAAAGAATCCTATACTCCTGAAAGTCGTAAACCGAACGTTGCCCCAGCCACATTGGAAGAAGATGTTTTCAGACGCGACTTTACGATAAACACTCTATTGGAAAATTTGCACACTGGCGAAATACTCGATCTAACTGGCATGGGGCGTGCGGATATAAAAGCTGGAATAATTAGAACACCGAAAGACCCCAGTATCACATTCGAAGATGATCCACTGAGGATGCTTCGCGCTATCCGATTCGCTGCAAGATTTGGATTTAACATTGAAGAAAAGACATATAGAGCTATTGCCGAAAAAGCTGCGCGACTTAAAATCATCAGCAGTGAAAGAATACGCGATGAATTCGTAAAAATGCTGATGACATCACGTGCAGCCGATGCTATGGAGATGCTGCATGAGACAGGACTTCTTAAAATGTTCGCCCCTGAACTTGAAAACATGCGTGGTGTTGAACAGAATATCTATCATATCTATGACGTATGGACTCACACGATGAAAACTCTTGAAGCATTGCCCGACGATGCAGGATTGGAACTTAGGCTTGCAGCGCTGTTTCACGATATAGGAAAACCATCAACCAAAACTGTTGATGAAAATGGCAATGTACATTTCTACTCTCATCAAATCGTTGGCGCTAAAATGACTTCGGAAATACTAAGCCGGCTGAAATTTGACAACGAGACAATAAGAAAGACTGCCAAGATCGTCGAGATGCATCTTAGAGTCGGCGAATATGACTCTAGCTGGAGCGATACGGCAGTCAGAAGACTTATCAGAGACGCAGGAGATGAGCTAAATCTGCTTTTTACATTAACCAAAGCTGATAAAGCCGCAGGCAATACCGAAATGCCTTCTGCCAATATACAAGAGCTTGAACAGCGAATAGCAGAAATAAGTGTCCAGATAGATGTTCGCGCTATTAATAGTCCACTTAATGGACAAGAGATTATGGCAATGCTTGGGATAGGTGAAGGCAGAATCGTTGGAGAGATAAAAGATTACCTCGTAAACGAAATCATCGAAGGCAGACTGTCACCAAATGATAAAGATTCGGCGCGCAAAATAGTTATGCAGAAGTGGGGAAAACAATGCACGTCGAATTCATAAAATTCTGGTATTTTCCAGTGGCAAGATAAAACCCATTGATGCGTCTTCCGATAATCGGTAGATGAAAGCAAGGTTTTACAATGAACTGCCTGAGCGATAAGACTCTTCGTGAATATGCGGCTGGGATTCTGGATGCAGAAGCGACTGCGTCGGCGTATGCACACATCTGCTCATGCGATAAGTGCCGAGCTAAGTTTGCTGATTTGATCGAATCTAAAAGGGCTATTTGGTCTATAGGCTGCAATTTGCTTGAAATCGATAACTGCCCAGAATACGAAGAGCTTTCCGATTTTGTCTCTGAAAAACTTGCAAAAGACGCAGCAGAACGCGTGCGAATTCATATAGCTCAATGCGAATACTGCCATAGAGATGTAGAATCAATCCAGAAAATCAGATCCAAAGCCTCTCTATCAGGCGAGCTAGAAGTTTATCCAGGCAAGTTCAGTACGCATAGGGAAAGACACTGGGTTTCAGTAGGATGGCGAGCACTGGCTGGAACTGCAGCAGCGGCTGTTGTTATAGCAGCAGTCTTCCTGACGCAACCAACAGCAAAATCGCCTTCGGGCAGTATTCAGACGGCTGCAAAACCAAACACGAACATTGGCATTACACATGCAAAGCCTAACGCTAAAATAGCCACAAGTAACAACAATACATTCAGCACTCAGAAAAGACCCATTCAAACAGCAGCCAATCTGCAAATAGACAAAGGCAGCCCTAGAATTATCGGCACAGACCATAAGTCGGCTTCTGTCGCAGTTGCGCTGAAAGATGGCGATGTAGTTGTAAAAGAACGCGGCGGCGTATATAGCGTGAATATCAACGAAAAAGCGTTAGCAGAATTAGTCGAAAGAAAGCTTAGAAATGGCAGCCTTCCGGCAGCATTCACACTGGCTAAGAACACTGCGTCTCTAAGAGGGGTTGCGGACTCTATCGATATACCTAAGCTCTCTCCAGAGTCTTATGGAATAGCCGACTCAAAACCGGAATTCAAATGGGAACCAATAGATGGTGCAATAAGATACCGTATAGAAGTATTCAAGCTAGATGGCACACCGGTGATTGCTGCAGAAACCGAGAATACGTCATTTATTCCTGATGAAAACCTTCCTGCCGGCGGCTACAAATGGATCGTAGGAGTTAGGCGCGCCGAACTTGCTGACATAAGGTGGTCTAAGGCAGACGCATTTAGAGTGCTTTCGGCAAATGAAAAATCACTGATTTCGATCGCTGAGCGCAGACATCCTGGGTCAAAGCTGGTACGCGGATGCGTTTACGAACACCTAGGACTGAATGAAGAAGCTGCTGCACAATTTGAACAGTTAGTCAAAGAAAACCCTGATTCTGAGCTAGCCAAGAAACTTCTTGAAGGCGTAACAAAGAAGCTGCGCTAGTTTAGCAGGATAAATCACTTATATCCCCTATTGTAAGGTTGAGGCTTCAACTTGTCACAACTTGAAGATGAAATTGGAGATATAGTATCCAAAGCACGCAGAGGACTCGGAATCAGCTTAAAAGAAGCGGCAGAGAGAGCAAACCTGAGCGAAGATGTGTATGCGCTGATAGAATCCTGCCGACTAATACCAGATGCCGAAACGCTTGTTGCTATCGCTTGCACACTTCGCCTTAATCCAGATAAACTTAAGAAGATTGCCGGTGGCTGGACGCCTAAAGAACCCAATCTTACAACCAAAAACGCTTCTATAGAGTTGATACCTACAACATTTGGGGTAACTGGAGAAGCACGCTTGGGCGATTACATCCAAAACTGCTTCTTGCTTAAATGTTCTAAAACAAGCACTGCGGCAGTGATTGATCCCGGAGGGAACATTGAAGGCATTCTTCAATCCATTCAAAAAGCCAAAGCACATGTCGAGATAATTATGATCACCCATGCACACCACGACCACACAGGAGGGATAAAAGATTTGGTGAAAAATCTCGGCAAAATAACAATAGCTGCACACAAAAATGAAATACCACATATACAAATGCAAAGAGATAAAGCCAACAAACTGCAGACCGTACCTGTATCTGATGGAGCAGAGATAATGTTGGGGAATCTTGTAATCAAAGCACTGCATACACCTGGACATACAGAAGGCTCATTATGTTATGCTACTGATAGATTCTGTTTTGTTGGAGACACACTGTTTGCAGGCTCTATTGGCAGTTCAACAGTATATAATGGATATCCTGAAATGCTGAACTCTATATGCGATAAAATACTATCTATGCCGGACGAAACTATAATCTTGCCGGGACATGGACCAATAACAACTGTTGGCGAAGAAAAGCAACATAATCCGTTTTTTTAGCAAATAGATGGCGGGACCGTGTGGGAATCGAACCCACCCGAGAGCTTTTTCAACCCTCACAACGGTTTTGAAGACCGCGCAGGCCACCAGGCCCAATCCGGCCCCACAAAATCGATACTATCCTACAACGCCAAACAAGTCAAGGAATTTGCTTCCAGTAACACCATTATCTACGTTCATACGAAGGGATCAGTCCAATCGAAAGCGAATCAAAACTGTGAGAGATAAAGTTCTGTGAGAAACCGTATCTACTCTTTCACAATACCAGCATTAATGGACGGTGCTCGCGCATTCATACAAACTGCAGCACCGCTTTTGGCATCACAGCTAAATGCAAGCTACATGCTATTAGGTACAATTGGATGGATAGCACAAGCTGTTCGGCTGCCATTTTGCTTCTTATCCGGACCACTGTCAGAAAAAATAGGCAGAACACGAGTAATCGTTCCAGCTGCACTTATGATGACGGCCGGAGGGATTGGGCTTGCAGTATCAAAGAATAACGCCCAGCTTGCTATTTTCTATATTTTGGCGATAGCATCACTTGGTGCATTCTACCCTGGTCTACAAGCATTAATCGGCGATTTATCAAAAAAAGAGGAGCTATCTAAAAACCTAGGTGCATTCAACCTCGGATGGTGTTTATTTGCTGCTGTAGCTGCTTTTTCTACACGCTGGATTGTAAACGCTGGACTGCCTTTGGTCTTCATAATAGCTGCAATCGCAAGTACTACTGCTGGAGCTTTGGTCTGGACATGGAACCGAACCAGCAAACACAGATACACAAAGCTCTCAACAACCGAAAAATCAGATGCTAATCCAATGCTACTACTCATCTCTAGAATAGCATTATCAGCTGCTGCGTTTGGCGGATCGGCAGCAATGATGCTATTCCCCAAGCTAGCACTTGGACTAAAATGGCATGACCAAACCATAGTAACAGTAACAGCTATGCTCACTATAGGCCAGGCAGTTGCGATGATAGTTACAAATACAATGCCAAGATGGCATGGAAGAACCTTTCCAGCAACATTATCTCTAATATCAACCGGATCAGCAGGGCTTATGCTAGCAATATCCTCAGACAAGATAGCACTGGGGGCAGCGTTCGGCTTGCTGGGAACCGCAATGGCACTGGCCTATACATCCGCACTTTATTATGCAGTAGCAGACAGAAAAAATGCCAGCAGAAACACCAGCGTGCATGAATCCCTCATTGCAGCTTCAAACATTTTGGGATGCTTTGTCGGCGGAATTGCAGCACAGGTATTTTCAGACAGGACGCCATATATGATTACGGCTTCGCTAGCGTTCGGAGGAATAGCAGCAGTTGTAATGATCATATTATACGGCTCGAGCGACAAGCGAAAAAGGTTAATTAAAAACATTTACAAATAACAGCTATTCGAAATAATACGAGTGCAAAATGTGCTCTAGTTGTATGATTCAAACAGCTAAAAATGGAACATTCATCTTGCTGATTACGTCCTGCATGTGGTAGAATACTACTGCTGCGGAGAGATGGCTGAGTGGTCGAAAGCGGTCGCCTGCTAAGCGATTGTAGGGTGATAAAGCCCTACCTCGGGTTCGAATCCCGATCTCTCCGCCACTCGATCCAAAGCCCCGAATCCTATGGTTTCGGGGCTTTTTACCGATAAAAGTAATGATGTTAAATAAATCTATGCAAAAATGGCTTTGTGCAGCGATAATGATAGTAACTATCGCAGCAGTCGCATTTGCCGATCCTGCGCTAGATAGCTACTTCGCGATTAGGCGCGAAAGTGGCGCTTCACTGCTTCAACCAACTGCTGTTATGGCAAACCCGGATGGATACATCGGCAGAATATTTGAACTACGCGGAGTAATGTCCGGTGTAGCAAGATCAGATGAGAAGATTTCAATAATTATTACCACCAACAATGGTTCGTTTGTCGTAGGATCAGAACAAATGCCCCAGATTCCATCCGGCACATCAGTATGTGCATTGGTGAAAATCGGTGAAAAAACCACTTCAATGACGCTGGATTTGAAACTGGTTGCGATGGAATATGAAGGCCTCGTAACAGCTCGCGAACAAGCTGCCATTGAAGCCGAGAAAGCAAAGATTGCAGCAAAAGAAGCTGAGAAAAAGAACGTTCGTACAGTAACAACTTCGCGTTATGGCGGACAGACCAGTCGTTCAACCCCTACAACTCCTGTAAACATGCAGGAAATGGTGAACGCATACAAAAAAGCCATCAAATACTTCAACAGCCGACTATCAGATAAACAAGCAGACACAATCGCACGCAGCATACTAGCCTTCAGCTTGAAATACCAAATAGATCCAAGGCTTGTTGTAGCAGTAATACTTGCTGAATCACATTTCAGACCCGAAGCTACATCGAAAAAAGGTGCTATGGGGCTTGGACAGCTTATGCCTTCAACTGCAGCTGGACTGGGAGTCAGCAACGCCTACGACCCTGTTGAAAACATTCGAGGAAGCGTTAGACTCATAAAAGGCCACCTGGACAAATTATCCGGCGGAAAAGAATGGAATAAGCTCACTTGGGAACATCTGGAGCTGGCTTTGGCAAGTTACAACGCTGGCTCTGGGGCAGTGAGAAAATATGGCGGCGTGCCACCTTACCGCGAAACACAGGCATACATAAACCGTGTGCTAAGCTACTACAAATCACTCTGCGGCATAAAAAAGTGACAGGCGCGGTACATGTAGGAATCGGCACAGCGATAGGAGCAATACTAAAACACCCGGGACTTTCATTCACTGCGGGAATTATAAGCCATATTGTTGCAGATGCATTACCACACAAAGATTTCAGCGCTGAATCTGAGGTTATTTTCAGCGCTACAGCACTTGCATTTGTCGGAGCAAGATATGGATGGAAATCACCAGAGATGTATGGTGCAATTGGTGCACTGCTCCCAGACACAGAACACTGCATCGCCATAGGAGGCATAATTAGCCCAGAACAAAAGATTTTCCCTTCACATACTAACCGCAGGCTAAGACATGGCGCAAAAACTGGAACGAGTTTTGGCACAGCTTTGATTTTTGCAGGAAGTATCATCGTTGCAGAGATAGCATCAGCAATTAAAAAGCACCACTGTATGCAAACTACAATTCAAAACCCGCAGCCATAAGCAAATTGTATGCAATTAAATAAAAGGGGCAAGCCGCAAAGCCTGCCCCAGCACAAAAACAAGTTTTTGAAAAACCAAATCAATCCCCAGCGTACATTGCTACCTTGGCTTTCTGGAATGTAGCGCCAGGAGGCGGCAGTTTTTTGATAGCTTCGTCGTAGTTCACGATATACTCCCACCAATTGTTGTAAAACCCGTCTGTCACCCCTGGGCTATGAGGAATATGCTTCATAAACCACATATGGTGACCTACAATACCCTTCCAGCCACCAGTCTCAGCGTTCAGAAGCTTTTTCTTACGCGGAAGATTCGGATAAGTAAGCCAGTCATCGGCGTATGTCCAAACTTCTTTCATATTATCCCAATCGTAGTCACCGACTGAGTTCGGCGCACAATGACAACTTCCAACCTCCGACTCGCCAGGGAAATCACGGTCTATGCGAGTAAACTTCACCCAAGGATTATTCCCATTTTTCTTGTGATCCCATACACCCTTACCCACAGTAAGAGACATCACACTTTCGATACGGTGGCAGAAATCCTCCAATGCTTCTCCTTCACCGCGCTCGTAGCTAAATCCCATTATCCAAATAGTCCTGCCTATATCAGGAATATCATACGGTCTATAAAACCAAGGATTATCTGTCTGATAAGGAATCTTATCGCCAGGGATTTTCCAATGAAGCTCATCCCAATCAAACCATGGCGAACCCCAAAGCCAAATCTCGCTTATGTTCTTCTCTTTGATCTTTTTCTCCAAATCGAATTGCTTGAACATATGCGCAAATCCAGTAGTGCCGCGAACGGCTTTACTGGGATCCTTCAACACCTCGAGAAAAGTTTTCTCATTATATGTAAACCCGTTGCGCTTAGTTGGATATCCGTCATATTCGATAATATCTACAACATGGTAGTTCACATAGCCATAGCTCGCTTCACGAAGATCTTCAACCAATTTGAGAGTAAGCTTGTAAGGATCGCTCCAGTGCATATACTCATGAAGCTTGAGATTCCCTTGTGTTTTCAGAATTGGGTCATAGCAGAGAACAAGAACATTTATATCCTTCCTGCCTATACTTTTCTGGGTTTGGGTTTGAGTCTTAGCCTGAATGGTTTTGGTTTTTGGTTTTGTAGTAGCAGATTCGCAAGTTACGGCAAGCGAAATCACAAAAACCAGAATTGAAAACAACGTAACAAATCGCATTTAAATACCTCCTCATTAGCCGCGCAATATTCGTCGTGCTTACTACCATTGTATTCCGCAATGCGGTAGGTTGGCAATAGCACGGGTAAAATGTAGAATATAAAAGCACAAAGATTAGCAGGAGGTAGATATTTGAACCGCGAACGCGCACTAAAGGCTTTCAGGCGCGAGCCAACAGATAGAATACCACATGGTGAAATGATATCAAATCCGGATGCGATCCAGTATATCACTGGTATTGATCCGTGGGAAAAACCACGCTCAGCCCAAAAAGCTTTGATTACCAGATATGCGATAGATGTCTGGCAGCTTCCGCCGGATGATACCCCTATCCCCAAACTGCCTGACGGGGATACATATGTGGATCAAAATGGCAGGTCTACAGTCAGATGGGGACAAGATAAGACCTGGCACTGGGATTGGGGACATAAATTCAAAACAATTGAAGACGTATTGAGCTATGAGCCGCTCAAGCACATGGACTGCCGCGACATGGAACCTGTTGGGCTTGATTTGAGAAAATCAGTAGACGAACTTGCTAAAGAATTTCAAGAAAAGCTAGACAAAAATAGAGAGGCAAATGGCGATCTTGCCCTTGCACATGGTGGTTTTTATAACACGATTTTTATGTGGCCGCTGCTTACATTCGGATGGGAATTGTTCTTAGAACTAGGAGCTGGGTATCCAGAAGAATGTGCACGAATTATCGCCGATTTTTCGGAATTCTCTAGAAAAGTTTTCAAAGCATGGGCAAAGACCGATCTTGAAGTTTTTTCAAGCCATGATGATATTTGCTATCAAGCCGGACCGGTTTTCTCGCCAGATTGGCTCAGAAAACACATCTATCCATACTATGAAGAGTTTTGGGGATACCTCAAAGATACAGGTAAAGTAGTTTTCTTCGTGTGCGATGGTAATGTGGACAAAGTAGCTGACGACGTAATAGCCTGTGGTGCCGACGGAATACTCTCAGAACCTTATACAAACTGGTACGATTACGCAAAAAAACATCCAGACAAGATACTGATGGGCAACGGAGATAATCGAGTCATCAAGACTGGCGATAAAGACGCCATATACAAAATGGTAAAAGATATGGCAGATTTGGGGCGTGATCTGCCTGGGTTCTTTTTCTGCGTAAGCAACCATATAACATGGGATCTGCCGCCAGAAGGTGTCAAGCACTACTTTGACGCAGCAGAAAAGTACGGTCAGCGGTGATATTCCAAAGACAACAATACTTCTACAAGACACCCAAACTTATAAGGAGTGTAATTTCAACGTGTACTACAAAGAGAACTGGGAAAAATGCAAGCCAAGATTCGAGGCATGGTGGAATAGATCCGCTACCGACAGGCCGCTTGTGCAGGTAGAATGCCGGCGGAATATTCCCCTACCATATCGACCTGTAGCAAAACCCAACTCTGTAGAAATGCTTTGGACTGATGCAGATTATAGAATAGATGCGTTTGAAGAATATGCATCGCAGCGATATTATGGCGGAGATTCATTCCCGGACTTTAGCACTGATATAGGGCCAGGCTCCCTTGCACTTTTTCTAGGATCACAGCCGACATTTATGCCTGACACAGTCTGGTATAACAAGTGCCTGAATGGATTGGATGATCCACTGCCGGATTACAATCCAGATAATAAATGGTGGCAGGCAAATCTAAATATCTGCAAAAGAGGCGTCGAGAGACTCAGAGAAAAAGCCATCGTAACTATTCCTGATCTCATTGAAGGGCTGGATATATTAGCATCATTGAGAGGCACTTCAGAACTGCTTTTTGACATTGTAGAAAGACCTGACGATGTTCACCGGTGGCTCAGAAGGATCAATAAACTTTACTTCGATTACTACGACCGCATCTATGACGTAATAAAAGACGAAAATGGCGGTTCTGCATTCGTGGGGTTCAAAGTATGGGGACCCGGCAGAGTAGCTAAGCTACAGTGCGACATAAGCGCGATGATATCGCCTGAGATGTTCGAAGAATTCGTTGCACCATATCTACAAGAACAATGTAGAAAATTGGATTACACCGTTTACCATCTAGATGGTCCTGAAGCAATACGCCACTTGGATATTCTATGCTCTATACCTGAGCTGGATGCCATTCAGTGGACAAGCGGCGCAGGAAATCCAGGTATGGGCGATCCGGTGTGGATGCCTATATATCGCAAGATACGTTCAGCGAACAAAAGCGCACTGATACTATTCGTAACACCTAAGGAAGCAGAGGCAATAATAAGCGAACTAGGACATGAAGGGCTGAACTTTTACATCCCTGCCGAAAATGAAGAAGAGGCAGACGAGATTGTAAAACAATCTGCCAACTGGAGAAAAAGCTAGCTATATTGACCCGTATGCGCGGTAAACTTATAATGAAAGTGGGTAGTTTTATATAGTGCGGAGGCGTGCCCGAGTGGTTTAAGGGAGCGGTCTTGAAAACCGTCGTGCAGCAATGCACCAGGGGTTCGAATCCCTTCGCCTCCGCCAGTAATTAACATCCAAAATCGCACTAATTGCTTACATCAAACTGTTAGTGCTACAGATCTACCCTGCTAGCAGCAATTCGGTCATTCGTCACTAAGTCGAATGCCTAAATAATCCGCAACAGCGCACATCAAGGCACCAACTCCTAGATTGGAGCAGTGCACTTTTTCACCAGGCAAACCGCCTAAATACTCCGAGACACTTTCCTCTGTTATTTCCACTAAATCGTAAATGTTTTTGCCTATCGCCAGCTCACAAGTAGCACTTCCACAAGCAATTGCTGCAGGACAACCTTTGCAAAGAAAAGAAATATCTCGGATCGTTTCATCCTCCACGCGAATATAGACTATAATAAAATCACCGCAAGAAGGATCGCCAATCGCCCCTATACCGTTAGCGTCGCGAAGCTCACCCACATGCCTAGGGTTGAGGAAATGGTCTATAATAGTTTCGTTATACATAGCATATATCCAAACACTCACTCATCTGTAATTCGACCAATCAATCCATCCTGGCAATTCTATTCAATAATCACGGCATTACGAATCAGTGTTCACATAAATTTGAACCGGTTTCCAACGTCCCACTTAGATAAGCAGTAACAATTTCAGTAGGAGTAGCAACTGGAGCACCTACATATACAGAAATGTTATTCTGAGCAAACAGCCCCTGAGCGCGTGTACCCATGCCTCCAGCGATAATAACATTGACACCCTTCTCTTGCAGCCATCTTGGGAGCAAACCAGGTTCATGCTCTGGAGCTGGAATAGTTTGTACGCTCAAAACCTCCTTACTCGTCGGATTTACCTCCACAATTGTAAACTCGTCACAATGACCAAAATGTGGACTCAGCAGACCATTTGATGTCGGTATTGCAATCTTCATATCCTTTGCCGATCTCCTTTCTATTAGATTTACATTAGATTAGTTTATAATCAATTACATCAATCGATGCACAACACTCTCCCAAAGAGATTTAATATCTTGCGAAGCCAAACCGCTGTAGTATTCGACCACACTCTTCCCTTTTATCTGAGCAATAGTAACCGCCTTATCATAGCGGATTTCTCCAACCACTCCTATGTTTTTTTCTAGACAACGACCGCGAATCTCTGATGTAATCTCAGGATTTAAGTCACTTTTGTTAACACAAACCACAGTATTTATTCCGAAATGAGCAGCAAGTGCCGCTACACGATCTAAGTCATGTAACCCTGAAAGTGTCGGTTCCGTCACTATAAGCACCAAACTCGCACCAGTAATAGAGGCTATCACTGGACAGCCTATGCCCGGCGAGCCATCGATGATCACAAGGTCGAGGCCGTTTTCTTCCGCTATCCTCTTTGCCTCTCTTCTTATTGTCGTGACTAGCTTGCCGGAATTCTCTTCGGCGATTCCAAGCTTCGCGTGGACCATCGGGCCGTGTCGGGTCTCGGAGACGAACCATTCACCGTTGATGCTTGGAGAAAAGATCACGGCATCAACAGGACAAAAGTATGCGCAGACACCGCAACCCTCGCAGGCTATCGGATCAATCCGATAGGTCTTGCCCACCACATCGTTAGCAGGACCATCGAAGCTGATCGCATCAAACCGGCACACCGAAGCACATTTCCCGCATCCTATGCACTTGTCAGCCGCGATTGACGCGGTCTTGCCACCACTAAACTCCTCGCGGCGCACGATCTTCGGTGACAACAACAGATGGAGATCGGCAGCATCCACATCACAGTCGGCAAGCACTTTGTTCTCGGCAAGAGCCGCGAACGACGCCACAACACTGGTTTTTCCAGTCCCCCCTTTGCCGCTTATTACTACAAGCTCTTTCACGATTCCTTACCTTTCTTCAGGGACTTCCTAGTGCCACCTTTGAACCTAGCAATAGGAATACCATAACCAAATCTAGAAATAGGTCACTTCTCAAATTATCCAAGACATCCCTGCATAAGCAAACACGACTCTTGAGCCAAGCTTCGACCTAAGATACTCGTATGCACCGTTCCCCGTACAGTGGCAGCAGGCTATCTGCCCTACGTCCACGTTTTTCAGAAAGCTGGCCAGAGATTCCAGTCTGTCTTCACTTGCGCTGCCAAGATGAAATCCTCCCGCAAGCAGATCGATTCTCTCGACACCCGCCACATCCATCGCAGCGAGCACGTTGTTCTCTAAACCCTTATGAGAACAACCTACAAGAACAGCGCTAGAATGGCTACTTTGTAAAACCATACACTGTTCATCATCAAAAGTATCTTGCCCAAGACTGTCAATCCCAGCCAGAAATCTGCTATTATTGGCACCAATCTCCATCTCTAAAGGTATTTCTCCGCTTATAACCACACCAGGCAAGACTTCCACTGCCGATCTGTTTAGTTTAAACGCTGACATCTTCGAGATAGCATCCACCGGCATTCCTATATAATGTATATCTCCATCGGCTTTTGCATACTTAGGAATGAAACAATCCGGATGTGCGAAGCATCTTGCATCCTCCGATTCTCTAATCGCAGTCGCCAATCCGCCAGTGTGGTCATAATGACCATGGCTGATGGCTATGGCCTTGATCGACTTAGGCTCGCGTCCAAGAGCAATCAGATTGTGAAACCAAGCATCAGTCTGCCCAGTGTCGAACATAACAGATCCGGCATCTGTTTCAATGAGAAAGCTCAACCCGTGCTCAGACCGGAGTCCGTCACTTGCCTCATTGTCGATCAGCAGTGTCACCTGCATCACATACCTCGGAATTCCTTGCGTGCTTAAGTGCCATAAGTCCGTTGGCAATTATCTCAAGCTTTTCAGTAAATTGATTTGCAGCATATCCTTCGATTGCACCCGAATCACAGCGCGAAGATATCTCAGGATCAATTGGCAAATCAAGCAAATGGGGCACTTTCATTTCCTGTGCCAGCAATTCACCATTTGTGTGTCCAAATGGATAAGTGATTTCGCCACACTTTGGACACTTAAACCAAGCCATATTCTGAACAAGTCCAAGAATAGGAACATTCATTTGCCTGCACATATTAACTGCTTTACGAACAATCATAGCTGCTAAATCTTGCGGTGATGTAACAATAATTACACTGTCTAGCGGCAACGACTGCATCACTGTAAGTGGTACATCTGCCGTGCCAGGAGGAAGATCTACCAACAAATAATCCAACTTTCCCCAGAACACGTCATGCCAAAACTGAGTCACAGCATTCGAAATCAAAGGTCCCCGCCATATTACTGCATCGTCAGGGCTAGACAAAAGCAGATTTATGGAGATTAACTTAATACCAGTTGCAGTCTCGACAGGAAATATACCAAAATCACATACGTCAGGTCTGCTATCGATTCCAAACATCTTTGGGATACTGGGACCGGTCACGTCCGCATCCAGAATCCCGACCTCATACCCTGCGTTTCTAAGTGCACTTGCAAACAATCCAGTAACAATGGACTTGCCCACTCCTCCCTTGCCACTCATTACTCCCACTACATAGGTTATTTCGTTGGACTGCTCAGCCATCGACGGTTGTTGTTCAAACGTTTGATCATCGGTCATCCTGTTGTACTCCTTTCACGTAACGATAGTAATGATCAATATCCCCTACTCGCTCAACTATTCCTTTTTGTTCTAATTTCTGGAGGCACTTTGTTACCTCAAGTATATTGAAACCCGATGCGGCGACAATATCACCAACAGTACAAGGTCTTACGGAAAGCATCCGTATCAATTCAGATTCCATCTGCTGCCACTGTTGACCATCAGCTACAGATTCATCTGTATTACTTGCAATTATCTCCGCATCTTCACCCATAATTTCACACACTTCGATAAGTCTTTCTTTTGAAACCCTGCTTGCGTTACCAGATCGCGAAGGTCTTTCAACTGTATTTATCTGAAGTTTGTCCGGCCAAATGTGACGCACAATCTCACGAATTGCATAAATCTCGTCGTCAGAATCATTGACCCCTTCTACAAGCATAACCTCCAACCAGATAGGGCCCGAAAACTCCACTGATGTACGCATCAGTCCTTCTATAACTTGCTCAAATCTGACCCCTGGGGCTGGCCGGTTTATAATTCGAAACGTATATTCTGTGCCAGCATCCAAAGATGGCAAAATCACATCAGCCATTAGGACAGCCTCACGTATTTTTGGATCATTCAGCAAAGAACCATTAGTAATTACTGCCAAGGGAATATCGGTAAGCCCTTTGGTTGCACGAATCATCTCGCCTAGTTCCGAGTTTAAAGTTGGCTCACCCGACCCTGCAAAAGTAATGTAATCCGCAGTTCCATTTTGTTCCAACCATTGCTCAATATCTCGAACAACATCCTCTGCGCTCACAAATCGTTCAGGCGTCGAGGTCAACTTAGTAGTCCGCCCAAGCTGGCAATAAATACAGTCATAGCTGCAGACCTTATACGGCACGATGTCCACCCCAAGCGACCGACCTAGTCGCCGGGAGGGCACAGGTCCGTATAGATAATGATGCTTATCAGAGTCTGCAGCACTCATCATACCACCATTAGTCCATTCTAGAAGTACAAATCCCGCTCGCCTGCCTTAATTCGCTCAATCCGTTCTTTTACAGCAGATCGTCTTGCGTCGGTTGGTATTTCGCTTAGCATTGTCTCTATAAGTCGAGCCCCAATCTCTTGTGTTCCATTACATGCATAGTCCTCCAGATATTCCTGGAAAGTTAAAATAGCGTTTGGCAGACAATACTGCTGTATCAGGCCAGGTTTTGCCAGGTCCATGAAGTCCTGTCCTGTCCGCCCTAACCTATAGCAAGCCGTGCAGAAACTGGGGATATATCCCTGCTCTACTATAGCACGAATGACATCCTCAGTCTTTCGAGTATCCCCCAATGAAAACTGCTCATCCTCAGGCGAATGCTCCCTGCCTGCGCGGTAGCCACCCGGATTTGTTCTTGAACCAGCGCTAATCTGACTAATACCGATTCCGAAGACCTCATGTCTGAGCTTTGGGCTTTCCCGAGTTGAGAGAATCATACCCGTATACGGCACCGACAGCCTAAGCACTGCAACTATTCGCTTGAACTGTTCATCGGTCACTGGATGCGGTGGTGAATAAGAAAGTGGCGCATTTTTCGCTGGGTATATCCTTGGCACAGAAATAGTATGGGGACCAACCCCATAAGTCCTATCAAGATGCTTTGCATGCATCAAAAGTGCCAGCACTTCGAATCTGTGGTCATAAAGCCCAAATAACACTCCGATTCCAACGTCATCAATTCCAGCCTGCATCGCCCGATCCATTGCAGTAATCCGCCAGTCGTAGTCGGCCTTGCGGCCACACGGATGCACCTGCCGATATGTGTCCCTGTGATAGGTTTCCTGGAATACGACGTAGGTTCCGATCTTGGCCGCTTTGAGCCGCCGGAAGTCATCAACTGACAATGGGGCAATCTCCACATTTATTCTCCGAATCTCTCCCTTGTCGGTCTTCGTCTCATATGCAGTCTCGATGGCTGAAATGAAATGATCAAGAGTGCAGTGGGTGGAATCTTCGCCCATCAACATCAAAAGTCGCTTGTGCCCTTGATTCTCAAGTAAACGAACTTCTTCAGAAACCTCTTCTAGCGTAAGCGTACGCCTAACAAGCTCAGTGTTATCCCGTCGAAACGCACAATAAAGACAGTTGTTCGCACAATGGTTATCTATGTATAAGGGAGCAAAAAGTACCAGCCGTTTGCCGTAGATAGCCAGTTTAATATCTCTCGCAGCTTGGAATATCTCTTCTTCAAGGTCATTATCTGTCACCATTAGAAGAGTAGCAGCCTCTGAGATATCCAAACCTTTAAGCTCTTTTGCCTTCGCAATGACATCGCGTACGTATGACTTATCAGTCTGAACCCCATCAAGAGTACGCTCAATCTCTTTTTCATCTATAATAACTGGGCTGTTCATTGCTTTCCACCCCCTTTCCCAAAAGCCACCCAAGCATGCGTTATACTAAACTCGCTAGTCTTCACAGACTTGAATGACTTTCGCAAATAATTTTCTATATCCTCGGCTGCCATCTCACCTTCCGGATGTTTACCCCTTCCCTGCATCTTGTGATGCAGCTCCATCATCTCAAACCCCAGTGAGTTGAACTCGACAACCAGTAGCTTGCCATCATCCGACAGCACCCGCACTATCTCGTCAAGCACACCGCACGGGTCTTTAATTTCATGAATCGCATTTGCCAGAGTGATAGCATTAATACTGTTGTCGTCAAAAGGAAGACTGTGAGCATCAAAAAGCATAAATTTTGGCTTATTACCTAGATCTCCTAGACGCTCCTTAGCTCTATCCAATGCTTCTTTGTCAATGTCACCAGAAATAACTGTATAACCCCGATTTAGAAGCTGCTGAAGCATACGCCCTGAACCAGTCGCAATATCTAGTACAATATCCCTAGAATCGAATCCAGCCATATCCAGTGCAGCATCATACTCACGTATTAGCACGGACTCTCTTTCAACCAACATCGCATTGATATCACAATCTCGCATCGAAAACATCCTTCAACAATGATGCAAATACCTCGGCATACTCCGGCAGCACTTGTGTAGCAAGCTGCCCTCTGGAATATGCTTCAGCTATCCGCCTATCGTCTGGTATCTCCAGAAGCACATCTATGCACGCACTTTCGCAGTAATCTAGAACAGACGCATCACCTATATCTGAACGATTTATCACCACACCAAACGGCAGATCCAGCACCCGCAACATCTCCACAGCCAATTTCAAGTCATTAAGACCAAACGGCGTTGGCTCAGTAACCAAAATCACATAGTCAGACCCTCTGACAGACTGTATCACCGGGCAGGATGTACCAGGAGGCGAATCTATAATGGCAACTCCATCACTTGGAATATGTTTTTTAACTTCGCGTATAAGCGGAGGAGAAATAGCTTCGCCTATGTTAAGCCTTCCATGTACAAAACGTACTTTGCCTGCTATCCCACACTCAACAATCCCCAATTCACGTCCTGCTTCTGTTATTGCACCCGTAGGACATACAAGCGTACACCCACCGCATCCATGGCACAAGTTTGGAAACGTGAGTATGGTCTTCCCTAGCAATATTATTGCACTATATTGGCAAATATCTCTACATTTCCCACATGCAATGCACTTGCTTTCATCTACAACAGGTACTGGAATAGTAGCAGCAGATATATTTTCTATCTTAGGTTTTAGGAAAATGTGTCCGTTTGGCTCCTCTACATCACAGTCCAGATAGCTAACATTCAATCCCTTCTCTGCTGCGATAAATGCTAGATTAGTTGCAATGGTTGTCTTACCTGTTCCACCTTTCCCGCTTGCGACTGATATAAGAAACCTGTTTTTCAAATGAACCAATGCCCTTCCACATCAGCAGCATTCACGGGCTTTAGTTTCCCGCTTTTAAACATACTTATTGCTTCATTAACAATGCCAGCTACTCCTGTAAACACGGCAATTCCTGCAGCTGATAGGGTGCGGTAGGAATTTGGTCCCACATGTCCTGTCAAAACAGCTTCAACATTGAACCGAGCCACATTCTGCGCCGATTGTATTCCTGCACCCTGGACAGCATTCAAGTTAATCTCATTATCGTAGATCTCGATCTCGTTCGTATCCGTATCAACCACTACAAAATACTTGGCACGACCAAATCTCTGATCTACCTCGCTCTCAAGAGAAGGTTCTTTGGCAGTGATAGCTATTTTCATTAAAAAGTCCTTCTTCTACCCTGACCTCTACCTGCTCTCATACCTCGTCCACCTATTCTAGCCATCCTATAGGACCCAAAACTACCTATTGTTCCCTGAAACAGCCGTCCAATCCAGCTAGTAGGGCGCTGTGTAGGCGTCCGAGACGAATTCACCCCAGACACGCCACAGACTCCCATACCTCTGCCCGTCATAGGACCTGCTCCAGCAGGACCGGTTCCGTCCATTCTCGGCATTTTAATTACCTCCGTTCGATCTGTCTAAAATCCGCCACGTCCACGGCCTCCGCCGCCACGTCCACGACATCCACCGCCGCGTCCACGACCTCCGCCGCCCATGCCGCGTCCGCCGCTAATTCCACCACCAGGCTGAAAACCTTGTCCCATTCCATAGTGAGCTGCCACATTTGCATCGGTCAGTTCCGGCAATAAGCCGCTTTTTAGCTGTTCCACAGCCTGGCGAACTGTGCCGCCAGGACTCTGGTATATACGAATACCAGCAGCAGATAAAACTTGGAATGCATTAGGGCCAAAATTACCAGCGACAACAGCTTGAACACCTTTTCCGGCTAGAAGCTGTGCCGCCTGGATTCCGGCGCCTTGTCCCATCGCAACACCAGGGTTTGGTTCGATAGTGAATTCCATCGTATCCGAATCTACAATGATGAAATTCGCACTTCTGCCAAACCTAGGATCTACTAAAGAATCTAGAGTATTTCCGTCTGAACAAACTGCTATTTTCATCTATTTTACCTCTTTCTCCAGGCTCTCAATCTGTGACTTTACAGTATTAAGCTGCTGCTCAAGAAATGCCGCCTGGTCCTTTAGAAACTGAAGACGAGCTTCATTGCTAGCTACAGGCCATCCTGAGCCCGAAGCTTGAGGAATAGGCCACTGTCCACTCAATAAATACTGCGCGCATGGACCAAGTCCAGATGGACTACGGCCTACCCAACCTGGACTATATCCAAATCGCATCCACCCAGGTTGTCCCGTAAGATAATACATATTCCGATTCCTCATTTTTCTACCTCCTTACGATAGTGTAGTTTGTGCCTAGATGTTAATTACATACAATCCTAATCGCCTACAACTCAGCCTCTGACGACTGCTTTCAATGCAACGTGATATAGACGATCAAAATACTAGATGCAATTTACATCTAGAGAGAATATACCACAAAACAACACAATTGTAAACCTTTTGCGCAAAAAAATCAGTACACCAACCAGACTTTGCAAAAGTCAAACCCAATGTCATCTTATTTTGGTCCCTACCCAAGCTATAACCAACATGGCAAACAACACTGCCGCTATGCTTGGACCAGACGGGAGATCCATTCTAACTGACATATACAACCCAAGTATAGACGCTAGAACTGATACACTTACTGCGATTGTACATACTCTTCCGAGGCGTTGACTTAATAACAATCCTGTCACGGCGGGAACCACCAGAAAAGCAAAGACGAGTAGCGTTCCAGCAAGTCTTATTGCTAGAGATATAATGATCCCAAGGACCAGAAAGAAAAACAAATCCCACCATCCAGCACGGATCCCAGACGCTTGCGCTGTCTCAGAATCGAACATAGAAAACAGAAACTGTTTACTCAAAAGCACATGTAGCATAACCGCTGCAAGTCCTATGCCAGCCATCCACCATACCTCGCAAGGAGTAACAGTTAGGATGTTACCAGAGAGCACATCGAGCATATGCGCCTCTCCTTGCGCACTTTTCGCAACAAACAAGACAGCAAGAGCGGATGCAACCGCATAACCAATCCCAATAATACTTTCTTGAGTGATGCGTCTGTCCCTTGACTTCACAGAAAATGCAGCTACTCCACCTAATGTAAAAAGCAGTGATACCAACAAAGGACTCCTATTCAAAAGCATTGCCAGCCCAACTCCTGCGCTCGATACCTGCGCAAGTGCTGCTCCTACAAAAACTATTCGACGCAATACCACATACACTCCCAAATACGCACAAACAGCACCCACTAACAAACTTGCGATAAGCGCAGTTTGCAGAAATGAACTTTTAAAAACGCTGACCATCTCTGCCTCCAGTCAACACCACCATTTTGTTATCAAATGAAGCAACCTTCACCGGCACTCCATAAACATCAGAAAGGTTTTCTGAGGATACAACATCCTTCGTATCCCCTACCATTCTAATCCCTCCATCAATCAGTGCCAGTTTCTCAACGTAGTTAACAACAACATTCAATAGATGGCTAACCATCACAATTGTAATGTTGTCTTCTCTGTGCAGTCGACTCAATAGCTCCATTATTGCATGCTCGCTTCCAATATCCATATCATTCGTTGGTTCATCCAAGATCATAACCTGAGGCTCTGCAGCAAGTGCACGAGCTATAAGTGTTCGCTGTTTTTGCCCTCCGCTTAGTTCGCGATATGGCTTTGACGCCAAATCTTCAATACCTACATGCCGAAGACACCCCATCACAAACTCTCTATCGCTACTCGATGGCCGCGCAAAAACTCCGAGACGTGAATATCTGCCCATCATAACTACATCAAATGCAGTAAGTGGAAATACTTCGTCAATAAACTGCCGTTGAGGAACATACCCAAAGCGAATATTCCTATTCCTCCGAACTTGCCCTGACAGCGGTTTCAAAACCCCAAGCATTGCCTTTAAGATGGTCGTCTTGCCAACACCATTGGGGCCTACAATACCCCAAAAATCACCTTCGTTTATAACCAAGCTCAAACCATTAAGAACTACATATTTACCGTATCCAAGAGCCGCATTTTCAAACGCCAAAACGTTAATCTTCTGTTTGCAGTCTGCCATTTTATTTTCACCATCGCAAGTAATGACACTTTTGCCTTTCATAGCACCATCTCCAAAAACTGATGGGGGTTGATATCAACCCCCATCAGTGCAATTGAACTCTCGATTTACTTCAGGGCTTCTTTATATCCATCAACCCATTTGTCTATCAGATCAATGTAACTCTTAGTCCCAAGTGCTCCTACCGAATATGGGACTACCACATATTTGATTCCAGTTTCCCTCGCAACCATATCTGGAAATTTCCTTGGATAAATTGACTCTATCACCATCGCGGTAACATGCTCACTCCTCATCTTCTCTATCAACTCAGATACATGAGATGCAGATGGCGGTATTCCAGGCTTAACCTCCAATGTATCGAGCAATCTAAGTCCAAAGCGACGCAAGAAATATGTGGCACTTTGATGATAGGTAACCACTGCCCGTCCCTTGTATGGAGCTAGTTCTTTCCGCCATCCAACCATACGTTTATCTATATCGCTAACAAAACGCTCAAAGTTGTTCTGAAAACTAGCCTTGTTGTCGGGTGAAACTCTTATCAGGCCTTTCAGAATATTACTCGCAATGATTTTTCCGTTTTCTGGATCATAAAAATAGTGTGGGTTACCGTAAATATGGATATCCCCAGATGCACCCGTTATCTGCGTCTTAGGAACTTCCAGCCTTTCTATCCCAATAGACGCGTCAACATAACCGCTTCCACCTTGTTTAACTCTCCGATTACCTGATGCATTGATCAATGCATCCATCCACATGTCTAAATCAAGCCCAACCCTAATTACAAGATCGGCGCGAGCTATTCGCGAAACATCGCTTGGTCTAGGTTCTATCATATGATAGTCTTGATTAGGTTTGGCGACAGAGTAAACGGAAACTGCACTCCCACCAATTTGTTTCGCAATATCAGCCAATTCTGGAGTAGCAGCAACGACATCAACTGACGCAAAAGTCGGTATAATTGATGTAACAATAAGCAACATCACACCAAACAACAATCTTTTCATTTTTTAACCCTCCATCATTTGATTCAACAAATAATATCTAGCTAGATATCTAGATCTATTCTAGATTGTGAGTGTGCGGACCAATGCCCCAAACCCACTGAAGAAGCAGCTCATTGTAGTTTCCACAATCAGGCCGGCTTCCACGAGTCGCCTGAACGCGCAGGTAATATTGTTCAGAAAACTGCTTGGTATAAATCAGCGACAGTGCGGATTCATGTAAATCCGTCGCCTGAGGAAACTCAGACCAATCATAAAGTAGTCCAATGCTGTTATATTTATCCCAGCGATAGTTACCAAAAAGATAATAGCCAGTGGCTGTACTTGTGGTGTCGCTTAGTTCTTCCCGGCGCCAGAAATTTTCTCCGCGAATTAGAAGTCTCCTGTTTGCTTCGCCAAAACGGCGATAACTTATATCTAGACCAGTAAGCCGAACTTTTCCTGTCACCGATGTGGCTAAATCTTCCGAATTGCCACCAGCATATGAACAACCTAGCTCCAACTCACCATTCTCAGCTATCGCATAACTATTCCATAACCTAGCAGTATTGAATCGGTTGTTAAAACCTGCGCCCTGACCCCTCAAAATATCAGGAAGTTGGGTAGACTCACCAGGTTCGCCACTTGTCCAAGTTCCAAGATCAAGCTGCGTATGTAGATTGCTCTTAAATGGCAAAATGTAACTGAGTGCAAACCCTTCGCCAGAAACGCTTTCTTCTGCAACAAGGTTGCGAATTGCAAGTGGCTGGTTTACATATAGCCAAGAATGGCAATGAAGTATGTTCGTACGTCCAAAAGAGACATGCTTCTTACCAATATACAGATTCAGTCCTTGTCTAACACCTATGCAAGTTAGATATGCCTCTTCCACCTGCGCAGGCTCATCCTCTGCAGGACTCATTGTAATAAACGCATCCGCCCGCACACCAGGATATACATAGCCCTGCACAGCAAGTTCGGCTTCACTCAATCTGACGCGGTTTCGACTATCATCTTGCTTGTCAGAACTTACTCTGCCTTTTGCTTGTGCAACGAAACTTATATCAGGCAATGCAAGAGAATGACCACCTACTTCATATGGAGATTGAGAGGTCTCCGTGCTTATGTCTGCATTTTCTGAATCTATGGTACTGCCACCAAACAGCTCAGGCGACGCATTTTCAGATTTTTGATTGTTCTGCAGCTGCTGAATCTGTTGCTGTAGATTGGCTACTTCTGACTTGAGATTTTCAAACTCTTCTCTAGGAACTGTAATGGTATCCTGCGTTGATTGATTATCCTCACTGCCTGCTGTACCCTGAGCCAGCAATACCTGTGAGAATAAAATTAAGCAAATAATAACAGTGCAAAAATGTTTCATCTTCAATGTAATCCCCTCCAGTTTTATTTGCACAAAGCATGCGATTAGCAAACGTACGATTGACTATGAACTATGAGTTAAAACGGACCCTCACAGCTTAGTCAAAAAGTCGCTTAACTTAAAAAGAAAGGGAAGTCAGATAAGTGGAGGGGCACGCGGAGTGTTCTGATTATAACCGAAGCGCTTAGCTGGACGCTCTAACTTGTGGGGTACAAAGCAAACAAAGAGAAAACCACTGAAGATAATCGCACATACAGGCAGAGCGATTGATGTATTGGTTTGTGCCCAAGTGCACATAGGACAGGATTCACAGTCGCTACGTAACACAGGAAAAGCTGCGAATATTCTTATGGCATATCTATGAGTATCATGAGATGTAGATGTATAAGAACCCGATTTGAAATGATGATACTTTACACAAGTATGAGCAAATGGGGAAACTGCTATCATGAATAGCAGCAACAACGCCGAAAGAATAATTACTAACTTTCTAGCCCAGCCACCACCAGAAACCCTGCTCATTTTATCTTCCTATTTTGCGAGGATTCAACCAGATATCATTCAGATATCGTTGCTGGCAGTAATAATACCCCTGTTACTCGGGTGGTAGATGTAGTTCACATATAGTATAATATACACAATGCGCCGTAATTCCACAATGTCGGTTGTACTACGAAAAACTACACTTGTCAAGCAGGAATTACACGATCCATGAAATAGTACCGATAATTAATACACTACAATTGCAAATCCAATCGCCAGGGGGATAGACATAGATAGTATGAGAGGATATTGTCACAGACATTCAGGAGAGCGTCCTTGCACATGTGCAATGGGAAATTTGTACAGATTCGTAGAACCAGTTGTTCTATATATACTTGAGCGAAACGGTCCGGCTTACGGCTATGAACTTAGCAATACCCTTCAAAATCATGCACTAACTGATTCTGAAATAGACCGAGGTGCTTTATATAGAACCTTAAAGAGACTCGAAACCATGGGATTTGTAGATTCTGATTGGGATACCAGCAGAACAGGACCGGCACGTCATATTTACAGCATAACAGAAAGTGGCAGGAAGCATCTTCGCGAGTGGGCTGTGGTGATGGAGAAACTGTCAAACTCGATGAGATCGTTTGTCGAAGAAGTCAAACGTCTTGACTCAAAACAAACAGATCCTAATGAGTCTCCTGCTGTAGATTAGCAAATGGACATCTCCAGTCGCCACTTGTTTTTATTCACGACGCGAAAAGGCAGATGACTGAACGAATCAAAAAATTGCCTGGATACATAGTGTCGTAGCCAACGATACTAATACTCTGCACTACGCATTTCGCTAGCAACTTAAGACATAGCAAACTCGCAGGCGACGTGCTATAATACTTTCGTCTTCAGGAGGTAAAACAACACTTATGAGCTGGACAAAAGACGTAGTTTACTTCATACGCGACTACGACTTTGCTTTTATTATACCAACATTGATTCTCGTGCTGATATTGGCTGGAGCAGTAATAAAACTTCAGCTGGCACTCAAAAAACTGACCACAAAAAACACAAGCATACCGAGAGAAGCAGGCATTACACTCGAAACAATTGATGACATAGTGCGAAGGCTTGAAAAAGTGGAATGGAAAGCCGAAACAGCCGAAAATACAATGACAGATCTAGACAATAAAATCGGTTTAGGACTCTGTAGAACTGCAATGGTGCGGTTTGACGCGTTTCCAGACGTAGGCGGCGAGCAAAGTTTTGCTCTTGCGGCGCTGGACAGAAATATGAACGGGGTTGTTATAACAAGCCTTTATGGCCGCAACGAATCGCGCATCTATGCTAAGGAAATAATTAATGGACAGTCCAGCCACACGCTCTCGGACGAAGAAAAAGAAGCTCTTGCCAAAGCGCGCGCACTGGAAAGATAGGTTTGCCTGGAGGGCTGCGAGCGGCTTATGCCGACAAATGAATCTGATGACAAGGCACTTGTGCAGTCGCTTATAGTGCGCTGTAAAGAAGGCGACCTCGATGCATTCAACGAGCTCATAAAAATGTATGAGAAGCGCGTGTTTAACTTCGCGTATCGAATGTGCGGCAATCCAGACGATGCCTTCGACATAGCCCAGGAAGCATTCATAAGAGTATATAACTCGATAGGCACATTCAGAGGTGATTCTAATTTCACCACTTGGTTATACCGAATAATAACCAACGTATATCTAGATGAGCGTAAGCGTCAGAAATCACACCAACATACATCTCTGGAAGATTACATAGAGTTGGAGTCCGACTCAGTAGAGCGTCAGATAGAAGACACAGGACCAACACCAGATATAGTAGCAGAAGAAGAAGAGCGTGACATTCTTCTACACAAAGCTATACAAGAACTGCCGGATTACCAGAGAATAATGGTGATTCTTTATCATACACAAAACAAATCCTACGAAGAAATCGCTGAGATTGTAGGACTTCCTATAGGCACTGTAAAATCCAGGCTCAATCGAGCAAGACTGGCACTTAAAGAAAAACTTGAACCACTCCGGGAACTTTTCAATGTATAATACAGTCAAACTAGCAGGAGCAGAGAGTTATTGCCTGGTTAGAGCTGATGTCTATAACGATACAGCTTATATTAGGCTACGGAGTGGGTTATTTTTTAGAGTAATGGAGCAATAATCCACTATGAAATGCGAAAAAGCACAAGAACTTTTTTCTGAACATCTGGAAGGCAAACTCGAAAAACCTATGAGAGTAGCCTTCGAGAAGCATTTGGCTGAGTGCAGCGAGTGCACGAAAGCTTTCGAATCGTTTCAAATAACTTGGCGGATGTTAGATGAACTGCCCCAGTTAGAGCCGCCAATCGGCTTTGCTGCGAGTGTTATGATGGCTGTGCAGATGGAAAAAGAAGCACAGATAAAGGCAAAACCCTGGTGGCAAAAGGTTTGGAGCGAAGCATTCACCACACGAATTCCAGCGAAAGTTTTTGCGGCTGCAGTTGCAGTGTTCTTGTGTGTGCAGATAATGCTGAACACTCCTCTGCGTGGTGTGTTCGTAAGTGGTCCTCCTCAGCTTGGTCCAACTGCACCTAATCTTGAAGCAGGTACTTGGAGCATATCTCCTGCGGAAGCTTGGCTGAAAAGCGGACTTACATTCGAGCTTGCTGGATCATGGGATACCTCTGATCGAAGCATCTTCAAGCTTCTTCTGAAACCGAACATGGTTACCAGCAAACAAGTAAAAGTTTATTTGATGAAGTCTGGGCAGCCTCGGTTTGATGATGCAAGCATTGCTGCATCTGAGGTGATTTTCAATGGCACAGTTGAAGAAAACGGCAGAATAATCCCGTTTGTGCTTGGAAAAAGCAGTAAGCAGGATGTGATGGTCGTATTGGTTGAATGGGAACACAGACAAAGGTTGTTCAGAGAAGCAGTGTTTGTTCCGGTGCTGATGGCTCCTGGAAGCAAACCTATAGTTGCTGATTTGCATATAAAGAATATGGAGCTTTATGCCGCACTGCAGCAGGTGAGCGGAACATTTGGAGTTGTAGTACTTGCGCAGGCTGATGTAAATCAGATGATTCACGATGTGAATGTAGAAAATAGAACTGCTGACGATGCACTTTATGAGCTGACGCGAGAAGCTGGTCTTAAATATCGGCCGCTTGGGCCTCAGGTATATTCAGTAGAACGCAAATATGAGTGACCTGAGCCAACGAATTTGATGTAACAAAACCCTTCGACAAAAGTCGAAGGGTTTTTTGTTTGGCAATGCAACGATAATTGAGTTTATTGGTGTATAATTGAGAACAGATTCGCTAGCGTGTAACAAGAGTGTTTACTAACACATATCAATTATGATTTTTAAACACGGAGGTGCATAAAACAATTGTCTTCGCCAGTTTATTTTGCAACAGCAAAACAAAACAGACTTCGAGCCGAGGAAACACTACCTGCTAAGCTTGATCTCATCCTAGAAAAACTCGATATAAAATCAAGGGTCAAGGATAAATCAGTAGCAATAAAGATGCATTTAGGCGGCAACATAGGCTACTCTACTATCCATCCTGTGTTTGTGCGCAGACTTGTGAAAGCAATAAAAGAGGGCGGTGGAAGGCCGTTTCTTACCGATACAGCTGGTGCCTGCGAAACCGCACACGAGCGAGGCTACTCCCACGATACAATAGGCTGCCCTATTCTGCCATGCGCAGGTCCAACGGAAAAATATTATAAGTCATTCAAGAAATCATTCCTACAGATGACTGAGTGGCAGATAGGTGGAACTCTGCTAGACGCCGATTTCCTGATAGACTTCGCGCATGCAAAAGGACATCCAACGTGCGGCTACGGAGGCGTATTCAAGAATATCGCTTTAGGCGCAATGACCGGCACTACACGCAGTGCATTACACGACACTATGCATCAAAACCGATACTGGTTTGAAGATAAAGTACTCGACGAAGCAACAAGAAAAGCCATAATGGATGCCTGCCCAATGGGTGCGTTGGTGCCAGACAAAGAACATCCAGAGAAACTGCATAGACACTGGGAGCCATGTATTCAATGCAAGGAATGTGTTGATGCTGCGCCAGAAGGGGCCATAACAGTAGAGCCGCAGAACTTTGATGCATTTCAAGAAGCCTGCGCAATAGGTGTTAGTTTTGTGCTTGATAACTTCAAGCCTGATAGAATGGTGTTCATCAATATGGTGACAGACGTTACGCCTGTGTGTGATTGCTTTGGTTTCACTGGTCTGCCGATACTACCGGATATAGGGATCTTCGCAGGCAACGATATTTGCGCAGTAGAACAGGCTACATTAGACGAACTAGGTAAATATGAGATAATTGCTGAAAATGTTCCGCTTTCAATGAGACTGCAACCAGGAGAGGGACTGCATCCGTTCCAGGTGTTGCATGGGCATTACAAAAATCCCTACAAAGTAATAGAATTCGGAGCGAAATACGGATGCGGAGATCCAAACTACAAGATTGTGGATGTTATGCCACTTTATGAACCTGAAGCTGGAAAAGCAGACGACATGACAATAAGCGCTGCAGACCTGTGACGAATCCCAAATTACAAAACAACTATTGGATATTGGAGTAAAAACAATGGCAGAGAAAAAGATAAAAGTCGGAGTGTTCGGTGCCGCACGCGGTGAGACAATGGTCAGTGTACTGTCTCGCCATCCTGATGCTGAGTTAACAGCCATTTGCGACAGGGCTAAACCGATGCTTGAACGCTGTAAGAACACTGCTGAGAAATTCGGAGCCAAAATCACAACTTATGAGAACTTCGAGCAATTTTTTCAGCACGACATGGATGCTGTTGTGCTCGCAAACTATGCAACTGAGCACGCTGAATATGCCATAAAGTTCCTGGACTCAGGAAGACATGTAGTAAGCGAGCTGCTATCCTGCCAAACATTAGCAGAAGGTGTAGCACTGGTAGAAGCAGTTGAGCGCAGTGGCAAAGTTTACAGCTATGCAGAAAACTGCTGTTATCTTAGAAGCACGCTGGAGATGCGGAAAATCTACAGACGAGGTGATTTAGGCGAATTTCTCCATGGCGAAGGTGAATATGTTCATGACTGTGAATCTATATGGCCATATATAACATATGGAGAACGCAACCACTGGCGCAACTGGATGCATTCAACCTTTTACTGCACTCACGCCATCGGACCAATAGTTACAATAACCGGCACCAGACCAGTGCGGCTTACTGCCTATGAGACACTCAATTACAATAAACGTAGATATGGTTCACTCGGAGCAGACGGCTCGGTGATAGTATGTCAAATGAGCAATGATGCAACTGCAGTATTCCTGCCAGCTAACTTGTTCAAACGGCAACCTGAAAGCATCTGGTTTGCGATATACGGAAGCAAAGGTATGGCAGAAACTGACAGATGGGGAGAATGCTCTAACATAATAAATGTATTCATAGAAGGTAGCGAGCTTTCTGAAACGGAGATCAGATACCGACCACGCTTTCCCGAAGAAACCGAGCTTTCACGAAAAATAAGCGGTCATGGTGGTGCTGATTTTTACACGATGCATTATTTCTTAAAAGCCATACAGGATGCACCCGGCAAAGAAAATATCATTGATGTATACCAAGCAATTGATATGACTCTGCCAGGTATATTAGGGTACAAATCAATATGGGAAGGCAACAAACCGATAGACGTTCCTGACTTCCGGATCAAAGAAGTACGCGATCGTTTCAGAAACGATAACTGGAGCGTAGATCCAAAGTTTGCCGGACCAGGACAGCCTGATCGTAGTTATTCACGCGAAAAAATAGAGGTGCCGGACTCTGTTTACGAAGAACAAGCAGCAAAATGGCGGGAGTATCTACAAAATAGCTGATGGATATACCAATTTCTGAAAATGCACAGCTGGCTTTCGATACCATTTTGCAAAAACCGACCAAGGGTATACCTTCATGGTTGATCAACCCTATGGAACACTCGATTATAGAGCGTCTGGCAGGGGTTCAGCAGGGAGAGTATGTTCGTGACTACGAGCGTGTATATATAAAGATGCAGAACGCGTTTGGAACTTGTATGCTGGACCAATACATACCCGATAATCCGCTCAGTATGGGAAGCCACGGGTACGAAGCCACTGATAAAGGCCCTACAACCGGTGCTGACAAAATATTACTTGATGGAATGATTATTGACTCACCTGAAACTACTGCCGAGCACATGGAACGATTTTTGTTCGAGCGGTTGCGTACAAAAATTGCAGAGTTTGACGAAGATAGAGCAGTTAAGCAGATTCTAGAAGAAGAAACGGAGATACAAAACAAGCTTGGGGATAATATTCTAAAATGTCCGTATGGACATGCAGTTATACCAGCTTTTGAGTACAGCACTTACGGATACGCAAACTATTTTATGGTCTTTGCACTATACCCAGAATTGATTGAAAAACAGTTTGCGCTCCAAGCTGATTATGGAATACTTGTAAACAAAGCACTTGCGAGAGCCTGCAAAGAAGGAAATCTCCCACCGCTTTATAGAATTGACTATGACTTAGCGGATTCACGCGGTACGCTGACCAGCATAGAAAGCCTGGAAAAATTATGGTTTCCTCATTTTGCACGATGTATTAAGCCATTGCTCGATGCTGGTATCAAACTCATTTGGCACTGCGACGGCAATCTGATGAAGATGATTCCCAGACTTCTGGAAGTTGGACTGCATGGATTTCAGGGTTTCCAATACGAAGATGGCATGGATTACGAAAAGATATGCAGAATGAAAACCAAAGACGGAGATGATTTGATAATAATAGCTGGAGTGTCTGTAACACGCACACTTCCTATGGGCACGCCTGCTGATGTAAAACGTGAGATTGATTGGTTAGTTGCCAATGGTCCAAAAACAGGACTGTTTCTTGGTGCCTCAAGTTCGATTGCTCCTGGAGTACCATGGGAAAACATTGTAGCCCTAAAAGAAGGGCTTAGCTATTACAGAAAACACGGGCGAGGATAGATGATAATATGCTCCCTCTAGAATTTGGGCTTATTACCGCGATGTCCTTCGCTGCAGGATTTGTAGGTGCGTTATTGGGATTAGGCGGCGGGATTATAATTGTCCCTGCACTTACATTACTTTTTGCAAAGGACATGAAAACAGCTATAGCCGCAAGCCTTGTTAGTGTAATAGCCACTTCATCATCAGCAGCGACAGTATATGTGCATGAAAAACTCACCAACATACGACTTGGCATGCTTCTTGAGATAGCAACAACTATCGGCGCGTTAGTAGGCGGAGTGATAGCAATCTACATAGGTAACAAATACCTTTATTTACTGTTTGCTGCTGTTATGCTATACGCGGCTTGGAGTATGCTTAGACAAAAAGAGACATGCATGAAAGCTGAAGGTTCAGAAGAATCTGTAGATGCCAGGTTGAATGGAGAATATGTAGATCCTATTACTGGCCGCACAGTGGCTTACACAGTAAAAGCCGTGCCAGTTGGAATGGCGGGTAGTTTTGGCGCAGGAGTGATGTCGGGGCTTTTGGGCGTTGGTGGAGGCATAGTAAAAGTGCCTTTGATGAATGCCGCTATGAAAATCCCTATCAGAGCAGCAATCGCAACAAGCAATTTTATGATAGGAGTAACCGCTGCGTCAGGTGCGTTAGTATTCTGGATGGATGGAAAAGTAGATCCAGTAGTTACAGCACCATGTGTCATAGGCGTTCTGTTGGGAGCGAGAATAGGAACAATAGCCGCCTCACACATTAGAGCACGAGCGCTGAAATTAGCGTTTGTGGCATTTGTGCTGGTTACTGCTTATCAGATGGTAGTTCATGGACTTAGAGGAGGATGAAAACAGGCATGAGCACAACCAATACGATAATCTCAAGGGTGCTGTTGGCAGGAGTAATCGCCAGCCTTGTGCTAATTCTAATAGGTTCGATAATGCTTATGATACACCAATCTAGTGCACAACAACTTGGCCCAAATGGACTGATTGACGGAATTGTAGAAATGCAACCGAACTCAATTATAAACCTTGGGATAATAGTGCTTCTGCTTACACCAGCTGCAAGAGTAATAGCCGCAGGCATATCATTCGCTATTGAACATGATTATAGATATGTAGCTATATCGGCTGCGGTGCTAGGCATTATGACCACAGCTGCACTTGTTGGACTTAAATAAAACAAGTCTCGAATGCGATAAACAGCATTATGGTTTATAATATACACCAGTTCTACACCAAAACAAAGAACTAAAGACAACGGAGAGCAATTTCAATGATAACTTCAACGAAAGCAATAAATACGAAGCAGATGGTTCGGAGCATCTCGCTGGCAATCGTTTTCACGCTGATTACTGCAGCTTCAGCAAAATGCAGGCTTTATGTACCGTTCACTGAAATACCGTTCACACTCCAGACTATGGCAGTGGTATTAGCTGGGCTTGTGCTTGGGAGCAGACTTGCAGCGCTTAGTCAGTTTCAATATATGATGCTTGGGCTAGCCGGTGCGCCTGTGTTCGCTAGTGGAATTGGAGGGACGGCGGCTTTCTTTATGCCAAGTTTTGGTTACGTGCCTGGGTTCATTATAGGTGCATATCTAACAGGCTTGACCTACGAAAAGCTCGGCGCAAGAGGCTTCAGAAACGCTGCTCTAGCAGGAATAATTGGCACATGTGCAATATACTTGATTGGTACGCCTTATCTTGCCGCATGGACGATGATTCACACTGGTAAACCAGCCTTATTGTGTGCCGTGCATGCTTGGTCGGCTGGAATGGCACCGTTTATAGCGGTAGACATTCTGAAGGCAGTGGCTGCAGCAGCGATAGTGAATGGGACATTCTCTGTGAAAAGGATGGTGGTATGATAACAGCATCATTCATTGCTATCATAATCTGTCTAGTCATTACTACGATTAGAAAAGACGAAAAAACCGACCCACCGGGGATGTTTTCACTCAACATGCCGGTTGATGGATCTGTAGTTGAAAACCCGGAAGATATACTGCTTGCGTGGTCGGAATCGCCTGAATCTACTGGCTACAGTGTGTTCGTTCGAGAAATAGGCATGGAGGAACCGATTATAAAAATCGAATCCATCAAAGAACCACGCTGTAGAGTATCACTCGAACCAAACAAAAACTACGAATGGACAGTCTTCTCGTTCAACCCTTATGGCGTAAAGTCGCCCAGCGTAACACCATTCAGATTTACAACAAAACATTCCAATAAAGACCTGTAAACTTATGCAGATTAACTAAGAGATTCCAGATGTGCCAAGCTGACCTGTAGCTTTTTCACTCCTTGGCTATCGAAGGCTACCGTAACAAACTCTTCGCCGCCTTCTATAGCTGAATTCAAAACGATTCCACTTCCAAACACCGGATGACAAACTTTTTGAGCTGTCTTGAAAGTAGGCTCAGGTACAGCTGTTCTAGATTCGATAATAGTTCGCCAACTGCTAACTGCCTGCCTGCCACCGACTTGTGAAACCAGATGCTGTGGAATTTCCCTTAGAAAACGCGATTTGTCGTGGCGCTGTGTCATACCCATAAACGTCCTTATCTGTGCATACGAAAAATGAAGCTCTTCGCGTGCTCTCGTCATGCCCACATAACAGAGACGGCGCTCTTCTTCAAGCTCACTTGGAGAATTCATTGAACGCTGGTGAGGGAATAACCCCTCCTCCATCCCAACCATAAACACCACCGGAAATTCCAACCCCTTCGCCGAATGAAGGGTCATTAAAGTAACAGCACTAGCGCTCTCATCATAAGAATCAATATCCGATACCAGCGTTACCTGTTCGAGAAAAGATCGAAGTGAATGATCACCTTCTACCTTCTCAAATTCCTCAGCAACAGAAAGCAGTTCTTTAACGTTCTCAAGCCTTGCTTCAGCCTGCATGCTTTTATCTCGCTTCAGATATGTCAAATAACCAGAGCTTTCCAAAGCTTCTTCCAACAGGCGACGCACAGACCATTCATCACGTTTGTTATGAAGAAACTCTATAAGCGCTGCCAGTGTTTTGACTTCTCGCCGTGCTTTCGCCTGCATGTCTGGAATGTCTTCTACCCTACGAACTGCTTCCCAAATCGACAGTCCATTATCTGCTGCAAATTGCTCTATTCGTGTCAGTGCTGTAGGTCCGACACCACGCGGAGGAACATTTATTATTCTTCTCAAACTTAAACTTTCAAATGGGTTCAAAGCCAACCGCATATATGCCAATATATCTTTTACTTCTTTGCGTTCGTAAAATCTCAACGCTCCAACCAATGTATAAGGCACGCGATATCCCATAAACACTTCTTCAAACACTCGCGACTGAGCATTCATTCTGTATAAAACAACAAAATCAGAGAACTTCCTGCCTTCAGATGCAACTTTGCTAAGAATAACGTTCGCAATATGTATGGCTTCATCCTGTTCGCTCACTGCTTCGTAGACGGAAATTGCGCAGCCTTCATCGTTTTCGGTCCAAAGCGTTTTCTTTCGACGTTCTTTGTTGCGTTTCACAACTTCGTTTGCTGCATCGAGTATGGTTCTAGTTGACCGATAATTCTGCTCCAACTTGAATATCGCAGCATCACGATAATCATGCTCAAACTGCAGTATAAGCCCAACATCTGCACCACGCCACTTATAGATACTCTGATCATCATCGCCAACGCAGCAGATATTGCGCCTGCCATCGGCTAGAAGTTTTATAAGCCGATACTGCGCAAAATTGATATCCTGATACTCATCAACATGAACATAGTGAAATCTGTCCTGATAACGCTGACGGACATCTGAACATCTTTCTAACAGCCGAACAGTCCAAACAATCAAATCATCAAAATCAAGCGCTGAGTTATCAAGAAGTTTCTTCTCATAAAGATCATAAATACGAGCTGCCACTCTTTCGCTGGATCCAGGAAACCTATTCGGAAACTCTTCCGGCGAGATAAGCTTCTCTTTTGCCCCAGAAATAAGCGACAATACTGCACGCGGCTGCCAGGCTTTTTCAGAAAGTCCTAACTCTTCAATGCATTCGGCTACAAGGTCTATTTGATCACCATCATCAAATATGGTGAAATCCTTATTTAGCCCCACAGCATCACCGTCAATCCTAAGTATGCGCGCACATATTGAATGAAAAGTTCCAGCCCATATTTTTTTCGACTCTTCGCCAACAAGGGCGGCTATCCTTTCCTTCATCTCATTTGCAGCCTTGTTGGTGAATGTAACGGCGAGAATATTTGATGGATTAACGGAAAGATTGTGTATAAGATGAGCTATCCGATGAACCAATACACGGGTTTTCCCACTGCCTGCACCAGCAACAACAAGAGTAGGTCCTTCTGTATGCTCTACGGCTTCTCGTTGAGCGGGATTGAGCGAGTCTAATATAGTGTCAGTTCTCATAGGTTAAAGCTGAAAAGTGCAAATCGCATGAAAAATCTCGGCAACTGATATTATAACCCACAATAGCCGCCGAATGCACTAAAACATTAACTGCAAATAGCTAAATCGAAGCTTTCCAGCGGATAAGTCCTGTAGATAGATCATTCTGCAATGCAAGTATATGAACGTCCCATCACGTAGCCTATAACAATAAACACTGGCAATGTAAGCAGAAGTCTGACCATCGAAAATCGCAAACCTAAAAACGTTATCTCAAACCCCAGCATAGGAAGCTTCATCACAGAAAATGCACCAAGATATACGAACACATACCTAGCTGCACACCCTTTCTTCGAAAGAGCCGCTGCAACTGGAAATGCTCCATAGAGCGGCCCTGCCTGTAGCATAGACAATAGAATCATCCACAAAACAGCAATAGGCCCTGCATCTTTACCAACATGCCGCTCGACTATATCACGTGGAACCCATACATCGAATATACCAATCAGCAAAAACATCATGGGTAAAACACTGAGCATTTCTTTCAAGAAGCCCAAATAACTAACAGCAACACGCTTAGCAAAGTCATTGTGCACACTCCAGACACCATATACACAAAAAAGCAAGAAAAAGATAGTTACACCCAAGCTAATTAGGTTTTTGCTGCCAGTTTTCACAACAGCCTCCCCATTGCAAGAGCGATTATTACAGCACCTAAAAACGATAAAGCATTGCGCATAACTGCTGCGCGCCATCCGAAGTATCTGGCTTCCATTGGCAGCGTAACAATCCCTACCATCAAAAGTGTAGTGATAAATCCTGATACAAGCGACACTGAGGCTCCATTCTTAAGCAAAACGCCTGCAAGCGGAAAAGCAATAAACCCAGGAATGAGTGCAATAGATCCAACTACTAATGCAACAGCAAAATGCAAATAAGTGTCTGCAGAAAGCCATTGCTTAAGCTGCTCAGGTGTAAAAATCGCAAGCGAAATACTTATAAGAACTAATACAACCGACATCTCTGGAACTATATTCCAGAACATCTTCATCCCTCGACGTAACGACTGAAGAGCCCTGTGCTTATCAATTGCAAAACAAGCCGAGATAATAATTAACCCAACCAAATTGAAAATCAACACGGCAGCACTACCCCATCATTCAGCCAAATTTCCGCTTCCGCAGTCGGTATCAGCACTCTGAGGCTGATTGTTTTCTCCCAAGCGTCCATTTGGGCACGTCGCATTCTTTAGTGCATAAAAAGCCTTTTTCATTCTTGAGTTTGGGACAGCCTTCTCGCTCAAAAACTGCAGGTGCTTGACAATATATGGTAGAACAACTATGGGAAACCCTAAAACACCTTCACCATCTTCCAAATCAGTCGCATCTCTGCATCCATAGCAACCATAAGCCAGGTTCAATCTCTGTTCCACGAATGGAACAATAGTAGCATCAACACAGGTAGCCTGAAGCACTGCTGTAGATGAATTAACCCTCTTACCTCCAGATGCATGTAGATATGCAAGAGCAATCCACATCAGTTTTTCAACTTCAGCTTCAACAACAATAACATCCGGAACCTGTTCAGATTGTTCCAACGGGAAAAGGTGAATTTGAGTTATTTTGCCAGGCGGAAGTACAACCATTCCTTTAAACATCTCAGCTCCAACTGCTTCATCCGCAACTATGCCAAATCCTACCAAACCTTTGCCATTTTTCAATTGCTCAGGCAGCGGACGAAAACCAAATGCAGCGGCAGCAGCGGGACATGAAATTCCTGCGCCATCCAAAAGCACGTTTTTACCTCTACGCGCCTTCATCAAAGCCTGGCAATATCTGTGCTTATCAAGCTTCTCAACACCAACAGATAACTCATCACTGTCAGAAAGCAACCTGACCCCTACAGGTGAACACGAAAGACTTAGCGCAGAAATCATTGCAGACGCAAGTGACCGAACTTCCTCAGGCTCTATCACTTCTAATCAACCCCCTTTATCGTTTAAAAAAATACCCACCCACCGCCCATTCACTACGAAAAGTAGGTTTAAAACATCATTCCTCTTCGATTTTCAGCTTGCCTGCTTCTTCAAGATGTTTTTTGACCTTCGCCCAAATACCTTCGCGCTGATATATTGCACGCACTTCGTTAATATCAGGAAACGTAATTGCATTGCCAAGGCATAGGCTGGCGCAGGTCGTACATCCAACAACACACGAATATGGCCGCGCAACCCTTGCACCATCTTTTGTCCACTTGAATACACTCTGTCCGCAGTTCATGCACATGCCACATTTGACACATTTCTCCGGATCTATCGTAGGAAACCATTCAATCTTCTCTCTAGGATACCCAACTAACCAAGGCATTGTTTTAGTCCTCCTTTGTCGTTTGATTTTTTGTCTTGGTATTCAATTAGCTTGCTGAATAAATCAAATACACACCTCCCAACAGCACCAAAACCCCACATACCTTCTTTACAATAGCTGCACTATTGGACTTTTCGTTCCAACTTAGATAACGCTCTACAACTTCTGTAGATGTTCCTGCTGCTACAATCACCGAACAATGTCCGATACCATAAGCAGCTAGAAGCGCAACAGCATAAAGCAGACTTGAAGATGCAACCTTGAAACTGACAGCAAGCATCGGCGCCATATAGGCAAAAGTACATGGACCAAGCGCAATACCAAATACCAACCCCAAGATAAATGACGCCAACATGCCGCGCCTTTTCATTCCAACCCCGCCGGGACCGGAAAATGGCGTCGGAACTATATCCAAGAGATGCAGTCCAACAATAAAGAATATAACAGCAACTATATAGTTGCCATAGCGACCTACATCTCCCATTATCCTACCCATAGCAGCAGTTACAACACCGATCACTGCAATAGTTATCAATATCCCAATCCCAAACAGAGCAGATATGCCAAAAGCTCTGCGCGTAGTCAAACTGTCCTGTTCGCTAATAAACCCAACAATCAGCGGAATGCTGGATAAATGGCATGGACTAAGAAGGATACTCAATATACCCCAAACAAAAGACGCGCTAAGTGCTACTGCAGCCGAACCTTCAACTGCTTTCGTCAAGCTCATCCAAATCTGCTCTATAATTACTTCACCCCCATCTCTGCAAGCTTTGCAATTATCTGTTCTTTAGGGAAAAATCCAACGTGGCGAAATACCTCTTTCCCACTCTTATCAAAGAATATCTGCACAGGGATAGCTTGTATTCCATACCTAGCGGCTAATACCTGTTCTTTTCTAACATGAACAAAGAGCACGTTGAGCTTACCAGCATATTCCTTTTTCAGAGAGTCAAGAATCGGCGTCATCATTTCACAAGGCTGACACCCATCAGCCCCAAAATCCACGATTGAAGGCTTACCAGACTTACGCACTTTGTCAACGGGATTATTCATAGCCAAAACGTACTGTTTTGCAACCCAAGCACCGTCAATTTCAATAACGTTGCGTTTGCTAATCGTATTTATATACTTATCAACAACACCCTGACGCTTCTGTGCCAAAAGATACGCTTTCACTTGATCCTTGACCTGCTCATAGTTCGCGTCGCCCATCATGCTTTTATTGCTTTCGAAAAAACCCTTGGCTTCTTCGTCGGGAACACTCAAATTACTCGTCATATTCTCGAAATATGCCTGCAGCAATTTCTGGTCAGACTCACTGGTCGTACGATTGTTCTTCTTTGCCCATGCCTTTGCTTCCGCCAGCAACAAATCCGACGCGGCTTTATTTTCCAAAAGGAAAAACAGGTTGGATTTTAACTGTGTCCTAAGTTCTGCAGGCGCTTTCGCTACTTCATCGTCCAACTGCTTCTGTGTAATCTTCAGACTTCCAGACCGAAGAATAACACCTTTAGGCAAAGTCGTAACTTTAGCATTTGAAAGTACACCGGACGACAACATAGGGTAAGCCTGCTCAACAGTCTTCAATTCGGCGCTAATCGCGGCTTCAGCTAAGCCAAACACTAACATGATGCAAATTAGAATGCACCACAATAACAATCCTGATTTCATTGTTTTCAAATACCTCTGTTTCTATTGCAATTTGATGCCTTTCTCTTTAAATACTGCGATTATGTCCTCTTTCGAAATATAACCGATGTGACGGTAGAACTCCTTGCCATTTTCATCGTAGAATATCTGGGTTGGTATACTCTGGATACCGTATTTTTCAGCCTCGTTTGGATTCTCCCACACATCAATGAACACAACCTCAAGCTTTCCCTTGTATTCATTCGCCAACTCTTCCAAAATCGGAGCCATCATTTTGCAGGGAATACATTTGTCGGCACCAAGATCCAAAAGCTTTGGCAAACGTCTATTTGGATTTTTACCGCTAGATGACTGTCTAACACCGGAATTTGAGGCGACCTGCTGAGTTTTAGTTTTGGAAGAAGATTTGTCTGCGTTCTCCAGATTTTTTGTGCCACCAACTGTTTCATCGCCATTATTCTGTCTAGAAGTTTCTTCACTAGAAGAAGTTTTCTGCGGCATATCTTTCATACCGCCATTTCCAGATTTTTCATCCAACTGTGCGATTCTAGACGAACTGTTAGAATGGGAATCCTTTGCAGTACCCAACGGCTTGTTTTTGGCTGATATAACTATCGCTACCACAACCACAAGCAAAACAACCACAAGCAGCTTCCACCAAGCATTCTTCATTAAACTACCCCCTATCAAGCGACATTTTTGTATAAATGTCGTTAGAACATTTCGACAGCGAATCAGTAGCTAAACAATCATCTTCTTCAACTCTTCGACGCTGGGAATCTTTCCAACCACCTTCACTTCGCCATCTACAGCCAATGCTGGCGTCATCATAATGCCGAATTTCATGATTTCCTGGATATCGGTAACCTTCTCAATCTCGTATTCAATACCAAGTTCTCTGGCAGCTTGCTCAGTATGCTCTGCAAGCTGTTTGCACTTTGGACAACCTGTACCCAATATCTGCAGTTTTTTCATTTTCTAGAAACCTCCTAATTTTGTATTTTTTAGAATATTGCTCCGTACACCATTCCGGCCACAGTAGACAAACCCACTACCAATGATACGAAAACAACGGTCTTCCTCGTGCCCATGATACTTCGAATAACCAGCATACTGGGCAGTGAGAGTGCTGGTCCCGCTAACAAAAGGGCAAGCGCAGGTCCTTTACCCATACCGCTACCCATTAAACCTTGAAGTATAGGCACCTCCGTGAGCGTTGCAAAATACATAAACGCACCTGCTACCGAAGCAAAGAAATTAGCCCAAAATGAATTTCCGCCAACCGCCTTGGCGACCCACTCTGAAGGAATCAATCCTTCGTGCCCAGGTCTACCCAAAAGTGCTCCTGCAACCAACACACCAATAAGCAACAGCGGCATTATCTGCTTTGCATAACCCCACGTGGAATCAAACCATTCCTTTGACTCTCCTGAATCAGTGCTGGTTATCGTTGAAAGACCAATCACACCCACAGTAAATGGAATAAGTGGATGCCCCGGAAATAGAAATGCAAGCGCAGCAACTGGAACGGCGACCACGGCTACCTTCCACCACGACAAAGAAAACCATACCACAAGGACAAAACCGAGAATTAGACTCAAGCCACCAGTAATAGCCCACTTAACAGAATAAATGGCATTCCATACACCGACCGCTACTGCAGGTTTGCCCCAGTTGGCAAAGATCAATATGCCTACCATCACTCCAAAATAGACTACATTTTGCCAAAGCGGACGCCTGACTTTCTGTTCAGGCAGTCCGGCCTGCGCCACAACTTTTTCCATCTCTTCTTTCCTAAAGAAAAGATGCATCAACAAACCTATAATCACACTGAATGACACAGCGCCAACCGCACGAGCAACGCCAAGCTCAAAACCCAAAATTCTTGCGGTCAAGATAATAGCAAGAACGTTTATAGCTGGTCCCGAATAAAGAAACGCAGTCGCTGGTCCAAGTCCCGCACCCATTCTGTAAATGCCAGCAAAAAGAGGGAGAACAGTGCAAGAACACACAGCAAGAATTGTTCCCGAAACCGAAGCTACACCATAAGCAAGCAGCTTGTTAGCACCAGCTCCAAGATACTTCATAACTGATGCTTGGCTAACAAACACAGCTATCGCACCAGCTATAAAGAACGCCGGAATCAGACACAACAGCACATGCTCCTGCGCATACCACTTAGCCAACCGAAGTGCTTCGAAAATAGCGTTGTCAAACCTGGCGTTACCTACCGGTAGATAGAAAAACACTACAAACACCGTTACAATCACAAGTAGCGGTTTCCATTCAGTCTTCCAACTCATAGATCATCTCCTCTAAATTATTAAAAGTTATGCCCTGATGTATATTGGCAATTTGGTCTAATAACCAATCAATATTACGCAGAGACATCTCGTATGGACAAACTCTACACACCAAATTATGTAGTCATCGCTTTTGACTGATTCTCGACACTCGTTTCAATCACAGCTTCTACGCAGCCCAAAAAATTAATTATGCAGGGAACTCGTAGCTTATAAAATACCTGCTGTCCAAACTTACGATCTTCGACAATACCCGCATTTTTCATAACTGCCAGATGCTTTGAAACAGTTGAAATATCAGCACCCACTAAATCCCTCAGCTCACAAACGCATTTCTCACCCTCATTTAAAGCATCTATCATCATCAACCTACTTGGGTGAGCCATTGCTTTGATGATTCTGGCTCTGATCTTATAACCTTGTTTATCCAATTCCTTTCTGCCCCCCAATCATTTGGCATTTTAGCCAAATACGTCGCGCATTAAACCATCTTTCTCAAAAAATGCTGACTTTCGATCTACTTCATCGTCAAAAGATAGGCGCAAAAACAAGCAGCACTAACCTCTCAGCTTGGCAAACAACGCCGACAGCTTAGATTGATATGCTTCGTCTAAAACAGTTTCATAATCAGCAAGCGGTTTTACTGGGATAAGATCCATAACTTCATGAACGCTCATACCTGAATCGAACATAGTTTTCACTGCCCCATGAAGCATTGAAGCAACCGCTCTCTCAGCTTCATTTCTCTGTAGCCCAAATGAAACCGCCATCTCAACAAGTTTCGCCCATTGAAACCAAAAATACGTGGGCCCCATCGCCGTAATAATCGCATAAATTTCCAAAGTATCCTCATCAACAATAGGAGCTTGTCCAAGTCTCTCAAATATAGACAATATTTTACTCTTGTCATCTTCGGATACTGCAGGCGAAAAAGCTATCGGGTTGTAGCCTGCATTTACAGCCGATGGCGCATTTGGAATCATGCGCGCAATGCGATCAAATCCGCCGAGTTCGGACGATATTTTTTGGATCTTGAACACTGGCGCAAGAGATACTAAAACCGACGAAGGCCGCAAACTTCCACTAATCTCAGGAAGAACATCTCTCATCACTGGCGGATGCACGGCTAGAAACACCAAGTCCGCGGATGCCGATTCAACGTTGTTTGAAGTAACCTTTATACCGGAAAACTTTTCGGACAATATTCGAAGCACATCCGAGTTCACATCAGAAACCATAACCTTCTGCATCGTGAATCCACTGTTTGACAATCCACTAAGGATTATTCTGGTAACTCTACCACCACCGACAAATCCTATCGTTTTCTCCTGAGCTTCCATATTTCTCACCTAATTTATATTTTATCTACAGTAGACAACTTCTTTTATGCGATCAAATGCCCAACATTCAAAAGTGTTAGAAAAAGACACCCTGATATCCTGAATACTCATAGCCGTACTTCGTCATTTCTAGAACCTACCATTTCGTTTTTATAGTAGAATATCTAGGATATCAATCAGGCTATAAATATCAGAACAGCATATTTGGCATTTTAGCCAAATAATGTTACCATGTCAACCGCTAAAAAGCAATTTTTTGTAAAGTGCTCGAAGAGGTGGAAATGAAGATCACAATCGGACATAACAACACACACCTTGGCGCAAACAACCATTCGATACGCTGGTATGTTATGATTCTATCTCTTATCATTTTTTTGACAGCGAGTAACATAGGCATCTGTGCATCTGGAGCCAATTCCCCGAGCGAAGACCCGATTATAATAGTCCTTCTCGCACTGATAGTGATATTAGTCATAGCAAAAATTGGCGGCGACTTAGTAATGAGGATTGGACTGCCGGCAGTTGTTGGAGAGCTTGCAATTGGAATATTAATTGGGAATATCTCGCTACTTGGATTCAAATATTTCGATCCCATCAAAACCAACGAACACATCAAGATTCTCTCTGAGATTGGCGTTATCATCTTGCTATTCCAGGTTGGACTTGAATCCGATCTGCGAAAGATGGCTAAAGTAGGAAAATCGGCATTCCTTGCAGCTACACTTGGTGTAATCTTTCCAATACTACTAGGATGGGGAGTCGCCAAACTGTTTTTGCCCAACGAATCAAACTATGTTCACCTATTCATAGGAGCAATCCTTTGCGCAACTTCTGTTGGCATTACAGCCAGAGTACTGCTTGACTTAGGCAAAACGAATTCGCCAGAGGCACGGGTTATCCTAGGCGCCGCTGTAATAGACGATGTTTTGGGACTGATTGTACTCGCCGGAATTCAAGGAATAATCACAGCCGCAGATAAAGGCACAACAATGTCCGTTGGATCAATAGCCTTCGTTGTTATAAAAGCTATGATATTTCTATTTGGCGCGATAGTAATTGGCGAAACACTGACGCCACACATAATGAAAATTGCTGCACAGCTACGAACCGGAGACATGCTGCTTGTAACGTCTGTTGCGCTTTGTTTTACACTAGCCGAGATAGCGGCTTTAGTCGGACTTGCACCTATCGTCGGTGCGTTTGCTGCAGGACTAATACTAGATGAAATACACTGGAAAGATTTTACTAAGCGAGGAGAACGATCTGTTCAGGACCTAATCCAACCAATCGCCGCCATACTTGTTCCTATTTTCTTTGTGAGGATGGGAGCCGAAGTTGACATTAGAACATTCGCAGATCCATCGCTGCTAGTTTTTGCAGCAGTGCTCACAGTAGCTGCTATTTTGGGTAAACAGGCATGTGCACTTGGTGTGTTGGATAAAAATATAAACCGAATTGCCGTAGGCATAGGAATGATTCCAAGAGGCGAGGTTGGATTAATATTTGCTGCCATTGGCGAAAAATTAACTTTAGGTGGCGAGAGGGTGGTATCAGATTCTACATACTCGGCGGTTGTAATAATGGTTGTACTAACAACTATGCTGACGCCGCCGGTGCTCAAATCCAGCCTCTCAATTAGAACACGCACTAATAAAGCAAAGTAAACCAGCCGTCTGCGCTTGGATTATCAAGCGCAGACGGCAAAAACAGTCCAGCCTTTACTTGTTTTTGGTGTTGGAAGGCTTTGCCTTTATCACAGATTTGGGAGGATTAGCTTTTCTCTCCAGACGATTAAAGAAATCATCCCACCGCTTTGCCATCCTTGCACCAGGACCGTTGTCCCCAGCCTTAGGGTTCACATAGAACGGATTAAAATCCTTCATTTCATCAGGATTGAAACGCCTACCGCCGCCCTGGCCTTGTCCTGATCCACCCTGAGATGTTGTCCCACCTCGATTGCCAGATCGAAACATCGGCTTTATTCTCGCCATAGCATTCAGCTGAGCAGCAGTGAAAATCTTTTTGAGATCCTTCAATGCCTGCTTAGCTTGTTCCTGCGTAAGCTTGGGCTGTTTGCGCAAAGGTTTCAACACCGAAAGCACACTCTTGGCCTGTGCTGATGTAAGAGTATACTTCTTGTCCTGATCAATCTGATCAATATGACGCACCATCTGCATCAGCTGAAAAGTATATTTATACTTCTCTTGAAATGGGTTCCTTTGTCCATTCCCAGCGCCCTGCCCGGTCTGCTGCGCATAAGCAGAAATCGCTAAAGCAACTAGCAAAAGCGCAACAGATGAAATTGTCTTGATTGTCCTTATCATTTTTTGTCCTCCTTTACTTACTCGTAGCGAAGAGCCTCAATAGGGTTTAGGAAAGATGCTCGACGTGCAGGATATATTCCAAAGAATATTCCAACTGCCGCCGCAAACACAAACGCAAGAATCACCGAAGGCACAGAAACCGTCACAGGCCAACCCGCAGAATGAGCTATTACATACGCCCCGATTACCCCCAGCAATATGCCAACAATTCCACCAGCCAACGAAAGCACCACCGATTCTATCAAAAACTGCAGTAGAATATCTCTGCGTCTTGCTCCAACAGCCTTGCGTATACCTATTTCACGCGTACGTTCAGTAACAGAAACCAACATAATATTCATAATTCCTATACCACCAACAATAAGCGAAACCGCAGCAATCCCAGCAAGCAACATCGTGAAAGTATTGCTTGCCTGCTCAGCAGTCTCCATCAAGTCTGCCTGGTTGAATATCATAAAGTCGTTCTCGCTAGCAGCTCCCAACCTATGGCGTTTTCTAAGAATGGTTTCTATCTGAGACGCTGCTTCATTCATTCGATCAGCACTTTTTACCTGCACACTTATAGACCGCAAATAATCAACACCAAACACTCTAGTCTGTGCTGTAGTAATAGGTATAAATATCTGGTCATCCGGATCCTGAAAACCACCTGCACCTTTAGCCACAGTCTCTCCAATAACCCTAAAGCTAATCCCACGTATCCTAATTGTTTTATTGATTGGCGAACTCTGCCCAAACAGATTATATGTAACCGTAGGACCTATAACTGCCACTCTACGCATAGATCGCACATCGGAATCATTGAAAAACTTCCCTCTCGCAATTCGGTAATTGCGAATTTCGGGATAATCCGGACTAGTTCCAAAAATAGTAGTAGAAGTATTCTTGTTCCCATACTTAACCTGTGCCCCAGATCGAAGTTCCGGAGCTGCCTTGGCAACCGCAGGACATTCTTTCAAAATAGCCTCAACGTCTCCCATCTTTAGATTCTGCGTCGAACCAAGACCTCCCATAACTGGTCCTCTTCTCATCTGACCAGCCATAACAGCCAACACATTTGTTCCCATAGACTGTATAGCACTCATAGTCTGCTGGCGAGCACCCTGCCCAATTGCAAGCATAGCTATAACAGCGCCAACACCAATCACTACCCCAAGCATTGTAAGTCCAGCGCGAACTTTGTTTGCCGCGATTCCTTCAATCGCTACCTTAAAACTCTCAGCAATGTTCACTGATCATCCTCCTTAGGAAGTGATGCTAAAACTTCTCTTGCATCGAGAGGGTTTTCGACTTTTTCATCGCCAACTATATGCCCATCCCTAAACCGAACAATCCTTTGAGTATGCATCGCAACATCTGGCTCGTGTGTGACTATGAGAATTGTTTTTCCTTCCCGATTCAGCTCTTGAAATATAGCCATTATCTCTTCGCCGGTGCGTGTATCAAGGTTGCCAGTCGGTTCATCACCCAAAATTATCAGCGGATCGTTTACAAGCGAACGCGCTATAGCAACTCTCTGCTGCTGCCCTCCAGAAAGCTCATTTGGCCTATGGTGCGCTCTTTCCGCAAGACCAACTCTCTCAAGCGCCGCCATTGCCTTCTGATAACGATCTTTAGAACCATTATAGAGCATCGGAAGCGCAACCTGACGTAGCGCCGGAGTTCTCGGGAGTAAATTGAAGGACTGAAAAACGAAGCCGAGCTTTTTATTTCGTATGGCTGCTAAATCATCATCAGTCAACTCACCTAAATTCACTCCATCCAACCAACAAGTGCCACTGTCTGGCGTATCCAAGCAGCCTACAATATTCATAAAAGTAGACTTGCCTGAACCAGACGGACCCATTATGGAAACAAACTCCCCTCTTTCAATGCGCAGACTAACCCCCCTGAGCGCATGCACCACAGTATCACCCAGCTTATAGTATTTATGTACATCCCTAACTTCAATCACTTGACGAACTCCTAACGAGGTCTCATACCGCCGCCAAACCCAAACCCGCCTGGCCTTCCAGTCGTGCCTGTGGTTGATGTAGTAGGCTCGATAATTGAAGTAACAACATCTTCGCCTTCCTTTAATCCAGAAACGATCTCGGTTGTCTCATCACCAGCCAATCCAACTTCCACCCTGCGTGTTACCAGTTTTCCATCCTTAACCACCTGCACAGTGTACTTGCCATTATCTTCTTTAACCGCATCAGTAGGCACAACCAACACATTCTCCCTACGCTCTACTATAAACTCGCAGTTAGCATTCATACCAGGTTTGAGCCTAGCATCTGGATTTTCTATTTCAACAGTTACCGGCACCGTAGTAACGTTTTGTTCTGTTACTGTTTGCGGGTCTATCTTCGTCACTTTGCCCTCGAATATCTCATCGGGGTAAGCATCCAGCGTTATATCAACCTGCTGGCCAACCTCAATCTGCGCAATATCAGCCTCATCTACAGACGCCAATACAAACATCCTGCTCAGATCACCAAGCTGGACTATACTAGTTCCTGCACCAGTACCAGCAAATGAAGACTTGCCAGAAGTAACAATAGTGCCAGCCTCCACATACTTCTGCAGGATAACACCAGCTCGTGGCGCGGTTACAGTAGTATAGTTGAGTTGAACGCGTGCATTGTTCACCTGAGCTTTGTTCTTAACTATACTCGACATAGCAGACTTTATATCCTCTGCTTTTATTATGTTCTGGCGCACATTTGATTTTGCAATAAGCAGTGCTGCTTCTGCCTGCTTGAGAGCCTCTCTTGCCGCAATCACATCTTGCTGGCGAATACTATCCTGAATCGCATTTGCTTTAGCATTCTCTAAAGCAGCTTCAGCCTGCGACACTTTAGCCTCAGCAGATTTTAACTGCGAGTCATAGTCCTGCATCTGTGTATCTACGCGCTCTTTTGCTGATTCAACTTGTGCTTTCGCAGTTCTGTAGTCCGACTCAGCCGAATCCAGCTGCCCCGCAGATATAAACCCTTTCTTGAACAATTCAACCTGACGATTATAATTGCGTTCGGCTTTATCAAAAGCGGCTTTAGCTTGTTCATAGGCTGCTTTCGCCTGAGCAATTCCCTGAGGAACCCCAGCTTCTTTCAACTGCCGCAGCGATTCCTTTGCAGAATCAAGGTTTGCCTGAGCTTGTGCTATACTAGTTTTTGTTAACACTGGCTGCGCCTTGGCTTGAGCTTCAGCCTGAGCCAACTTGATTTTAGCAGCCCGATACGCAGCCTCAGCTTGTTGAATCTGTGCATCGTTCTGTTCTACCTGAAGCAACTTGCTTTCTTTGGCTTGAATGACACGCGCCTGCGCAGCATCAAGATCGGCAGTCGCCTGTTCAAGTGAAGTAATACTGTCAGTTGGATCAATCTTCGCTATCAATTGCCCAGGTTTGACCACATCTCCAACATCAACAGCCAACATTTTCACTTCACCAGCTGCGTTTGACTTTACATCAACAGTAGTCAACGGCTGGAGCACACCAGATGCCGAAACACTCTTAACAACGGTACCACGCTCAACTTTGGCAGTCTCTATGGCTGGCTTATTGTTATTGGCAGATCTCACCTTTGCTGCCACAACCAGACCAGCTATCACCAATACTGCTACTACTATTGCTATAACTCGGTTCTTCTTCATTGTGATCTTCAACCTAGTAATTCCTCCTGCCAACAGCCTTTTCTAACTGAGCAAACGCTACGTAACTATCGTACAATGCCTGAGCATTGTTAGCTAACGCCTCAGAATAAGCTACCTCTGCAGTAGTTATCTCAATGGCAATTCCAAGACCCTGACTATATTTTTCGCGAGCAACCTCAACATTCTTCTGTGCAAGCAGAACATTGGTCTTGCTTGCTTCTAGCTGCTCAAGAGAACTCTTATAATTTAGGTATGCCTGCTCGACTTCATTCACAATATCTTTCTTTTTTTGATCATACATCAGTTGAATAGATTCCAGTTTCGCCTTGGCACTTCTTACATCTGCTGCAAGTGCTCCACCATCGAATATACTAAGGCTTAATCCAACACCTACTTCCCAATTGCTGTCAAAAGCAGCATCACCATATCCACGCTTATAGCTCATGCTAACCGTGGGCACTGGCATCCTCTGAAGCTTTGCATAGGATAGAGCCGCCTTTTGAGAATCAATCTGCGCTTCATACGAAACAATTTCCGGTCTATTTTTCAATGATTCTGCAACATATTCATCGAGCGATGGAATATCTGAAGGTAATTTTGCGCCATCAGCTTCAACCAGCATCAACGCCGGACCGCGGCCAAGTCCAATAACATTCCTGAGAGTATCTGCTGCCAATCGAGCATTGTTATCAGCTTTAATTTTCGCCAGTTTAGCGTTTGCAAGCTGAACTTCTACAGGGTAAATATCTACCTGTGCAGCATCTCCCGCATCAATGCGTGCCTGAACAAGATCGCGCTGCTGTTGAGCTTCGTCCAAAGTCTGCTGAGCTATATCGGCTAGACGTTTGGTGCGCAGAGCCTCAAAATAAGCAGTTGTAACTGCAAGAACTCTCTCCTGCCGCACCTGCTCCAAATCTGCCAGAGCCATCTTCTCTGCAGCCAAAGCCTGCTTAAGCGCCGTAGGAGTGCGCCAGCCGTCTACAAGATATTCTGTCACACCAATAGTATGCTGAAGAGATCTTCCCGATACCCCACTCGGCAATGATGGCTCAACACCAGAATCAGAATACATAGAAGATGCCGTAATCTGGGGAATAAACCCTGCCCTAGCCGATGTAACAGCCGCACTGCTAGATATTAAATTTCGCTGTGCAGTAAGAACACTGCTATGATTCGCAAGAGCATAATCAATGCACTCTTTCAATGTCAGAGGACGATCAGTAGGCAGCTCCGCGTAAAGCGGCAAAACAAAAAGCATCGAGCAGATCAACAATGCCAGTATCAGTCCAATTTTACAAAATAATTTCATTCTGATTTACCTCTCAAACACCGCCACTCTTTAGTATTGACGTCTAATAGAAGCGCTTGGTTTCATCGACTACTGCATCCACAGCCACTACCAATAACGTGAAACTAACAATAATAACTAAAAAGGAGCCGAAGGACACCTCCGGCTCCTGCAGCGGCTACTGTTCCAGCTATGTCATACTATGTCATACGCTCAGCTTTACTGACTTTATCTCAAAAGGCACAATTTCAAAACTTATAGCGCCTTCGCACAGTGAAACATTACCAATCTCTCGCTCCATCAAATCACATTCGACAACTTTTCTAATAGGCAATTCAGTGGTAATTGTTACAACACCACGCTTGTTATTCGATTCATAAAGCCGCATAATCAATGATTCGTCATCTTCGGCTTTTTTGATTGTATCAAGAATAACATTTGGCATATCTAACTCCACCACAGAATATCTAGCAGGTAGGTTGCCTTCATGCACTGACTCCGGCAGAACAAAAAGCGGCACATTTAGCTCGTAGCCAGCCTGCACTACGCCTGCATCAACCCAATCTCCTTGATGTGGTAGAAGCGAATAAGTGAGATCATGCTCACCAATATCAGCCGTCGGATCAGGGTCTGTCGGTGCACGAAGTATAGTAAGACTAAGCGACTTTGGATCGGCACTATAGCCATATTTACAATCATTGAGCAAGCTAATACCATAGCCGCTTTCCGACAAATCAGCCCACTTATGCCCACAAACCTCAAAACGAGCTATATCCCAAGATGTATTCTTATGTGTCGGACGCTCCACGCTGCCAAACTGCACTTCATAACGAGCGGTTTCTGAGTTCACGTTGGCAGGGAAACGCACTTTCAGCACTTTGTGTTTCTCATTCCAATTCACATGTGTAATGAAATCTATACGCGGTACATCCGCATATATCACTATGCGTTGATCTACGGAAGACCCTCCGAATCGACGTTTGAGTCTGATAGAGGCATAAACTGGTCCGACTTCGTCAACCGTAATATCCTCAAGATCAGTAACGTTCCAACATTTTTCTATATAGTGAACGTCAATATCCCAAGCATCAAAATCGTTTGGACGATCATCAAACAATTGAAATAGATTAGCTCTTTCGCCCTCTGGCAGAACCTCACGCCCTGCGCACTTATCCCAAATAGATGCTATCAGACCATCTGAATCAAGCTTTATGCGATAGAACTTGTTCTCCAGAAGATCCACCGCAGCTGTAATATCTGAATCCACTTCTTCAGAGGCTCTGTTGATCAGGTGATACACTGCCCATCCCATTGCTGGAACATTCGCAGTAAAACTCAGTGATTTTCCATCCTTTGATATCTGCGATGGAACGAAAACACCCCTATAATCTGTCACACTCCATCTACCAGAACCAGGCAATTGAACCGACACTATGCCTTTTCGCTCCCATGAAAGCGTGTTAAAAACAACCAGCGCCTCGCCATCGCCGCTCGTATCTATCTTGCTAGCTAAAAAAGACGCGGCTTCTTTTCTCGCATCATTCGCTGTAGAAATAGCCTTCTCATAGTCACTCGCAGCATCAACATAGACATCAGGCACTGAGCTGCCAGGGATTACATCATGGAATTGGTTCTTCAACACAAGCTTCCATGCTCCATTAATAGCATCTTGTGGATATTTGCTCCCAAGCGCAAAAGCAACACTTGAAAGCAGCTCGGCATCCCTCAGCGCTAGTTCAGCCAAACGATTAATGCGTTTGGTCTTCGACTGAGTAGTATATGTTCCACGGTGAAGCTCAAAATAAAGCTCGCCGCGCCACACAGGAAACGTAGAAGCCTCTTTAGCCAAATCATCGAAGAACTCAGCACCTTTTCGCTGAACACATCGCGGCAGCCCTTCCAAATCCTTTGCCAATTTCAAATTCTCAAGATGAGTCCTATCAGGTCCTCCTCCACCGTCTCCCCAACCAAATTGGAACAGTATATGGTTTGACCTATCTTTTTCTTTGTAGTTTCTTTGAGCAAGAATAAGCTGCTCTGGGTGAACTCTTGTATTGTAATCACCATGCGGCGGAAAATGCGCAAGCACTCTACTCCCATCAATACCTTCCCACCAAAAACTGGAATAAGGAAATCTATTGAACTGATTCCCCCAAAGCAGCTTGATAGAAGTAAAATAATCAACACCCGACTTTTTCAATATCTGTGGTAAACTGGCAGAATAACCAAAGACATCCGGCAGCCACAACACTTTAGTTTCGACACCAAATTCATCCATAAAAAACCGCTTGCCGAATAAACACTGCCGAACCAACGATTCTCCCGAAGGGACATTCGTATCCGCCTCAACCCACATACACCCTATCGGTTCCCAACGTCCTTCCTTAACCCTCTCTCTAATCTGAGAGTAAAGCTCTGGCCAACGTTCTTTGGTAAACTCATACAGTTGAGGCTGACTCTGGCTGAAATGATACTCCGGATACCTTTCCATCATACGAAGAGCCGTAGCAAAAGTGCGCGAACATTTGCGAATGGTTTCAGAATAAGGCCAGAGCCAGGCCACATCTATATGAGAATGGCCAGTACATGTCGCAGTAAGCGCACTAGGTTCGGCTTTCTGGTCAAAAAGAGGCTTTAGAATAGCCATTGCACGCTCAGCAGACTCTTTTAGTGACTGCTCATCGGTGTTATCGAGATCAAACGCATTAACCGACTCGTTCATTCCTCTAATCAGCCGTGCCCTGCGTACGCTTCCCTCCGGCAGCGCCGACGCAAGCGCATGTAGAAATCCCAGCGCATACCAGTATGAATCAACTTCTTGATTAATCGTCGCTATCTCAGCTTGCTTAAATTGAGCCTTTTTACCTCTGTAGCTTTGTATCCAAGCCCAGTTATACATCGCCTCAATAACAAGATCGTATCTAGTGCCTGCCTCAGCTTTCTCAGCAAGCAGAATCTCTTTATGCCACCATGTCTCAATCCCATGAAATGGTTCCCCGTTAAGATACACGAGACCTTCGAACCCAACATCAACAAGCGCAACAGCAGGCTTACCTTCGAAGGATTTCGGAAGCTCAAAACTCATTTTGAACCAACCGCTGTTTAATCCACCACCCCACCAATCACCTGTATTAATTGGCTTGTACCCTGGCGCATTTATAGCTTCATCGTAGCGCTCGAAACCCTCAGTCTCGCGCATAACTACGCCTTCTATGGGAGTTACGTTTGAATATATGAGCTTCGCAATCTCCTCATGTCTTCTCTTTATTTTCTGCAGATATCTCTCTTCATTCGTCTCAACAGGCATTTAACTTCTCCAATCATTTGTTTTTTTGATTTTCTAACAAAGACAATGACCTCTCCAGCAGGTCAACCTCTAATATCTCATCCCCAACTATTTTAAACGTCTTTAGTTCCCAAGGTTCAATATGTACAACGAACTTGTGCCCAAATACATTCAACACAACATTAGACAGATTCCCACAAGTCTCAAGCATCCGAACTACAATTGAATCATCATCCTCACACTCCTTAACTACGCAGACAATCACATTAGGCGCATCTACACTAATCAAAGAATTCTCCGCCGGCAGTATACCGTTATGCCTATATGTTTCTACTACTTCCGGAGGGATGTTCAAAGTGGCAGAGCATTCAATGGTATCATAACTGCGAAAACCAAAACTACTCGGCAGAATAATAAATCTCCATGAATGAAGCCCCTGATCTAAATACCGGTAATATTTGTCAGATTCAACCTTCCGAGGGTCGTGAAAAGCATAGATTGGACTTCTAACAAGCGACATTCGAAGTCGTCCACCAAACGCGTCATATCCATACGTGCCATCATTTATTACACTTACACAAACCTTCGAGCCTCCACACTCACCCATAAGCGAAACCCATCGCTGACACGGCTCTTCTACTCCATCCGCATCTTTGAGCACAAATGCATAAGACGCCTCAGTCTCTACCGTAACATCTTTAAGATCAAACGGCAACTCAAATTTAAGCATCTTATGTTTCTCATGCCAATCACAGACAATCCGAACTTCTGTGTAAGGAAGGCCATCATACAAAAGAACGTCCGTCCACAACCTAGAATCCCCGAAACTGGATTCACTTCTAATTACTGTTCTAACAGATCCGTTCTCAACCACATGCCATGCATTTCCAACAAACCGACCAATTTCTTTATCAAATCTTTCAACGCCATGGCTCCAGGTGTCTGATAAATCTTCCATAACCACCAAACTTACTGGTGAGCGCAGCAAATCACAACCTAGACGCTCGTCTCTTATTTGCTTGATCGCTCCTAGCTGGTCGTCTGCCACAATAGTAATAAGACCATTGGATACGCACAATGAACTTTTTTCATCGTCGCGCAATATACGCAGGTTGCTCTGCACTGAAGCATTCCAGTCGCCAAGATAATAAAGCTTCCAGCCAAACGCCGGCAGTGAATCCACAAAAACCTTTGCATCGCGTCCAGCAGTGCTCTCAAAAACCTGTGAGACTTTCTGTAAATGAAACATTCTGCCATTGATATCGCGAGCCGAATTCAGATTAGAGTCTATAAATATCGGGGATACAACTTCAAAAGAATTAGGATTGAACACCACATAAGGGGATCCTTCACCCTGTGTGTTTACGTATCCGGCTATTTTCGCCAATGCAAAAGCGATCTCACGCTCAGCAACAGCAATCGCACCTCCAACCTCGTCTCTTGCATCATCATAAGCAGGCTCGATACTTGTACCTGCAAGCACATCATGAAACTGATTGAAAAGCACACTACGCCAAGCTTCGGCAAAAACATCCTTAGGGAATTTATGCGATGTGAGCATTTTAGCCATAGCCGAGTACTTCTCAGCCGCAATAAGCCGGCACTCAGCACGATGGTTAAGCCGCTTGAACTCAATATGCGCAGTGTAACAACCTACAGCATGATGCTGTAAATCGCCGCGCACAATTGGCAAATCCAGCTTCTCAGATTCAATATCGCCAAAAAACTGTTCAAGTGTTCCAAAAACAGGCTCAGCCCCATATTTATTATCTCGCTGCATGCTTAGTATTAATTCTATACTTTCACGAGTAGGTCCACCGCCATGATTGCCTACGCCATAGAAACAAGCTGCAGTCCTAGAACCTTCCAAGCGCGATTCTATAGCCATTCTGATGTGCTCAGCAACGTCTTCAGCGCCGGTACAGTAAGGCTCAAGAAGTCTGTGCGCTAAAACACGCGAACCATCTCTCCCCTCCCAAATAAAAACAGACCCAGGCAGCTCTTTTTCCCTCACGCCAGGCCGCATAAACACATAAAAGCCTATGCCTGCTTTCGCCAATATCTGTGGTAGTCCAGCATTATGTCCGAAAGAGTCAACATTGTACCCAACTGAAACATCTATGCCAAACTCCTCTCCAAAATACCGCTTCCCATAAAGCTCATGACGAACGAAGCTTTCGCCACACGGAATATTGCAATCTGCCTGTTCCCACCAACCACCGACAACAGACCATCTGCCTTCTGCCACACGGCGTTTTATATCTTCGAACATATCAGGTGCAGCCTGCTCTATCCATCTATATGTAGCAGCATCTGCACGCGTAAAAACAAAATCAGGAAACTCATCCATCCTATCCAGTGCACTTCTACACGTGGCAAGAGTCTCGGCAAGCCCTTCCTGCCACCGCCAAAGCCATACAGGATCGATATGCGCATTCCCAATCATATATACACGCACGGAATCCCCCATACTTTCCAACTTTTGGGTGAACCTCCTACGTAGAACTACTCCAAAAACCTTACAGAATATGTCGAACAATTCATTCCAACATATTCAACTTCTACACCTTGAAGCGAATATAAATAACATCGCCGTCTTCAACCACATATTCTTTGGTATGAAGCTCTATCTTGCCGGCACGCCGTGCATCTTCCCAGCTTCCAGACGCCTCAAAGTCTGCAAAATGACAGACCTCTGCTCTTATAAAACCTCTGGCAAGATCTGTATGAATCTTACCAGCAGCATCAATCACCTGCGTACCCACAGGCACGCTATAAGCACGCACTTCTGGAGGACCGGCGGTATAAAAAGTAATCAATCCAAGCGACTTATAAACTTCAGCAATCAGTCGATCTCCAGCCGCAGATTCAAGACCCAACGCTTCTAGATACTCGTTTTGTTCTTCTTTTGGCAGTTCAACAATCTCAGCCTCGATTTTTGCACAAAGTGTAATCATTGGCAAAGAATGCTCTTCACAGAAAGCCTTCAACTCAGCAAAAGACGACCCCTCAGATTCACCTAGCCCTGTCTCCGGAATGTTTGCCACTACTATCTGGGGCTTCATACTCATGAAATCATAGCCCCGAAGCATCTTCTCTTGATCCGGTGTTAAGTTAAGAGTCTGAACCATCTTGCCGGATTCGAGCGTATCTTTGAGCATAAGAAGTAAATCGCGCTCCAATGTTTGCGGCGTAGTAACTCCCTGCTTAGTACCATGAAGTGATTTTTCTACACGTGTCAGCCGAGTCTCGACTGACTGCAAGTCTGCCAAAATCAACTCATCATTAAGCGCTCTAACATCGCCCACCGGAGAAGGCGGCTCTCCAACTATCGAAGGAAACATTCTAACAACATGCACCAGAGCATCAACTGCTCTAACATCTGCAAAAAAGTCCGATCCAAACTTATCCCTGCTGTCAGAACCAATCTTAGCAGCCCCATCTATTATCTCGATTGAATTAGGAGTAACTTTCTTAGGCTGATAATGCTCTGCAAGCCATTCAAGCCGTGAATCCGGCACAGCAACAACACCTACATTCGCACTACCACCGAATTCATCCACAGGCACCTCGCCGCGAGTAACAGCACGAAACAAAGTAGTCTTACCAACTTTTTGCAGACCAACAATGCCTACTTTCACTTATCCGAAACTCCAATCAACATATTATCTATAAGTCTAGTAGATCCAATTCGTACCGCCAACAAAACCACTGCCCCTTTCGATATAGAATCAATAGGCAAAAGCGTTTCTTTATCTACTACAGCCACATAATCAATCTGTACCAACGGCTCTGCGAGCAAAATACTTTCGACGATTTGACGAATGGATTCAGCATCAGTAACACCATCACCGGCTGCATTTCTAGCAGCCATAAGCGCCTTATAAAGTGAAGCAGCAGCGCGACGTTCGTCCTTCGACAGATATACATTGCGAGAAGACATCGCTAATCCATCAGGTTCGCGCACAATCGGCACTGGTATTATATCTACTCGCACATTTAGGTCTCTAACCATCTTCTCGATGACTTTTAACTGCTGATAGTCCTTCATCCCAAAGTAAGCACGCCTTGGCTCAACTGCAGCGAATAATTTTATAACTATTGTTGCCACACCTCTGAAATGCCCTGGTCTGGAAGCACCTTCCAAAATCTCAGTTATGCCCTGCACATCAACATAAGTGCCAAAACCTTCCGGATACATTTCCGAAACATCTGGTGCAAATACAAGCTCAACACCTGCTGCACGGCACTTTTCCAAATCAGCCTCAAGCTGCCGAGGGTAGCGTTCAAAGTCTTCCGAAGGCCCAAACTGTGTAGGGTTAACAAATATGCTTACCACCGTAAAATCGCCATTTTCGCGCGAGCTGTTAACCAAAGCCATATGTCCGTCGTGCAGCGCACCCATAGTAGGTACAAGACCAACTACTCGTCCTTCCCGCTTAACCCCGCCAATCACCTGCCGAAGCTCTTCTATCTGTTTTACAACCTGCATACGTGAATTCACCCATTTATTCATTTAATCCCAAGAAGTGTTACACCTGCCAAACCTAAAAGCATTCCAACAACTTTGCGCAGACTCATAGATTCGCGCCCCGTCGCAAACTGGAATGCCGCTAAAGCCACAATACATCCACCAACAGCCGTAGGGAAAAACAGATACTGCCTGCCGCTTGCCTCTAAAAAATCGAACGCCTTAAACATCGTCCCACTTCCGATCACACTAACCAATCCGCCAAACACCCCAAGTCTCCATTCTTTCAGACTAGGCACCCTCTTAACGATCAATAAGCACACAACCCAAAGCAGAGAAGCTATGGGAGCTGAGATAACAGCAGCCTTGGCAAACGGCGTCTCGTTCCATCCCCTAAATGAAGCCTCCTGCACAAAAGCCTGTGAAACACCATTCGCTATAAATGCCGCAAGCGCTGATAAAAACCATACGCCGCTTGGGTCCTTCGTCTGGCCAGAACTACCCTGAGCCAGAAAAAACAAAGCAGCCACAATACAGATAAACCCAACCCATTGACCTACAACAGGCGTCTTATGCCACCAAATTACCGACCACAAAAACGGGATTATCATACATAGTTGAAAAACCGTCCAAATAGCCGATGTATGGCTCGGGTGCGCCTTCATCGTCTCAGCGTTAATTACGGCTGCCGCAACGCAAATGACACCGCCTGCCGCAACCAACACTGCACCAATGCTACGAATATCAGGGAGATGGTTCTCTCCTCCAAAAACCAAAACCGCAACAGAAAACAAGGTCGCTACAGTTGTCATCACAGTAAACAACTGTAATATGCCGAGCTTCTGTCTGCCTCCTTCAGCCCAAACAAGCCCAGTGACTGCCCAAATCAGCGCTGTAGCAAGCGTTAGTAATTCGCCCAACCGAAACTGTCTTTCTCAAAAACTATTTCACTAAAGCAATCCTTCATAATCAAAGCGTCCTATCAACCGCTTCTGCAACCCTTGTAATCTGCTGCATTAGAAGAGCAAACTTCTCTGGCTTAAGTGACTGTGGCCCATCCGATTTAGCACGAGAAGGATCATTATGAACTTCTATGAGCAGTCCATCGGCACCAGCAGCCACAGCGGCTTTAGCAACAGCCCCTACAAACCGCCAATCACCAGTAGCGTGGCTTGGGTCCAACATAACCGGCAGATGAGTCCATTGTTTTAGCACTGGGATTGCATTGATATCAGTAGTATTCCTACACGAATCTTCAAACGTCGTTATCCCACGTTCACACAGAATTACGTAAGGGTTGCCTTCTGCCATCACATACTCCGCGGACATAAGAAGATCACGCACTCTGGAGCCGAGACCTCTCTTAAGCAAAACCGGTTTCCCTTCAGCTCCAACACGCTTTAATAGCGCATAATTCTGCATGTTTCGTGTGCCTATCTGCAGAATATCAGCATATCTGCTGACCAACTCAACCTCGTGAGTATCCATCACTTCTGTAACCACTGGCAGTCCAGTCTTCTCACGAGCTTTGGCAAGTATCTTAAGACCTTCTTCCCCAAGCCCCTGAAAACTGTAAGGGGATGTACGTGGTTTGAATGCTCCTCCACGCAACATATGTGCCCCAGCAGATTTCACAGCCTCGGCAACAGCAATGGTCTGCTCCTCGCTTTCTACACTACAAGGCCCTGCTGCTACAACAACCCCTGTGCCGCCAATCGTCACGCCTCCCACGCTAAAAACAGTATCCTCGGGATGGTAAGACCTAGATGCAAGCTTCCAAAGTTGGCTGATCAGTTCGACGCGCTCAACGCCGCGCATCATCTGGAAATGTTCAACCAGATCGGCTTTGTGTACGTCAACTTCCCCAAGCACAGCTATGACTTTGCGCTCAACACCAGGGTTAATAAATGGCCGAAGCCCAAAGCTTTTTATCTCATGCTCGACTTCTTTTATATCATCAGGCGTTGCCTGAAGACTCATTATGATTATCACTTCTAGCCATACTCCTTATTATATTGGTATATTTGCGTTGTGATGCCAACCATCAACCGAACAGAAGCTTACGCACAACTGCCTGTGTCTGCACTGCATCCATAGTTTTCTGCGCTGCTTTAAGCTCTTCAATATCTAGGCGACCCAATAAAGCCACAAGCGCTTCTATGTTATCTATCGCCATCTGAGCAGCGGCTACACCGTCTTCACGATACGGGAACATATCAAGCCCAAACCAACCATCATAGCCAGTTGTCTTGCAGTAATAAAGAAACTCAAGCGTCTCCCACACATGCACAGTTCCCACTATCATGTCATCGTCCCAATCTCGGAAACTATCATTGAAATGGACGTTAAAAAGCTTGCCATGTCTCGCGAAAATGGCTACCGATTCACCTGGGCTTTCCTTACATTGAAGCGCATGCCCAAAGTCAATCACACATCCCACATTATCAAGCCCTATCTCCAGGACAAGCGCAAGCGCCTTGCCGGCATCACCAATAGTCATCCTATTGCGTGGCTCTCTTAGTTTGTACTCTATGCCGACTTTTATATCCGGCGCAGCATACTGAGCAACCTGGCGAATGCCCTCAATTATCAGATTCCACTGGGTTATGTAGTCTATCTGAAATGGGTAATCAAAACCGTCAGCACCAAGCCATAGTCCAACAGAAGGACTGCCTATCTCTCTTGCACAATCTACGCTTCGCTTGGCTTCAGCGATTGCATCGGCACGTATTTTAGGATCACGATGAGAGAAAGCACCATGCATCCATTTGGCTGAACCCCAAAGATTGGTATTGACGTTAGTTGTCACCAATCCGCAGTCCTCCACTACTTTCGCATATTCCTTAGTGCTAACCTCATCAAAATCAGTCTGATGGCATTCAACACCTTTTATTCCTTGCACTTTTGCGGCAGATCTAACCTGATCTAAAATTGGAACGTTTGTTTTATAGCCAGCAAGATTGAACCTATCACCAGTATTGCCAAACAACCAAAGACCACTAGAATATTTGAACTCTGCCATTTTCTGACCCTCCACATAAATATCTCTAGAAATCTAATTATGGGTTCATGATACGCCAGCAGGAAACTACGGTCAATCAAAGATGAAAACATATTACAGACAACAATCAAACAAAATTGGATTATTCTGCTGAAAAGTGAGATACTTAGAAACTACATAAGAAGGAACAGACTGCTTTTTAGAACAGTCTAATAAATGTAGGAAGCTAGCTGCTATCCTGTCGCAGAAAGGAGGCGGTTAAAATGACAACCGCCCGAAGCCGAAAATCCGGCTTTACTCTGATCGAGCTTTTGACGGTTATTTCCATCATCTCGATCCTCGCAGGTATATTGTTCCCCGTATTTGCACGCGCACGCGAGTCAGCACGAAAAGCTTATTGCCAAAACAACCTGAAGCAAATTGGGCTTGCTCTGGTTATGTATATGAACGATAACGATGCGATGCTGCCAAGCTCAGCGCTTTGGGGTGGACAGACGAGCTGGAACACCACAGCATTTGAGTCATTCGCAATGCTTAGAGGCGATCTGCCGCCAATTCAGGGAGACACCTATTTGTCTTGGCCAGAACTGCTCTACCCAGAAATGAAAAACAAAGACATAATATGGTGTCCATCAGATCCTGCAGATCATAATCAATCAAACTCAGTTGTATCTTATTACTGGAAAGCTGCTTTTGACGCTGCTTGGTTCGGGGGACCACAAGGAACAGGTCCTGCTGCTAGACGCGAAGGGGATTTTGAGTATCCTTCTGACCAGATAATATTATATGAACACAACGGATGGCACTGGGGACAGGCTGCACAAGGCGCGACAAATGGCGTTTCGATAAATGTTTTATTTATGGATGGACATGTTGCTACGAAGCGAATAGCCAACAGCGGCTATACTACATCGGAAGCTGCACCAGCTGCACTACCGCAGAGCAATCGCGGTGAACCGGCTTGGTTTAACTATAATTTCGATACTGGCGCTGCTGCCACAGATCAGCTTTGGAATCCAAAGAGCTACGGCGACCAGCTACCATAATTTAGTAAGTTTAGTAAGTATTGGCGGTGATAAAAAATAACAAACCAGCGGGAACATTCCGCTGAGCGGGAAAGTCAAATAGTTGCAGAGAAAGTGTAATCAAAAAATTGTAAACTTTCTTTGTTGACATCACCCGGAAGTCTGTGTGATAATCTCAGGTGAGGTGCGCCCTGCCTCCCTGAAGCCGGAGAGCGGGCATGCGCCTGTGATTCGGTAAACCGGGATGATGACAATACACTTTCCGGCAGGGAGGTGATGCGAGCGACTCGCGTTGGAAAACGTAATAATACCTATATCTTACGAGCGTTTTGCTTCGAATGATTGCTGCGCGACTCGCGACTAACAGATCACTACACAAACAGACCCTCGGCTTGAAGATTTGAAATGACATGCAGACAAAGCTGTTAAAAGCTGGCGAGCGTGTCTGGAAAGCATGAGCCGTCCTGCGTTAGCAGGAAGATGAATCCCTCGCTAGGCGTCTAGGGGTTGTGTGTACGAGTCGGAAACAGCAGGTAATCTAAAAACAAACTCTAAAAACAAACAATGAAAATCACGATACTATCGCACATAGTGCGCAGTAGAAAACCAAAGGAGGTCTAGGAGATGCTAGCCATAACAAAGAAACGGAAGGGCTTTACGCTGATTGAGCTCCTGGTCGTCATAGCGATCATAGCTATTCTTGCAGCGATTCTCTTCCCTGTTTTCGCCCGAGCTAGAGAAGCAGCTCGGAAATCTTCATGCCAGAACAACATGAAGCAGCTCGGCATCGCAGTTCAGTCTTATCTGAATGATTATGATGCCACATTGCCAAGCTCGTTCCTCTGGGGCGGCAGCGGCACTTGGAACACCGGTAACTTCCAGGCGTTTGCGATGTATAAGGGTAATCTTCCACCCGGAACAAACGACACCTACTTCAGTTGGCCGATGCTCCTTTACAACTATATGAAGAACAAGGACATCATTTTCTGTCCATCTGATCCTGGTGATAGAACCGCCGCAACAGCAGCAGTTTCTTACTACTGGAAAGCTGCTATTGACTGTGCTTGGTACGGCGGCCCACAGGGAACAGGCACTGTAGCTCGCAAAGAAGGTGACTTCGAGTTCCCCGCAGACCAGATTATTTTCTGGGAGCATAATGGATGGCACTGGGGTCAGTCCAGCCTTGGAGCTACCAACAACGTAACGATCAACGTAACGTTCCTTGATGGACACGTTGCATCGAAGAGAATCCGTGAAAGCGGTTATACCGCTGCCCAGAACCCGCCACCGCCCTACGTTCAGCAGGGAGAGCCGGCATGGTTCAACTATAACTACAACACCAATGCATACAACTATGGTGCAAACTACGACCCGAAGACATGGGGAGACAACCTGCCGTAAGGTGTTGTGTATAGTCTAGATTAAGTGAAGGGCATGCCCTGTCTGGGGCATGCCCTCTTGTTTTATGCGGCATATAGGGTGCATAATTAATCCACCATATTTGTTGCCAAGAGAGTTTTATTCTATGGTTGAACGAGACTATGACGTTATAGTGGCAGGCGGAGGCATTGCTGGAGTTTCTGCAGCAGTTTCAGCTTCCCGAACCGGCGCAAAGGTGCTTCTGATTGAACGATATGGTTTTCTCGGAGGCATGGCTACTGCTGGGCTAGTAAACCCATTTATGACTTGGAAAACATCAACAGGTGTAAAACTTATAGCTGGAATCTTCAAAGAAATCATCGAGCGATTAGACAAGATTGGTGCACTAAAAACCAGCTCTTTCGACTCAGAAGGTATGAAATTTGTGTGCCTAGATATGGCGATTGACTCGAACGTTGATATGCTGCTGCATACTATGGCAATCGGCGCAATAAAGGATGGAAACGATGTTCGCGGCATTAAAGCTGTAAGCAAATCTGGCGAAATAAACATCAATGCAAAAGTAGTAATTGATGCTACAGGCGACGGTGATATAGCCGCGGATGCTGGCGCCAATTTTGAGATTGGCAGCGATGAAGGCGGAACCCAAGCGATGACACTGATGCTAGACGTCGGTGGTGTGGATGTAGCAAAAGCATTAGCGTATGTCCGTGACAATCCTGAGCAAATGAGATTCCCCAAACTACCCAAGGATGCTAACTTGGAAGAGATTGCTGATGGTGTTGTGTCAGTCGCTGGATATTACGAAATAGTAGCACAGGCAAAATCCAAAGGCGATTATCCACTGCCAGGCGACCTGGTGTTTTATATAGGACGACCAAGACGAGGCGAAGTGGTATTCAATACAACACATGTAGGCGGTGTTGATGGAACAAAGCCAGAAGACCTTACAAAAGCCGAGATAGAAGGACGAAAACAAGCTGCGGCGCTGGTGAAATTCGCACAGAAATATCTTCCTGGCTTTGAAAACGCGTATCTGCTGCGTACGGCAACACAAATCGGAGTTAGAGAAACAAGAAGAATAATTGGAGAATATGTTTTCTGTGCAGAAGACGTGATAAAAGGTGCAAAATTCGACGATGCCATCGCCAGATTAGCATATCCTATAGATGTCCACTCAGGAAGAGGAGAAGGTTACACGAAATCAGAAGAGCGAGCCAAACCTGCTGCACCTCCTGATGGCGATTGGTATGAAGTGCCATATCGGTGCTTAGTACCTTTGAGAATAGACAATCTGCTGGTTGCCGGAAGGTGCGTATCAAGCACACAGGAAGGACATGGAGCTATTCGAATAATGCCATGCTGTGCGGCAATGGGGCAAGCTGCAGGAACAGCAGCAGCCATCGCTATTCAAGACAAAGTTACACCAAGAAAAGTAAATATTCCAAAATTGCTCGAAACCCTGCGTTCGCAAGGCGCATTGGTGTAGAGACTTTATTTCAGTCTTTTCTGTGGCTAAGTATAAACCCAACAATACATTTGCTACCGCCGTCACATAGGCGCTCCTTGATTACAGGCGTAAAATGCCCTGAAAATTCATCAGACCAGCCATTGAATTCGCTTGAGCAAATTACATCTGCTACGGCAGCAGCTGAAGAGTCTCTGCCGGATTTTACAAGAATCGAATGCCACGGACAAGCTGATATAACAATCTCGGCTTCTTTATCCGACAACTTGTTTATTTCGTAGTTGTAACCTTCCGACGAAAATTTCAGCTCTAAGCAGGCAAGAAGATCATCCAAAGTGCAACCATCTATCCCCAATAGTTCACGCGCTTTGCGTGCTTGTATCTTCGGCATAATTCGCCAAACTGCATTGTCAAGCTCTAGAGCATCTTCAAAAGAACGTTTTTCCTCGGTCTTTACAAACCAAAGCCCATCAACAGCAAAATACGACCTGCGCAAAAAATCGGCAATAGTTTTATCATCAAAATATGCACTCATAAGCTAAAAACCTTCAATTTCTAGTCTGTGCAGCGTTTTATAGCACAAATACGTTCCATCATCTTATTGAACATATCAATTGAAAGAGCCTGTGGACCATCGCAGAGCGCACATGCAGGATCGGGATGAACTTCAACCAAAAGACCATCTGCGCCAGCCGCAACCGCGGCGTAAGAAAGGGATGGCACAAAAGACCTATTTCCTGCAGCATGGCTGGGATCTACAATCACAGGCAGGTGAGAAATTGATTTTACAACAGGCACAGCAGCTATATCGAGAGTATATCTAGTGTAAGTGCGATCTACAGGATGAAGTCCTCTCTCACATAGAATTACGTTCGGATTTCCATTGTGCAGTATGTATTCAGCCGCAAGCAGCCACTCGTCAATAGTAGCACTGGGACCACGTTTCAAAAGCACTGGCACATCCAGTCTGCCTACAGCATTAAGAAGCGCATAGTTCTGCATATTGCGAGCGCCAATTTGGAGAATATCAGCATGCGCTGCAACAAATTCGGCATCATGCTGGTCAACAACCTCAGTAACAGTAACCAAGCCAAACTTTTCTCCGGCTTCTTTTAGATAGCGCAAGCCTTCCTCACCCAACCCCTGAAATGCATACGGGGATGTTCTAGGTTTATACGCACCGCCGCGCAGTGCTTCTGCACCTGCTTTTTTAACTGCTTCTGCAGCCCGCATCAACTGATCACGACTCTCTATAGCGCATGGTCCCGCAATGACAGTAAATCCGCCCGCACCTATACGAACACCCTTAACCTCAACTACCGTATCAGCAGAATGAAACTCACGAGAAGCAAGCTTGTATGCTCGGCTGACATGAGTGACATGGTCAACTCCAGACAGCGACTCCAAAAGCTCAGCAAGAGGCTCGCGAAGCTCAGGCGGAATAGCGCTGGTTATACCAATCGCAGTGCGCTCACCGCCCGGCAGCTCGACAGGTTTCAGATTATGACGCTCTATTTCTGATTTGACATGATCTATCTCTTCTCGTGTCGCGCCACTGCGCATAGCAACAATCATACTCTACACCCCAATCCACAAATAACCCTTGAACTTACCCGGCACTTATCCACAGCCATTCATATATAACCATGCCGTATTATCCACAATACATTGCACATTTCCACAAGATATCCACAGCCCAATAACGAGCTGATGGCGGAGTTGCTGCACTTAAATTAAATCAATCGTCGGACTCAACCCTGCACAGCCGGTTTTCTTACATAAATGATGGTGCATGGAGGGTCAGCCAAGAGCGTTGGCATAGTCTGCACTATTTCATGTCCTTCTTCATCTACCTGTGAAACACATATAACAACTACAGCAGGATTGACATCACGAATAATCTTCGGAACACCTTCAGCAGCACTGCGCACGCGCTCAACTCTTTTCACAACATTCAACTTATACTGTCTAGCCTTACGCTCGGCTTCTTCGAGCTTCCTTCGCGCAACAGCCTCGGCTTCAGGCAATGGAGTTGCAAGCGGCAGATTTCTTGGCACCTTTATCAAATCAAAGAAATGGATTTCATCGCGCCTGCGGTCGGCAACCCTACATGCAACATCAGCAGCTTCCTGCCAATCACCTATCAGCAGAACAGCAATTATATTAAGCCCCTTACCCGGTGCCTTTGCAGCCAGCTCTTCAAGTCCAAGTGAAAGACGCGCATCTTCCACAGTTGGCGCAGTTGGAAGCTGCGATGCCACTGCCCTTACTTGCCTTATAACCTGAAGTGCACTCTCCGGTAGGCCAGCTACGATGATTTTAGCATCGCACCTTTGTATCCATCTCATCGCATCCAAAAAAGTGCGAGCTCCAGCTTCGGTTATCTCAGTCAAATGACTGCAGTCTATGATAATTCCACGGGGATATTCCTCTAGCATAATCTTCGCTGCAGCCTGAATTGCAGGCCACTGATTATCTGTAAGAGAACCCCTGAGTGTGATTACGTCTCTTCTTGCTTCTATTATCATCTTCTCACTTCTCCAAATAATAACGAATATTTGTAACCACTATGTCTCTCTTGAACATCAGAGCCCACTTCAGCAAAAACCCAGACTGATTATGCAGCAGTTTATGCCACCACTTCGCTGGCACAAACTCCGGTATAATAACCGTAACCATATGTCTAACTCTGTCTTTCTTTACCTCATCAATATAACGAAGAATAGGTTCAATAAGAGTACGATATGGCGATTCCAGCACAACCAGCGGAATGCCCATCCCCCATTTCTCCCATCTCTCTACAACGAGTGGGGTATCAGTTGGATCAGTTTCAATATACACCCCTCGGCAATCTTGTGAAAGCGACCTAGCATACAGAAGCGCTGGAATTATCCCCTTGTGAACACCAGGAACAAGCAGTAGTACTGTGTTATGAATCTCCTGAGCGATCAATTCCTTAGGTTCGCCTGGTGGAAGGCGCAGTTGATCTGCAAGAGTTCGATAATGGTGATTTATCTTCATAAAGATAGCCACAATCACCGGAATAATAATTGTTACTATCCACGCGCCTTCTACAAACTTCGTGATTAAAAACACAAACAGCACAACACAAGTTGTGAACGCGCCAACCGCACTTATTGCAGCGTTCACCTTCCAACGAGGCTCTTTCAGGCGAACCGTATGTACAACCATAGCGCTTTGAGAAAGTGTAAACGCTGTAAGAACCCCAATAGCATAAAGCGGTATCAACTTGTGCACCTGACCGCCGAATGCGATAATCAACACCGAAGATAGCAACCACAGCACAACTATACCGTTATTGAATACCAGCCTATCGCCAATGTTAGCAAACTGGCGCGGCATAAACCTATCACGAGCTAGAAAATATGAAAGTCGAGGAAAATCAGCAAAACTAGTCTGCGCCGCCAAAATAAGAATAGCTGCAGTCGCAGCTTGTATCAGATAATAAAACCAACCATGCCCTATAACAGCCCTTGCAATCTGTGACACTACCGTCTCATGCGGTAACGGTACAACATTGAGCTGATGAGCCAGAGTTGAAATCCCTAAAAACAACACGCTTAGAATAACCGCCATTATAATAAGCGTAGTAGAAGCGTTTTTTGCCTCCGGCGGCTTAAATGCAGCGACTCCGTCTGCGACTGCTTCTATCCCAGTCATAGCAGAACAACCACCAGCAAACGCACGCAGTATAAGAAACACTGTAAGAGGATGGGTTGCCTCTACTACCCCGCTAGATGAATGAACAGGAGAAAGATGTCCAAAAGCCATCTTCCAAAGCCCAAACGAAATCATTATGATAAAACTCAATATGTAGGTGTACGCAGGAGCGGCAAACAAAAGTCCAGATTCGCGCATACCCCTCAGATTCGCAAGAGCCACAATAGCAACAGCAATCAAACATAGCTCAACTCGATGAGGCGCTAATAAGCTCATCGCCGAAATGATAGCCGCCACACCCGCCGCTATACTAACGGCAACTGTCAGTGTGTAGTCCACAAGAATTGCAGCGGCAGCAATCAACCCTGCCCGTGTACCTAAGTTATCCTTCGATACTATATACGAACCGCCACCACGCGGATAAGCATAGATTGTTCTTCGATACGAGGTTACAACTATCGCAATAAGAGCGATTACCGCAAGAGTTATAGGCGTTACCAAACCAAGCGCTGCTGAGCCAGCAAGTGCTAGAACAATCAAGATTTCTTCTGTCGCGTACGCAACGGAAGACATGTTGTCTGATGCAAAAACTGGCAGCGCCAAAACTTTAGGCAGGCGCTCATGCATTGCTCTCCAAGAAGGAAGTGGCCTGCCTATCAAAATACGTCTAACCCATACTCCTAACTTTGCCATAGCC
>Ga0078972_1000516_pt1 | contig 160220 bp, 171 predicted proteins | sample YelNatPaOPGAMG01_FD_67568 | JGI IMG/M metagenome (GOLD analysis project Ga0078972, IMG submission 67568) | Hot spring thermophilic microbial communities from Obsidian Pool, Yellowstone National Park, USA - OP-RAMG-01 (SPADES assembly) (version 2) | ecosystem: Environmental > Aquatic > Thermal...
GATCATGAGGAAGAACTTGCCGTCCTTGTACATCAGCCTAGCTTCTCCGCTGGGGTATTGGTCGTACTCCTGTCCCAGCCTACTATTTGCTGAGCCAAGACTTGGCTATTGAAAGCGCTTCTCTGTAACAGTCCATGGCTATCCTAGAGGGCAGGTAGAAAGCCTCCTTGAGCTCTTGGTAGAGAAGCGCGTGAGCCTTAGAAAGTGATGTGGCCTTCTCCTCGACGATCTTCTCGACTGAGTGGTTTAGCGCGTCTCTGTACCTTTTTAGTAAGCTCGCGAGCTCTTCCTCGCACCCGGGCTCGGGCCTGACCCTCATCTTGATTGTCAGGGTTAGGAAGCCTCACTACCCATGTTAATCGACCCGGGCACTTGAGCTTCGTCATACGCTAGCTACTAGTTGCTAGCTACTAGAGCCTTATAAGCCTTTCCTGCCATCCCCGCCCTGAAGGGCGAGGCTTTCAGGTGGTAAGCTCACCAAAATATATTAATGCTACCGATCTTCGACAATCTCCCTTCCTCTTTTGAACAGAGGAAAATATTCTGGTTTTAAAGATGAAATTAAGCTAAAAACGAGTTTTCTTATTTCGGCCCTCTTTATCTTTGCCAATTTGTGTGCCTGCAGCAGCTGAAGGGGATAGCCGTCCACTTCGAGGCTTTTTAGTTTTGCTATTAAATCCTCATCGATCTTTTCTGTGCTCTCCACAAGATATATGCCTCCATGATCCTCAAACCGAACAAAAGCCAGGTTAATTTCTTTAAAGAGATTCTTAAAGCTCCTTTTTTGTTCCTGAACAAACCAAGGCAAAATCTTTCCAATCCTCGGCTTAAAAATAATATATCCTGCCTTTTCAAATCCAAACTGTTTTATTGACAAAAGCTCAAGTATAGCTGCATCTGTAATCTCGCTGTCGAATTCATGCGTGTAAAAGTTCTTTGCTATGAAAACAGCGTTTTTTTCTAGTAATCTGTTTAGGGAATGGAGGTATTCCAGATATTCTGCAAAAATCATCAGGTCTTCCACCCTCTTTTCTCCTTTTCTGTATCCCTCCTCCATCTTTAAAAATACCTCCTCTCTGGAGAGCAGGTAGTTCTTTTTGGCATTATCTTTCCTCAGATCATCCCCGATTGTCTCAAAATGTTTGTCCAGAATTTCCAAAAAATCCTGAACAAAACTTTCAAGCTCGTAACTTTCCCTAAGTTTTTTCGGATCATCTATATACGAAGCGGGTCTTATAAAAGCCCCTCTAAGTGAACCATCTAATAGAACGATTTCTTCGTCCGCAAAACTTCCAATTCTGAATTCAGAAGTGTGCATATGAAGCCTTATTCGCTCCTCTATGTTGATGTGCGGCTTTAAAACCGTCACTTCGCTCATTTCCTTCAAATCCTCTCCAACGCCCACAGAAGTTACAAAATACAAGATCGCACTAGAGAGCTTTTCCAATCCCCTGCTTCCATCTACCCCGCAGGCTTTGCATTCTACTGGTTCAGGTATTTCTCTCCACTTATCCTCAACTTTTCCAGCAATCTCCTCAGCCCTCACAAAGATTCTTTCAATCTCACTTTCCAATTTCTTCAGAGTTTCATCGCTAAGCTTCCACAACTGAAACACCACCGCGATATTCCACGTTTATAACCCTATCGGCAGCGTCTTTCAATTCCTCATCATGGGAGACGACTATAACTTGCGGAATCCTGCGGAGATAGTCCGTCATTATCTCCACGAGTTTTCTTCTCCTTTCCTCATCCAGGAACGGCGTTGGTTCATCAAGAATGAGCAAAGGAATTCTTCCTCCCGATTCAAACATTGATAAAGCAAGTCTAAATGCTATTCCGAGTGCTATCAGTTCTCCTCCGCTAAGAAAACTCGTTTCTCTTTCAGCTCCGTGATGCAGGATAAAGATCCTAAGTCTTTCCTTTCCGTATTCCACCACTCTTTTCAGCTTTATCCCAGAATACTTTCCGCCGGTGAACTCCTCAAATATCTCGCTTGCGTACCTTTCAACTTCTTTCAGAGCAGCTTCAGCTACCTTATTTCTGTAGCTCAAGAATTTCTCCCTAATTTTTTCGAGTTCTGGGATTGCATTCTCGATCGCTTTGGCTTTTTTCTCACTTTCATAAATAACCTCAAGCTGCCTCTGAAGGTAATCTCTGTCTTTTTCCAGCAATATTAGATTGTTCTTTAAAACCTGGAGTCTTTCCTCTAGTCCAGCAATTTCCTTTGAAATTTTCTTCTCCAAATCTTCCAATTCCAAATGCCTTCTTTCATCATATCCTTCACGGAGTTTTTTAAACTCTCCTACGCATTTCTCATATTGTTTGGTTTGTTCCCTTAAGCTAGACTCGCATTTCTCTATTTCCGCAATTACTGCTTTTTTCTTTTCTTCGACTTCCTTCAGCTCAATCTCAGAACTCCTCAGCGACATCCAATCTTCGTAATAACTTCTTAGCTCCGATAACGCTCTTTCCAATTCGGCAATGTTTCCAAATCCCGCATTTAAAATTCTCTCATCTACTCTTTCTCTAAGCTGCTTTTTGAGTTCCAAAATTTCATTGTCTATCTCCTTGAGCTTTTTCAACGCCTCTTCGTATTTTTCTGCAAATTTCTGAGATTTCTTTCCAGCTTCTTCGAGGAATGCTATTCTGGAAAGGATTCTTTCAGCCTCAGCACTTGCATCTTTTAGTTTCTCAACATCAAAACCCCTCAGATCCTCCGAAATTCTCCTCAATTCATCTGCCAACTGTTTGTACTTAAGTACAACATCCTGTTTTCCAAGCAATTCTTCAACCTTTTTTCTCTCTTCCATCAGCTTCCTCTCTTTTTCCTCAACCTTCAGTAGCTCATTTTTCAACCTCTCCATCTCCATTGAGAATTTCTTCAACAACTCATCTCTGTGCGCATCCGTCAGCTCTCTCCCGCAAACGGGGCAAATTCCCACAACTGTCCTTATCTTTTCAATTACCTCCTCAAGTCTTCTCTTTTCAGTAAGGAGGGAGCCCTTTTCCATTGAAACCTTAGAAAAGGCTTCCTTCAATCCTCTGTCTCTTTCTCTTGCCCTTTGAATAACTGAGAACATCTGGTCGATTTTTTCAATGCTATAACCCTTTTCCGATAGAGTTTTCTCTATTTGCGCTTTTCTTTCAACTTTTGATTTTATCTGTTCCCACTTCTGGGTTTCCGGTCTCAAATTTTCGAATTTGCTTTTCAGCTCCGAAATCTCTTTATTCAAGTTTTCAAGATTCCGTTTCTCTTCCTCGCATTTCCTGAGTTCATTCAGAGATCTCTCCTTTTCTATTTCAAGGCTTTTAATTTTATTATCAAGCTCTTTATGGGCATTGGAAATTTCTTTGTGAATCTTTTCCAGTTCCATGTATAACCTGGCCTTTTCATTCAAGCTTATCATTTTCTCATATTTTCCCCTTATTTCCATGGTCTTGACTTCAAGTTCTTCTTTTTGCGATTGAAGAACTTCGAGCCTTTGCTTCATTCCCTTTATTTCCCCTTCCAATCTTAGAACTTGCTCTTTTAATTTTTCCATTTCTCTTTTAAACTCGTCAAAAACCCTTTTCTCCTCCAAAACCTTTTTATGTTCAATCCTAAGTTTCTCCAGCTTCCCCTGGCAATCTCCTATTTCCATTTTATATTTTTCAATTTCCTGAACTTTTTCCTTAAATCTCCTTTCGGCATCCTCCTTTTGTTTTAAAATCTCCATGTATTTGTCCATCTCACCCTTAAGCTCCCTTATCACTTGTCCAAGATTCTTCCACGCATTTTCGTAATCCTCTATTCTAGTTATCTTCCTTATAATCTTTTCTCTCCCGCTTTCATCTGATATTATTGCCTCTATTTCCCCCTGTCTGACGTAAACAGCCCCAGTAAATACATGGAAGGGAGAGATGTTTCTTTCCACCCACTCATTTATTTTCCTATCTCCTTCCAGATAAAATTCTCCCTGAAGTTCCGAATTTCCAGAACTCCTGCGAATTATTCTGTAATCTCTTCCATTCATTTCAAATCTGAGGTCTATTGTATATTCACTAGTCCCCACTTGTAAAAGATCGTCTTTTCTCATCGGTGGCCTTATGCCATAAAGTGCGACAAGGATTGCTTCCAGTATTGAACTTTTTCCAGCCCCATTTCTGCCGGCGATCAGATTTATACCCTTTTCAAACTTTATTCTGGTGTTAGAATGCGACTTGAAATTCCTAATTACTATTTCTTTTAATATCATAGGAAATCGAAGAGCGTTACCCTCTTTCTTTTCTCTTCTCTTACTTCCTTAACCTCCTCTCTTGTGCTTTCTCCTTTTTCTTTCTTTTCAAATCCCAGATGCTCTTTTATCATCTCAATGGCCGTTTTTATTGCGTGTTCCTCCTCTTCTCTCAAGATTTCGAGGAGCTTAAGTTCAAAATCGTTAAAAAACTGTCTTTCGGGAATTATCACAGGGATTTCTTCTAGCCCTTTTCTTTTTACGCTTATCTCTGCATGCTTTAAATTGCCAAGAGCAATTTCTAGAAGTTTCTTTGAATCCAAGTTTTCGCTGCAGGCTATCTTTGCAACGGCAATAGCCGACTTATTCAAATTTCTCAAGATTTCCAAAAATTTCATTTCAGCTTCTTCCTTTTTTTCAGCATCGACCGAGATTGAGAACAGGTCTCTAGTCTCAACCCTTACAAACCTCGGCCTGAAATTCTCCACCAAACAAAAGCCCTTTTCTTCACCCTCCCTAATTTCCAGCCTGTCGAAGTAAATGATAAACTTTGAAGCCTCTCTGGAATCATACCTCTCAAGAGAGCCCGGATAAACCAGAAATGAATCTCCTATCCTCTTCTCCCTGTGCATGTGAACGTGGCCGAATGCATAGTAATCTGCCTCCGGCAACTGGTCGATGGTTATATCCCAGCTCATTTCCAAATCTATGTCAACTACTTCCTTAACGACCTGATGTAGTACCAAAATACTCTTCCCCCCTCCCTTAAGAAGGGGTAGAATTTTCTCTATTTGCCATTTAGTCCTGTGCTTGTCTCCGATTATCTCCAGATCCTTAAAAACTCCTTTAACGAGGTAGGCACCTTCAACTTTCTCGCTCGTTAAATAATCTCCCTCCACTCTCTCTTTTCTAAACCCCAGCAAGTTTAAAAGGCCCAAGTTCTCAAGCAGATGATATGCAGACTCCCTCATGCTTTTGTCGTGGTTTCCTTCAATTGCAAACACCGGTATTCCCTTTTCCTTAAAAATTCTCAAAACTTCAATGGCCTCAAGAATAGTCCTAGGACTTGGAACGTTTCTGTGAAATAAATCTCCAGAGATGATTGCAAAATCTACCCCTTCTTTTACCGCAATCTCTGCAGCTCTTTTAAAGCTTTGAAAGAAGTCCTCAGCCCTCCAAGGGAGATTGTATTGCTCGTAGCCCAGATGTATGTCAGCAAAGTGTGCAAATTTCATAAGATATCCTCCAACCTGAACTCCCTCATATCCCTCCCCCATTCAGAAACCACGTCAACATCCCTGCCACCATAGCTTCCCCGAAACTTCCTTATTTTTACCGCTACAGGAATCTTCACAGCCGGTCCTACAATTATTGCCTCACCCACTCCCAGGGAAGAAATGTCGGTTAGAAGATCCTCGCTTATCTGTTCACTCGCTTGCTGTATGTATTTCTGATCGCTGGGTTCGATTATCCGTAGGATTATCTTTGTGTTACACTGACTTAAAATATCATCGCTTATCTTTTTAGGCCTCTGAGAGACTATCCCAATCCCTATACCAAACTTTCTGCCTTCCCTAGCAATTCTACTCATCCACAGAGAGACATCACCCTTTCCGGCGAAGATGTGCGCCTCCTCGAATATTATAAGAACCGGCTTTCTGACAATTGGACAAACCCTCTCCCAGTAATCTCTATTCTTGTTTCTCAGATAGCTGATCCTGCCAAGAAGAATGTTCCTGAGAAGATATGCGACAACTACCCTCATCTGCTCCTCATCGAATCCGCTGAGATTCACTATGTTCAGATACCCATCCCTCAAATTTGCTAGCATGTCACTTTGGGTTAGCAAATCCTCGTATCTCCTCAAAAAGGTTAGAACATATTCCTTAACCCTGTAAAGTGGATTTAGATCTTCCCTCGTTATTCTCGCTTTCCTAACCGATCCCGTCGCATCCAAATATTCAATTTCACCCTGAGAGCTTATCCAATCCTCCGCAATTTCAAGAACTCTTTTCATGAATTCAGCTCCACCGATTCTCTCTCTTTTCACAGTCATGAATATCCTTTCCAGATGCATTCTCTGAACAGAGGCATCTCGGTCTATACCAACCAAAGAACAGAACTCCCAGGGTTCAAGTCTTTCTGGTCTTATTCCGGCAGGTATTACGTTCTTCTTTTTCTCAGTGTTGTCCTCAAAAACAAATCCAACGTACTCTCCATGAGGGTCTATGAGAATTACGCTTCCGTTGAATTTCTTCACTATTTCATTTGCTATTACGCATACCGCATTGGACTTTCCACCACCTGTAACGGAAAGGATTGCAAAGTGTCTAAGGATAAGCTGATTAAGATCTATAGAAACCGGTATGGTTTCCCTGACTATAAGATTGCCTATGTGAATTCCAGACGAGTTGCCGAGTAATTTCTTCAGAAGCTCATCACCCGCTATTCTTACTTCCGAATTTGGCTTGACCGGAACCCTATTAGGCAGAATTTTGTCCTCAAATATCACCCCTATTATCTTCGCATTTGCAACTACAACTTCATTTTTCTCCAAAACCCTCCTCGAAATGCTAATATTCTTTAAAGCGTATTCAAAGTTCATTGCATCTTCGAGGAGTCTGTTGAAGTTAGTAACATTTCTCACAATTCCTAAAACTTCCTCACCATCTCTATTCTCAGCTATTACATATTCACCAAATTTGGGTACTCTCGAAGGATTTACCGCAAAACTAAACTCGTTAATCGAGCTCTCTCCAAATATGAAGCCAATCGGTTCCACATTTTTCATTCATCTCTAAGAGATAAATTTTTCGCTTCGAACTTTCCAATATAGGAGAAGAGACTTTTTCCAGTCTTAATAACTTCGGAAACAAATTCTCTATCCAACCCCGTCTCCTCTGAAATTTTTTCTGGATCTTCGATTTTGTTGACGATAGAATAGTTAAGTATGAATTCTGTTAAACCATCCTCATCAAGCCAAGCACCGGAGTAAAGGGGATTGAAATCCTCCATAAAGTCCCTTAACTTTTCGATATCTAGCTCCTCAAATTCGATATCAAAAAATGAGGCATCTCTAAGAAACTTAACCATCGCTTTTCTCAAACTCTTCGCAGTATATTTCCTATCCCTCGGTGAGTATCTGGAAACAATCTCATCCATCTCCGCTTCCTTTAGGTCAAAAGGTTTCTCTCCCTTTAGCGAATCTATTAACCTAAAAGTCTCTCCATCAATCGGAGAAACCCTATTCCTTTTGAAACAGACAGTAACGAGTCCTTTTTTGAATCTGAAATCCTTCTTGCTCAAACTAGCTATCTCCTCAGGCTCAGCGAGCGTGGAAAGGATTAGCCTAATCAAGGCATGATCGTACCCATTCCTTCGGGACATTACTAGATGATGCTGAATGTCAAATTCCAAGCGAAGGAAATCCATATCAAAAGGATGCATTTCTGAATTTAATCTTTTTTAGCCTCTGCTAAAAAGTTTTTATCTGTAGCCATCTTGACCAAAACTAGGAGTCTAGCTGTGGAAATCTTCTAATCCTTTTCTTTCCATTGTTGAGGTTTCCGTTCACTCCAACCTCGACTTTGTTTCAATCTTTGGCTATATCAGGGCCTAAGAAATGAAAATTGAGAACGTCATCAAAAGGGCCGTTAATTGAGTCTCGCTTATCTTAAGCTAAAAAATTTTATATACTTCTTAGCTAAGATTTATTCGCCGTGCAGTCGTTACTGCTCGGAAATGTGATAAAGATATTAAAAAAGGAGGGCTTCGAGTTAGTTGAGTTAGTTGATACTAAACCAAGATGTTTCGATATAATAGCCAGAAAAAAGGACAAGATTTTGCTGATAAAAGTTCTCTACAATATCGACTCCCTAAAATTGGAAACGGCTGAGGAAATGAGAAAAATCGCAAAACTTCTGAATGCAACTCCAATAGTTATTGGGGAGAAATTTAAATTCGACTTTCTTGAAAGGAGGGTCGTATATACCCGCTACAATCTTCCAGTTGTGAACTTGGCAACCTTCTATGATTACTTAAGAGGGGAGCTACCGTACATCTATTCAGCACCGGGTGGCTATTACGTAAAGATAGATGCAGAAAAAATGAGAAAAGCCAGGGAATCAATTGGTATGAGCATTGGAGCAGCTGCAAAGATTCTTGGAGTATCAAAAAGGACTGTAATGAACTACGAAGAGGGTGGGGACGCAAGTGTTGAGATAGCAATAAAAATTGAAGAAATATTCGGGGATGTAATAAAAAGAATAGATTTCTCCGAATTTGTAAAAAATGAAAGTGAAAAAGAGGATGAATTGGGAGAAGACAATGAGATAATTTCGAAGCTGAGAGAGATCGGAATGTCGGTATACACCGTAAAGCATACGCCTTTCGATGCAATTTCAAAGTTTGAGAGAAGAGAGATATTAATGGGTCTAAAGCAGGTAAGGGAAATCGAAAAAAGAGCCATGCTAATAGGCAGAGTTTCACAGGTAATGTGCATAGATGCCGCCTATATAACCGAGAGAGAAATGAAAAAGAAAATAGAGTCGGTTGCTTTTGTACATAAAGAGGAACTGAATTGTATAGATTCACCCGAAGATTTTATATCTCTAATTGATGAAAAAACGGGGAGGTGTGAAAATGCTTGAGCTTCTATACCCTCTTAGGACGTATTTAATCGTTTCTGGGCACGAGAAAGTAAACGTGATGACTGCTGACTGGGTTGTACCCCTTTCTTTTGATCCTCCCATGCTTGGTGTTTCAATCGGACATAAAAGGTTCACAAACAAACTGATTAAGGAATGTAAAGAATTTGTAGTGGCTGTTCCAACAATCGAACTCCTAAAAGATGTCTGGATCGCTGGAACTACCAGTGGTGCTAAAGAAGATAAAACTTCAAAACTTAGGCTGACTTTTATACCCTCGAAAAAAGTTAAAGTTCCTTCAATAAAAGAATGCCAGGCAAACATTGAATGCAAGGTGGTAAACGAAGTTGAGACCGGGGATCACACATTCTTTGTTGGAGAAATAGTTGCTTCAAGCTATGGTGATGCATTCAAGGGTGGAAAACCAGATCTAAGTTACCGCTTCATAATGCACGCAGGGTTCGGGAAGAACTTTACCACAAATTCGGATGAGTCTTTAAGCCCCTAATTAGCTACTAATCAAGATTTTCTCATCCCTTTAATCGCTAGGCTAGTGAATGACCCTATGAAAATCGAGACCAAGAACAGCATACTAGCCCTGTACGTTAAGCTCAAATCAGAGAGAGACTGAACCTCCTTTTCCATCTCCATCAGCTTTGTCTTTTTCCCTTCCAACTCTTTGCTGATCGCTTCATATTTCATCTGAAGGTCCTCATATCTCTCATTCAGAATTTTTAGCTCATTTTCTAATGAAGCTTTTTCCTTCTCTAATTTCTCTATCTCTTGCATTGATTTGTTAAGTTCTTCCACTGTCTCCCGAAGCTTTTCAACTGTTAAACTAAGTTCCTTTTTTGTCTTTAAAAGTTCTATCTGCATTTTTGTAGCATTGTTAAGATCTTCATCGTCCAGCTTTTCAATTCTAACAGTTGCATAAGTTTTTCCGTTCAAAAGAATAGTCTTATTTCCAGGAGTGCAGTTAAAACCAACCGTTAAATCATACAGGCCAGGTTCCAAGACTGCTGAGTTGTTAAAAGTATCCTTAAAGAAAATACACTGATCGCTAATCTCCACCTTACCAGAATCCGTTAGATTTAGTTTTATTTCTCCCCCTGGATTTGAGACAATTAAAAGGGCCAGAATCAACCAGATCATATCATCTCCTCCAGCAGATCATTTATCTCAGTTTTCATTTTCTCCAATTCGGTCTTTGAAAGTTCCCTCATCACCTTTGCATGGAGAATAACCTCTGGATTTATATGAAGCACAACTATCCTAACATCACCACTGCTAATAACCAATCTATCGGAATTCAGCAATCTATTGGCAACCCTGAGCATTTCCAGTGCACTCGCCACATCTTCATCTACAGTTGAACTGTTAGAGACTATAGGTAGGCCTTCAGGCGTTAAAATAGTTATTTCGGCAAGCATGTATTTTGTGGCCACGTATTTAACCAGCTCCTCAAGATCTTTCGGCTTTCGAAGGGGTTCCCGCTTTTCTTCTACAAGTTGAGAAACTCCAGCAAACTTAGGACTTTCTCCCTCCTCCTTTTTAACTCCAATCTCCACAAATCTCCAAGTTACCAAAAAACCCAACAGAGAACCAAATAAAATCGCGAGAACATCGTAAAGCATAAATCACCTCAATTTAGCCAAATCCTCCAAACTAGCGTCTTTAACCCTCTCTGCAAATTCAAAAGCTTCTTCAATAGAGCTGAGGTCTACTAGTTTCTTCCCGAATAACTTCTTTGCTATTATCTTCGCAAATCCTGCACGGTTTCTGTCCACAGATACCATTACAGACTTTTCGTCAGAAGATTCGTAATATATGGCATCTTTACCGATAAAGATTGCTTTCCTAATCTGGGCTCTATTCAACTCTTCAAACAATCTCTCGTTTATCTCTCCCTCTTTTAGAACCTTATTTCCCTCCCTTAAAATGTATTTCTCAGCCAAGAAAGACATCTCTAATTCTCCGAATTTCAGCAATGTTTTCCGATTTTACTGGAAAGACCAAAAAATCATCTCCAAATTTAAAGAATGCAAATCTGAAGCCGTCTTTCTCAATATATCCCAACTCTACATCTCCCAGCTCTGAAAATATTCCGAGAATTTTTTCTATTACTGAAATCTCCTCCTCGCTCATCAAGTAAGAATCGGAAATTTTACCTTGGTTTATGAGACATGCGCCAAGTTTAGTCTGCGAATGAAATTTTCTCAAATCAAACATTGATTATATGAAGCCCGCAAAATATTTAAATTTTGTTGTTTGCAAACTTCCGAAAGAGATGAAACTGGCAATTTCGGGAAAAGGAGGGGTTGGGAAGACAACCCTAGCGTCGGTCTTGGCGCATCTCTTCGCAAGGGATGGATACAGGGTGACTGCAATCGATTGCGATGCTGCTATGAATCTGCCCTCTGCTCTTGGTATAAAAACTAAAATAAAACCCCTATCCGAGCTGAAGGATTTAATAGAAGAACGCGTTGTCATGCCTCTAGGAACATACAGGCTTAATCCAAAAGTCGATGACGTATTCGAATTATACTCCGCATACAACGAAGATGGCGTTAGGGTTCTGGTTCTCGGAACAATAGAAAAGGGTGGAGAAGGGTGCTTTTGTCCTGAAAATGCTTTTCTAAGAGCGATACTCAGACATGCTATCTTTAGAGAGAAGGATGTACTAATTCTCGACATGGAAGCGGGAGTAGAACATTTGGGCCGGGGGACGGCAAGAGGGGTTGACTTACTCATAGCCGTAGTTGAGCCCGGTAGCAGAGCGATTGAGACATTGGAAAGAATAAAAAAGCTTTCCGAAGATATTGGAATAGAGAAACTTGCAGTGGTTGTAAACAAGTTCATAGACAACGAAATGTCGCGCAGCGTAATCTCAAGGATAAAATATCCAATTCTCGGAATAATTCCATACAGCGAGTGCTTTATAAAGGCAGACATAGAAAACATTCCACCGTACAAGATCTGTGACCTAAAACCATTTATCGATATAAAAAATGCCTTGGAGAAAGTGGTCTATGGAAAAAATAGGGGTAATACTGCGTGAGGGGCAAAGAAGAAGAGAACTGGAACTTTTCTCAAAGTTTTTCGAAGTTGAACGCTATTATTTGCCAAAAGACTTACCAGAGGTAATTGAGAATCCATCTGAATTTCTCAAGCTTCCACAAAAAGTCCCTGAACTGATTATATCATTCGCAAACCATCCTGACATAAATCTAGAAGCTATAAGACAAGTTTCCCAAAAGGGAGGAAAACTGCTAATAATCTCAGGCGGTTCGAAGGCGGGATCCTACAAACAGTTAAAAGCCGAAGGAGAGAAGTTGGGAATAAAGGTTATCTGGGAAGAAGTCTGCTGCACCACTCCAAAAGTTGGGGAGCACGAGTTCTTTAAATACTTCGGAGCTCCTGAATTTGAGGTAAAGATCGAGGGGGACAGGATAAAGGATGTGAGGGTAATCAGATCGGCATTTTGCGGAGCAAGCTATTTTGTGGCAGAAATGCTGAAGGGATCCAAGATAGATGAAGCCCCCTGGAAGGCAGGATATTACGCTCAGATTTTCCCCTGCACAGCTTCAACAGGACCCAAAGGCGGAATTCATAAGGCTGGAAACGCCCACAAAAAAGCGATAGAGAGAGCAATTCAAGGCCATAAACCGTAGAAGGCATTCAGAAATATCACTATGAAGCCCGTTAGAATTCCCGTTATCAGAACGGTTTTTGGATTTATTTTTATTCTAGTCTTCTCCTCTTCAAAGTATCTCATTATTCCGGCTGAAGACATCAAAGGCGGATTTCTAGTTCTAACTTTGGAAACTTTGGCCATATGAAAAATCAGTTACAAAGTATTTTAAGCTTTTGATGTTACCGATCTAAGTTAATTTAATACAAGCTGATACTTATAATTAAAAAATTATTCAAAATAATATTATCTCAAAATTTCAGTTTAAAACTGAGGAGTTTGTTCCTAGACTGCCATCCTACCGCAGAAATTAGAAAAACTTATAAAGTCCTCTTATCTAAATATTCAACGCTAATACATGGCCCCAAATCCCGAAAAGAGGGAAAGAGAAAGGCCTAATACTGGCCTTGGAGCTGAGCTAGCCAAAAGCTGGAATGTAGCTCCCAGTCCCTCTTTGTCGGGATGTATTATTAACCTGGAAGGAGGTAGGGGGTAAAAATTTGAATGAATCTCGAGGTGAGAAAATGGTTGAAAGAAAAAGGATTGAAATCCCGGCAGATGCGAAGGTTAAAGTTAGTGTTGGACCAGAAGAGAAATTCCCATTCGACATTTCTCCGATGTATGAGGGTGAAAGGATACGCAAGGAAGACATGTTCGTTGAACTAGGCGGCCCAAAGCAGGTCAAATTCGAGCTCGTGTTGGCTCTGCCGATGGATCAAGTTGAGGACATGAAGGTCACACTTGTAGGCCCGGATCTAGATGAGATGAAGGAGGGAGAAAGCTACCCATACGGGATGCTTTACTACATCGCAGGTAGCAAAGTTGAAACTGATCTCGAGCCAGTAATAGAGCGAAGAAACCACGACTTTCAGAATTACATTGAGGGTTACATGCATCTAAACCAGAGATACGACATTTGGGTTAGAATTAGCAAAAATGCCGTCAAGAAGGGTCTTAAGAGTCTTATACAGATTGCAAAAGCTACAATGATGCTTTACAAGAACGAACTGCCGTTCATAGAAAAAATAGAGGCAGTATACATAACGGACAAAAACCTAGTCGAAAAGATTCTTAAAGAAATTGCGATGCCGATCTACGATGAGAGAGATCGAAGGGTTGAAACCTTACACGATGAAGACGTACAGGAATTCTATTCCTGCACTCTCTGCCAGAGCTTCGCTCCTACCAATGTCTGCATAGTCAGTCCTGACAGACCATCGCTCTGCGGAGCTATAACTTGGTTTGATGGCAGAGCGGCCGCAAAAGTGGATCCAGAAGGGCCAAACAAGGCGGTACCAAAGGGAGAACTTCTGGATCCAATAGGAGGAGAATATTCAGGCGTTAATGAGTTTGCAAAAAGAGAGAGCGGTGGAGAATACGATAGGATAAAACTGCACAGCTTCTTCGAATTCCCGCACACAAGCTGCGGTTGTTTCGAAGTAATAGGCTTCTATATGCCCGAAGTGGATGGAATCGGGTGGGTACATCGTGGCTATCCGCATCCCGCACCTAACGGACTTACCTTCTCCACGATGGCGGGGCAAACAGGCGGTGGAAAACAGGTAAAGGGGTTCCTAGGAGTTGGCATTGCTTACTTCAGGAGTAAGAAATTCATCCAAGCGGATGGAGGATGGTACAGAGTAGTCTGGATGCCAAAAGAACTGAAGGAAAGAGTTGCAAAGTATATCCCAGAAGACATTAGGGATAAGATAGCAACAGAGGAGAACGCAAAAACAATTGAAGAGCTGAAAGAGTTCCTCAAAAAAGTTGACCACCCAGTCGTAAAAGGAGTTGTCAGAAAGGTTGACGGAAAGAAAATAACAGAGGGATGGCCCGAAGTGGTGGGAGTAAAGGAAGAAAAAGTTGAAGCAAAACCAGAAGTTGCTGCTCCTGCTCAGGCTCCTACAGCTGCTGTTCAACCAGCCGTTCAAGTTCCAACGGCTCCAATGCCAATTCCAGCCATGCCGGCATTCCAGCTACCCATGCCAATGCCATCACAACAAGCAGCTCCTGCTGGCATAAAACTTATTATCAAAGATGCAAAGATTACTATCGGTAAGATAGTGCTGAAAAAGAAGGGGGAGAAGTGATGGAGAAGGAAATCAAGAAAATTAAGCTTATCCTAGTCGGGGCTGAAATAAAAATCCCTGAGCTGATAATTGAGGAAGAGGAATGACAGCAATTGCTGTAACTGGCAAAGGAGGAACGGGAAAAACGTTGGTATCAGCTCTACTCATCCATTTTATTTCAAAAAAATCGAGAAAGGTTCTAGCGGTTGATGCAGACCCGGACAGCAATCTGAGCGATGCACTGGGTGTTGAAGTTGAGAGAACACTGGGTGATGTTAGGGAAATATTTCAAGTGAGCCGAGACGAAATGGGAACCATGAACAAGGAGCAGTGGCTCGAAGGAAAAATCTATGAAACTATTTGTGAGTGCAACGGCTTTGATTTGCTTGTTATGGGTCGTCCCGAAGGAGAAGGTTGCTACTGCTTTGCAAATTCTTTACTCAGAGGAATCCTCAGAAAGCTAACCAGGCACTATGAATTCGTTATAATAGACAGTGAAGCAGGACTTGAGCATTTTAGCAGAAAGACAATAGACAGTGCAGAATACGTCATAGTTGTAACTGACATGTCAAAGAAAGGCTTAGCCACTGCAAGCAGAATTAAACAACTGGTGAAGGAATTGAAGCTGAACTTTAAAGATATAATGCTCATAGCGAATAGAATTTCAAGCGAAGAAGCCGAAAAAAGAATTAGGGAGTTTTCTGAAAGAGAGAAAATGAAGCTTCTGGAAGTTTTGCCCTATGATGAGAGAGTTGTAGAACTTGACCTGAAAGGTTTACCTGTAGTTAATCTTGATGAAAGTTCGGAAGTTTATAGGAGGATGCGTAAGGTTGCTGAAGTATTTTTGAAGGGGTGAGATATTGGCGAAAAGATTCACGCTTGAAGATTTTTTGGCTTTGCTCAAGAAATACGATGTAGAAGTTATAGAGGACGTAAAAATAGATGGAGACCTCGAGATCGAGCTTGAAGGTTCTGCAGTAGACCTAACAGCATTTACAGCACTTTATTCGCTTTTGAGCGAGCTGGGAAATTTCCTATACCATGCAAACATGGCCCTAACATACATGCAGAGGTTGTCCTCAATGCTGGGAATACAGATGCCCTTCCAGTTACAAGTTCCAACTCAGATAGCAGCCCCAGTTGCCAAAGTTGAAGTTCCGGCAAAGCCAGCTATTCCAGAGAAACTCATTGAAGCGAGATTCGAACCTGCAAAGGTTGAGTACACAGGCTATATAGAGGAAGTCGTACTCGGAGCAACTAGAGCCGATGGAGGTACAAGAGATTACGTGATTAAGCTTGGAGGTGAGAGAAGTCTTCCATTTTACATATTCGATAAACCGCAACCAAATTTACCTGCAATAGCAATAGATGTCTTTGATCGTCCTCCATCTTTGGCAAAAGCCGTAAAAGTTCACTACGAAGACGTTGTGGGTAGCCCTGCCGAGTGGGCGAAAAAGTGTGTGAAAAAGTTTGGTGCCGATATGGTAACAATACACCTAGTAAGCACAGATCCCCTGCTCGAAAACACACCAGCAAGCGAGGCTGCTAAAGTTGTCGAAGACGTTCTGCAGGCGGTAAAGTGCCCAATCATCATCGGAGGAAGCGGAAACAAGGACAAAGATCCCGAAGTTTTGGAAAAGGCAGCTGAAGTAGCCGAAGGAGAGAGAGTCATGCTTGCAAGCGCGACGCTGGACACAGACTGGCAAAGAATTTGCGAAGCGGCTAAAAAATACGGGCACGTGGTTCTAAGCTGGACCCAGTTAGATATAAACAACCAGAAGATGCTAAATAGATACCTTCTAAAAAGGGCAAACATGCCAAGAAATAGTATCGTAATGGATCCAACGACCGCCGCTCTCGGCTATGGTCTCGACTACGCATTTACAAACATGGAGAGAATAAGGATAAGCGGGCTCAAAGGGGATGAAGAGCTGAACTTCCCAATTTCCAGCGGAACAACCAATGCCTGGGGTGCCAGAGAGGCTTGGATGACCGAATCGCCAATCGAGGGAGATACACCATGGGGTCCGAGGGAACTTCGCGGCCCGATTTGGGAGATAATAACTGGACTGACGCTTTCGCTGGCGGGAGTCGATGTTTTCATGATGATGCATCCGCTCGCCGTTGCTGTGCTCAAAGAAGTTTTCAACACACTTGGAGGAAAAGTGAAGGGGGGAGTTGCAGATCCTGGCAAATGGATTTTCGCGGAGGTGTGAAAATGAAAGTAAAAAGCCCCCTCGAAATCTACAATTTCCTACCGAGAACAAACTGCAAAGAGTGCGGCTATGAGACTTGCATGAGCTTCGCTTCACACATACTCGATAGATCCGCAAAAGTTACGGACTGCAAACCTTTGGTAAGAGATGCGGAAAAGGACAGTAAAGCAAAAGAAAAGCTAGAGAAGCTCCTAGAACTAACCGCACCAGAAATTGCAGAAGTGGTTATAGGTGTTGGGAGTTCAGCCATAAAAATAGGCGGGGAAGAAGTCTTGCACCGCCATGAGCTGACATTTTTCAATCCAACAGCTTTCTTCTACGATGTTTGGGATTCGCTGGACGATAAGAAAATAGATGAACGCTGCGACAGAGTTGTAAGCTACAAGAAGTTCTATGTGGGTAAATATCTAACTTTAGATGGATTTGCTGTTCGATGCACATCAAATGATCCAAAAAGGTATGCAGAGGTTGTTAAAAAAGTCGCCGGATACGGAAAGCCAATGGTTCTCATTGCACTCAATCCAGAATGCATGAAAGCTGCCCTCGATGTTTGTGCAGAGCAGAGACCTTTGATCTATGCTGCCACCGAAGGAAACTGGAAGGAATTTCTCAAACTTGCGCTAGATTACAAAGTACCAGTAGTACTAAGAGCGAAAGATTTGAACCTTCTTAAAAGTCTGGCAGTAACGTTCAAGTCAGCTGGGGTAAAAGATATTGTTCTTGATCCGGTTACTGAGCCACTGGGAGAAGGTTTGCAGGGCACATTCGAGAGAGTGATTCAGCTGAGGAGAAAAGCGATACTCGATAGGGATAAAGATGTAGCCTATCCGATAATGGTCACACCGATAGCTGCGTGGCTAATAGAAGGGGATGATGTCACAAAGTCCTACTGGGAAGCTGTAATAGCAGGAATATTCATCGTAAAGTACGCAGACGCAATGATTTTCCACAGCTTAGATCAACATGTGGTAATGCCAACGCTAACGCTTCGCTTTAATATCTACACCGATCCCAGAACACCTGTACAAGTAGCCCCGGGATTGAGAGAGATCAACAATCCAACCCCAGACGACCCGGTCATGATTACGACGAACTTTGCCCTAACTTATTACACCGTGGAGAATGACTTGGGCAGCGCAAAAATAAGAGCCTGGCTTCTTGTACTGAATACAGAAGGTATCTGCGTCGAAGCAAGCGTAGCTGGAGGAAAATTTACTGCAAGCAAGGTTAAAGAACTAATAAACGAAACAAAGATCGCAGAAAAAGTTAAACATCGCTACCTTATTATTCCCGGACTCGCAGCAAGGCTTCAGGGATCTATAGAAGACGAAACTGGATGGAAGGTTCTCGTAGGTCCTATAGATTCCGGAAGGATAAAGGGCTGGATGGAGAAGAACTGGCCTCCCAAAAAGTGATGAGACTTTCATGAAATTTTTTAATTTTACGGCAGACAAAAAGGAAAATACCCCTTCTCAAACTATATCCTTAGCCATGAACTGCAAAGATAGTTCTAGCGAATGAATAGATACAAAAGCGATAGAAAGCAAGGAAGAGTTCAAGAGAAGATACGCACTAGAAGAGGAAGTTGAACACTTCTTAAGCGTTTATCCGCGCTTTGCCTTGAAAGGCTTCAGCGCTAAGGGCTTTACGCTTCCTTTATCTGCCGGTTCAAAAGCCAGCTCCCCCCATGCCTCTGTTAAGGGGCTATGTTGATTTTCGAAAGAGTATGATCAAAAACACTTAGAGCAAATTTTAGCTTTTAAGCCACTCATCTTTCAATTCTGAAAAATAATTATTCTCGATCGCCTTTCTTATTCCCTCCATCAGCCTTATCATAAAGTAAACGTTATGATAAGCAGAAAGTCGGAAATAAGTAAGCTCATTAGCCACAAAAAGATGATGGAGATAGGCCCTCGAATACTTCCTGCAAACAAAGCAATCACAGGATTCATCAACTGGTGATTCATCTTCCCTGAATTCGGAATTCTTTATATGAATTCTGAACTTATTTTCTCTGCTCCCACCCGACTCCGGAGACACGTAAAGATGGCCCCGCCTAGCCCATCTGGTCGGGGAAACACAGTCGAACATATCAATACCCCTTTCGACGCAGTTAAAAATGTCCTCGACAGCTCCTATGCCAAGTAAATGCCTTGGTCTATCATCTGGCAAAACTGGGATTACCCAACTTATTATATTAAGCATGTCTTGCTTGCTTTTTCCAAGAGACCCGCCAATTCCGTAGCCGTCGAAATCTAGAGACGAGACGAATTCGGCAGATTTTATGCGCAGATCTCTGTATTCACCCCCCTGGACAATTCCGAAAATAGCCTGATTTTTATCATAGCTTTCAAGGCATTCAAGAGTCCACTTCATCGTTCTCTCAAGAGCTTTTGCAGTATATTCTTTATCAGAAAGGGGAGAAGTGCATTCATCGAATACAAAAACTATGTCTGAGCCGAGATTCGATTGAATTTCCATCGACTTTCTTGGTGTTAAACGCATCTTCGATCCATCTAATGGGTTTCGAAATGTTATCCCCTCATCGTCGACTTCAATCCATTTCTCACCCTTCTTTGTGATGTTAGACTTCATCCTTTCGAGAAAAATGTTATCAGCGATTTTACCAATCCCCTGTTCCATTCCAAAACCAAGTGAAAAAACCTGGAAACCACCAGAATCTGTTGCTATCACCCCGTCAAAACCCATAAACTTGTGAATCCCCCCGAGTTTCTTTATTAACTCGTCACCAGGCTTTAGATGGAGGTGAAAAGTGTTGACCATTATTATTTCAACTCCAATTTCCTTAAGATCTCTATAATCCAAAGCTCTCACACTACCAACTGTCGCTACAGGCAAAAATGTCGGAGTTTTAAATTTCTTCCCCCTAACCCTAACAATTCCAGATCTAGCATTTCCGTCTTCCGCTATCACATTGAATTCAAGCTTCATCTTTAAAAGAAAAACTTGAAATTGCCCCACTAAGAATTGCGGGATCAACTCCCTCCACAATAGGATTTCTGTTCAATATCCGGCCTTTAACGGCATATCTCAACTCCAATTCCTCGTTTGGAGCAATAGATATATCCCAAGTAATGGAGACGTATTTACCACGAACTACTCTAGCATTTTCCACAAAAACTTCTCCCTCGCAACTCTCAATTAGTCTAAAATCCTTTTTAGTCTTTGTAAAGTTGCAAACTCTCAAAGTAACGTCTTTAAGGCCGTCTTTCTCGTTAATGCTCCTTTCAAAGTGAAGATATCCCATTATCCTAGCGACTATTCTTTCAACCTCTATCTTATCCTTTTCAAGAACCTCACAAACTTTTTGAGCGATTAGCGGTAAAATCCTCTCCATCACTTCCTCTTTTTTCTTTTTAGCTTGCTGTCTGTTCTTCTTTTCTATATATTCTTTTAACTTTCTCCCAGCTTCCTGAAGTGCTAGTCTAACTTCTTCCACTATTTCAGGTATGGGAGCTATTGCTTCCTTTGATTCGGATGTGTAGGGTATATTTGTCGAACCCAAATGGATTAGTATAATCGCATTTCCCATCGGTAACTCATCCTTAGCCTGTTCGAGACCGTAATTCTTCCAATTTATGCTTTCTACGGCCTTAGTTAAAGCGCAACCACTCTGCTGATAGAGAAGTGGAACCTTATTTGCAAATCTAAGCAGAGTGACTTTTTCCCCCTTTATCTCACCACCATAAGCTATTGCGACTTCTACAAAGAATGGATGACCGCTATAAACTTTTGGTTTTCTCGTTATCGCATAAACAAATTCCGGCGAATATTCCTGAACTATGCTTCTCATCAAAAGTTCTTCACCGATGGGGGAAAGACAGTCCATCGGAGGAGGCAAAAGATCGATGCTCCTAAATGCGTCCAATAGCCTCTGAGCTTCTGCTCTTCCAAGCGTTTTAGGATCTTCCTCACCTGAAAAATCTGCGATTTTTAATATTTCTTCAGCAATCTTATCCCCGATTCTTACGAATTCCTCTTTAAGAAATTTTCTGAGGGTGTTCATCTTTGTTTCCCTGAGCATTGACATTAGTTTTCCAAGTTCTATTCCGTGTGGATGCGGTTTAATTGCCTTCGGGATTCTGGGTATCTCGTTTGAAGTTCTTTTAAATTCGAAAACATTTCCTTCTGGATCTGCAAAGGTTATCCTTGCATGGGGATTTATCACAGAGGTCTCTTTTAGATACTCATAGACGCTCTGCTTTTTGTCTTTCACATAGCTACCCAAGATTTCAAGCTCTATTCTAGTTCCATGTGGCATATACCAGTCTTCTTCATCCTCTTTTTCGACGATGGGTTCGTTTTTCTTCGTATCTATGTATATCTGAACCCTGTAAGCCTTCTGGGAATCTTTAGTTTTTGTCAAAATAACCGCAGGCTTTCCAGTAGTTAACTGAGCATATAGCACTGCTCCGGATATTCCTATACCCTGCTGACCTCTGCTCTGCTTTACCAGGTGAAATCTTGAACCATACAAAAGCTTCCCGAATGCTCTCGATACGAACTCTTTCTTTATTCCCGGGCCATTGTCCTCAACTGTTACCCTGTAAAAATTCTCGCCGACATTGTTTATCCTAACAAAGATATCAGGCAGAATCCCCGCTTCCTCACAGGCATCTAATGAGTTGTCAACTGCTTCCTTAACAACAGTGATGAGCGCTTTCGCAGGATTAGTGTATCCCAAGATATGTTTGTTTTTTTCAAAAAACTCTGCAACACTTATCTCCCTGAGATCAGTCATATTTCTGCTCCCACGACTGTCTGAGTCTTGGTTACGCCCGGGATTTTTCGAATTTCGTCGACAGTTTTGTTAAGCTCAGAGAGAGAATTTGCGTGTATTATTACGACGAAATCGAACTCTCCAAAAACGTGGTAAACATCCTTAACTTTCTCTATTTCTTTCATTTTAACATAAACCTCCTTCTCTTTTCCGGCCAATACGTTTACCAGTGTGACTCCAACTACCATAAGAGCATGTTTCTACTCTTTTTAAAAATTTTTCCTCTTCATGCCAAAAAGTGGGCTGCCCCGCCTTTAAAGGCGAGGCTTCCAGCGTTAAGGGAGGCTTTACGCCTTTCCCTCATCTGCCGGTTCAAAGCCAAGCTCCCAATCCCATGCCTCTCGTTAAGGCATGGGCTATGTTTATGCACGCATTTAAATCCCTATTATATATAAGCCCGCATCTCGGGCATCTGAATCCCCCTTCCATTGACTTGGGCAACATGCCCGGCATCTGTTAATTTCTACATGTTTATTTATTTAGGCTTTTTCTCATCCAATCCCGAGAGGCAGATTTTCGGTTATAATTAAATATAAAAACTCTAACACAGAGGGTTAACCATGGAAAAACCAATCCTTCAAGTCGCTCTCGACCTTGTGGAGCTGAAAAGGGCTTTGGAAATCGCTGAAGAGGCAATAATTGGAGGGGCCGATTGGATAGAAGCCGGCACTCCGCTGATAAAGAGCGAAGGGATGAATGCCGTCAGAGAATTAAAAAAGAAGTTCAAAGATCATAAGATCGTCGCAGATATGAAAACCATAGATACGGGAGCGGTTGAAGTTGAAATGGCCGCAAAAAGTGGAGCTGATGTTGTAATAATTTTGGCGCTTTCGAATGATGCAACAATTGCCGAAGCTATAAGAGCAGGTAGAAAATACGGTTGTCAAGTAATGGTAGACCTAATAAACCATCCCAAGCCCGTTGAAAGGGCAAAGGAAATTGAAAGAATGGGTGCAGATTACATAAATGTACATGTAGGTGTTGATCAGCAAATGATAGGACAGGATCCGATAGAAGTCCTGAAAGAGGTTGTCAATAGTGTTAGCATTCCTGTTGCTACAGCTGGGGGGCTGGATGCCGAAAGGGCTGCAATTTGCGTTTCCTTAGGGGCAAAGATTGTTATCGTTGGGAGCAACATAGTAAAATCTAGGAATGTAACAGAGTCGGCAAGAAAGGTTAGAGAGGCCATAGACAAGAAGATCGGAGAATATGTCAGAAAGAGCATGGATGATGAAATAAGAGAAATTCTGATGAAAGTTTCAACTCCAAACGTTAGCGATGCAATGCACAGAGCAAAGGCTATGGAAGGTATATATCCTCTAGTACGCGGGAAAAAAGTAGTTGGAAAGGCTGTAACGGTTAGCACCATGGATGGAGACTGGGCAAAACCAGTTGAAGCGATAAACGTTGCAAAGGAGGGAGAAGTCATTGTTATAAAGTGTTCCGGGGATACTACAGCCGTATGGGGTGAGCTGGCTACGAGGAGTTGTATAAACAGAAAGATAGCGGGAGTGATCATCGACGGAGCCGTCAGAGATGTTGACGACATCAGATCGCTCGGTTTTCCGGTTTTTGCTAGAAGAGAAGTCCCAAATGCAGGAGAACCGAAAGGATTTGGGGAAATAAATGTCAGGATTTTCTGCGGAGGAATAGAAGTCAACCCCGGTGACTGGATAATCGCGGATGATAATGGGGTAATGGTTATTCCAAAACAAAGGGCCTATGAGATTGCAAGAAGAGCTCTAGAAGTGAAAAAAGCCGAGGACAGAATTAGAGGGGAAATAGAAGAGAGGGGCAGAACACTAGCAGACGTCATTGAATTGTACAAATGGGAGAAGGTTCGATAAATGTCGATTTTAATTTAGACAATCAGTTAAAGTTATAAACAATCTGCATACTTTTACTATGGATGAAAGAAGGTTTGCAGAGAAAATCTGCGGCGAGATCGTTTTATCCGAAAACAGCGGAGAGACAATGAAAAAATGGAGACATATTTTTTCTGTTACCCAAACAGAACTCGCAAAAAAACTCGATATATCCCCTTCGGTGATAAGCGATTACGAGGCGAATAGGAGGAGTCCCGGAGTTTCTTTTTTGAGGAGGTTCGTGAAAGCGTTAATAGATATAGATAAGGAAAGAGGGGGAAAAATTCTGTCTAGGTTTGTTGATCTACTGGATCTTCCTCCAGCCGTCATTGATATAGTAGAATACTCAAGAAGCGTTGAAATAGACGAATTCTGTAGGGCTATCGACGGTGTTAGGCTGAACGAGTTTGAAAGAGACGTTAATGGTCATACCATAATAGATAGCCTAGGTGCAATAATGAGGTTTAGCTCCTACGATTTTTACCGATTATTCGGACTTACTACTGAAAGGGCCCTGATTTTCACAAAAGTTACTACTGGAAGGTCACCAATGGTGGCAGTCAGGGTTTCAAGCTTGAAGCCTTCAACTGTAGTCTTACACGGGGTTTCGAAAGTTGATGAGATAGCCCTAAAAATTGCGAACGTAGAAAAGATCCCGCTTATCAAAACGGATCTGGAAGTGTCCCAGATCGTCGAAAATCTGAGGAGGAATTTTATATGATCGGAATCGTCTCTTATGGAACTTACATACCAAAGTTCAGGATTAAAGTAGAAGAGATAGCAAGAATCTGGAACGAAGATGCAAATGCGATAAAACAGAATCTCGGAGTTTTCGAAAAAGCGGTTCCCGATGTGGATGAGGATACAGCAACTATGGCTGTTGAAGCTGGAAGGGAGGCAATTTCAAGGGTCAGGATAAGACCGGAAAAAATAGGTGCTGTCTTTGTTGGTTCAGAAAGCCATCCATATGCTGTAAAGCCAACCGCCACTATAGTCGGAGAAGCCCTTGGAATTGGAAATTACTATTTCTCCGCCGATCTGGAATTTGCATGCAAAGCAGCGACAGCAGGTATCCAGATATGTTACGCGATGGTTAAAGCTGGTATGATAGAGTACGGTCTCTCTATTGGCTCTGACGTCGCACAAGCAAGACCGGGGGATGCGCTGGAATATACTGCTGGGGCTGGAGCTGTGGCAATATTGGTTGGAAAGGATCCCATTGCAGAGATAGAAGCCACAGTTTCGTACACAAGCGATACTCCTGACTTTTGGAGAAGAGATCTACAACCCTATCCAAGCCATGGCGGTAGATTTACCGGCTCCCCGGCATACTTTAGGCACATAGTTTCGGCTGCAAAGAAATTAATGGAAGATTTCGGTTACTCTGCAAAGGATTTCGATTTTGCAGTTTTTCATCAGCCAAATGCGAAATTTCCGCAAAGAGTTGCCTCCATGTTGGGATTCAATGAAGAAAAAATAGCTGATGGTATGCTCGTGAAAGTCGTTGGTAACACCTACTCTGCATCATCTCTTCTAGGTCTTTGCGGAATCTTGGATAAAGCTATGCCAGATCAGAGAATTCTGCTTGTCTCTTTTGGCTCCGGAGCTGGAAGTGATGCCTTTGCAATTCGTGTAACTGAAAAAATTCTTGATTACCCAAGAAACAGGAGAGTCTGGGATAAAGTGAAAAACTGCGTTTACATAGATTATGCTCTCTATCTAAAACATAGGAGGATGATAAAATGAAGGTTGCAATTATAGGAGTTGGAACTACCGAGTTTGGGGAACTCTGGGACAAAAGCTTCCGAAGTCTTTTCCTTTCTGCTGGTCTTTCAGCACTTGAAGATGCTGGAATAAGTGGAAAAGAAATAGAAGCTATTTACATTGGCAATATGAGCGCGGGAAAATTTGTAGACCAGGAACATATTGCCGCATTAATAGCCGATCATGCCGGCCTAGCAGAATTTGGAATTCCAGCTATCAGAGTCGAAAATGCTGACGCCAGTGGCGGATCTGCCTTCAGGCAGGCTTATATGGCAGTAGCATCTGGTATGCATGATATAGTAATTGCAGCCGGAATTGAAAAGGTGAGCGATGCAAGCGATCCCATGGAAGTTCTCTCGTCAGCAATAGACCAGGAATGGGAGAGATTTGTTGGTGCAAATTTGCCGGCAATCTATGCAATAATAGCACGGCTTCACATGCACAAATTCGGTACTAAAGAAGAAGATCTTGCCATGATAGCAGTAAAGAACCACAAAAACGCCGTCCATAACCCAAAAGCCCAGTTCAGGAAAGAAATAAGCGTAGAAGACGTGATGAGTTCCCCGTATGTTGCGGAACCTCTAAAGGTCTTAGACTGCGCTCCGCTGAGTGATGGAGCCTCAGCCGTAGTACTAGCAAATGAAGAGATTGCAAAAAGACTTTGCGATACACCTGTGTACGTCAAGGCCTGTACTCAGGCCAGCGATTACTTTTCAATCCAGAATAGAAGAGACATTTTGACTTTCGAGGCAGTCGTAAAAGCCTCGAGAAAAGCTTACAAGATCTCAAAAATAGAGCCGAAGGATATAAACATAGCCGAAGTTCACGATTCCTTCACCATAGCCGAACTCATTGCGTATGAAGATCTGGGCTTTGCAAAGAAGGGAGAAGGGGCAAAACTGATTAGGGAAGGAGAAACAGAAATAGGTGGAAGAATTCCTGTAAACACTTCCGGTGGTTTGAAGGCTTGCGGACACGCGGTTGGTGCAACAGGAATAAGACAGATCGTCGACTTAGTGATCCAGCTACGCGGAGAAGCTGGAAAAAGACAGGTAAATGCGGAAAACGCTCTTGCCCTGAACATTGGTGGAAGCGGAGCGACAGCTGTTGTAAGCATTTTATCGAGGTGATTTGATGGTTCCGAGAATTTGGAGGAGGATAAGATACAGATACAACGTTATAGCAAGCTATTGTGAAAGTTGCGGTAGCTACTACTATCCACAAAGAGAGATCTGCCCAAAATGCAGAAGGAGAGGAATTGTAAAAGAGGTCGAGATAAACGATGAGGGCACAGTTCTGAGCTACACGGTCGTTAATGGCAGAAAAATAGCTTTAATAGAGTTTAAAAATGGCACAAGAATGCTGGCAGAGGTATGTGGGGATATAGAGATCGGAAGCAGGGTAAAAAAGGCCTTCAGGAGATACGGGGAAGACGGTGAAGCTGGAATAATATATTACGGAACAAAGTTTGTTCCGATCATCTGATTTTTTAACTTTCTTCTTTAGGATTGAAAATTTTTATTTCTTCCATGTTTAGGAGTTTCATGAAAGAACTCGTGCTTGCCTTGGATTTGGAAGATAGAAGGAATGCCCTGAAAATCGCCGAAAACCTTTCAGACATTGTCGACAAATTTAAGGTGAACTATCCGCTGATACTCTCAGCCGGTGTAAGAATAATTTCCGAAATTTCCGAACTAAAACCTGTCATCGCTGATTTGAAGATTGCAGATGTCCCACACATCGCCACAAAGATTGCAGAAATAGCCTTTAGAAACGATGCAAAGGCTGTAATAATCCACGGATTCGCTGGTAGCGATATGATGAGGGCTGTATTAAACGTTGCAAAACGCTATGATTGCGAAGTTTATGCAGTTACAGAGCTTAGCAGCGAGGGAGGAAGAGAGTTTATGGGTAAATTTTCAGTTGAAATAGCAAAATTGGCAAAAGAGAGCGGTTGTCATGGGCTAATAGCACCGGCAACAAGAATCGAAAAGCTGAAGGAGATAAGAGAGGCTATTGGGGACATGAAGATTCTTTGCCCAGGAATTGGCGCACAGGGTGGTAGTTTGGATGCCTTGAAATTTGCTGACGGCATAATAGTTGGAAGAAGCGTTTACATGGCAGATAATCCAAGAGAAACTGCAAAGGAGTTGAGGAACCTTGTTCAGACTTATAGCACTAGACCTTGACGGGACGCTCGTAGAATTCAACATACCCTTCGAATTGATAAGAGAAAAGCTAGGTATAAAAGAGAGATTTATCCTTGAGAGAATTATGGAGGAAAGGGACGAAAAGAAAAAACTCGAAATGCTCAGAATTCTCGAGGATTTTGAGTTAGAGAGCGCAAAAAATGCTAAACTCGCATTCTACGCTTTAGAACTGCTAAATTTTCTAAGAAAATCGGGAATAATTCATGGGATCGTTACAAGGAATAGCAGACGCAGCGTTGAAGTGATAGCAAAGAAGTTCAATCTGAAGTTCGATTTCATAGTTTCAAGGGATGACGCAAAACCTAAGCCATCAGATGAACCAATAAGAATACTTATGAGCAGATTTGGTGTTAAAGGTGATGAAACTCTTGTCGTTGGAGATTTTCTTTTTGATTTACTAGCCGGAAAAAAGGCAGGAGCAAGGACAGCACTAATAGTTCACAGCAGAAATTTGGGGATGCTAAAAAGCTTTAAACCATACGCTGACTACATTTTTTATTCATTAAAAGAACTCGCAGAATTTCTGGGTGATAGGAATGATACCGAAGGACCATCCAAGATATGAATCGCTGGTTACTAGGGAAAAGCTTGTAGAAGGTGTAAAGCTAGGGGTAACTGCATTACAAGGCCTTATAGCCCACGGTAGGGGTGAGGCATTTGATTATATTTTGGGTGAAAAAACAAGGGAATTCGCCTTAAAAGCTGAAAAAGCAGCTGTAGCTGCACTCTTACTTGCAAAGCATCCAGTAATCAGCGTTAACGGAAATGTGGCAGTTCTTGTACCGAAAGAGATAAAAGAATTAGCCGAAGAAGTAAACGCAAAGGTAGAAATTAACGTTTTCCATTTTAGCAAAGAAAGGGTTAAAAAAATTGCAGAATACTTATCCAGTTTTGGAATAAATGCTCTCCACGCATGCGATGCAGAGCTTAAAGGTCTCAGCTCGGCCAGAAGGATAGTAGATAGTAAAGGAATCCTGATTGCAGACGTAGTACTTGTCCCACTCGAGGATGGAGACAGATGCGAGATACTCAAAAAACACCGCAAGAAAGTCATTGCAATTGATTTGAACCCACTTTCAAGGACAGCGAGAATGGCCGACATTACAATAGTCGACAACGTTATAAGAGCCGTTCCGAAAATGGTGGAGATCGCAAGAGAGATGAAAAATACTAGCAAAGAAGAACTGAAGAAAATCCTAGAAGAATACGATAACAAAGAAGTCCTCAGAGAAGCTGTAAATGGAATAATAGAGTACCTTGAAACCGTAAAAAAGTCACTTTAGCCTTCTCTCAACATATCTGCCTCTTTCTTCAATCTCCTCAGCTCTTTTAATAACCTCTTCTTTCCCAAGCTCAAGGTATCCTTCGACAAAAGCCTTCTTCAAGCTTTCCCAGTTTTCAAAACCAGCTTTTAGCGATTCGAAGTAAACATGCACATCTACACCCTTAGCCTCAACCCGATTATCTACAAAAGCCAGTCCAAAATCGACAAAGTATATTTTTCCTTCACTTAAAATCATATTCATAGGCGTTATATCCCCATGAACGATGTTTGCATTGTGGAGTTTTGCAACCAGTCTTCCAATTTCTCTGCTTATCTCCTCGCTCATGCAATCCTTTACAGGTGTTCCATAAATTCTCTCCATGACAATCGTATCCCCCTCAACATCCAGAACTATTGGGGTAGGTACTCCAATTCTCCTTGCGAGGGAGATCAGCTTTGCTTCAGTTCTTGTTCTTCTAAGCCTTAGAATTTCGTCTATCTCCCTTATCCTGTATCTTTTTGGTCGTCTCTTCTTTACTACGACTTCCCCAATTACCACTTCAGCCTCTCCACCTAAGTAAATCATAGAAAAAAATGCCTGGTCAAAATTCTTTAAACTTCCGGAACGACAAGCATCCTTCCATTATACCTAACTATTTCAGCTTCTATCCCAAAAACCTCTTTCAGCATCTTTCCATCCAATATTTCAACTCCACCAAATGCGAAAATTTTTCCATCTTTTAGCAGCATCATTTTATCTGCATAACTCAGCGCAATGTTTACGTCGTGCATGCTCACAATTGCAGAAATACCCTTTTCCTTAACAGCTTTCCTTATAATTCTCATAACTTCAACTTGGTTCTTTATATCTAGATTATTTGTTGGCTCATCTAGAAGCAAATATTTGGGCCGCTGAGCGAAAGCCCTCGCAATAAGAACTAACTGCAATTCCCCACCACTCAATTCGTTCAGTTTTCTCAATGCTAAATGCTCTATTCCGAGCATCCTTATAGTTTCCTCCACTATCATTAAATCTTCTTTTTTAGCTTCCCATTTTATGTACGGCCTTCTACCAAGCAAAACCGCATCGAATACTGTCAAGAAACTAATTTCTCCCCTCTGTGGAACATAACCAAATTTTTTAGCTATCTCAAAACTGGAAATCTTTCCTAAATCCACCTTATCTACATAAATTGCACCCTTTGGTTTTAAGATTCTGTTTAGACATTTTAGCAAGGTTGTCTTTCCACTACCGTTGGGACCGAGGATAAAAAGCATTTCACCTTCTTTTACAGAAAATGCTATCTTGCGCAGAACTTCCCTATTTCCATAAGAAAAGGAAAGGCCCTCAACCTCTAACACCCTTACCACCTCTCAATAATAAATAAATGAACATCGGTGCTCCGAGAATAGACGTTATTATACCGACGGGAATTATCACCGGAGATAAAGCAATTCTGCCGACCGTATCTGAGATCAACAAAACGGCTGCCCCAACAACTGCGCAGTTTGGAATTAGAAATCTATAATCTCCTCCTATGAGCAACCTGACAACATGAGGAGCAATCAGGCCGACAAACCCTATTATCCCTGTAAAAGAGACACAAACTGCAGTCAGAAATGAAGATACAATCATCCCCTCCAATCTAATTTTTTGGGTGTTTACACCCATAGAGATCGCTGTTTCGTCTCCAGCTAGGAGCGAGTTGTAGTCCCATCTATGGTATAAAAAGTATAGAAAACAAATTATAAATGAAGCTACTATTAGGTAAATTTCGATCCATCTAGCTCTTCCGACATCGCCGAAAGTCCAAAAAACTATGGATGCAACTTGAACGTCAGTTGCAAAGTACTGAATAAGCATCACAGCAGCTTGGAAAAGAGCTGACATTGCAACTCCAGCAAGAATTATTGCCTCCGGAGACAAATCCCTAAGTTTTGCCAGAATCAGTATAACGATGGCGCTGATCAATGAACCTAAAAAAGCAAATATTGGAACAAGATATGGGTTAAAAATTGTCAAAGACTCGCCAATTCTGTGCACTTGCCCAGCACCGAAAAAAACTATCGCAATCGCTGCCCCAAATGCCGCTCCTTGAGAAATTCCCAGAGTAAATGGTGAAGCTAGTGGATTCCTTAAAACACATTGCATAACAGCTCCACTCAAAGCCAAACTTGAACCAACAAAAATTGACGTCAGAATTCTCGGAATTCTAACATTCCAAAGAACGGGATTCCCATCTACAATCTCCCCCAGAATATCTTGGAACGATATGTTGTATGAACCAAGGGTTAAGGCAACTAAAGAGAGTATGAGAAGTAAAAAGAGAGAAAAAATACCAAAAAAGGTCCTTCTCCAAATCAGTTTTTTGTATTCACCAGCTACTGACATCTATCTTTCCAAGTTCTCCGTATTTTGAGGCTATTTCTTCGTAGAGCGGCTTTCCCACAAAGAACTTGTATATTTCGTTTGCTTTATCCTTAATCTCTATGTCTTTGAACTTTTCTGGATATAGCACTTTTCCAACCCAATAACTGTCAACCAAAGCCTGTTCTATGTTGGTGTTGTAGAAATTGAACGAATAAATCCCATAGATTCTTCTTTCTTTAAACGCATTTAGCGATTCATAGAAATTCCTATCTTTTGAGTAATCTTCTCTTACAAGGAAGAGATTTCCGAGATCGAGAAATATTATCTCGGGCTGTTCCTTAAGCAAGAACTCCTTGTCGATGAAAATATGAGCCGTTGTGTTAACCTTGCAAGCTATGTTCTCACTAAAAATGTTGTTCACTTCAAACGGCGGAAATCTGCAGGTGGTAGAGGTAATTCCGTGCTGTCCCTTAAAACCAAGCGCTCCGACGTAAACTTTTGAGGGTTTCTCTGCATTTCTTGTTCTGTTTTCTAAGTCTTTAACCGCTTCCTGTATGTAAGAAATCACTTCTTCAGCCCTCTTCTCTTTTCCAAGAACTGTTCCCACTAACCTTATGGATTCAAATAGCTGGGCAGTCCTGAAGTTGCCCAAAGTGCCATAATCAAGAACAATTACGGGAATTCCGGTCTTTTCTTGCAAACTTTCGGCATACTGCGCGCTCACAACCGCAAAAATGACATCAGGTTTGAGTTTCAGAATTTCTTCTACATTTGGCTTTGGGTCGTCCGGACCGCCAACACCTATTGTAGGCAACTCTGCCAACATGGGATTCGCGAGCCTATAAGGACGAGTGTGAACTTCCCATCTTTTCTCAGCATCTTCAACGCCAACAACCTTATCAACGGCTTGCAAATAGACAACAAGCCTAAGAGCACCCGGACCTATTGCAACTACCTTGCTAACATTTTTTGGTACATCTACGGTTCTTCCTGCAAGATCTTTGACTTTGATCTTCTCAGCACTTTGAACTTGTGTTTGCTGAACGCAGCCGCTAAAAAAGACTATGAAAAGCAAAGCTAAAATGATAAACACTCTCTTCATCAAATCACCTCAAAAAACTTCCCGTTCTCAAACTTAACAATTCCCCTGCCAACAACAGCATAATAACTACCCGCGCATTTTAGGCACAGGCCATCTTTGATTCTAGTTACCATTGCAATTTCGCCGCATCTACTACACTTCCTGTTTTCGAAAATTGGAGCCCTCTCAATCGGTTCTATTTCAACAAAATCTATTTTAAACTCCTCTTTTGGCAATTCAAGCATTTTCCATCCTATATTTTCCCACAATGCGGACAATTTCCTTATATCTTCCTCGCTCCCCTGTCTTTCTACTATAACTTTATTAAAGAGTTCCAGAGCTTCCTTGTCGAAATACTTTTGCCTCAAACTTTCAGCATCGACATAAATTCTAACACCTTTCCAGTCCTTCCTTCTAACAAGTGTAAGAGCGTTTTTTCCTAGGTCAAGATACAAAAGACTATTGTTTCCCAGAGTACAACCGGTAGCAACTTGGACGCCATCGGTAAGGCAGTTATTGCATTCCACAATTGCAAGCAAGTCTTCAGTCACACTTGCAAACTCTTCCTTTTTAATCCCGAGCTCTTCCATTGCCAAAATTGAAATTCTAACCCCAAGTGCTAAAAAGGGACAGATATGTCCGTGGAATTCCTTTGCCTTCATCAGAAGATTCCTCATCTTATTCTCCTCAAACCAGCCTATTTTTGCATCTTCGATGCTGTCTATCTGTGAAGAGTACGGCTTGATATCCAAAACAGGAGTTCCATCTAACGCGTCAAGCCATTTAACTCTCAATACTCTCCCCTCTCTTTTAAGCAGCTTAACAACGGAGAAACCTATGGGGTTTGGTCGATTCGGCGACCTGGTCGCAAAAACTCCGTGTTCTCTTCTGTCGTGGGGAGGAATTGCTATGAGCTTGTCTCTCCTTGCTCTGTCAAACCAATATAGAACGATTAAATGCGTACAGGTTTCAATGTCTTTAAGACCTTGTTCGAATTCCGGAAAGATTTCTATCTCTGAAATCTCCTCCGAAAACCTTCCCTGATGCGGGGCTTCGCCATCTCTCTTATAAGGGGATCTTACTATACCAACAGGTTTGACTTCGAAGACCATATAGTATTACCCACAGAATATCGTCATATAGAACATATTAACTTTTCGTTTTTTAGTATTACCAAATTCTCGCTATTCAGCGAAAGTTTACCCTTTCCTTTCTAAATAGCAGAGCACTTCTCACGAATCCAACAAATGGAGGGGATGGCGAAAGAGGTCTCGACTTGAATTCAGGATGGAATTGTGTTCCGATGAAAAACCTGTGTTTGGAAATTTCCAAGGCCTCCATTCTCCTACCATTATCAGAGAATGCGCTAAAAACAAGTCCCATTTTTTCGAAGAGCGGGACGTATTCTGGATTAACTTCAAATCTATGCCTATGTCTTTCGTAAACTTTTTCCTTTCCGTAGAGTTCATGAAGGATGGTTCCTGGCTTTATAGTAACTTCAATCTCGCCCAACCTCATTGTTCCGCCGAGTTCGCTAATTTTTTTCTGCTCCGGTAGTAAATCGATGACACAATGCTCGCTTTGATCTATCTCAGCACTGCTAGCATTTAATTTGCAAACATTCCTTGCAAATTCCACCACCGCGAGCTGAAATCCAAAACAAATTCCAAGGAATGGAATATTTCTCTCCCTGGCGTATTTAATGGCCTTAATTTTTCCTTCTGCTCCCCTTTTTCCAAATCCACCGGGTATTAAAATGCCATCATAATCCAAGGGAACACTCTCCCTTTCAAGCCTTTCAGCATCGATCCAGATGCAGTTCACCCTACAACCCACGCTTATCCCCGCGTGTTTCAGAGCTTCTCTAATGCTCAAATAGGCATCCTTGACGTCTACATACTTTCCAACAATTGCAATGTCCACTTCTTCCTTTAGCTCTCTCATTCTTTTTACCAACTTCTCCCATTCGTCGCTTTCCCTCCTCTTTTCAAGCTTCAGTTTTTCTAGAATGACCTGATCAAGCTTTTCCTCTTTGAATTTAATTGGGACTTCATATATATCACAGTCCTCATTGCTTATTACAGCATCCACTTCCACATCGCAAAAAAGGGCTATTTTCCTCTTCGTTGAATCCTTAAGTTTTTCCTTGCATCTGCCCACAATCACATCGGGATAAAGCCCGAGCTCTCGCAATTCCTTCACACTGTGCTGAGTCGGCTTGGTTTTCTGCTCCCCTCCAGCATCCAATGGAACTAATGTAACATGAACTAACAAGAAGTCCTCCTCTTTTTCCTCCATTCTCATTTGCCTTATAGCTTCGAGAAACGGCATGCTTTCTATGTCCCCAACAGTCCCGCCAATCTCTATAAGACAGATCTCAGCGTTGTTTTTTCTAGCAACCTCTCTTATCCAAGACTTTATTTCGTCCGTAACATGCGGAATTATCTGCACAGTTTGTCCAAGATATTCCCCTTTCCTTTCCTTCTCAATCACTCTCTTGTATATTTTCCCAGTTGTTATGTTATGCTCTCCAGTCAGCTCCACTCCCATGAACCTCTCATAATGCCCGAGATCGAGATCGACTTCGGTTCCATCTTTAAGAACGAAAACTTCGCCATGCTGGAACGGATTCATCGTTCCTGCATCGATGTTTATATACGGATCTATTTTAATTGGAACGACTTTGTAGCCTTGGTCAATTAAAAGCCTACCTATGGAGGCTGCTGTTATTCCTTTTCCTAGTCCACTCATCACTCCTCCTGTAACAACTATAAACTTCATAACTCCGGTAAGAAATTTGGAATTCCCTCTTCTATCGGATAAGCAGCCTTGCATGATTTGCAAATTAGCCTACCAGATATTATTTCCTCATTTTCCTCCTGAAAAACTTCCAGCTCAAGAGCAGACTTGCACTTTGGACATGCAAGTATATCAAGCAAGGATCTTCTCATGTTTTTTGAGAACTTTATGGGAATATAACTGTTATCCTAACTGCAAGCTATATATTCTGCAATTCCAAATCTTTTTTAATTCCTATGAGATCATCGACTCATATTTTTTCATGAAATATCCGATTCAGGTCTTGCAAACATTATCGGCCAACTACTGGAAAAAGGAAATTGAAAGAAAATGCTGGCAAAATTGTTTTAGAAATGAAAGATCCAAATGCTTACGCGACTTTAGAATTTAACAAAATCGAAAACGCAAAGCATCGATTTCTGCAAACTTCGAGACCTTTCAGGAGTTACAACTGAAAGCCTCTTATGCCCTCCGGGACAAAAAAACAGGAGGGACTAGCGTTGGAACTTTCAGTTAACAGCAAAGCTGAGGAGGGTGCTAAAGGAAAGGACGAAGAAAAAGTAATCAACGTCTCCCAGAACTACCTGCCCAATATCATTATCCTGAACCTGTCTGCAGCTCTTGCCGCTGAGTTTGCAATGTATCCCAAATAAACTACCCATACCTCCATCAGATGAACATCCAATGGATGAAGGTCTTCAGAGTTAAATAGAAGAGTGTGAAGCCCAATTTGAATCTCATCGCATTCGTGCTCAATTTTTTCAATTGTTTTAACGTACTCTATTGCCCTTTCTATCTCTTTCTTATCAAATGAGGATTCCAGTAGACTACTAAAATGGGCTATCATCTCCTCGTACTCATTTATGCATTCCATTATCTTTGCAAGGAGGACATCGAATTCGAACATAATCTTATCTTTAATTTTCATTCTCCTGAAAGTAAGCATGTGTCCAACGTGCTCACAGTTGTTTATTATTTCATCTTGAACCTTTAGAAATTCGAGCAAATCGTGTCTATCTACGGGGAGAATTAGCGATCTACTCAGTTTCATCCTTATTTCTTCTTTTATATTATCCGCCTCGCTTTCAAGTTCATCGATTTCATCTCTAAGCCTCTCAACAGATGAAAAATCGCACCTCCTATAAGCTTCGAACTGTTTTTGAAGCAAACCGAGAGCTCTTCCGCAAAGTATCGCATGCTGCACCAGTGATTTGAACGGTGAGTATCCGAAGACTTCAGTGACAGACCTAAAGAACTTCATAGGAAGACCACCATAATGGAATAAAGTCCGATGGATAAAAACATCGCCACTGGCAATGTTAAAAACCAGCTGAGTATGATTTTATAGACAACTCTTAAATTAATGCTTGCCAAACCTCCAGCCAATCCAACGCCAATGACGCTTCCAACAAGGGTGTGTGTTGTTGATATCGGCAAGCCAAGAGCCGATGCTGCCAGTACAGTTGTAGCAGTCGCAAACTCAGCTGAAAATCCTCTTGTGTACGTCAGCTCAGTAATCCTTTCTCCCACCATTTTTATCACTCTATAACCCCACGTGGCAACACCTACTGCAATCCCGATTCCCCCAAAGATAAGAATTTCTCTCGGAATTTCATAGTATCCAGCTGCACTGTAACCGAAAATCGGCGCCAGAGGCGCTACGGCATTCGCCACATCATTGCTTCCGTGTGCAAAGGCAACATAGCAAGCTGTAAAAACTTGGAGATATCTGAAAACGCCTTCAACCTTCTTTGATCCAAATTTTGAGAAAAGAATATACCTTATAAGTAAAAATACAGAAAAAGCTAAAATTGCACCCACTATAGGTGAAACGAGCCAGCTTAGCATTATTCTAAATATTTCTGACCATTTTATCATCTCAACCTTCAAATGCCCCTGTGATGCTGCCGCAATGCCAAAGCCGAGAACTGCGCCAACTATTGAATGGGTTGTGGAGATGGGCAAATGCATGTAGGTTGCAATCGTTATCCAAACACCGGCAGAAAGCAAAGCTGCAATCATCCCATATACAACGAGGTGTGGTTCAAGAATTTCGATAGGTACGATCCCCTTCGCTATCGTTTTTACGACGTTTTTGCCAAAAAGAGATGCTCCGAGGAATTCCAGTATTGCGCAGAGAATTACTAATTGCCTCAAAGTAAGCGCCCTGCTACCGTATGATGTTGCGATTGAATTTGCTGCATCATTTGCACCTATGTTCCATGCTACATAAAAAGATACGATGAGCGCAAAAATTATAGTAGGATCCATAAAATAAGAAGAAATACACTTATAAAACTTTTTGATTTCTCGTTTCATGCAAAAGTTATTTGCCGTAATAAGTGAAAGTCTGAAGGATCTTTACGATCAAAAAAAAGTTGAAAAGTTCATCGATGCTATAGAGGGATCTAAAAAGATATTCTGTTCAGGAATCGGACGAAGTGGGCTTGTTGCTAGGGCCTTTGCGATGCGTCTGATGCACCTTGGATATGAAGCCTATGTTATCGGAGAAACCATAACACCAAGAATTGAACCTAGAGATCTTTTAATTGCAGTATCTGGTAGCGGTGAAACGCCGATAATAGTTGCCTTTGCAAAGAAGACAAAAGAAATAGGGGCAAAGGTAGTTGCTGTGACTTCTAAAGCGGATTCGAGCATTGCAAAGATCGCAGATTTGACAATAGTGCTGAAAAGCAAGTTTGGCAAAGAAATATCGAAATTTGCACCCCTTGGAACGCTTTTTGAGATAACGGCGTTAATCTTTTTAGATGGCATTGTGGCTGAGATAATGGAAAAAAAGAATATCAGTGAAGACAAACTAGCAAGAAGACATAGCATAGAGAACGAGGTGGGACTATGATAGAATTGATAAAAAAGCTCAGTAATGCTCATGGGGTCAGCGGATTTGAAGACGAGATAAGAGAAGTTATAAAAGCGGAAATTGAAGACTTTGCGGACGAAATAAAGATTGACAATTTCGGAAATCTCATAGCAACCAAAAACGGAAAGGATTTGAGCCTAATGGTATCTGCCCACATGGATGAGATCGGATTTGTGGTTAAAAAAATAGATGAAAAAGGTTTCATAAGATTTGCACCCATTGGTGGCTGGTTCTCGCAAATTGCTTTAGCCCAGAGAGTTGTCCTTTATGGGAAAAAGAAAATTTACGGTGTAATAGGCTGCAAACCGCCGCATGTCATGAAGGAGGAAGAAAGAAAGAAAGCCATCGAAATCAGCGACATGTTCATAGATGTTGGGGCCAGAAACAGGGAGGAGGTTTTGAACCTTGGAATAAACGTTGGAACTCCAATTGCGATAGACAGGGAAGTCATCCTGCTTGCAAACGATAGAATATCCGGAAAAGCCTTCGATAATCGTGTGGGATTGGCAGTTGCTATAGAGAGCTTCAAGAACTGTAAGAATTCAGCAACTGTCCATCTAGTTGCAACTTCTCAAGAAGAAGTTGGATTGAAAGGTGCTAAGGTTTCAGCGTACAAATTGGAACCAAATGTTGCGATTGCGGTCGATTCATGCCCCGCCACGGATTTTCCTGGAAGCGAAGCAGTTCATATGGATGTTGCTCTCGGAAAAGGACCTGTAATAACTATCGTAGACGCATCTGGCAGAGGTTTAATAGTCTCACAAAGGGTACTCACATGGCTGAAGGAGACAGCAGAAAAAAATGGGATACAATACCAGCTGGAAGTTGCAGAAGGTGGTACCACTGATGCCACGGCTATAAGTTTGACAAAGGAGGGAATTCCTTCGGGCGTTATAAGCATTCCGGCAAGATATATCCACAGCCCTGTAGAAATCGTGGACCTGAACGACGTCAACTGGGCCGTTAAATTGGTAACGAAATCCATCGAGAGTGTGGGAGATTACTTCAGGGTGGAGGAATGAAGATCTGGATTATTGGCGCATATGGTATAGTTTCAACAACGGCAATGGTAGGTGCAAAAGCGATAGAGAGGGGGCTGGTAGAAAATACTGGACTAATAACTGCAATGGAACCTTTTAACGAAATAGAGAGAATAATTCCTTTCAGATTCGATTTTGGAGGGCATGAGATAAGACTGTTACCGAATGCTTTTGTTGCCTGCAGAGAGCACTGGGAGCTAAACAGACATTTTGATTTTGAACTGCTGAACGCCGTGAAAGATGATCTTGAGAAGATCTCAGCTTCCAAAGGAACTGCCCTGAACTGTGGCCCAGGGATAAAAGAACTGGGCAAAATTCACACACTAGAAGATGAGGAGCTGAGTCTCAAGGAGATAGTTGAAAGACTGATGAAGGACATGAAGAGCTTCGCTGACGACGAGACGGTTGTAATAAATGTAGCATCAACAGAACCGCTACCGAAGCTTAATGAGAAATTCCACTACAGCGTAGAAGGATTTGAAGAGATGATAGACAGAGATGCCAAGGAGTTTGCAACAGCCAGCATGCTATACGCCTATTCAGCAATTAAACTGGGATTGCCATACGCAAACTTCACACCGAGTGTAGGATCTTCAATTCCCGCTTTAAAGAAACTTGCTGAAGAGAAGAACGTACCCCATGCGGGAAACGATGGAAAGACTGGTGAGACCTTAGTTAAAACTACCATCGCTCCGATGTTTGTATACAGAAATTTGAAGGTTGTTGGATGGATGAGCTATAACATATTGGGTGATTTTGATGGAAAAGTTTTATCTGCAAAAGAGAATAAAGAAAGCAAAATAATAAGCAAGGATAAAGTTTTAGAAAAAATTCTCGGCTATTCTCCGTTTAGCATAACAGATATTGCATTTTTCCCAAGCCTAGTTGATAATAAGACGGCTTTTGATTTCGTTCACTTCAAGGGATTTCTTGGGAAACTTATGAAATTCTACTTCATCTGGGATGCTATAGATGCAATAGTAGCGTCACCTCTCATACTTGACATAGCAAGGTTTCTGCTCTTAGCAAAGAAAAAAGAAGTTGGAGGGGTAGTTAAAGAACTTGCCTTCTTCTTCAAGAGTCCAATGGAGTGCGAAATTATGAACACCCATGAACAGTTCCAGATACTTAAAAAGTGGTTCCTTCAACTTGCCAAAGCGTAAGCCTGTTCCCTGAATTTTGCAATCAGTTTTAACTTCTTTTCGCTGTCTGCTAAAGCGTGTTCCAGGACTTCTTCTATCCTTGAAACTGGAATTATCTCAATTCTCCCCTCATGTTCAGCGTCGAGTAGGACGTCATCTATGTTTCCCTTCGGAATTATCACCTTTCTAAGTCCAGCCTGAATTGCCGCCTCGATTTTTTGTGTCACTCCTCCAACCGGTAAAACGTCACCACGAACCGAGAGGCTTCCAGTCATCGCAACCGATTGATCTACCGGAATCCCCTCTATTGCTGAAATTACAGCGGTAGCTATGCTTATGCTTGCGGAATCTCCCTCAACCCCCTCATAAGTCCCAACAAACTGAATGTGTATGTCGTAGTTCGAGGTATCTTTTCCTATTATCCTCTTTATTATCGCAGATACGTTCATTACAGCCTCTCTAGCAATTTCTTGCAGTCTGCCGGTTGCAATAACCTTTCCCTCTGACTTACTCATCGCCGGAGTCACTTCAGCTATTATCGGCAAAACTATTCCGGCAGTTTCTCCGATGACGGCCAGACCATTTACCCTCCCAATTTCGTATCCCTCGGTTAAGAAAAGTCTGTAATCTTTTCTTCTTTCTATATATTTATCAGCAAGTTGCTCTTCGATCGTTTTTGCAATCTTTTTTGCCTTTAAAACATGCTCAAGCCTTACAAGATTTGATCCTTCGCTCTTTGCTATGTCTCCAGCTGTTCTTATCAACCCCCCAAGCTCTCTTAATCTCAAAGTAAGATGGTTTCTTCTTCCAGCCCTTCTCATCGCTTCCCTTATAATTTCAGCAACAGCATATTTGTCAAAATGCGGAATCTTGCCATCCTTTACCACTTCCTGTGCTACAAATCTTACGAGCTTTTGTCTGTTCTCAGGTGTATCTGGCATCGTATCGTTCATGTAAATTTCGTAACCGTAACCTTCAATCCTGCTCCTCAATGCGGGGTGCATACCCATCAAAGCATCGAGATTTCCCGCAGCGACCAGTATAAAATCACATGGAACCGGTTCCGTTCTCACCATTGCTCCACTACTTCTTTCACTCTGCCCGGTTATTGGGAACTTTTTATCCTGTAAAGCAGTCAGAAGTTTTTGCTGCGACTCTATCGTAAGAGTGTTTATTTCATCGATGTAGAGGACTCCTTTATGGGCCCTGTGAATCGCACCTGCTTCAACTCTTTCATGAGCAGGAGTTTCAAGACCGCCGCTCTGGAAAGGATCATGCCTAACATCGCCAAACAAAGCACCTGCATGTGCACCCGTTGCATCCTCAAATGGGGCTGTTTTTCTCTCGGAGTTATCAACAAGAAGTTTCGGAACATTTCTTTCTTCTCTTGGCACAAAGTACCTTGCAACCATTAGAAGGAGAATGGCAGCTATTAGTCCCCAAATGAAGTTCGCAGGATTTGTTATAATTGTATACAGTATTACAAGCATCACCAACGAAAAGATCATGAAATTCCTAGCTTGGGCTTTTTTCATCGCTTCCTGCTTATAGGCTTCGACTATTTCCTTCCCTTTCCCAGCCGGAACAACCTTTATTTTTGGTTGATTTGGATCCTGCGGATTTGGATAGACAAGTATATCTTCCAGTTCTTCCTTTGGAAGGAGTTCTGCCATGGCCTTTGCTAGCATCGACTTTCCCGTTCCCGGAGAACCTATGAGCATCACGTGTCTTTTCTGTACCGCAGCCTTTTTTATTGCCTCAACTGCATGATCCTGGCCTATAACTTGATCTATCAGTCTCTCGGGGACCTTTATCTGACTCGTGTCCTCAAAATCCAATCCTCCTAGTAACGCCCTTACGTCTTCCATTTTTGAAATATAATACACATTACTCCTTAAATATTTATCTCACTTTACACAACTTCAAAAACCATACCTCAAGTTTTAAACACCTCTCAGCTTCACATTCCAAGTCCAAGCAACCATAGCAAGGCGGAAGCTTTGTGACTTGCTCCATTCTATCCATTATCGTCTTTAAATCCAGCTTCTCCTCCTCTGCTTTCCTCTCTTCAAACTTTGCCGATACTATCTTAAATGTCTTTACACCGTCTACTACAACTTCCACCCTTTTTATCAGACCCTCCTTCTCTAGTTTTCTGAGAATCCTAGAACACTTGCTACTGTCTATTTTCAGCTCTTTCCACAGATCTTTCTGCAAAATTTCTCCTTTCTCCTCAAGTATTCTCAAAATTTCTTCACGGGTATCAACAATCTGAAAGTCTGTCATTCAGGTCTTATTAAAACTACATTGTTTCCTCTAAGGATTATATTTCCAAGGTTCCTTATTTTTTTATCGCCCTTGCATTCAGTCGCGTTTGTGAGAAAAAGGTTCATGTACTCATCCACTCCCTCCAGTCTTCCAACCAACTCGTTTTCCTCGCCTTTCATTTCAACCCTGATCGTTTTTCCGAGCAATGATTTTACCATTTGATTCGGAAGCATCTCTTACACCTCCGAAGTGGAAAAAAGTATATCAACAACATATAAAAGCTTTGCTAATGATCCTTGTAACTGGTGGTGCTGGTTTCATAGGTAGCCATTTAGTCGACAGACTCGTCGAGATGGACAGAGTGATCGTTCTGGACAATCTTTCAAGTGGAAAGAGAGAGTTTCTAAACAAAGAGGCCGAATTTTTTCTGGTAGATTTAGCAAAGGATGATCTCTCAGATTATCTAAAAAAAGCCGACGAAGTATGGCATCTAGCGGCAAATCCAGACGTCAGAATCGGTTTTGAAAAACCCGAGGAAATTTATAGAAATAACATTCTCGCAACTTTTAGACTTTTAGAGGCGATGAGAAAGTTCGGGGTTAATAAAATCATTTTCACTTCTACTTCGACTGTATACGGAGAGGCAAAAATTATCCCAACTCCTGAAGAATATCCGCCACATCCTATAAGCATTTATGGCGCTTCAAAGCTTGCATGCGAAGCCTTAATAGAATCTTACTGCCACACATTCGGAATTACCGCCTACATTTACAGGTTTGCTAATGTAATAGGAAAAAGGAGTACTCACGGAGTGATCTACGACTTTATAAGAAAGCTAAAATCAAATCCAAACGAGCTGGAGATTCTTGGAAACGGAGAACAAAACAAGTCTTACATATACATAGATGACTGCATAAACGCTATGTTCACCGGATTAAAAGCCAATGAGTCCATAAATATCTTTAACATTGGTAGCGAAGATCAAATAAAAGTCAAAAGAATTGCCGAAATTGTCTGCGAAGAGATGAAATTGAATCCTGTTTTTAAATTCACGGGAGGAGACAGAGGTTGGATCGGGGATGTACCAGTAATGCTTCTCTCGATAGAAAAGTTGAAAAAATTGGGATGGAAACCGAAATACAGAAGTGAGGAAGCAGTAAGAAGAGCTGTCAGAGATTTACTAGATGAAAAGTACTGAGAAGAGAACCGCAAAAATTCCGGTCAGAAATATTCCGTCAAAAGTCCCGGCTCCACCTATGCTAACGATACCATAACCAACTTTTTCTATGTCCTTGAGATGCAATATATCCGCCCCAAAAAGAGCAGATAAAACGCCTATTGCGAAAGATACTTTCGGTAACAAAATTGTTGAGGCATTTGAAATTGCTAATGCCAAGAAAGCAGCTAATGTAGCTACCAATGGTGGCAAAAACATGGGTACGACAATTCCAACCCCGGGGATGGGCCTAGAGAAAGTATAGATTATCAATGATGAAAGCAAAAATGAACCAAGAAAGACGATGAAGGGTATCAAACTAATTATATCGTAAAGTACTTTAAAGGCCAAAATGGCTGGGATTACACAACCACCCAAGTTTACCGCGATAGTTAGATTTTTCCTACTTCTTATAGCATAGATAACACCAAAAATCTCATATCTCCTTACAACCTCGACCCCTTTTTTTTCAAATAGGGGGATATTTACAAGACTTCCTATCACGATCATAGCGAAAATAATCAGAGCTTTTTCGCTCTCAATTCCAAAAATGATCTCAAAAACAGCTGAGCCCGCAAAAACCAAAAAAAGAATTAGAAAAGGTAAGACTACCAGTATCAAAAACAGGGGAAAAATTATTGGAGGAAAAACGTAATCCCTCACATTCTCAGCTTCCCCTTGTCAACCACTATATAATCCCTAAGTGATGTCACAGCGGTAAACGGTATTATATACATATTTTCTTCTTTTCTAAGTTCTGGGATTTCATTCAGCGGTTTAACTATCAAGTTAACCAAAGCTCCTGTTTTGAAGTCGACCGTTATGTTGTAGAGAGCACCCACTACTGTCCCATCTGTTAAAACAACTGTTTTCCTAGAAAGACTTCTTACCGGTATTCTCATCTCCATCCCTCTAACTTTTTAAACCTAAAACGAATATAAAAATTTTGCTCTACTCTGCCCGCTTCTTTGTTATTTGAATGAAAACGTCTTCAAGAGTTGGCTTCTCGATTTTGGCGGAAGTTATCTCCACACCTTTTTTAATCGCCGAAGAGATTATCTCCGGAAGAATTCTATTTCCCTCCTTTGTATAAATTCGGAGAGCGTTTCTAGAGAGAACATATCTATAATTTTCCAATAGATCTTTTAATTTCTCAAATCCTATTCCTTCGAGTATTATAACACTCTCCGCCAGATTTATAAGCTTTTTAGGTTCCTCTAACGCAATTATCTTGCCTCTGTTCATTATTGCAACCCTGTCACAGAGTCTTTCAGCTTCATCGATGTAGTTTGTGTTAAGAACTATCGTTGCATCTTTCCTAGCTTCCGCTATATAATCCCATATTTTTCTCCTAGTTATCGCATCCAAACCTAAAGTTGGCTCATCTAAAAAAAGAACTTCCGGAGAATGTATCAAACCTCTTGCAATCTCGAGACGTCTTTTCATCCCCCCACTGAATTTTTTTACAACAGTATCAGCGTTATCGCTCAATCCTACAAGTTCAAGAACTTCTGCAATTCTTTTTTCTCTTTCCTTCTTCTCCATCCCATAAAGCCTTGCATGGAAGTCCAAATTCTCTCTAGCTGTCAGCTCAAGGTCTAGCGTTGTTTCTTGAAAAACGATTCCTATCTTTTTCCTAACGTTAGAAGCTTCTCTAACGATGTCATAACCTGCAACACTCGCCTTCCCCTTTGTTGGTTTGAGAAGAGTTGCCAAAATCATCACAAGTGTCGTCTTTCCAGCTCCATTAGGACCAAGTATCCCAAATATTTCCCCCTCTTTAACTTCAAAGCTCACTTCATCAACCGCACGGAAGTTTCCGAATTCTTTAACGAGTCCTTCAACAGTTATCACAGAAAAAACTTTTATCGCCAAATTAATAACTTTCACGGAAAAGGTGCTAGAATATGGACCCATTTATAGTATTCTGGGAACTCACTAGAGCCTGCAAATTGGCTTGCAAACATTGCAGAGCAAAAGCTGTGACAAAAAGGCATCCAGAAGAGTTAACAACTCAAGAGTGCTTTAAGATACTCGACGAAATAGCTTCATTTGCCAAACCGCTAATAATTTTCACCGGTGGAGATCCCCTGATGAGGGAGGATTTGGTTGAGATACTCTCGTACGCCTCGCAGGAATTCAGAGTTTCAATTGCTTTTAGTGGGACTGAGCTTGCAACGCTAGACAAACTGAAGGAATTAAAGGATGCCGGAGTTTCAAGAATAGCTGTCAGTATAGATGGCCTAGAAAAGACGCATGACGAAATAAGGGGTATAAAGGGGACATTTAAAAAAAGTCTAGAAGTTATTGAAAACGCAAAGAAAATTGGCCTGCCGTTTCAGATAAACACCACAGTAACAAAAAACAATATAAGAGAACTTCCTGAAGTTGCAAAGCTCTGTATGAGCCTTGGAGCGGAGATGTGGGATGTTTTTTTCCTTGTCCCAACTGGAAGAGCAAAAGCTGATATGATGCCCGATGCTCAGGAATTTGAAGACATTCTTTGCTGGCTTTACGATCTGAAACATCTTATGAATGTCAAAAGCTCTGCAGCCGTCCATTTCAGAAGAATAGAGAAAATGAGAAATGAAGGAATCATGCCAAAAGTCAGCGAGCTATACTATGACCTCCTAAAAGAAATAGATGGTCTGAAACCGAAAAAAGTTGAGTTTTCTGAAAAAAGAGCTTATGTTACAGACGGGAGGGGAATGTTTTTTATAAGCCATACGGGAGAGATCTATCCTAGTGGATTTCTTCAAATTCCTGCTGGAAATGTAAGAAAAGGAAAAATCGAAGAAATTTACAGAAAATCTGAAATCTTCATCAAACTAAAAGACCCAAACAACTTAAAAGGTAAGTGTGGTATCTGCGAATTCAGATACATTTGCGGAGGTAGTAGGGCTAGAGCCTACGCCCTAACAGGTGATTATCTTGCAGAAGAACCCTGCTGCATCTACAGACCAAAGAGTTAGTATCGTTCTCCCAGCCTACAATGAAGCAAAAAGACTGGAAAATGCTGTTAGAAAAGTTGAGGAGTATCTAAAGAAGTTGGGGTATGATTACGAAATAATTATAGCCGAGGATGGGTCAACAGATGGTACTGACGAAATTGCAAGACGCTTAGCAAGAGATAACCCCAGAATTAGGCACATACATTCCGATGAAAGGCTGGGTAGAGGAAGAGCTTTAACAAGGGCATTTAAAGAAGCAAAGGGGAATATAGTTGTTTACATGGACGTCGATTTGTCCACAGACTTGGAACATTTAAAAGAATTGATTAACGCGATTCTGGATGGCTATGATGTAGCAACAGGTTCGAGACTAGTTAAGGGGAGCAAAACAAAGAGACCTCTAAAGAGGGATATAGCATCAAGGAGCTACAACTTCTTAGTCCGCTTGCTCCTCCGTTCGAAGATTCATGATCATCAATGTGGCTTTAAGGCCTTCAAAAAGGATGCAATATTGAAGATTTCAGAAAAAGTAAGGGATACGCACTGGTTCTGGGATACGGAAACTCTCGTAGTCGCTCAAAGGCTTGGATATAGCGTCAAGGAGATCCCAGTTAGATGGGTCCAAGGAAGGGATACCAAAGTCAGATTCGGAAAAGATGTGTTTTACATGTTCTCTCAAATTATTAGAATGTTTCTAGAAGATATAGCAAGAAGTAGAAAGTTTTACGCTTTTGCAACTTTGCTCGCAACAGTATTGCTCATCTTTTTGACTCTCACAACCGGAGTATCGAATTTCCTCACAAGTCTTTCTCTGATAAATCCAGAATTCTTGATCTCCGCATCTATAATATATTTTTTATCTTTCATAATTCGAGGATATAGATTTCATTACCTAATGAAAAGAATTGGCGAAAACAGCTCATTAAAAAAAGCAATATTGGCAGTTAACATTGGACAAACAGTCAATGTTATAACTCCCGTAAGACTGGGAGACCTTGCAAGGGCTTATGTATTCAAAAAATACGGAATTCCATACATAGCATCCCTTGGGGGAATTGCGGCAGAGAGATCATTTGATATTCTTTCTATAGGCCTCATAGCTCTCCTCTTCTCTATATACCTAGGAACAAGAAATGTAGAAACTTACTATGCAATCGCATTTGCGATTCTGATGCTTTTCTTGATTCTACTTCTCTCAAGAATGAAGAACCTTCTGGGAAAAATCATGCAAAAGGCCCGGATTATTCTGAGTCCGGCCAGTTCCATTACTGTTTTTTTACTTTCAACTTTAATCTGGCTTTGCGATATTGTTGTATGCTACCTAATTTCCGCAGGCTTTGGAATTAGCATTGCATTAGTCGCGCTCGCGGTTGCAATTGGAAACATAGTCAAGGCAATTCCGATAACACCCGGTGGGATAGGGACATACGAGCTCGCGGTAACTGCTGTTATTTCTCTTCAAAACCCCTCCTCTGCGTTTGCAATTGCCTTTGCTGATCATGCGCTCAAAAATCTTGCAACAATTGTTCTCGGTTTCTTTTCACTTTCAGCGACGAATCTGACTTTGAAAGAGGTGAGGAGTTGATTGAACCCATTACCTTTTACATTCTTTCTCTTCTAATATCCATCCCGCTTACAAGGTTCTTCAAATTTCCAATTTCAAGATTTGCATCCCTTCTTATCCTAACAACCATATCTTTCCTCCTAGCTCATTTTATGAGCTTTAAAATGGCTTTTTTACTCGCCATTTTAGTACTGTTACTTCCCATTTTTGGGTTCAAAAGATTCGAGCTAAAGCTTGATGAGTCTGAGATAGTATTTGCTACCGTATTTGCATTTTTTTCTCTTCTTAGATTCATAGATCCGAGCATATTTGATTCTGAGAAATTTATGGATTTGGCGATTATAAATTCCATCCTAAAATCTCCTTCACTCCCGCCAAACGACCCTTTTCTTGCAAACGCAAAACTCGACTGCTATTACTACTTCGGACATGCACTGGGAGCTTCCATAGTTCTTCTATCTCTATCTACTCCGGAAATCGGATATAACATAGTTGTCGCCTCTCTTCCCGCTTATACAGCATCGCTCATCTACGGAATTTTCAGGGAAAACAGAAGATTCGCAGTGATTGCCGTTGTTTTAACAATCTTCTCCGGAAACCTTTATGCTTTCATTGACTTAATTTCCCGCCCTCTCACGCTGGATTATCTTTATTACTGGAATTCCACAAGAGTCATAGAAGGGGCCATCACTGAGTTTCCATATTTCAGCTTCATCCACGCAGACCTACATGCCCATGTATTTGCAATTCCGATGAAGGTCTTTCTAATAGCTTTACTACTCGAAAAAATCTATTTCTTGCTGCCAATTGCTTTATTTGCTATTTTTGCCACAAATCCATGGGATTTTCCATTTTCTTTCCTTTTAACAGTACTTTTTTCAGTATTCCATCGGGAGAAAGACCCAATAATTTATTCCATCATCTCTCTGATCCCAATTGCGTTTTATTATGGATCTATGAATCTACCAAAAGTAAATATTTTCCTTTCTACAGAAAAAACCGATCCAATCCAATTTCTTTACTATTCCGCAACAATTTTAGCACTTGCATTCATCGCTTTGGGAAAAAAGGCTATTTATTTGGTTCCTATTTCCATACCATTCTATATTATATCCCCAATACTGCCATTGCTCATCCCACCTTTAGCAGCATCGCTAATCACTAGAGACAAAAGTGCTGCGCTAATCTTTACTGGAACATTGGCATTTCTCATACCCGATTTTCTAACCATAGACTCGAGAATGAACACCATTTTCAAGTTTTACTTAATTGCCTGGATTTTCATATCGATTGGAGCTCTAATAAAACTTAAAGATATACAAAACGGAAAAAAGAAGATATTAATCGCTACTCTGCTCTTCGTCAGCCTTTCTTACCCTCTAGCGGCCACGCCTATCCGTTACCATTCCGCAACATTCAGCTTTGATGGTATGAAATTCACCGAAACTTTCGGGGAATATGGGGCCTTAGAATGGCTAAAAAAGAGGGAGGGTGTAGTGATAGAAGAAGGATGCACGCACGGGATTTTGTGTGGATACAGTTACGGTGGAAGGGTTGCGGTTTTTACGGGAAATCCTGCTGTAATCGCATGGACAAATCACGAGTTCCAGTGGAGAAGGGATTACGAGATCATATCCGAAAGAGCAAAAGATGTCAGGAATTTCTTTTCTTTCAGCAACTGTGAGGAAATGAGAAGAATTGTAAAGAAATACAACGTCTCCTACATTTTTATAGGCCACGAGGAGAGGAAATTCTTCTCCATTGACGACGAGCGCTTCGAAAAATGCTTTTATAAAGTATTTGACGACGGTAAAGTAAAGATCTTCAGCGTTGAAAAAGACGAAAGTTTAAAAAAACCAGAATGATTTTATAATCGAAAACCTCGCCCTTGAGGGCGGGATGATAGAAAAGCTTAAATAAATAGAAAGTCTGAATAGAATGTCCAAACATGCATAAACATAGCCCGCAGGTTAATGAGATCTGCGGGATGGGGGAGCTTGGCTTTTGAACCGGCAGATGAGGCTGGAGGCAAAAGCCCCAGCTAAACGCTGGAAGCTTCGCCTTTAAAGGCGGGGTAGCTCACTTAAGGGCTCGTAGCTCAGCGGTAGAGCGCCGCCTTCGCGAGGCGGAGGCCCCGGGTTCAAATCCCGGCGAGTCCAGTAATTTGTTTTTGATGTTACTTTCTTCGTTATCGCTTTAGAAACAATCGGTTTCCGATTTTCTATCTTATTACCAATAGGAATATTCACAATGTTAAAGTTTCCAAATATTTATATATCCTGGCTAGCTCACATAATTCATGAAAACTATAGAGCAAATAAATGAGAAGATCAGAGAAGGTAGTGTCTGCGTTGTTACTGCCAAGGAAATGAAGGACATAGTTTCAGAACTTGGCCCCGAAAAAGCTGCTAAAGAAGTTGACGTGGTTACAACAGGAACATTCGGGGCAATGTGTTCTACGGGTGTTTTCATCAACTTTGGACATTCCGACCCCCCCATAAAATTCAGAAGAGCTTGGCTTAACGATGTCGAAGTTTACACAGGATTAGCAGCAGTAGACGCTTTTTTGGGTGCAACCAAGCCCTCAGAAACGAGAGAAAATTATGGAGGAGCGCATGTTATCGAAGAACTTGTCTTTGGAAGAGAAGTTGAGCTCAGAGCTATTGGTTTTGGAACAGATTGCTATCCCAGAAAAGAAATAGAAACTGCAGTCTCTCTTGAAGATTTAAACCAAGCAGTGATGGTAAATCCCAGAAACGCATATCAGAGATACAGAGCTGCGACAAATTCTTCTGATAAAGTCTTAAGGACATATATGGGAACTCTGCTTCCAAACTACGGCAACGTGACTTTTGCAGGAACAGGGGAGATTTCTCCACTGAACAACGATCCCGAGTTTAGAACAATAGGTGTTGGAACTAGGATATTTCTGTGCGGTGCAAAAGGCTATATTATCGGTGAAGGGACCCAGCACTCTCCGCCTTTCGGAACGCTTATGGTTAAGGGGAACTTGAAGGACATGAAGGCAGAATTTCTAAAAGCTTGTTATTTCCCCGGCTATGCTCCATCAATTTTTCTGGGCATCGGAATTCCAATCCCAATTCTGGATGCTGAAATTGCAAAGTCAACTGCTATTAGAGATTGGGAAATAAAGACGACGATAATCGACTTCGGGGTTCCGAGGAGGGATCGACCGGTTGTCAGGGAAGTCACGTATGCTGAACTGAAAAGTGGTAAAGTTGAGATAAACAGAGAGGAGGTACGAGTTTCACCACTTTCGAGCTTTTATATGGCAGAAAAGGTCATGAAAGAACTAAAGAGGATGATAGAGAAAGGGGAATTTCTACTCAGCTTGCCAGTTGAGAGGCTAAAAGGTAAGGAACTATTCAAGCCAATGAAACAGAAGGAGATAAGGATCGTGAGAGAGTTTATGACCAAGGCTATAACAATAAGAGAAGATTCAAGGATTGAAGATGCTGCAATGCTAATGATAAACAAAAACGTGAATCATCTGCCAGTCGTTGATGATGAAGGAATTCTGAAAGGAATCGTGACTTCCTGGGATATAGCAAAAGCTGTCACAAAGGGAGCAAAGACAGTAAGAGAAGTTATGACGAGAGAAGTCATAACCGTATTTCCAGAAGAACCAATAGCAATAGCGATTTCAAAACTCGAGAAATATGACATCTCTGCCCTGCCAGTTATAGATTCCAAGAGGAGGGTTTTAGGGATAGTGACAAGTGAGACCATAAGCAAAATGCTGGGGGTGTAAAAATGCTCCTGCAGCTTCTTTTCGATTCAAAAACAGTTAGAGAACCTATAATATCTAGAGTTGCCATAAAAACTGGGGTTCCAATAAATATCCTCAGAGCAGACGTTGGAGCAAGAAAGGGGGAGATCATAGTAGAAATCCCAGATGAAAAATCTAAGGAAATAGAGAGGCTCTTTAATGAGATGGGTGTTGAAGTCCATGAAGTTACGAGAACGATAGCAAGAAACGATAACTGCGTTCACTGCGGGCTTTGTGTAAGCATTTGCCCAACAGAAGTCTTTAGACTGAATGAAGAAATGAAAGTAGAGATTAGAACTGAAAAATGCATTCACTGCAGTGCTTGTATAAAAGTTTGCCCAACTATGGCCCTATACTTTCCTATTTAACAACATTTCCAGATAGGACAGCCTTATACTTTCCTCTCTAGAATAGCCTAAAAAAGCAGCTATTTCAAATATTTTTTCCTTCTCATCCAATTCTTTTACTTCGATTTCCAAAAAGTTTCCAAGACCTTCCACAAAGTCAACACAAATGAGAGCTCCATTCATTTCGTAAATCCTTCTTCTTTTTCTAACAGTTCCAAATTTTCTGAAACCCAACTTCTCCAAAAGCTCCAATGCATTTTCAAAGCTGTCAACAACTAAATTCACTTCCTCTCTAGATTTCGTATCCTTGTCGATTTTAGGACCCTTGTAAGTCATCTTTATTTTCTTTTCAACTCTAAGTCTTAGTGCCTCATCCGTCTTTGCAAAGTCTCTACAAGGATGATTAAAGTATAAATCCAATTCTTCCTTCTCCTCCAAAAACCTAGCGAATTTTTCAACTTTCTCAAAAACCCCTTCTTTCAACCTGAACTTCGCTTCGACTTCCATGAAAAAATAGTAAAAATTACTGAGGCTTACTTATAAGTTCAACTTTCGAAAGAACCTTTCCATCCCTTGCGTGTGGATTTCTGTAGACTTTGTCTCCATACTTCTCTATTTCTCTGGCCTCATCGGCCAATATTGCCGCAACCCTCATCATTTCATGTGCAGCAGCTATCAATGGGACGTATACATTGTAGTCTTTCTCCACAAAGCAGCCACGCGTCGTCAGATCTGAAACTTTTTCAGCAATATAATAAGCGGCTATCGCTTTTGCCCTTGCATATGGGTTGCTGAATTTTCCTGCTTCTACCGCCTTTTCAGCCGTTATTATTAGCTGAGGCAACTCAGGCTTCTTTCCAGCCTTTATGTCTTCTATAACCTTGTCGATGGCTTCCTGTACGGCTCTTAAAGCCCCTGTTGCCGCCAGAACTTTCAAAACATCTGCATTAAACAAAGCCATTTCTGTTGGATCCAAGAATTCTCTTCTTGCTCCTATCATCGAATCCGCGTTTATGAATATGTATCCAAAGCCCTTCTCCTTCAGTTCATCCTTCGCTTTTTTAGCCGGAGCATCGCTGATTACAATAACAGGTTTTCCAGCAAAAGCCTCTCTAGCTGCTTTAGGACCTGGAAGGGCTGCGTTTGGTGATGCTACTATTATTAGATCTGGATTAAATTCTTTTAATTTCTCTGCAACAACAGCCTCTTCGGGTTGCATTTTCGCTCCACTTGTCACAACTCTAACCTCAATATCTTCCCTATCCGCTCTCTCGTCGAAAAGGTATTCAAGAATTACGGCTGTCCCAATTGCACCCATTTTCAAAACTCCAACTTTAACTTTGCTCATGTATAATGAATCTTTTAACTACTATTTAACCTTTCCTATTTAAGTTTGGAAAAACTTAAAAAGCGTTAAAAGATCTTTGCAGAGGTGAGAGTTTGAAGACCAGAGAATTTATTTTAATTTCAGCTCTGCTAGTCTTAGTTGCTTCTGGTCTTCTTGCGGCCTATCAGATGCACTTTGGTACCGTAATTCCGATAGAACCATACGAATCTGCGGTTGGAAATCCCTGGCGTCTTCTGGTTGCCCTATACGTCTTTTTGGTTCTCATAGGCACCGGAGCGATCGCCTCAGCTGGGGAAATACTGGGAATAAAGGAGCTCGAGCCAATTATCAAAGAAGCAATTTTAATATCAATAGTTACGATTTCGGTTGGACTGATAACGATCGCCGTAGATCTAGAGAGAATCGAGCGGGCGGGCAATGCGTTGCTCGGCTACGCAAATCCGATGAGTGTTATGTACTGGATGATAATTTTCTACGTTCTGGAACTGCTCTTTCTGATTCTTGAGGGCTGGTTTTATTTCAGAGCAGATCTGCTTAAACAATCCGAAAAGAGAGGATTCAAGGCATTCATTTCAAAACTTCTTTCCCTTAAATTCCTTGGAGGTTTCTTTTCCAAACAAAACAGGGATTTAGACATGAGCTTTGCAAAATCAATCGGTTTTCTAGCCTTAATCACGGCTATTCTTGCATACAGCAATCTTGGTGCTCTTTTCTCTGCGAGTTACATTCCCTTATGGAATGATGCTTCAAATCCAGTTTACTTTGTATTAACAGCGATTACCGCCGGTTCAGCTGTTCTAATCTTTTCGACGATAATCACATCTTGGACAACCGGAAAGTCAGATGAAAGAAAAATGAAAGCGGTCTTCCTTCTAGGAAAACTGCTTCTCTATTCCCTTTTCGCATCTTCAATCTTCATCCTATGGAGGACAGTGATAATCGGATATCCGGCTGTGTCCTATTTGGCGAGCTATTCCGTTAATAATTTGATTTTTGGAAAGTTTGCATTGAATTTCTGGTTCCTGGAAATTTTCGTCGGAATAATAGCACCCATCCTAGCCATAATCGCTGGTAGAAAGAACTTAGATGCCCTCTTTGTAGCATCATTCCTATCGCTTGTTGGTATCTTTGCATTCAGATTCGATTTCGTCTATGCAGGACAGACGTCCAAGCAGATTTCAGGAATGAGCGTAACACCTCCCGTACATCCGTTGGAAGCTATTTTCGCCGTTGGGGCGATTTCTCTTGCTTTGCTGCTGTACTACATCCTATACAAGCTCCTTCCAATGGAGGTGGAACATGAATCGTAGAGACTTTCTGAAGTTAATCCTTTCACTTCCCTTAGCATCGGTTTCAATCGCTTCTCTGAAAAGTAGCAAGGGTTATGCGATGATAATCGATGTTGAGAAGTGCATAGGCTGCGGTAGGTGCGTAATTGCCTGCAAAATAGAAAATGGAGTCCCCCTGGAGTTACCGATATCCAGAACCTGGATTGAGGGTTATTTAGATGGGAAAAAGATCGTAATGAACACAAAAGATAACCCATTCATAAAGATAAAAGCCAAAAATGGATTTTTCGTTCCGAAACTCTGCAATCACTGCTCAAATGCTCCATGCGTAAATGTTTGCCCAGTATCAGCAAGATTCCACGTTGATGGCATCGTTTTAGTGAATAAAGACGTGTGCATAGGTTGCAAGTACTGCATTATAGCCTGTCCATATGGTGCTACTTTTGTGCATCCCGAAGAAAAGGTCACGGACAAATGCACATTCTGTTACCACAGAATAAGAAGGGGCTTAAAGCCTGCCTGTGTGCTAGTTTGTCCAACTGGTGCAAGAAAATTCGGAGAACTCAAAGAGGGAAGTGAAGTTTATGAAATTCTAAAATCTAAAAGATTCAGCGTCCTGAAACCTGAAGCCGGAACTAATCCGAGAGTTTTCTACCTAAACTTGGATACGGTGGTTGAATGAAAGCCTGGCAAATTGTTTTAATCTTTGCAATTCTCGTTTACGGAGCACTATATGTGTACACTTTCCATTTATCCCCCGTAGTGAAAGAGAGAAGCGTAGAAAACTGGGTAGAAAAGGAAAAAGAGAGAAAAGTCAGTTTTGTACAAAGCGAAGTTTGCAGGGAGTGTCATTTGAAGGTCTACAGAACCTGGATCTCCGGGAATCATTCAAGCGTAGAGTGTGAAGTCTGTCACGGATACGGGGCTGAACACGTAAAGCTCAGAACCAAAGAAAGCGTGATCGTCGAAAAAAGCAGAGATAGTTGCCTCATCTGTCACAAAGAAATTGCGGGAAGAACCGCAATAAAAGTCGTTGATGAAGGCCATGGAAGCGGAGTTATATGCACTTACTGTCATGATCCACATAGATGATCCATGTTGTACTAGTGGAGCTAAAAATCCCGGAAAACGTTGGGTTTATAGCCAGAGTTTTAAAGAATTTCGGGTATGAAAACCTCTGGCTTTATAAATGCAAGGTGACCGAAGAAAGTTTCAAAACTGCCGCAAATGCCAGAGACTTGCTCGAAAAGGCTAGGAAAATTGAGGATCTAAATTCTTTCCTTTCAAAGTTCAATCTGGTTGTTGGAACAACTGGTATCTCAGGAGGAGAGTACAGGTACTTCAGAAAACCAATGTTAACCCCCAATGAATTAAAGGAGTTTATAGAAGGGGAAGTTGCAATTCTTTTTGGCAGGGAAGACTATGGACTGCTGAACGAAGAACTTGAAATGTGCCACGTATTGGTGAAAATACCGACCAGCGATATTTATCCTGTGATGAACGTTAGTCATGCAGTTGCCGTTATATTATACGAGCTGAGTAGCAAAAAAACCAGCGAAGAGAAGCTTGCCACAGCGGGAGATATAGAAATAATGATAAGCAAAGTTTCGGAACTGATGGAGCTGATAGATTTCCCAGCTGTAAGGAGAAAGAGAGAGATAGTAACACTAAGAAGGGTTCTCGGTAGGGCCAGGATGAGAGACTACGAATTCGAAAGCCTTATGGGAATTTTTACAAAAACGATATCATTCATAAAGAAACTCAGGACCGAAAAAGAAAAATCCAAAGAGGAAAATTTAACATCATGAAATACCGCTTTATTGACCATACAGCAGACATAGCTTTTGAGGTATACGGTAATAGCTTAGAAGAGCTTCTTGAAAACTCAGCCTATGCTTTCTATGAAGCTTTTGTAAAGGTTGATGCAATAAAAGAAGCTGAAACGCGAACTGTAGAAGTTGAAGCCGATGAAGAAGATTTGCTTCTCTACAGATGGCTTAACGAGCTTCTCTTCCTTTTTGAAACTCAATTCTTTGCTGGAAAAAAAGTAAAAGTCAGGATCAAGGACATGAAAGCTGAAGGGACAATAGTTGGCAGCAAATTTGGCAGAGAAGCTGTGAAAGTAGAGCCAAAAGCCATAACAATGCACAAGTTCGGCATAAGAAGGGAGAACGGAAAACTCGCAGCTTTCATAGTCGTTGATATATGAAGGAGATTTATCTGCCTCTCCACGACGGCAAAGCTCCTTACTGGCTTCTGAGCAAAATGAAAAAGCTTGCGAATCAAATTGTAAAAATAATAATTATAGAATATGGGGAACTTGAGTTCTTAAAAAGAATTTCAGATCCGATATTCTTCCAATCTTTTTCAAATGTTCTCGGCTTTGACTGGAATTCTAGCGGCTCTACAACTGTTCTGACAGGCGTTCTAAAGGCTGTGCTCAATAATCCTGAATTCGAAATAAGAGTCGCTGGCGGGAAAGGAGAGAACAGTTTAAAAACGCCCGAAGAAATAATGAAAATGTCTGAAGAAGTTGGTGCGGATGCGGAAATGCTAATCAAGTTCAGCAGATTGGCTGCCAAGGCCGACAATTCTGCATTGATAGACGGATATACCCTTTACCATCACGCCGTCTTTTTCACAAAAAAACATTTCACCGTTGTCCAGCAAGGGATGAATCCCGAAGAAAAGATGGCTAGGAGATATCACTGGGAAGTGTATACCAAAATTCCAGAACTCGATGACGTGCACAGCGGAATAATAACTGAGAGATTCGAAGAAAGAGTAATAAACATGGTTTCAAAAAGAAGCAAAGAATCCAGAAAGTTAATAGTCGATTTAGTGCGAGATGGAACATTTAGAAGGGACTATGAAAAACTAATTTCAATCTCCAGAAAAGGAAATGCCTTCTACGTACCCAGAAAGATAGACTGGAAAGCCGTAGAAAAAGCGTATAACTTACAAGTGGAGAAATTCGAAGATCTGCTTCTTATAAGGGGAATCGGGAGAGAGACCATAAGAGCGTTGGCATTGATATCTGACTTAATTTACAACGTTGAATACGACAAGCAAGATCCTGCAAAATACTGCTTCGCTGTCGGAGGAAAAGATGGAGTCCCGTTTCCGATTAGAAGAGAAGTTTACGATGAGGTAATCCGGTTTTTGAGCGATGTTTTAAAGCAGACACAGCTAAGCAGTTTTGAAAAGGAAAAGGCCTTGGATAGGTTGAGAGTATGAAAATCGTGTTGTCATTAGGCGGTTCAGTTTTTGAAGGGGTTGAGAGAATTAAAGAATTCGCAAACGTCCTGGATGAGATAGCCGAAGAGAACAAACTATTCGTCGTAGTCGGCGGGGGTAAAATGGCAAGAGAACTAATAGAGAAAGCCAGAAATCTGGGAGCAAATGAAGTTATGTGCGATTATTTAGGAATTGCAGTTACAAGAATAAATGCGATGCTTTTGGCATTTGCAATGAAGAATTCGGCAAAAAGGATACCAGAAAATTTTATAGAAGCTGAAGAATTAAGTAAAAATTACAAAGCTGTTGTGATGGGTGGAACTTTTCCGGGGCACACGACTGATGCTACTGCAGCGTTGCTTGCCGAATTCGTCGGAGCTGATTTGTTCTTAAACGCTACTTCTGTTGACGGAATATATTCCGAAGATCCAAGAAAGAATCCCAATGCTTATAAGTTCGAAAAGATAAGCCCAAGAGAATTGCTGATGCTCGTTGCTAAAGAGCAGGCAAAGGCCGGCGTTAATGTTGTGATGGATATTCTTGCTGTGAAGATTTTAGAAAGAAGTAAGATTAAAGCAGTAGTATTCAGAGGAGAACCTGAAAACATAAAGAGAATTGTCAATGGGGAAAAAATCGGAACCTTAGTCATTTAAATATCTTTCCAGGATTCAGAATACCGTTAGGATCAAAGATTTCTTTTATTTTTCTCATTATACCGTACTGCTCAGGGAAAAGCTCTGCGAGCTCATCTCTCTTTATTTCTCCGATTCCATGTTCTCCGCTTATGGTTCCGTCCATTTCAACTGCAAGTCTCATTATTTCTCTCCTAAAATTCCAGTAAACCCTTTCCCAGCCTTCAAAGATTAACGGATGCTGATGCAAATTACCGTCACCAACGTGGCCGTAGGTTATAACATCTATACCATACTTTCTTGCAATTTCGTCGCTTTTTCGAAGGTATTCTAATATTGATGCCGGTGGAACGCAGATATCCAGGATTTCGATGATCCTATTTTTAATTCCAAGGTAAATCTTGCTTCTTATGTCTAGTAGATCCCTCTGCTCCTTTGGACTGGCCAGAAAAACATCTATGGCATTACAGCTGTATGCTATTTCAGCACTTTCCTCGGCTTCCCATTTGTGTTCAAATATGGAAAGAATATGAGCTTCACCCTCCTTGCTAACCCATCTTTTCCCGCTAACACTTTCCCCGATTTCTACAGCCCTTTTTTCCATGTATTCAAGTCCAAGTGGGGTCAATTTTCTACAAGTCTCAATTGAATACTCCATCGCATCCTCGATGTTTCTGAAAGGAATAGCCAGCATGCTCATATCCCTTAACTGAGGAAGAAGGCGGATTATTGCCTTAGTTATAACTCCAAGAGTCCCCTCACTGCCGATAAAAAGCTGGAGTAAAGGATAACCAGCGGAATTTTTAATTGTTTTTCCGCCAAACTTCATAATCCTACCATCCGGCAAGACGACTTCAAGTCCAAGAACGTAGTTCCTAATAACTCCAAATTTCATCGCCCTAACTCCCCCGGCATTTGTTGCGATGATGCCTCCCACTGTAGCATTTTCGGCTCCCGGTTTTGGCGGAAAACTGAGCCCATGCTTTTCTGCTGCTTTCGTAAGCTCATCGAGAGTGACGCCTGCCTCACATATGGCTAATCTGTTCCGAACATCGATTTCTATTTCTTTCATCCTCTCGGTCGAGATAAGAATTCCATCTAGCGTCGGAACGGCTCCTGCACTTAGCCCCGTACCTCCTCCCCTAACAAAAACCGGAATTTTTCTCTCATTTGCAAATTTCAGTATTTTTGATACTTCAATCGCATTTCTTGGCTTAAAAACAATGAAATTCCTGCTCTTTGGGGCGATCGTCTTAGGGGTTTCGTCGTATCCATAGCTGTCTATCCTGTAAACCTCAAATTCTCCTAAATCCATCTCATCCCCTCAGTTGGAATCTCCTCACATTTGAGCAGTTCAAACAGGTTATTATCACAGAAGATTTGTGAATTCTAACCCTGAAACGATCCGAACGATAAGGATAAAGACATTTTTTGCAGAATAAAAGTTTGTATTTCTTTGGAATTCTAACACGATACTTCATAGAAATATTCCTTGCAAGCTCGATGTATCTTCGAGCGAGCTCATAATCGATGTTTTTGAATTTCTGAGCTCTTTCTATTAAGTAAATTATCCTCTCCATTGCAATCTGCTTCTCTTTTTCTCTCTCCCTCTTGAGCATATAGAAAATACGACAAGAATAAATAACTATCCGATTAAGGAGTGATATGAGATTTGATGCGAGAAAGTTCAAGGAGCTTGCAGAGAAAGACTTCGAGAAGGCTTGGCTTGCAGGCCAAGAAATAATCTCAACTAGGGATCCAAACAAGCTCTACCCAAGAATCGGCTACCATTACGGAGAAGAGCATCCAGTTTTCAAAACCATAGAAATGCTCAGGAGAGCATATATATCCATGGGCTTCAGAGAAGTTGTCAATCCAATAATAGTTGAAGATGTTCACGTTAAAAAGCAGTTTGGAAAAGAGGCTTTGGCCGTTTTGGATCGCTGCTTTTATCTTGCATCTCTTCCAAAACCAAATATCGGAATTTCTGCCGAAAAAGTGCAGAAAATAAGGGATATTACAGGCAAAGATTTCAGCGAAGAGGAGCTTAGGAGAATTTTCCACCTATACAAAAAGGGAAAGATAGACGGAGATGATCTAAGTTACGAAATCGCAAAAAAACTGGGAACGGATGACCTGACAGCTATCAGGATTCTTGATGAAGTGTTTCCAGAATTCAAGGAACTCAAACCAGAACCGAGCAAGCTTACGCTTAGAAGCCATATGACCACCGGGTGGTTTATAACTTTAAGCGAACTGGCAGACAAGCTTCCTTTACCGATAAAACTCTTCAGCATTGACAGATGTTTTAGAAAAGAGCAGGGAGAGGACGCTACAAGGCTCTACAGCTACTTTTCCGCAAGCTGCGTTGTCGTTGATGAAGATGTAAACGTCGACGATGGAAAAGCCGTAGCAGAATCTTTGCTTAAACAATTTGGATTCGAGAAATTCAGGTTCAGGCTAGATGAAAAAAGAAGTAAATATTACATTCCTTTCACACAAACAGAAGTTTACGCCTTTCATCCAAAACTTGTTGGGTCAAAAACAAAATACAGTGATGGTTGGGTTGAAATTGCAACCTTTGGAATTTATTCCCCTACAGCTTTAGCTGAATATGGAATAGAATATCCAGTCATGAACCTTGGACTGGGTGTAGAGAGACTTGCAATGATTCTATTTGGATACGACGATATAAGAAAGCTGGTTTATCCACAGCTTTACGGAGAAATTAAGCTCAGCGATTTGGATATAGCCAGATCCATAAAAATAAAAGAAGTCCCAAGGACAGATGTTGGTTATGAAATTGCCAAGAGGATAGCAAAAATAGCTGAAGAGAACGCCAACGCTAAAGGACCCTGCAGTTTCCTAGCATTTGAAGGGGAGATTTACGGTAAAAAATTGAGGGTTTTCGTTGAAGAGAATGAAGAGGGTGCCAATCTATGCGGTCCGGCATTCGCAAACGAAATTGTAGTATATAACGGCAGTGTATATGGTATTCCAAGATCTGAGGAATTTAAAAAAATCTTCGATGAGGGTGTAAACTGCGGGATCAGGTACATAGATTCCTTTGCTTTCCTAGCTTCAAAGAGAATAGAGGATTCAGCTATTAAAGGGGAAGGGGAGATAGTAATAAGAGTGAGGAATGTTGAGGGGCTGTCAAGCATAAATCTGCAGATTCAGGAAAATGTTAGGAGATACATAGTATGGAAAGGAGGCAAAATAGATATCCGCGGTCCAATGTTTGTGAAAGTTAGGGCTATATGGGAATGAGAAGTCTGAAATACCCTATCAAGGGTATCCTAAATTTTGCAACTCCTATGATCCAGTCCTTCTGAACGGGCATCAACTGTTCAGTTTTCCCAGAAATTTTAACCAAAGCGAGCTGATCCGGAATTCTATTTGCATCCCCCTGTGTTATATATCCGGAGATAATTGCCACATTTTCGGAGTAAACTAGTTCTCCTTTAGAAAGAATCGGAATTTTCTCTCCCTTCTCAACGTATGCAATCGCTCTGTGTATCACCGGCTTTCCGTTTCCATTTGGGTAATAAACAATTACATCACCATAGTCCCCAAAACTTTTGTAACCTTTTTCTTTCCCTTCCTCCCAAGTAACTAATCCAACTCTACTCGGATGCATCAAAATGACAACGTCACCCGGCATTAGATTTGGCTGCATACTTCCAGATTCCACGGCTACCATAAAAGGCCAACAACCGGTTATTGCTATTCCAATGGCGATTACAGCTACCAACATTAAAACTGTGGAGACCAAATCCTTTATGAACCTGAAAGCTTTAGAGTTGCTTGACATGAACGAAAGCTTGCAAAAGACTGTTAAAGGTATCGATACAACGATGGTTGTTAAAAAATTCTTGGTCCGTGGTTTCAACGTTAGCCCAGAAGCGGCAAAAATGGTAGTCTCCTTTAGTGATCCAGATCTACTAATAGCCGAAGTATGTAAGATTTCAAAAAACAAGTTCATAATATGTGAAGAAGACGTCCTAATGGCCTTGAAAAATTTAGAAAAAGCCCCAAAGAAGAGAGAAGTAACTAAAGAGGATAAAAAAGAGGAAAAAATAGAGGGAGTGAAGATTTTGAAAGATGTAAACAATAGTTTCGTGCAAGGAACGATCGAAGACTTTGTTGCTTATTTTAACTCACGGCTGGAAAAGATTGGCAGAATCTTTAGAGGAAGAGTTCAGTCAGTTAAAATAAAAGACCTTGGCAGAATCCGCGGAGAAAATGTTAGTGTAATTGGAATGGTCAATAACGTTTTTGACAGGAAAGAAAGCGTTGTGATTGAACTGGAGGACCAGACAGGTACTATAAACTGTATTGCTTCTGGAAAATGTGCAGAGGTAGCGAGAGAACTGCTAGGAGACGAAGTGATAGCAGTAACGGGTACTTTGAAAGGAAGTTCAATGATCGTAGACAGAATAGTTTTTCCCGATTGTCCAACAAATGGAGAGAGAAAACTCATCGATTTTGGAGTAGTCTTTATTTCCGATACGCACTTCGGTAGCAAAGGCTTTCTAGAAGATAGCTGGAAACACTTTATAGAATGGCTCAACTGCGAAAGTGAGAATGCTGAACTTAACAAAATAGCAGAAAAAGTGAAGTATTTGATAGTTGCCGGAGACATAGTTGATGGTGTGGGCGTTTATCCCGATCAGGAAAAAGAGTTGGCCATAATCGATGTTTACGAACAGTACGAAGTTGCTGCAATGCATTTAGACGATATAAGAAAAGATATAACAGTTATAATCTCTCCAGGAAATCACGATGCCGTCAGACAGGCCGAACCGCAACCGTGTCTGCCAAAAGAGTTCTCAAACCTTCTTCCGAGTAATGTGAAAAATCTAGGCAATCCAGCCTTCGTCGAACTTGAGGGTTTAAGGGTTTTGATCTATCATGGAAGAAGCCTTGATGATTTGGTTACCAAAATACCAAGGCTCAGTTATGAATATCCGCATAAAGCAATGGAAGAACTCCTTAAGAGGAGGCATCTCTGTCCACTATACGGCGGAAGAAGCCCAATAGCTCCCTCAAAAGAAGACTTGCTCGTTATTGATGAACTTCCCGACGTTTTGCATAGTGGGCACGTCCACACTTATGGCACGGGATTTTATAGAGGTGTCTTTTTGGTGAACTCTTCCACTTGGCAGGCGCAAACAGAGTTTCAAAAAAAGATAAATCTGAACCCGATGCCTTGCAATGTTGCAGTTTACTTTGGAGATAAAGTTTACAGGATAAATTTCGGCGGTGGTTGAATGAAATTTGCAGTAATGGATTGGAATTACGCAAAAAGACTTGGCAGAAAAGTTGCAATGCAGGTACTCGAAGCCAGCTTTCGACCCAAAAAAATAATTGCACTGTGGAACTTCGTGGGAAACATATCAGCGCTAGTGCTAAATTTTGAGAATTCTCAAGATGAGAAAGGTTGCAGAAAGACGTCAAGACTCTGACAGGAGGCTGAGAAAATGATAGGAGTAATAGGAGGTACCCATCTATTAGAGGCAAACCTACTAGAAGACAAAAAAGAGCTTGAGGTTCAGACCCCTTTTGGTCTAGCGGAAATCGATGTGGGAATTTTGAACGGTATAAAAGTAGCGTTGATTCAGAGACATGGAAGAAAAAAAGATAGACCGCCGCACAGAATAAACCATCAGGCCAATTTCTATGCCTTAAAGTCCCTCGGTGTAAGGAAAGTCGTTGCTATGGGTTCCGCTGGCAGTCTGAGAGAAGACATAGAAATTCCAGCCGTAATGATTCCACACGATTACATTGACTTTTTTAGCGGTGTAACCGTTTTCAATAACTCCCTCGTTTACATAACACCCGGGTTTGACGAAGAGATAAGGAGAACCCTAATAGACATCGCCAAAAGGATTTCAAAGCTCCCGGTTATTGACAGAGGAGTCTACTTCCAGACAAGGGGACCAAGGCTTGAGACTAGGGCAGAGATAGCGATGATAAAGAATTTTGCAGACTGCGTTGGGATGACTGCGGGGAGTGAGGCAACTGTCGCAAAAGAGTTGGGAATTAAATACGCCATAATTTGCACAATCGACAATTACGCCCATGGAGTAAGGAGCGCAAGCGTGGACTACGAAGAAATAATAAAGAGGGCAAAAGAGAATGCAAAGAATTGTGTTGAAATTGTTAAAGAGGCCATAAAAGTTCTAGGCTCTAATCTATGAAAAGTGAGTTTGTTTCACAATCTCTTTCTTGTTTTCCTTCAAAGTTCTTCAGAATCTCGACTGCTTATCCCTTGCTGTCTAGATTAAGGCTGTGTTCAGATTGAAGAACTTCTTAGCATTTTTTGTGGAGAAAAGTTTTTGATTTCGAATTTAGCTCATATACCATTTAAAAGTTCGAAGTACTCGTTGAGCGTTTTATAAAAATGGGTGCCCAGAAAAACCCAGAGCTTTAGCTCTGGGATGAATGGGCAAGCTTAAATAGATAAAAATGTAAAAATTACAGATGCGGGCATGTTGCCCGAATTAGGCAGAATCTACAAATGTCCAACCTGTGGGATGGAATAAACATAGCCCGCAGGTTAATGAGATCTGCGGATGGAGGAGCTTGACTTTGAACCGGCAGATGGGGGAAAGGCGTAAAGCTCTCCCTTAACGCCGGAAGCTCCGCCCTAAAGGGCGGGGTAGCTCACTTAAGCACTTTTGGTTTATTAGGCCTGAATACCTTCACTCAAATTTTCATAGTTGCAGATTGGACAAAAAGCCCACTTACTCCCCCTAATTTTCAGAATTCTGACACCATGTTTTTCACAAGTTCTCGAGGTTATGTAAATCGTTCCTTTTTGAGGTAAAGGAACAGAAAACCTGCAATTTGGATAATTCGTACATCCAACAAACCTTTTTCTTGCTCTTTTTATGGCTATTTCTTTTCCGCAGACCGGACATTTTCCAATAACTTTCTCATTCTTCCCGGGCTCCAAGCTTTTAAGTGTTTTGAGTGCCTTAAGTTTCTCCAAGTTACCTATCCTGCTTATTATTTCTGCCAGAATTTTTCTAGATCCTAAAACTACCTCAGATTTTGTTTTTTTCCCCTCAGCAATCTCATCCAATTCCTTCTCAAGCTTTGCTGTCATCTCTGGAAGCGTAATTGTCTCAACTTTTTCCTTTAAGACATCTATAACTGCAAAGGCCAAAGGAGTAGCTCTGTACGGATTTCCTTTTATATATCCTCTGCTGATCAGCTTCTTTATTATCTCATGTCTTGTGGATTTAGTCCCAAGATTCAATCTCTCCATTAGCTTTATCAAGGCAGAAGGTGTGAATCTTGGAGGGGGTTTTGTCTTCCTTTCTTCGATTTTTTTCCCCCTTATTCTCAATTTATCCCCAATCTTAAGTACGGGTATCTCCACTTCCTCGACATTCGAGTACGGATAGACTTTTCTCCAACCCAACTCGACTAACTTTCTTCCGACAGATACGAACTTTATTCCATTGCTCTCCAGCTCTGCAACTCTTATTTCCCAAATCGCATCACTTGCCAGAGTCGCAAAAAACCTACGAACAATGAGCTCATAAATAGCCCATTCCTCCCTTGTAAGATTGCTTTTATCCGCAACAGCAGTTGGATGTATCGGCGGATGATCTGTTGTCTTCTTTTTACCTCTAGAGGGTTCAATTTTCTTCTGACCCAAAACATATTTCGCTTCCTTTGAAAAATAACTGTCCAAAAAACTCCTTACAATTCCGATCAGGTCAAGGGTTTCCGGATAAACTGTGTTATCAGTCCTTGGATAGCTGATGTACCCGTTGATATACAGGTTCTCAGCTATTTCCATTGCTCTATGCGGGGACATGATCCTAGAAGCCTCTCGCAGAAATTCGGTTGTGTTGAATGGTATTGGCTTCGACTCGATTTTTCTTTTCACTTCGAATTCCTTTACAGTTGCAAAATCCCCTATCTGGGATAAAACCTTCTTTGCCGATTCCAGATCCTTGTACCTCGAGGGATGCCTTCCAAGGAAACCCAGATCTATGAATATCTCATAGTATTTTTCGGGCTTAAAATTTTCTATTTCTCTCTCCCTCTCAACTATAAGCCTTAAAGTGGGAGTCTGAACCCTACCAACACTTAGAAAATCTTTTCCAAGTCTTCCCGAGCTTAAGGAAACTAACCTTGTTAAAACTGCGCCCCATACAAGATCTATCTCATGCCTAGCAAGAGCGGAAAAAGCAAGATTAAAATCGACTTTCTCAAGGTTTGAAAAGGCTTTAAGTATTTCTTCCCTAGTTATCGCGCTAAATCGTGCTCTATCAAACTTAATATTCCTGTTAACTCCTCTAAGAACTTCAAGGGCTTCTAAACCGATTAACTCTCCTTCCCTGTCGTAATCAGTTGCAATTGTAACTTTCTCTACTTTTTTTGCGATTTCCTTTAGAAGGGTTATTATTTCCTTTTCTTTCTCAACTCTGATAGGTTTTGCATTTATCAGCTCATTTAAATCAGTTTTAATCCAATTGCTGTACTCTTTTGGAAAATCTAGTTCAACTATATGTCCCTTCAGCCCGATTACATACGCATTAGATGAAGGGGAATAAAAAAAGACTATATTTCCTTTTTTTAATCTTTTAATATCATTAAATAATATATTTGCAATTCTTTCTGCTGCCTTCTGTTTTTCGGTTATGATTAACCAACTCATACCCAGTCGAGACTCCTCGCTTTCAAATCTCTTCTCCTCCTCTCCACAAACTTCAAAACAGTTGAATGCTGGGAGCCTTCAATTAGCATATTTATCGCTTCTCTCGCTATGCTTAGATTTTCAAATTCGCCGATAATGGATACGTACTTATCGTAAATGCTTATATTAACGTTAAGCAAATCTTCTATTTGTTTTTTTATCTTCCCTTCCTTTCCAATTATCCTTCCAAGTATTCTTTTTATAGCCTTCTCAGAAACAAGCTGGGAAAGATCGATCGACTCAAATACAAGGTTTTCGTCGTCAAGCAATTTCATAGCGATATCTGCACTGAAACCTCTTGCAATTGCTAGAATTACATTTTTAGCCTTCATGAAACTCAGGGTGTCCTCGTAATCAACTATCACAGTATTTTTCCCAAAACTGAGCTTGCAGTTACACTTTTGCTCTATTATTTTCTTTATTTCACCATCTTTCCCTATTAGCACCCCCACCCTGTCTTCGGGTATCTCAATCTCCATTCTCATTTTCCCCACCCGTGATTTCTTCGAACAGCTCTTCCTCAGAAATTCCAAGTCCAAACTTGTTGAAGAATCTTGCTATATTTCTAACATCTCTTTTCAAATACAGAATGGCTTTGGGGTGATCAATAAGTACTGCCTGGCTCAAGTCTATTATCACCGGTTCCTCGAGCAGAAGGATATTGTACTCACTAAGATCCGCATGAACTAACTCGGCCTTTCTGTAAAGCTTCACCATATTATCAACGACCTTTTCAAAGATCCATTCAACATCCAATTCAGCAAGTTTCTTTCCAATTTCAACCAAGCTAGGTGCGGGAACTTCGTTTTCGCCAATGAATTCCATCAAGAGAACGTTTTTCAGGTAATCATACGGTCTGGGAACTCTTACGCCGTTATCGTAGGCTCTTTCAAGGTTTCTGAACTCCTTTTCTGTCCAGACATATATTTTCTCTTTCGCGGAGATCCTATAATCAAATCTTCGATCGCCAAAGATATATTCATCCATTTTGTCGAAAGAACTGGTCTCTATTCTGTAAATTTTAACAGCCATCGGAACGTCTTTTCCTTCGAAAACTCCGTCTGCATAGAAAACGTTCGCTTCTTTACCCGTGCTTATCACTCCTCCCATTGCTTTTATGTATTTCGTAGAGAGCTTGTAGAGAACTTTCAGAGTTCTTTGATCGAGGACCTCTGCGTAAATCTTTCTGTCTTCTTCGCCGATTTCCTTTATCCTCAATCTGTCTAATGCTTTATCAAGATCTTCTATCTTTCTCATCCCATCCACCACGATTCGTGAAGAAGACCAAGAAGACTGCTGAAGAAGCTAGGAAAATAGCAACATAAGCAAATGGAAAGCTCGAAAATTTAAACTTCACCCAAAAACTTCCATTTCCCTGATATACGACGACTTTTTGTCCTCCAATTTCCCTATATTCCTTCTCAAGGTTTTTGAAGTCTTCAATTTCAACGAGGGGTATTAAAATCACCCTTTCGTTTCTGAGTTCCCTTTTCATGGTGTTATCTTTTAAGGTATATGCTATCCTTATGGTCCCGTTACTCTTTTCGGCTATTAAGAGGGATTCAAATATAAGCTTGTCCCCAGAAACGAAGGATTCCAAAAAATCCAAACTTGAAGAAAGTATCTGGATGTTTGATATTTCAGGCAAAGAAATTGCTAGATTACCATCAAAGTTCAAATCGCCGTTGTTAGAGATCAATATAGTTTCTTCAACGTATCCGCCCTGAAAAACGATCGAGTGGATAGTTATTTCCAGAAATTCAGTAGAATTCGTAAAGCCTAAGTTGAATTCAAGAACTTGATCGGAAGACACGTTTACTTCCTTAACAAAAGTTTTATCTAAAGCGCTGAGTTCAAACCTGTAAAACCCGGGATTTAATTTCAGAATATCTCCTGAGCTGACTTTCCCTTCAAAAACGACTCCGGAAGCGTTAAAAACCTTGAGTTCAGCATAATTATCATAATTTTTCAAAATAAGAGTGACATCTGCCGCGTTCGCAACAAATAGAAGAATCAGAATACTAAACCCTGCGTATCGCATCCCATTCTGCCTCCTTTTTTCTTAAAAAGTCCCAAAGAGCCGAAATCGCAGAAACCTGTAGAACTATCGAATAAACAATCAGACCGATTGCTATCTTCAGCTTGGACACTTTCCTGTAATAAATCAGGATTGCAAAAAATGCAATAGGTAACAGCGGAATTAAGAGAATTGGAAAATAAGTAACCGTTAATGCCAAAAACCATGATAATCTTACCTCCTCGTTCTTTATTATTTCTTTTCTGTATTTCCAGAGTTGCAAACCGCCATAGTACCATCTTTTTCTTTGCTTATAAAAATCTTTCCAGCTTATTGGAGCCTGTTCGAAAAAGGCACCCTCAACCATTAGCCCTCTTAGGCGTTTAGCATGCATTCTCGTAGCAAAATCGGCATCTTCAGCCACTGCATCTTCATTCAATCTCTCGCAGAGAATTTCGTATCTTAAAACTCCTATTAGACCATTAAACTGCTTGAATGAGCTTTTTTTAAGTAGAAAATTTATAAACCTGTACTCGGCCTCGATTGTTTCGGGTAGGAGACCTGAGCCATTCAAGACAAATCTCCTTGCAGAAGCTATGTATGCTTCACTGTCCATCGAAAGGGCTTTGATGCAGTTTGAAATTGTTTCCACGTCAGTTCTCGAGTCTATATCCAATATAAGCACAAAATCCGGCGGATTTTTCTTCAAATAATCAATAGCATCGTTTATAGCTCCTGCTCTTTTACCTCTTCTTCCGTTCCTCTCTATAACTTCAACTCCCATTTCCTTTGCAATCCTCACCCTTTCATCTTTTTCAGAATTTTTGTCAATAACGTAAACAATACTGCAATTAAAGTGTTTTGCAATCCCCTTTACATGTTTTATGCTGTCTTTCAAAGCCTTTTCTGGCTCAAAAGGGGAGACCGGAACCACAATTGCCAATCTCATCCCAACATTCTTGCTATTATTTTTGCAGTTTCCTCCGGATCAGCCCTACCTTTTGTCTTCTTCATCACCTGCCCAACCAGAAAGTTCAATGCCTGCTTTTTTCCGCTGTAATAATCCTGAACAGCCTTTGGATTTTCCTCAATTGCTTCTCTGCAAAACCTCTCTATCTCGCTTTTCGGAATCGCAAACAATCCCTTTTTCTCGATTATCTCCTCTATCTCTCCTCCCTCATCAAGTTTCGTTCTTATAACTTCAACGACACCTTTTTCAGTTATTTTCTCCTCGATGAAGAAGCTAAGAAGTCTTGCAAATTCCTCCGGGCTCATGAGATTGAAGCATTCATAAAAACTAAGATCGCGATAGTTAAGTTCCCCGCGAAGAATATCAACAATCCAAGTAACTGCAATCCTTGGAGAAACCAATTTCGCAACTTTTTCGAAATATTCTGCCATCTTAAGATCCAAAATCAGAACTCTTGCGTAATTATCAGGAATTCCATACTCCGCTTTCAGTCTTTCTCTCTTTTCCTCAGGCATTTCTGGAAGCGTTCCAATTACCTCTTTCACGAGTTCTTCTGTATAGATAACCGGCAGATCTGGCTCAGGGAAGTACCTGTAATCCTGCTCCTCCTCTTTGCTCCTCAAAGAAACGGTAATTTCTTGGGCCTCATCAAAATGTCTAGTCTCTCTCAAAACCGATTTGCCTCTCTTTATCAGGTTTCTCTGCCTCATTATTTCATAATTTAAAGCCTTTTCAACTCCCTTGAAGGAAGATATGTTCTTTATCTCCACTCTTGCACCACCGGCTATTGATACATTTGCATCAACTCTCATAGCTCCCTCCAGTTCGCCATTAAAGACGTCTAGATACTCCAAAATCATTCTAAGTTTGTTGAGAAAAATCCTTGCCTCTCTGGGGGAGCTTATCACAGGTTCGGTTACGATTTCCAGTAGAGGCATTCCGCTCCTGTTGTAGTCTATAAGCGAATAGCTCGCGGTGGTTATGGAGCCTTTGTAACTAAGCTTTCCGGGATCTTCTTCCAAATGAATTCTCTTCAGCGTGATTTTCTTTTCTTTTCCGTCTGATTCTATAATTACATGTCCCCCAAGCGCAAGGGGACGATCATACTGACTTATCTGGAAGTTCTTGGGAAGATCAGGATAAAAATAATTCTTTCTGTCAAAGACCATCATCGGTTGTATTTTTGCATTTAAAGCCAATGCAACTTTTATTCCGGCTTTTACAGCTTCTTTATTCACAACCGGCATTGCTCCGGGCATACCAAGGCAAACCGGACAGACATGAGTGTTTGGAGGGCTTTTATGATAACTCGTTGAGCATGAGCAGAAAAGCTTACTTTTAAGTTTGTTCAACTGCGCATGAACCTCAAGTCCTATGATGACGTCCATAAAAGAAGTTACATTGTTTAAAAAAATTCTCAACCTAATCTCAAAACTATCCTTTCATAATCTCTCTCGATCTCTCTCAGCAACACTTCTTCATCTATCCCCATTTGATGCGCAATAAATGCCATTCCTCCAGCTCCGACACCCTCCTTAACGAATCCGTAAGCATAAGCTCTCAGCCCCTCATACTTCGATTTTTTAAGCGGAATTCTCGCAACATGAACCCTGCAAGGAGCTAATGATAAATCTGCATTTCTGTCATTTGCAACAAATTCTGTAGTGGCTATGGAGAATTCACAGTTCAAATTCTTTGCCAAATTTGCAATTGCCACCATTTGAGTGCCTCCCGCAAGCAAAGCTTTCTTGCATCCGTTTAGTATGCCATAAATTCCCGCTATTACGGGATCACCAACTGAAGCTATTATTTCTGTCGGATCTCTGCCCTTTACCCTTTTAACAGCCTCGTTTATAACTCTCTGCTTAAGCTCGATTGGATTGTTTGGCATGCTTGAAGAAACTTTAGGTTCAAATCCAAGCGCTTTCAGAACAGCTCCGGCAGTTGTAGTTCCAGCCGGAATGCTTTCACCTATTATGATCAAATCGGCAAGCTTGGAAAGTTGTTCTCCAAGTATTTTTCCATTTCTTACAACTCTCTCAACATCTTCTACTTTCATCGCGGGATTAATGGCTATATTTTCCCCAACAGGGGCGTCAAGGGAAATATATGGAATCTTGGGTTTTACCATAAGCCCCGAATCCACAACAAGCAAAGGAATACCTGTAAGCCTCAAAGCGGTGTATGTTACCAGAGCCGGAGTAGGCTTACCATCAGGGGTTGCGGGAATTGAATCAATACTCAGGCATCTTCCATAATAAAGCAACTCCGCATCTGCAGGAGGCGTATATTTTATCAGTTCTTCATTCGCACCTGCAATCGTAATTCCCGGGATTTCAGCCGTCTTCGTATTACCTACAACTAATAAAAATAGGGCTTTTCTGAAATCAAATTTTTCTGACATGAAATTAAGAATTTCTTAAGATTTATAAAAATTTCTATTTCGAACTTAAATCCCTTGCAACAATTTCGGCTATTCTTTTGCCGCTTAGGAGCATTCCGCCAAAAATTGGACCCATTCGGGGCAATGAATTAACCGCAGCCACAGCCATCCCTGCAACGTAGAGGCCATCAAAGATCTTCCCGGTTTTTTAACTACGAGTTTCTCGGATTTTTCTACAAAAGCCGATCTCTCACCAAGAACTGCTATTTGAAGGCAGCTACTGCGATCGCTTCTGCATCATGGGCTAAAAAACTTGGAAAAAATTAAAAATTTCTGCTTTCTCTTGCCGAAATAAATTCAAAAATTAATTTAGCAGCAAGTGTCTGTGTTATCTTGTTTTCATCCGGAACGACTTCCACAATGTCCATTGCAACGACTTTCTTAGCAATCTCGGAAAAAATAGGCAAAATTATTCTCGGATCTATCCCAAAGGGTTCCGGAGTCGACACACCAGGGGCAAAAGATGGATCGAAAACATCCATGTCAATGGATAAATAAATCCTGTCATATACACCCAAAATTTCGAGTAAATCTAAAGGTTTTTCTATATTCCAAGAAAATCTGTAAACTACCCCATTTTTGTCCGCAAACTCCCTCTCCTCTTTACAACCACTCCTAACACCCAATATAACAACCTCAAAACCCTCTTCAAATATCCTCCTACTGGTGCATGCATGGTTGAATCTGTTACCATCGAATTCATCTCTAAGATCGAAATGGGCATCAAAAACAACAAAACAGGATTTTCTGAATCTTCTAGTTGTTAAGATGCTCACGCTATGTTCCCCACCCAGTGCAATTGGTATACCCTTAACTTTAACCAAAAATTCGTCGATCCTTTTTCCTATGTCCAAGAAATTACCATCACAGAGAATATTTCCTGCATCGCAAACTTTTGCTAATGACAAATCAAAGGAGAAGAACTGAGAATACGATTCAAGATTCCAACTCGCCTCTCTTATCGCATTTGGAGCGAATCTGGCTCCAGGTTTAAAAGACTGTGTTGCATCGTATGGGATACCATATATAACGTAATCGGCTTTCTCTATTTCAGAATTAGAAATTGAAAAATATGAATCAATATGCATTACGCTAGCCTCTCAATTTTTCTCTTTCCGAGAGATTCCAGATAAACCACTTCGACTCCTGCTTGAATTTTATCCTTCAAGTTCTCTGGAATCGGAAGTTCAAATGTCTCAAAAGTATTCAGATCCATCAGCTGTGCGTTCTCTTTTGTAACGCTCAAAACTTGTGCTCTTTTTCTTTCGACAAGTGGAACATAAACCTTTGCTGTGACCGGTTCAACTATGCTCCTTTTTTGGGAATCGAAGATACCAATAGCATCTATTCGAGCCTTAGCAGCCCCATGCTTTCCTGGTTTACTAACAGAAATGCTAATTATCTCACAGGGCTCTTCATCAATTACTATATATCCCCCTTCCCTCAGCTGTCGGACTTCTACCTGCTCTTTCATGTGACTCGAAAAAATACAAGAAAATTTAAGTTTTTGCATTCAGTTTACAACTGAAAGTCCCACCTTCAGGGCAGGATGATGGAAAAGTTTGTTATGATTGTCCTTTAGGGTGTCCTGAAGAACCAACCATAAAGATGCTGATTGAACCTCTGTATTTGTCTTATGCCCTCCGAACAAAAAACTGGGAGGCAAAGATGAAGAGGACTAGCATTGGAGCTTTCATTGATAAGAATGCTGAAAAGAAGCTGAAGCTGGGGAAAAAAGGATTTGCAGAATACCAGTCTACACTGAACAAATATGGCCTGAAAGCATCAAAAAGCTCAGAAAAATGAAAAGTGGGGAACTTCAGCAACGTCCATGTTTGGACATATGGCTACCTGCCCAGGAAAATCTATGAGGTTGCTGAGGAATATAGCACTGCGGTTTCCTTCGTTGACGAGAAAAAACCTCATCAAAATGCCCGATACATGGAGATAGCTGCAGGAAAAAGATTAAAGGCTGAAAAAGTTTTCAACGCATCTGGCAGCTGCATACAACATTCTCATAACCCGAGTCCTGAAATTGATAGGGGTAATTGGCCGGCCAGGGATTAAATCCCCGAAAAGGGAGATGTAATCCCTGCTCTTGCAGCGACAAAATTCAGAAAAAGCCGCAAACATTTAAAAATTTCAAGAATACTTTATTTATGACCAAAGTAACCTTGTATGGTTTAACAACCTGTCCGCATTGCAAAAGGAGTTACATCTGTCATCTGCGGGGCAGTCGGGGTGGCCAGAGATCCCCCAGATATTCAGACTTTCTATTTATTTAAGCTTTTCTATCATCCTCGCCCTAAAGGGCGAGGCTTTCAGTTGTAAAGGGAGATAAATGGGTTCTTGGATTCAACAGAGAAAAGCTTGAAGAGCTTCTTAAGGATTAAAGTATTATTTCTATTCCCAGTTTTTCTGCAAGCTCTTTGTATCTATTTCTTATTGTCACTTCAGTCACACCAGCAACTTCAGCAACTTCCCTTTGCGTTCTCCTTTCGCCCAAGAGTATCGAAGCCACGTAAATAGCAGCGGCAGCAACTCCAGTCGGACCTCTGCCGCTCGTAAGTTCTCTCTCCTCAGCTTTCTTTATTATCTCTATTGCTTTTCTCTGAACTTCCCCGCTTAGATTCAAAGCAGCGCAGAATCTTGGAACATAATCAGCCGGACTAGTTGGCATTAGCTTTATTCCCAGCTCTCTAGTTATGAACCTATAAGTCCTACCAATTTCCTTTCTGTCTACCCTCGAATACGTCGCAATTTCTTCCAAAGTCCTTGGAACGCCAGCTTGTCTGCATGCACAGTAAAGGGCTGCAGCTACGACTCCCTCAATGCTCCTCCCGCGGATAAGATTCTTTTCGACTGCCTTTCTGTAAATAACTGAAGCGGCTTCCCTTACACTTTTCGGCAATCCTAGGGCTGAAGCCATTCTGTCAAGCTCGCTAAGCGCAAATGCGAGGTTTCTTTCAGCTGCATTGCTTATTCTAATCCTGCGTTGCCACTTTCTGAGTCTAAAAAGTTGCGCTCTGTTTCTGACTGAAATGGCTTTTCCGTAATAATCTTTGTTGCTCCAATCAATTATTGTCGAGAGACCTTTATCATGGATCGTAAACGTTACCGGAGCGCCCACCCTGGCTCTTCTGTCTCTCTGCTCACTATCAAAAGCTCTCCATTCTGGACCCGAATCTATGTACTGATCTTCAATTACTAGACCACAGTCCTGACATATGAATTCTCCCCGCTTATAATCGCGAATAAGTCTGGGACTCCCACATTCAGGACAGACTTCTATATCTTCCTCTCTTTCAATCTCCTTTCTTTCTACTTCCTTTTCTACTTCCTTTTCCAACTCCTTCTCCTTCACCTTTTCTATCTCCACCATAACCTCTCACCACGAACAAATCCTCATTAACAACCTTGCTCGGCTTAACCAAGGCAAATGGAGATGATACTGGCCCTATTAAATCCACAATTACGCCCACCTCTTCCATCTTCCTCGTTACAACCCTTTCTCCAATTTTCGGGATATTCGTGGGAGATACTGGAACGAGAATGAAACCAGACTTCGTCGTTTTCGCGGGTTTTCCAAGATTGATCAGTTTTCTCATGCAATATATAAGCTTTGCGTAAAGCTATATAAACTTTTCGGAGTTCGGATATATAAAGATTTTTCTTAACTTTTTAGTTCTATGTCCAATAAATAATTGTGCCTGCAGTCTCCTATCTTTACTCTCCTAAATTCTCCCAATCTACCCTTCGTTATCACGGCCCTGTAAGAATCAGTTCTTGAAAGCATCCACTTCTTCCCGTGACTCGTCACTAGAACTCTAAAATCTTTTCCAATGTACTTCCTGTTGTTCTCCAAACCTATTTTGACGCAGAGCTCTGTGAGTTTTCTAGATCTCTCTTTCACAATCCATCCAGGTATCTGCTTCAATTTTCCAGCCAGTGTTCCTTCTCTTTTCGAAAATCTAGTTATATTCACTATGTCGGGTCTAACCTTTTCTATCAGCTCGTAGGTTTTCCAGAACGAATCTTCATTTTCAGTTGGATATCCAACAATTATATCAGTAGACAAAGTTATATCAAATCTTTTTCTGAAACTGTCTACAACCTCCAAGAAGTCTTCAACGGTATGTCCACGTTTCATATGATCTAAAACCACATTATCCCCGCTCTGAACTGGCAAGTGCAGGAATTTGTAAATCTTTTCATTATCGAACGCATTTAAAAGATCCTCAATCATAGCTTTAGCGTATTGTGGGTTCATCATTCCGACTCTCACTCTGAAATCTCCCTCAATCTTTCCAATCCTTTCAAGCAGTTCTGGTAACATCAGCTTTCCTTTATCAAGACCATAGCAACCTGTGTCTTGAGACGTAATCTGGATTTCCTTGAAACCCTGTTTAACTGCATTCTCGACTCCTTCAACTATTTTTTCTAGGGAGAAGCTTCTAAGCCTCCCTCTTGCAAATTTCGTCGCACAAAAAGAGCAGTGACCCATGCAGCCCTCAGAAATCGAAACAATAGCAATTACATTTTCTCTTAACCTAAGCTTTGGTAAAAAGGTTTTATCTAAATCTCTCCACTGGAGAAAAGCTGACCCACCATTGTAAGCCCCTTTTATTGCATCTACTATTTTGTCAAGATTATCTGGAGCTACCACAGAGTCTGATAATCTTAAAGCTTCCCTTGAAATCCTTGAAAGACAACCTGCGAGAACAACTTTCTTGCCCAGACCTTTCAATTCTTGAATTCTCTTCAATATTTTCCTTTCTGTAAAATCAATTACTCCACATGAATTTATGACAACTACATCTGCTTCCGAAACGTCAGAGAGAGTAAAATTCTCCGAAATAAGAGCCCTCATGATATCCGAATCTGCTTGATTCATCGTGCATCCATACGTTTCTATCGCAACTTTCACAAAACTAATTTTTACTAGCTTCAAATAAGTATTCCGGAGTCGTTCTAGTGAGACACTCCACCTTTAAAGCAAGGCTTTCGGTGTTAAGGGGGCTTTACGCTTCCTTTATCTGCAGGTTTAAAGCCAAGCTTCCCCATCCCATGCCTCTCATTAAGGCATTGGCCATGTTGCAGCCTCATCTTGGGCAACATGCCTGCATTTGCAATTTTTACATTTTTTATTTATTTAGGCTTCTCCATCCCCGTCCTGAAGCGGTTTCCAAACCTCCCCCGAAAAGTTTGGGGAACTTTTCAAATTTCTACTATAAACAGCAAGACTTTTGATTACAGATGTATCAGGTAATACTAAAGTGTTTACTAGGCCTTTAAGATGAAGTGCGGTGAGATGATGGACTGTATAGTAGTCGTTGATTATGGGGGTCAATATGCACATTTGATAGCCAGGAGGGTGAGAGAGTGCAGAGTATACTCTGAAGTGGTACACGGAGACAATGCATACGAAGAGATAACGTCGCTACCACCAGAAATCAACGTAAAGGGGATTGTACTCTCTGGCGGCCCGATGAGTGTCTTTTCAGAGGATGCCCCTAAATTCGATTCCAAGCTCATAGAGTTGGGCGTCCCGATTTTAGGAATCTGCTTCGGCCACCAACTTCTAGCTCACGCATTTGGCGGTAAGGTCGAGACGCTAGGAAAGGGAGAATACGGTACCACCTACGTTTACATAGAGGACTTCGACGATATATTCGAGGGCCTCGAGAGAGTCGAGAAGGTGTGGATGAGCCACTCGGATACGGTCACTAGCCTTCCTAGCGAGTTTTACGTGCTGGCCCGCACCGATCTCTGCCCAGTAGCCGCCTTCAAGCACAAGGAGAAGCCAATCTATGGGGTACAGTGGCACCCAGAGGTTGTACACACAGATAAGGGTATAATGATTCTCAAAAACTTTGTTTTCAAGGTGTGCAAGTGCAAGCCAGAGTGGGTAATGGAAGACTTCATAGAAAAAGCGGTGGAGGAGATAAAAAGAGAAGTCAACAACGGAAAGGCCATCATAGCGCTCAGTGGGGGCATAGACTCGAGTACTGCAGCTGTACTAGCGGCTAGGGCTATAGGCGATAGACTCTACGCAGTATTCGTGGATCATGGCTTCATGAGAGAAGGGGAGCCAGAACAAATAAGGGAGTATTTCAGTAAGACCATAAAGAATTTCATATTCGTAGATGCCAAAAAGAGGTTTCTAGACAGGCTGAAAGGTATCACAGATCCCGAACAGAAGAGAAAAATCATAGGAGAAGAGTTCGTGAGGGTCTTCGAAGAGGTCGCAAGAAAAGTGGGTGCAGAGTATCTACTCCAAGGTACAATATACCCAGACAGGATAGAGTCCGGATTTAGGAAGTTCTCAGACAAGATAAAGACGCACCACAACGTAGCTGGGCTACCGTCGAAAATGGAGTTCAAGAAAGTTGTGGAACCCCTTAGAGACCTCTACAAGGATGAGGTGAGAGAAATAGCCAAGAGACTAGGGTTACCCAACGAGATAGTGTACCGCCAGCCGTTTCCGGGCCCCGGGCTAGCAGTCAGGGTAATAGGAGAGGTAACCGAGGAAAAACTGAGGATAGTCAGGCAAGCAGACAAGATCGTCAGAGAGGAGATAGAAAAGACCGGTCTGGCGAGGGATTTGTGGCAGTACTTCTCAGTTTTGACAGAAACAAAAAGTACCGGGATCAAGGGCGATGCCAGGACCTACGGTTACACTGTTGCCGTCAGAATCGTAGAAAGTAAAGATGCTATGACCGCGAACTTCGCAAAAATTCCCTACGACATCCTCGAGAGGATATCGACAAGGATAACTAATGAAATACCAGAAGTTACGAGGGTCGTATACGACATAACCAACAAGCCCCCAGCTACGATAGAGTGGGAATAGGAGGCTAGACTCTATATTGGTATTTTAAATGGAGCCAAGAACAGCTAAAACCACATTTGCCTACAAAATTCTAATAACCTCGAGCTATATGATAAAGATGATGGGACAGAGACTTTGCCGCCGAATCGGTGCTCCAAACCTTCTCGCTTTGACGGGAACAACCTCTTTAATAGGGAGAGTCATCGATATATATTTAAGCAAATTGTGAATTGCACTTATGCGCTACAAGGTCTGTGTTCTTGGAGCCACCGGAATGGTGGGGCAGAAGTTTGTGCAGCTATTGGAAAATCATCCTTGGTTCAAAGTGTCTGCTCTAGCAGCATCTGAAAGAAGGATAGGAAAGAAGTACGGAAATGAAGTTGAATGGATTGTTTCACAGAATATCCCGGAATACGCAAGAGAAATCGAAATGGTTCCTCTAGATCCAAAGCAGATCGATGCTGATATAGTCTTCTCCGCTCTACCAGCTGAAATCGCAAGAGAGGTCGAACCAAAATTTGCAGAAGCGGGATTTGCTGTATCGAGCAATGCTTCTGCATTTAGGATGCACGAAGACGTGCCGCTAGTAATCCCGGAGATAAACTCCGAGCACCTTGGATTAATAGAGGTGCAGAAGAGAAAAAGAAATTGGGACGGATTCATAATAACTAACCCGAACTGCACAAGCACAATGTTCGTCATTACATTAAAGCCATTGCTCGACAGGTTTGGAATTAAAAGTGTCAGAATCGCATCTATGCAAGCGCTAAGTGGGGCCGGATATCCGGGTGTTCCATCACTCGCGATAACAGATAATGTTATTCCGTTCATAAAGAACGAGGAAGAGAAATGTGAGAGCGAACCCCTAAAGATACTGGGCAAATTCAAGGGTGAAAAAATCGAGCCCGCAAATTTCAAGATTTCCGCATCCTGCCATAGAGTTCCGGTACTCGACGGGCACCTCGAGGCCGTATGGGTCGAGTTGGAAAAAAATGTCAGCATTGATGAAGTAAAAGATGCGTTCAGATCGCTTAAACCACTTGATTTACCAAGTTCTCCAAAGGAAGTTATTGTAATAAGAGAAGAACCTGACCGCCCACAACCAAGGCTTGACAGAGACACTGGCAACGGGATGAGCGTGGTTGTTGGAAGAATTAGAAAAGATGCTTGGGGAATTAAATACATGGTTCTAGGTCATAACACAGTTAGGGGAGCTGCTGGAGCAAGCATTTTGAATGGAGAGCTGCTAGTAAAAGAGGGATACGTTTAAATCTTTTTTCCCAAAATTTTTTCCTCGATTGACATCTTTTTTCCTGAAAAGATCTCTTTAACATCCTTACGAAACAAATACCATATAAAAAGAGCGCTCACAATTACAAACAGAATCGAAGATATGTCAAAAATGATAACCAAGGAAGAATATACAAGCTGATAACCCAAGAGAGCGATCGCTGCAATTCTTGCCCATTTTTTAAGTAGAAGAATGCCTAAAGACGTTATCAGATGCGCTATTCCAATGGTAAGTGCAAAAATGGAAATGAAATAGTAAACCCTCTCGAAAAATTCCGGAGATAAGATGTGCGTTGAATTAAAATCTTGCAGAGCTCTTTCAAATTCCTTTTTCATCAATCCATAAACCTCTTCTCTTGCTATAATCATCCCAAGCCCTGTGAGAATAGCAACAAAACCCTCTAGCGACAAAAAAATGCTAAGAAGTACTAAAGCGAGTCTCATGATTAACTCTTCTCACGGCAAGAATATTTAAGTTTCGTCTATTCTTTTTTTACACTGAAAGCCTCGCCCTTCAGGACGGGATGATGGGAAAAGCTTGTGAACTACCGTTCTGGTCTAGCATTAACTTTCATCCCTTCCCTCCTCTTTTCATGGGAGGGCCTTCGGGGTGAACGGAAGCTCCTGCATCCATCTGGTATTCTTCACAGCTCGCATTCGGAGCATTTCATTTGCCTGTACCCATTCGGGCTTATAACCCCTTGCTCTTAGCATACTCGACAAGTCTTTGTTTCTGCCTTTCCAGATCTTCTTTCTGATCTTCTGAGCTTACCCTAGCATAAATCGCGACCCTGCCTTTTGGTGCTTCGCCGAGGAGCATTTTAATCTCGCTTTCAGGATACCTGTATTTACCGCCGGGCGTTTTAATGTACTTTATCTTCCCCGAGTAAGCCCAATTCTTCACAGCAACGTAAGATACACCGAATATCTTGGCCAACTTCACCGGTCGCGTAGAGCTTCTCAAACATTCAATCAATAGAAGTTAATGCTAGGTAACAAAATTTACGCTAGAATGAAGCAGTTTCTATACCCCGCCCTTTAGGGCGGAGCTTCCGGCGTTAGGGGCTTTAGCCTTTCCATCATCTGCCGGTTCAAAAGCCAAGCTCCTTATGCCTCTCGTTAAGGCATGGGGGCTATTTGTTGTAAACAAGCCCCCATTTCGGGCATCTGAATTCCCTTCCTTTGGCTCGGGCAGCATGCTCACATCTATGGCAGTCCCCCTCGGATTATTTGGACATTCTCTTCAGACTTTCTATTTATTTAAGCTTCTCATCCAGTTCTGAAGGGCGAGGTTTTCGGTTATAAGTTGATAGCCTTGTTAGGAGTCCTAGAGAAGCTGAAACTGCTCTGCAACTTTTCTTCAAAGCTTTGGAACTTATGAAAAGTACAAGCAGCTTATATGCTCCGCCTTTCATTGCTACAGGAAGAAGAACAACAGAGGAATTTAGATTTATGGCTATTTGCTTGGGAGAATCCATGAGGTTGCTGGGGAATACGGAATTGCGGTTTCAAGATTAAAGGCTGAAAAAGTTTTCAACGCAGATCTGGCAGCTGCATATAACATTCTCATAACCCGAGTCCTGAAATTGATAGGGGTAATTGGCCGGCCAGAGATTAAATCCCCAGAGAGGGGAGATGTAATCCCAAAACTCTTGCTTGCAGCAACATTCGCCCTTTAGAGTGGAGAGAGGGTCAGAAATCTTTGCCCAGAAGAAACCAATATCTCGAAGAGAAATATTTCTCAGCAAATTTACTTTCAAAAATCTCTCTCACCTTAAATCCAAATTTTTCAAAAAAAGCTATATTTTCGCTTTCTGCACGAATTAAGCATACCAAACGAGACTTCTTATTCTTTCTGGCCTCCTCTATTAATCTTTTCATAATCTCGGAACCAATTCCCTCTTTCCTCCTGAGCGGTGAAACTGCAATGAAATCTATAAAAGCTTCTTCCTTTTTAGGATTTCTCGCAAAAAACTTGATAAGGAGGGACGCCCTAACCCCATCTATCAACCCCATCTTTCTCCTGAGAAATCCAGAAATTTTCTGTTTATCAAATGAAATGCGTGAAAAACCCAGAATCCTTCTATCTTCAGCAACAAAACAATTCTCCGGATTCTGGGTAAAGAATTCTCTCAAAACATCTCCTGCAACATACAAGTCTCTGAAAATCACAGATAGCTCCTTATCAAAACAAAGCAAAAGAATTCTCACAGCTTCTGCTACATCTCCCTTCTCAAGTGGTCTCACTATCATGGAACAACCTGATTCTTTCAACAGCTTTTTTCAGGTTTTCCATAGAATTGGCAAAACTTATCCTTACAAATTTTTCATTACCGCTTCCAAATGCGATGCCAGGAGTGACTGCTACACCATAGTTAATCAGCTTTTCAGCGAATTCCATGCAGTTTTTTCCTACTTCTAGGAACATATAAAAAGCCCCTTCAGGCTTTACAGTCCAATAAAGCTTTCTAAGCTCATTGTAGATATAATCTCTCCTCTTTCTAAATTCTGCTACCATTCTTGAAACGATTTGGTCGAATAACCCGCTGTGCATAATTTCCGCAACAGCTTTTTGAGCAAACGCCGGCGCGCAAACGCCGTTAACTTGGTGAACCTTCAACATGGAGTCTATTAGATCCTTTTCCGCAACTACATAGCCTATCCTCCATCCAGTCATAGCAAGAGATTTCGAGAATCCATTAACAACAACCACATTTTCGTATCCCGCAAGACTTGTGGGCTTTTTGTCGTAATAGATTTGATCGTAAATTTCATCGCTTATCACTATTGCCCCGCAATCCATTGCGATTTCAGCAATTGCTCTTGCACTTCTTCCATCTATTACAGCCCCAGTTGGATTGTTTGGGTAATTAAGAAAGACAACGCTTACATCTCTCCCCATCATTTCTGAAATTCTGTCAATTTCTGGCAAAAAATTGGTATCGTGGGTAGTAACTTCGGATATTCTAGCTTTACATATCTTTGCATAAGTGAAATAGCTAAGAAAAGAGGGTGAAGGGATTAAAACTCTAGACTTCTCTTCAATAAATGCAAGACTTGCGTTCATTAGCGCTTCACTTCCGCCAGCGGTAATCATTACGTTTTCTTTAGATACTCCATATCTTTCTGCAATTGCCGTTCTTAATTCTTCGATGCCAAGGTTTGATGTGTAATGAGTATACCCGGCCTTAATGGCCTCTATTGCTTTTTCTACAACTTCTGAGGGGGTCGGAAAATCTGGTTCGCCAATTGTTAGACTGATGACATCCCTTCCCTCTTTTTTTGCCCTTTCAACAACTTCAAACATCCGTCTAATCAAAGAAGTGGAGACCTCCCTCAACCTCTGGGCTTCCATTGAAGGAGATCCCTCTGATAGATTTAAAGCCTTTCGAGACGAAACTATTATTTACACCCCATCCAAAACCCTGCGTGGAGTTTGAAATAATATCCAAAGATGCGATGGGGAGAATTTGCCGAATCAAAACGAGACACGGAGAAATAGAGACGCCGACCGTTCTCCCCGTAATAAATCCAAATCTTCCCCTGATACTACCGAAAAAAATGCCGAACTATGGAGCAGAGGCACTAATAACAAATGCTTATATAATATACAGAAGCCAAAGAAATGAGGCCCTAGAAAATGGCGTTCATAAGCTGCTAGGTGTTGATATCCCGGTATTCACAGATAGCGGAAGTTACCAGCTAATGAGTTACGGCGATGTTGAGGTTTCAAACAGAGAAATAGTGGAATTCCAGAAAAGGATAGGGTCCGACTTCTTAACTCCCCTAGATATTCCAACACCACCAGATGCCGACTACAGCACTGCGAGAAAAGATTTGGAAGAAACTATACGCCGAGAAAAAGAGGCAAAAGATCTAAAAGGGGATTCTTTTCTAATTTTACCAATACAGGGTTCAACGATTCCAGAGTTAAGAAGAGAGAGCGCAAAAGTCGCCAGAGAGATAGAAGGGGACATTTATGCAATTGGCGGCGTTGTTCCCTTGATGGATGCATATAGATTCAAAGATATCGTTAGAATAATACTCGAAGTGAGGTCGATCCTGCAAATCGAGCCGATTCATCTATTTGGCTGTGGTCATCCGATGTTTTTTGCAGTTGCAGTTGCATTGGGATGTGATATTTTTGACTCAGCAGCCTATGCTCTCTATGCGAAGGATGACAGATATCTTACAGTCTACGGAACAAAAAAGCTTCAGGAAATGAAATACTTCCCCTGCAGTTGTCCGGTTTGTTCCAGAAGCAGTCCTGAAGAAGTTAGAGAGATGGAAAAAGAACAGAGAGAAATTTTTTTAGCTGAACACAATCTCTACGCTACTTTCGAAGAAATAAGAGTTATAAAAGAGGCAATAGAGGAGAACTCTCTTTTTGAGCTCGTTGAAAAGAGGATTAGATCCCATCCAAATTTAATAAATGCCTGGAGACTGATAAAAGACTACAGGGATCTGATGGAAAAATATGATCCGTGGATAAAGAAGAAATTCCTCTATTGCGGAATCGAGAGCATCTTTAGACCAGCCGTAGAGAGACATGTAAAAGCCATTAAAAACATCAAATATGAAAAGGAGAAAATAGTGATATCGACGGATTTCGGAATAGTAGCCGACTTATATCTCCGTCCCGTTTTCGGGGTAGTTCCCACAGAACTTCTTGAGAGCTATCCTTGTGGGCATGCTGAAATTCCTGAAGATGAAAACATTGAAAAGGAAGCATTGGAGAAAGCAGTTGAAATTCTCAAAGAGTTCATAAGGTCAAATGAAGAGAAGAGATTCGTTATTCACATCACAGGGAGATGGAAGGAATTCATAAAAGACTTGCCCGGAACGTGCGAGTATGTTCTACACTGAAAAAAGGGATGGGTTTGCTAGGCTAGGAATCCTTGAAGTTGAAGGAGAGAAGATAAAGACACCCACGATGCTTGAGAAAGAATTTTTGAAAAAATTAGAGCTGGAAAAAATTCCTTACCAAGTAAAAAATATAGATCCAAGCGCTTACGAGAAATTAAAGACTTCTGGGGAAATAAACACCCTCATAGGTATCTCATCTATGATGCCACGGGAGATTTTCGAGGCTTTTTCAGCCGCTCGCGGAAAAAAGCCGATTCTTGCAGTTGCATGTGCTACTCCTTTAAACGCTTCAATTCTGATCTATCTTGGAGCGGACTTAATTGACAATCTAATGGCTATGGCAAAAGCTTACAGTGGAGTATATTTCATTGGGGATGTAGAGATCAGAGTGGACAACCTTGAAAGATTTCCATGTAGCTGCAAATTCTGCAAAAGACAAGAACTAAGAAATATGAGAAAAGAGGAAATATATGAAACTGTCGCGAATCACAACACAGAAATGCTCAGACAGGAAGTCGAAAAATGCAGAATTTTGCTAGAAAGAGAGAACTTCAGAGGATATGTTGAAGCAAAAACAAAGCTTAAACCAGAACTTACTGCCCTACTGAGATTTTCCGATTTTGAGGAAAATAACTTCTTTCCGAGATTTAGAAAATCCACCTGTTACTTTACCTCCCAAGAAAGTGCCAACAGGTTTGAAGTAAGATACTTTCTACAGAGAGCCGTCGATTGCTATGAACCAAAAACTAAATGTTTACTTCTGCTTCCTTGTACAGCAAAAAAGCCCTATTTAATCTCAAAAACGCACAGAACAATAAAAGAAGCTGTAAAAGTTAACATTAATGAGATTATAATCTCTTCCCCTCTTGTCGTTCCAAGAGAGTTCGAGTTAATGTACCCCGCTGTTAACTACGATACCCCGGTGACAGGTTATTGGAGCGATGAAGAGATAGAATTCGTTTCAAAATGGCTCAAAAAGTTCGTGGATAAAGGGAAATTCGAAAAAATTGTTGCTCATGTTGAAGGGGGGTACAAAAGAGTTGTTGAGAGGGCCCTGACCAATTACGATGTGAAATTTACTGCAGAGGGGGATATACTTAGCAAAGAATCGCTAAAAAAACTGAAAAAAGAACTTGAAGGTTTTGATAGTTACGAGCTCTTTATGGAAATGTTTAAACATGCCCTAAGATACCAATTCGATCTAGAGTTCGAGGGTGTAGTGAAAGGTAGATATCCTGAAATAGAGCTGCATACAAAAGAAAGAGTTGCAAGATTTGATCTTAAGTTCGGAAATCTCGACATTTATGGCGAGCTCGCCATGGAGTTGATAAAGAGGGGAAATTACATCGTAGAAATAGACGATTTCGAACCTAGCTCCACGATTTTCTGCGCTGGAATAAAAAGTGCTGACGAGAAGATAAGGCCAAACGATGTAGTTGTTTTTCATAACTCCTTTATTTATGGAGTAGGAATTGCAAGGATGAGTGGTAAAGAGATGGTCGAATCGGAAAAAGGAATTGCAGTAGAAGTAAGAAGGAAATACAAACTAAATTGAACTGACTTCCTCCCCGCCCCGAAGGTCGAGGTTTTCGGTTATAAAAATGGGTGCCCCAGAAAACCCAGAGCTAAAGCTCTAGGATGAATGGGATGGGGGAGCTTGGCTTTTGAACCGGCAGATGAGGGGAAAGGCGTAAATTCTCCCTTAACGCCGGAAGCTCCCGGCTTTAGCCGTGGAGCAGCTCACTACAATGCCAAGTGAAGAACTACTCTAAAAGCTAAGGCTTTCAGTTAATAAAAATTTAAATAGATTGTAAAAGTAATTTCCCTATGGAAACCATTGTGCTTACAAGAAAAGACGTCGAATCTATTATATCAATGAAGGAAGCAATAAATGCGGTTGAAGAAGCTTTTAGGCTCTATGCAACTTCAAAAGCTATAATGCCGCCTAAAGTTTACCTTACACTTGAGGACGGGGATTTTAGAGCCATGCCTTCCTATCTCATGGGTTATGCTGGAGTTAAGTGGGTGAATTCTCATCCTAAAAACCCCGAAAAAGGTCTTCCGACTGTTATGGCAGTATTTATTCTCAACAATCCAAAAAATGGTTTTCCTTTAGCAATAATGGACGCCACGTTCCTCACCTCCCTGCGTACAGGTGCAGCTGGGGGAGTTGCAGCAAAACATCTTGCGAGAGAAAACAGCAAAGTTTTCGGCTTCATTGGTTGCGGAAAACAGGCGATATTTCAACTTTTGGCTATTAAAGAAATTTTTGACATCGAGCTTGTGAAAGCTTATGATATTAGCGAAAAAGCTGAACTGGCATTTAAAGAGTTTTGCAAAAAAGAGGGAGTCGATTGCATGATAACAAATGCTAAAGATGCTTGCGATTGCGATGTCCTGATAACGACAACCCCTTCAACGTCGCCAGTTGTAAAAAAAGACTGGATAAAAGAGGGAACACACATAAATGCGATAGGTGCAGACGCTCCAGGAAAGCAGGAGCTTGAGATAGAAATTCTTAAAAAATCAAAGATTGTAGTAGATGATCTTGAACAGGCATTGCATGGTGGGGAAGTAAACGTAGCACATTCCCTAGGGATAATTAGAAGAGAGAATATCTACGCAACCTTGGGGGAGATCGTTGCGGGAATTAAAAAGGGAAGGGAAGGAAATGAGATTACGATATTCGACTCCACAGGTCTAGCGATCCAAGATCTGGCAGTAGCAAAGATAGTTTATGAAAAAGCCGTAAAAAAGGATTTGGGGATAAAAATAGAACTAATATGAGGATTGCAGTACTAACTTCTGGTGGAAAGGATTCCATTTTGGCTTTGCACAAGATTTCAGATATGGGTGAGCTTCTGCTGGTAACAGCAATTCCAGAAAGAGAAGATTCCTATATGTTTCATACCGCAAACCTCCACATGCTCGATGCGATTGCTAAATGTCTAGATTTGCCTCTGGTTAAAATCAAAGTTTCAGGAATTGAAGAAAAAGAAGTAGAAGAACTAAAAGAGGGCTTGTCAAATCTCGAAATCGATGCGGTTTGCTGTGGGGCCATAGCATCGAATTACCAGCTTAGCAGGATAAAGAGAATATGCGACTCTCTTGACTTGAAGCTATTCGCCCCTCTTTGGGGAATTGAGCAAGAGAGAATTTTAAACGAAGTTTCGCAGAACTTTGAAGCAGTAATAGTAAGTGTTTCGGCGATGGGACTTGATGAGAGTTTTCTTGGAATGAAATTAGACAAAAAAGGTGTTGAAAGACTAAAAGAAGTTGCAAAAAAGACAAAAATAAATCTCTCAGGAGAGGGCGGAGAATACGAGACCCTCGTTCTCGATGCGCCGCTCTTTAAGAAAAGGATAATCATTAAGTTTCTAGAAAAGATCTGGCAAAATAATCGGGGGGTAGCCCTAGTGAAAGATTTCGAAATAATCGAAAAAAAGCGTTGAGGATTTTAGAAAAAAGAAAAAGCAGAAAATGTACTTTCGCAAATAAGGAAAAACAAAAAAGTTTTTCGAACAGTTAATCATTAAATAATTTTTCGAAAAATTTATATAATTCCTTTCAAGAATGAAAAGTGGGGGTGTTGTGATGCCTATGCTTAGAATGCCTCCACCGCATGGTGGAAGACTTGTCGATAGAGTTGTAAAAAACAAAAACAGGGCTGAAAAAATTGCTGCTGGCTGTCCCAGATTCGAGCTAAAAGCTACCCTAGACCCGAAGGGGGTTCCGATAAGGCACGTCTACAGAGAAATAATGTCCATCTGCTACGGTTTCTTCAGCCCTCTTGAAGGCTCAATGGTTAGAGATGAACTCGAGAGAGTTCTAAAAGAAAGAAGATTATTGAGTGAGTGGATCTTTCCGTTCCCTATTCTCTTCGATGTCAGCGAAGATGATTACAAAGCTCTAGGCGTTAAAGAAGGAGACAGGTTACTCCTAACCCTGAAAGGTCAGCCATTTGCAACTTTGGACATCGAAGAAATATACAGAATAGATCCAAAAGATGTAGCTGTAAGAACTTTTGGGACTCCAGAAAAGAATCCGGAAGTTGTAAGACAGCCATTCGATGATAAGCATCCTGGTTACCTCATCTACAGATGTCACCAGCCAGTAATATTTGCAGGAAAGTACACAATAATAAACGAGCCAAAATTCAAGGAACCATATGATCGATTCTGGTTCCCGCCAGCAAAATGCAGAGATGTGATAAAGAACGTAAAGAAATGGAGAACTGTAATAGCACATCAAACTAGAAACGTCCCGCATGTTGGTCATGAAATGTTGATGAAATGTGCAGCATTTACTGGAGACATAGAACCGTGTAGCGGAATTTTGGTGAATGCGATCATTGGTGCAAAGAGAAGGGGGGATTATCCAGATGAGGCAATATTGGAAGGTCACGAGGCAGTGAATAAATACGGCTACATAAAGCCAGAAAGACACATGGTAACCATGACACTCTGGGATATGCGTTACGGAAATCCAATTGAATCTCTTCTCCATGGAATAATAAGACAGAATCTTGGGTGCACGCATCACATGTTCGGCAGAGACCATGCAGCAGTTGGAGAGTACTACGACATGTATGCAACGCAGATACTGTGGAGTAAAGGAATCCCAAGCTTTGGATTCGATGCACCACCGCATGAAGTAGATTATGGGTTAAAGATACTGCCGCAGAACATGGGAGAGTTCTGGTACTGTCCCAAATGCGGTGAAATTGCGTACAGCGAAACATGCGGACATAGCAAGGAAAGACAGAAGTTTAGCGGCAGCTTTATTAGGGGTCTCGTTTCGGAAGGCATATTCCCACCAAACGTAATATTCAGACCAGAAGTCTACAAGGTAATAGTGAAGTGGTGGAAAGTTTACGGATACCCGTTTGTGAATAATAAGTATCTCAAATTGAAAGCACAAGAGCTGGAAGTCGATGTTCCTAAGCTGGAATTGCCAAAGGGGTGAATAAAATGCCTCACTACATTGGAGTTATAATAGATGATAAAAGAATGGAAAAGATAAAGGGAACCCCGCTCGAGAGAGAAATAAAGGACATGTTTGGTGGAGCCCTGAAAATGATAGCAGTACCTGTGCCAGAAGATAAGTCTAAAGAAATCCTCAAGGCCTTTGACAAGGCCAGAATCGATTCTAGGGGTTATATAGAGGATATCCCTATCGCATTGAGAAGGGCAGTCTTTGAAGAAATGGTAAAGAACAAATCACTTAACATAATAGACAAAGTTCTTGCAAGGTTGCCCGAAATTCAGGAGGCAGCTAAAAAAGAGGATGAATTTATTCCTCCACCGGAGGTAGAATAAAAAGTAAAGTTTAAATTTTTTGATCTTTTAAGAAAAAGGAGGTGGGAAAAATGCCGAGTTTTGTAAACCCGGATAAATGCGATGGTTGTAAGGCGCTAGAGAGAACCGCATGCCAGTATATCTGCCCCAATGATTTGATGGTTTTGGACAAAGAGAAAATGAAAGCATATAACAGAGAACCAGACATGTGCTGGGAATGCTACAGCTGCGTTAAGATGTGCCCACAGGGGGCCATTGATGTTAGAGGCTATGCGGATTTTACACCTCTTGGCGCTAGCTGCGTACCAATGAGAGGGACCAGCGACATAATGTGGACAATAAAATACAGAAATGGCAAAGTTTTGAGATTCAAGTTCCCAATCAGAACGACCCCTTGGGGTTCGATAAAGCCATTTGAGGGATTCCCAGAACCGACGATGGATATGCTGAAAACTGAGCTCCTGAGTGGGGAACCCGCTATTCTTGGATTGAAAGAACTGTATAAACCCAAGCTCAAGAAATGAGGTGGTTTAAATGGTTTATGTGCCAAAGAAGTACGAGCTTTATAAGCCTGAAGATGTTAAAACAGAAGTTGTTGAGACAGATGTTTTAGTCATAGGAGGAGGATTCTCGGGATGCGGCGCAGCTTATGAAGCAGCTTACTGGGCAAAACTTGCAGGACTGAGAGTTGTTCTCGTCGAAAAGGCTGCAATTGAAAGAAGCGGTGCAGTTGCCCAAGGTTTGTCTGCTATAAACACATATCTCGACTTGACGGGGAGAAGTGAAAGACAGAATACAGTTGAAGATTACGTCAGATACGTAACATTGGACATGATGGGTCTTGCAAGAGAAGATCTCGTGGCAGATTATGCGAGACACGTCGATGGAACAGTGCATCTATTCGAAAAATGGGGACTTCCAATCTGGAAGACTCCACAGGGAAAGTATGTTAGAGAGGGCCAGTGGCAGATAATGATACATGGAGAGAGCTACAAGCCAATCATCGCTGAAGCTGCCAAGATGGCCGTTGGTGAAAAGAACGTATACGAGAGAGTAATGATCGTAAAACTCCTGATGGATAAGAAGGATCCAAACAGAGTTGCTGGAGCCGTTGGATTCAGCGTCAGAGAACCAAAGTACTACATATTCAAAGCAAAAGCAGTAATCCTCGCAACAGGTGGTGCGACATTGCTCTTCAGACCTAGGAGTGTTGGAGAGGCTGCCGGAAGAACTTGGTATGCGATCTTCGATACTGGTAGTGGCTACGCAATGGGAATATGGGCAGGAGCTATGCTCACACAGTTTGAGCACCGCTTCATTCCATTCAGGTTCAAAGATGGTTACGGTCCAGTAGGAGCTTGGTTCCTGTTCTTCAAGTGCAAAGCTAAAAATGCCTATGGAGAGGAATACATAGTTACAAGAAAAGCCGAGCTTGAGAAATACAAGCCATACGGTTTAGCAACACCAACGCCAACACCTCTAAGGAATCACCAGGTAATGCTCGAGCTAATGGAAGGCAAACATCCGATATACATGCATACTGAGGAGGCAATGAGAGAACTCGCTGGAGGGGACAAGAAGAAGCTTAAGCACATCTACGATGAAGCATTCGAAGACTTCCTCGACATGACGGTCAGCCAGGCATTACTCTGGGCTGCTCAGAACATTGATCCACAGGAAAAGCCCAGCGAAGCTATGCCGGCTGAACCCTACATCATGGGATCCCACAGCGGGGAAGCGGGATTCTGGGTATGCGGACCAAGCGACCTGATGCCAGAGGAATACGCGAAATTCTTCCCGCTGAGATACAACAGGATGACGACCGTGAAAGGCTTGTTTGCTGTTGGAGACTGCGCTGGAGCCAACCCGCACAAGTTCTCCAGCGGTTCATTCACAGAAGGTAGAATTGCTGGAAAAGCCGCAGTCAAATATATCATCGAACAGAAACCTAACCCAGAAGTGGACATGAAGGAAGCTGAGGAATTCAAGAAGAAAGTTTTCCAACCAATGGTAACATTCATGGAGAACCAGAAGTTCTCCACCGATGAAACTGTAAATCCGAACTACATACTGCCATGGCAGGGACTTGTTAGATTGCAGAAGATCATGGACGAATATGCAGCGGGAATTGCTACGATGTATAAGACAAACGAGAAGCTCCTGAACAGAGCGTTGGAGTTGCTACAGTTCCTTAAAGAAGATCTAGAAAAGCTCGCCGCCAGAGATCTGCATGAGCTGATGAGAGCTTGGGAGCTCGTTCACAGAGTCTGGACCGCAGAAGCTCACGTGAGGCACATGCTTGAAAGAAAAGAAACTAGATGGCCCGGATACTACTACAGAACAGACTATCCAGATCTAAACGAGAAGGACTGGAAGTGCTTCCTCTGCAGCAAATACGATGCAAAGACAGGCAAGTGGACCTTTGAGAAAGTACCTTACATCCAAGTTGTTGATTGGAAATTTTAAATTTTTTTATTAATTTCTATTCAGACTTAGAATAATCTATAGAAAGTTTGAGAAAGGTTTCTCTGCGACATTGCATTTCCAAAACTTTGCCCACAGTTTTGGTGCCTGTGGGATCGATTTCTGTGAACTTTTGCAAGGAATACGATTTTCATCAAATATAGTCTTCTTGACCTCTCCACGGCTAAAGCCGGGAGATCTTCTAAGGTGTTCATCGGTAATAACTTTTATATCATCCTCCGCCCTAAAAGGCGAGGGCTTTCAGTTGTAACTAGTTGAATGCGACAAAATTATAAATCGAAGAATAGATTCGGGGTATGGAAGACATCCTGAAGAAGATTACGGATTACAAATGGGAGCTCAGTAAAGATTACAAGAAAGGGATGAGAGTGCCTGCTTACTTTTACATAAGCAGAAAGTTGATGAAAGATCTTGAAAAAGATGCAGTTGAACAGGCTGCAAACGTCGCAACTATGCCGGGAATAAGAGTTGCCTCTCTTGTGATGCCAGATGTCCACGTTGGTTACGGATTTCCAATTGGTGGAGTTGCAGGCTTTGATGTTGAAGAAGGAGTGATATCACCGGGTGGTGTAGGCTTCGACATAAATTGCGGGGTTCGATTGCTCAGGAGCAATTTGAAGGTAGAAGATGTAAGACCAAAAATAAAGGAACTGATCGACACACTCTTTGTAGCAGTGCCTTCAGGGGTTGGAAGCGAGGGAAAGATAACGCTCAAAGACAAAGAGCTTGATGAAATATTCGTCTCAGGAGCTAAATGGGCACTAGAAAACGGCTATGGGTACGAAGAAGATCTAGAAAAATGTGAGGAAAACGGAGCTATGCCCGGAGCTAGACCTGAAGTCGTAAGCAAAAAAGCCAGAGATCGTGGAAGAACTCAGCTAGGAACTCTCGGTAGTGGAAATCACTTCCTAGAAGTCCAATATGTTGAAAAAATCTACAATCCGGAAGTTGCGAAGGTATTTGGCCTAGAGGAGGGGACCGTTACTGTTATGATACATTGCGGAAGTCGTGGTTTAGGACACCAGGTTTGTACTGACTTTCTGGAAGTGCTTGACAGAGCGGTGAAAAAGTACAACATCTCTCTTCCCGATAGACAGCTAGCATGCGCACCGATAAAGAGTAAAGAGGGCGAAGACTATTTCTCGGGAATGGCAGCTAGTGCGAACTTTGCTTGGTGCAACAGACAAATAATTGCACACTGGGTAAGAGAAAGCTTCAGAAAGGTATTCAAGATGAGTGAAGAAGATTTGGGTCTAGAAGTTGTCTACGATGTTGCGCATAACATAGCGAAATTCGAAGAACATACGATTAATGGAAAGAAGATGAGAGTTTGCGTCCACAGAAAAGGTGCTACAAGGGCTTTTGCTGCAGGAAGACCAGAACTTCCTTCTGTATATCGCGATGTTGGGCAACCAGTGCTAATTCCCGGAAGCATGGGGACACCAAGCTATGTTCTCGTTGGTACGCAAAAAGCGATGGAAGAAACTTTTGGAAGTACCTGCCACGGAAGCGGGAGGGTATGGAGCAGAGCCGAGGCAAAGAGAAAAATGAGGGACAACGTTGTAAAACAGAACTTAGAAAAGAAGGGGATATACGTGAGGTCAGCAGAAAAAGGCCTGCTGTCAGAAGAGGCTCCTGAAGCCTATAAGCTCAGCGATGATGTCGTTGATGTTGTACACAGAGCCGGAATTTCCATCTTAGTCGCAAAGCTTATACCTCTGGGTGTTACAAAAGGTTAATCAGAACTATTAGCTTTTTTTAGCCTTTCAATACCTTTTACAGCCTCAACTATTCTCACAACAGCCTTAGGAACGCATTCATGCCAATTTTCACCATTCAACATCATTTTCCTTATTGTTGTACCTCTATACTTGTCCCTCTTGAAATCTGGAGGAATTACAACTTCTAAACCAGCATCCCTAAAAACCTGGGCTATCACTGGGTTCCTAGTTATTATCGCTTGCACTTTCGGAACTAAGTTGAGAATGTAAAACGCATTACCAACATAAACGCTCATGGTTGGAACTGTGGCTGTTATTATCCTATCCAATCCTATTCCCGCCTCTATCAGTGATTCTCTTATCATCCATATTCTTTCTCCGGCTGTAAAAGGATTTCTGGCTGTGTGACTTTCATCCGCCATGCCTACCAAGAGAACTAACTCATCAAAGGTTTTTAGCGCCCACCTTACTACTTCCAGATGTCCCAGATGGAACGGCTGGAACCTGCCGAAGATTAGCGCTCTTTTGGGCATAGAAATTGTGTTCAGTTTAAAAATTTTTATTTTCTTCTTTCAACAAGATAATCGGTAAGCGATTCCAGAATTTTCCTGCCCTCACTTTCACCTAACTTCGAAAGATTCTTTTTAGCCAAAGTTATGTATTCTCTTGCCTTCTTTGAGGCATAATCTATAGCTCCACAGGCCTTCAGCTTTTCTACGTCCTTTTTTATCTCTTCATTACTCGCCTTCCCCCTCCCAAATGTTTCAAGTTCAACACCCTTTTCAAACGCTTTTATTACTATCAGAGTCTTTTTTCCTTTCACCAAATCACTTCCCCAGTCCTTTCCTATATCCTCTCCTATAAGATCCAAAATGTCATCATGAATCTGGAACCCTATGCCAGCATTTATCCCGTATTCCCATAGTGGTTCAAATAGATCATACTTGCCGAAAAGAATTACCGGAATTGTCGCTGAAGCCGCTATCAAAACACCTGTTTTCAACTTGACCATCTCCAAGTACTCCTCCTCGCTGGCCATCCTATTTTCCAAAGTTATGTCAATATACTGGCCTTCGCAGATCTTAATGCAAACATCCGCCATAAGCTCAACAGCCTTTCTAACGTTTTCTGCATTCACATCACACTTCGCAATTAAACTAAAAGCTTCAGCAAACAATGTATCCCCTGCAAGAATAGCTACCGGCTCACCGTAAACTTTATGAACGGTTTTAACATTCCTCCTCATTTCATCTCTGTCCATTATGTCATCATGGATAAGAGTGAAGTTATGTATCGCTTCAATTGCAACAATCGCTGGCATTATCTTATTGTAATCTTCTCCAATTGCCTCACAAACAAGCATTGCTATTACTGGTCTAAGTCTCTTTCCCCCTGCCTTTATAAGGTGCCTTGCAGCTTTGTATAGGCCAAAATCCTTTTCCGGAAGATAATATTTCAATGCCTCATCGACTATTTTTGCCCTCTCTTTTATTTCTATCATTCTCTCCCCTCACAGAATTTCTGAACATCTATCTTCCTAAACCTTAACCATTCAAGCAACTTCCCGGAAATAAAGATAGGTTTTCTTCTTAACTCTTCAACATTCCTTGCACCGCATAAAAACATTGCTGTTCTGAATCCATGCATAAATCTTTCTATCTGACTCTTCACAGCATTAGCACTTATTCTCGCCGGAGAAAGAAAAGGAAGAGCAGAACTTGCAACTACAGCACCTATCGCTATGCTTTTCGCGACGTCTATTCCACTCCTTATACCTCCTGTTGCGATCACAGGTAAAATCTTTGCACAATCAACGATACAGAAAGCAGTTGGAACCCCCCAGTCAAAAAAGTCAAACCCAACAGATTTCAGAACCTCATTCTCACTTCTGTAGGCTTCAACAGCACTAAAGGAAGTACCTCCTTTTCCACCTATATCCAAAACAGAAACCCCAATCTCTTTAAGCTTGAGGGCAATTTCTCTGACTATTCCCGCTCCGGTTTCCTTTACAATAACCGGCACTTTTACAGTTTTGCAGACTTCCCGCAAAACCTCGAAGGCGTTTCGGGAAATAAGGTCTCCCTCTTCCATTATTGCCTCTTGCAAGTAATTCAGATGAATTGCCACAGCATTTGCATCCACCATCTCTACCACTTTATCAACAACTTCGGGATCCTTTATGACCTGTGGAAGACCTACGTTTGCATAGATAAATGCATTTGGAGCTTTTTCTCTTACAATTGAGAAAGTTTCCTCGACACTTTTGTCCTCTATCCCTGCTCTCTGACTTCCCACCCCCATTCCTATACCTGTTTCTTCAACAGCAATTGCCAAGTTTGCATTTATTTCCTTTGCAACTGTATGTCCGCCTGTCATTGAGGCTATCAAGAATGGGAAAGAAAGTTTCTTTCCAAAAAATTCAAATTCTGTCCTTAACTCTTCGAAATCAAAATCTGGGATTGCCTGATGAATCAGCATTATATCCTCAAGTCCTGTATATCCGGATTCGACTTCTTCAGTCAAACAAATCCTTATATGATCAAGTTTTCTGTTCGAAGTCTTCACAGGACCACCTCGGTTCCCACTTCTTTTCCCTCAAGAAACTTCTTAACATTTTCTCCACTTCCTTTAAAAACAAAAACTCTACACTTTTTCTTCAAAGACAGAATTCTGTTAATCTTTCCCCTCATTTTTCCAGTCGCATCGTCATCGCCTAGCTGATCAGGTTTCATCCATGGATAAAATTTGTCAACTTTCTTTCCATTGACAAAGATTCCCTCAACATCTGTTGCAAAACCTATTCTTTCAGCTTGGAAGTTTTCAGCGAGTCTTACAACAATCTCATCGCCTGAAACAATTCCCTCCAAGCTGACATCGCCATGTAAAACGGGAACAAATCCTTTCTCCATTATCCTGCCAATCTTTCCAAAATCGCAGCTCATCGGATGTAATCCGATAGCCGGAACTTTTTTGTCCAAGAGTTTTCTGCAAAACAATTCGTTCAATCTTACGCAAGAGTTATGAATTCTTGCAATTGAAATTGGCGTATCTAAACCAAACATTCTTACATGGGGATGCCCAAAAGAGCCAGCTCCGTGAACCAAAATCAAATTTGAATAATTTTCAGAAATTGCCGAGCATATTTCTTCTATTGCGTTTTCGTTAAGCTCTTCAAAACCATCTTTCTTAGTTATTACAGAACCACCTATCTTAAGAATCCTCAATCTTCACCCCCTCCGCATTCGTTCTCACTAAAAAGCTACCTTGTGGCTTTTTTCCTCTGAAAACACCGTAGAGACATCCTCCACCTCCAGCTCCCGTTATTTTAACTATAAAACCTTCTTTTTCAAGTCTGGCTACTAACTCGTCAATTTGCTGAGAACTCACACCCAGAGCCCTTAAAAGGGATTGATTCATCTTTATCAGTTCATCAAATTCTTCTATTCTGCATTCTGATGCCCTAAGCGTTATGCAATCGATTGCATCAAAAATTCTTTCAACAATTTCACCATACCTCTGTCTCAAAAGAGCGACTTTTTCAACCATTTCTTTAGTAGACCTTTCCCATAGTTTTAAAACAAACAAATCCAAACATAAATCAACTTTTTTCCTCTTCGGAAAAATCCAAGAACCGCCAAAAGTTGAAATAAACGGATCTATTCCGCTTCCTCTCCCTTGAACATCTATCTCCACTTTCCTGGCCATTTCAAAAACATCTTCTTCGCTGAGTCCGATATTGAATTCTTCGTTCATCGCTTTTATAGTTGCAACCGTGACAGCTGAAGAGCTCCCCAAACCAGAAGCTATAGGAATGTCACTTTCTATCCTTATTTCCGCTCCTTTTATTTCTTTAAGCTCGCAAAATCTCTTTATAGAATGGCTGACATAGGGATGAACTTTAAAGTCAAGAGTAGTTACACCGAGTGGAGAGATTATCCTAAACCCATCGCTTTTCTTCACTTCAACCCTGCAACGAAGGTTTATCGCCGAAACCAACGCATGTCGAGAGTAGACTACAGCGTGCTCGCCAAACAAAATTATCTTCCCTGGTGCAGAAGCGATCATCGAGTTCGATAAAACCTAGAAATTTTAAACTTTTTCATTTAAGAAAAGTCAAGATACTTTCCCTTGACCACAGTCCTAAAGGGCGAGGTTTGTCGCTCATTTTTATCAATTCTAGAGGGCCTTTTCTCGACATATAGAGAAGTCTTAGGAGAGTTGCTCGACTGCGCTTGGAAGAAGGGGATCACGAGCTTCAAGAGGCTTAAAACAGAAAAGTACTACGAGTTGAGAGCAAAGTATCCAAGACTTCCATCGCACTACATCTACACAGCCTGCCAGATGGCTTGTTCTATCTAACAAGATGCTGATGTTGTTGGAGCTATGAACATGGCGAGAGCCTCTCATGGGGTAGGAATAACGGGGAATGCTGGCCCTTGCTTCTAAGGTGGAACGGGACAAGGTGGGAGCCTAAAAGGGGCTGTGAACAACCAATCGATGAACACCTTAGAAGATCTCCCGACTTTGGCCGTGGAGAGCGTCAAATCAGACATATTAGCATTATCTCTAATTTAAAATTTAAATTCTTAAATTTGTGAGTTATTGTGAAGCTTGGTTTGAAAAATTTTCAATATCTCTGAAAAAAATTTTGTATTCTTCAATCTCGGAAAAGATTTAAGAAAAACTTATATACTGAAATCCTCGAAAACTGAGGGGGTGATCCAATGGAGGATGCAATAGAAAATGCAAGAAATCTGCTTGAAAAAAACGAAGTTAAACAAGTTTTGTGTGCTTTTAGCGATGTAAGAGGATATCTACTTACTTTTTCTATCCCTGCAAGGGAGTTCATCGAGGGTTCTGCTTTTGACGGATTAGGTTTCGATGGGTCATCTGTGAGGGGTTTTAAGAGCATAGAGCAGAGCGACATGATCTGGATGCCAGATCCAGAAACTCTAAAGATAATTCCTTGGATCGAAGATCCTATCCAAAAATCGGCTATAGTATTTGGGGAGGTCCATGAACCATGGGGCTCCGGTGTGTCCGAATGCGACCCGCGTGGCTATGTTGCCAAAAGAGTTCAAAAAGAGCTTGAAGGTCAGGGTATGAACGCCATATTCGGGCCAGAAATAGAGTTTTTCGTTTTTCAGAGTATTGATTTAAGAAATCTTACATGGGATCTATGGACATCCCCAAGCGGAGGAGTTGGAGATAGCTGGGGTGCTCCAAGGATTTTGCCGAAAAGTCCGGAGCTAGAAGGTAGTTATATAATACGACCAAAGGAAGGTTATTTCAGAACTCTACCGGAAGATACAACGACTGAATACAGGAACGAGCTTGTTTACAATCTTGAAAAACTTGGTGTAATCGTCGAATACCACCATCATGAAGTCGCTACTGCTGGACAAATAGAGCTTGATTTCAAACCCAAAAAACTTACACCGGTTTGCGATGCCGTCTATCTTTACAAGTTTGCAGCAAAAAACATAGCCAGAAAAAATGGGCTAATAGCAACATTCATGCCCAAACCAATTTATTTGGATAATGCCAGCGGAATGCATACACATCAAAGCCTCTGGAAGGGAGAACCTTTTAATGGTGAAAACATATTTGCGGATCCCAATGAGGAATTCTTCCTAAGCCAGAAAGCTCGTTACTACATTGGCGGGTTACTTGAACACGCAAAAGCATTAACTGCGATCTGTTGCCCAACAGTTAACAGCTATAAACGACTTGTACCAGGTTTCGAAGCACCTATAAATATCTGCTGGAGCCCAAGAAACAGATCTGCCTTAGTCAGGGTGCCCATGTACAAAAGGAATCCATCTGCAATAAGAGTGGAGTATCGAGGTGCAGATCCCAGCTGCAATCCCTACTTAGCAATCTCAGCGCAACTCGCAGCCGGACTAGATGGGATAAAGAAAAAAATAGAACCGGGAGATCCCATTATGAAAGACGTATACGAACTTTCACCAAGAGAGAAAAGAGAACTGAAAATTGGCGAATTGCCAACTACACTCAGAGATGCGCTGGATCATCTAGCAACAGACGAAGTCCTTCAAAAAGTTCTGGGGAGTCATATATTCGACAAATTCATGGAGCTAAAAATAGAGGAGTGGAATCAGTTCTGTCTTTACATAACCCCATGGGAATACATGAAATACTTTGATATCTAAATTTTTTAAAGAGCAGAGGTTTTGAAGAATGATACTTGCAATGTGGAGCGGTGGAAAGGATTCCGGAATGGCGCTGTATGAAGCAAAGAAGAAATATAGAATTGACAGACTAGTTTCCATGGTAAAAGATGGCCAGACAAGAGGGCATAGGCTAAAGGAGGACGTATTAAAAAGACAGAGTGAAGCAGTGGGCATCGAATTGGTCTTTGGAAGATATTCAAACAACTTCGAAGAAGTCCTGAAGTCCGTTTTCATTGAAAATGATGCCAAAAAAGTCATTTTTGGAGATATATACCTAGAACATCATAGAAACTGGATAACTAGAGTCTGCAACGAACTCGGGATTGAACCAATATTTCCTCTTTGGGGCAGAAATACGAGAGAATTAGCGGAAGAGATTGCCAAAAAATTCGAAGCTGTGATAATTGCAGTCAGGAAGGGTTATGATGAAATACTTGGAAAAAGATTCAGTAGCGAAGTCATCGAATATCTAATAGCCAATAAAGCCGACCCATGCGGGGAAAATGGTGAATTTCATACTATCTTAATAGACGGTCCAATCTTCAGGAGGCGTCTTGAGGTTCGTTTTGGAGGCATTTTTGAAGATGAGAAATACAGATATCTAGAGGTTCTTTGAGTTCTTCATCTAAAGTGGTTTCTAACCACTACTCTGAATTCTCCTAATTGCCAATCTTCTCTGCCCTGAAGGGCAGGTTTTCATAGCATTTGTTAATCTATTCTAAAAATGAACTCAATAACTCCGATTTTCACCCTAAAATTTCCTCCCCGTGTTTTTGCATAAAGTTCCCAGGTCCTTTCCCCGCAACAATCTACGTTTGGATATTTCAATCCGGTCTTTGGATCATGATAGGCCAAAAAGATTGCGCTTCCCTTTTCGTTAGCCATTTTTCTGGCAATTCTTTCAGCCTCCTCGAATTCTACCTCCTTTTCAATAATCAACTCTTCCATACAGAAATTTTGTTTCAGGGAACTATTTTAATCCTTCGCAGAGTTTAGCTCATTTCAAAACCTCCATAATGACTGCGGGACAAACTCTCTTCACACCTTGAATTCCGGAGATTTCTTCATGCAGACGTCTCATTGTATCCAACGAATCTGTAACAACCTCCACCATGAGTACGTGATCTCCTGAAGTTAGGTACACTGAATTCACATTCTCCATTTGTTTCAACCTTTCGACGACTTTCCATATGTGCTCAGGTTCCACATCGATGCCTGTTAGCGAGGAAAAAATCCCAAGCTTTTTAAAATCTACAACTGCCCTATAACCTAGGATGACCTTGTTCTTTTCTAATTTCTCTATCCTCTTTCTCACGGCTGTTTCTGTTATTTTTAGCATTTTAGCTAGCTCAGTTTTCTTAATTCTACCATTCTTCACGAGCTCCATTACTATTTTCAAATCTCTAGGGTCCACTTTAGAAATAGACTTCAAGTTTTAAAAATATATGTTCGATTTTCGAAAGAAAATCTTTTAAATCGAGAAAAATTGGTTTTTTTGGTGATACAAAATGATACTGCTAGGAGAAAAATTTCCGGAAATGGTAGTAAAAACGACCCACGGTGAAATTAAGCTACCATACGAAGGAAAGTGGTTCGTTTTGTTCGCGCATCCAGCAGATTTTACGCCTGTATGTACAACCGAATTCGTTGCGTTTCAAAAAAGGTATGAGGAATTCAAAAAGCTAAACTGCGAACTAATAGGGCTAAGCATCGATCAGACATTCAGCCACATAAAATGGGTCGAATGGATAAAAGAAAAACTGGGTACTAGCATAGAGTTTCCAATAATCGCTGATGACCTTGGCGAGGTTTCGAAGAAACTGGGATTAATACATCCAGCAAAGGGTACAAACACCGTCAGAGCTGTCTTTGTAGTAGATCCAAAAGGAGTTGTTAGGCTTATTCTTTATTATCCGCAAGAAGTTGGCAGAAATATCGATGAAATTCTTAGAGCGATAAAGGCTTTGCAAATCAGCGATGAAAAAGGTGTAGCCATTCCGGCAAACTGGCCAAACAACGAGCTCATTGGTAACAAGGTAATAATTCCGCCCGCAAGAACTGTAAAAGATGCTGCGGAGAGACTTGAGAAGATAAAGAAGGGTGAAATAGGAGGTTTCGATTGGTGGTTCGCATACAAAAGTATCTGACTTTTTTAATTAATTTTTATAACTGAAAAAACCTCTTTAGATAAAAAGCTTAATAGAGAGGATTTTAAAAAATTACAGACATAGCATGTTACATGAAAATCGACAAGAAAGCCTACGGTTTTAACTGTGGGATGAATTGTCGAGAACGAACACTTTCATAATCGAGGACTGCTTGCCTTATGGGAACTCACTGACAGCTGCGCCAAGCTGTACAATGAGCTGAACTTCGAAAGGAGGCAGGCTTATATACGCTACAGGCGTTTCGAGTGCCCAAAGCATCTCTAAAAAAATACGCTCCATTGATAGGCTCTGCAACTGCCAGCAGATAATAAAAAAGAACAACGCGATGATAAACAACTTCTAGAGCTTCAGCTACATAATCAGAAGGGGATCCTGAACATAGGCTACCTCCATGGAAGTAGCGTTAACGGGGAACGCAGCACTTGCTTCTAAGGTGAACGGGATGAGGTGGGAGCCTAAAAGGGCTGTGAACAGTCGACCGATGAGAGCCTTAGAAGCAAGAATCTCCCGGCTTTAGTCGTGGGGAGTGTCAAAATAGAGGTTAAGAGATCTGTAGGATGAGGGAGCTGTGTTCCTGAACCGGCAGATACGGGGAAGAGTCTGACCTCCTCCCCGCCCTAAAGGCGAAGGTTTCTGATAGTGCGGGGAGGTTTGGGATTACATCCCCCCTTCTTGAGAGTTCAATCCCGGGCTGGATCTCCAGCCCATTACCCCTATCCCTCTCGGGACTCGGGGTTATGTTGTATGCTCCCACCTGCGTTGAATACCTTACTTATCTTTGTGCACTGAATTAGAGGCTACATATCTTATAAACTTTTCTGTTCATCCCCGCCTTAAAAGGCGAGGCTTTCAGTTGTAAAGCCCTCTTAACGCCGAAAACTCGCCTTAAAAGGCGGGGTAGCCCACTCATTCAGCAATGGAAAAGCTTAAAAAATCTGACGTTTAAAAGATTTGAATGCCAGCTAAAACTCTAAATCCAATTCAAGGATTCTACCTTAGCTATTTTAGCTTTAGCTGGCAGTATTTTAGCTTCTAAAAATTAGGAGGTGTTTCTGCAATGGCTTCGGCGCTTTACACCTTTATGCTCTATAAATATAGAGGTGTTTTATATGATAGGTAAAAAAAGAAGGTTGAAGCGAATTATTAGGAATGGAAGGACATTGATCATGCCAGTAGACCACGGAGTTACCAAAGTTGAACAAGGGCTTGAAAACGTTGATGAATTGATTAGAACTGTTGAAGATTACGTGGATGCTGTAGTGTTGCACAAAGGTCTTGCAAAAAACTCCAAGATTCTTGAAGAAGTTGAAGTTGGATTGATAGTCCACTTAAGCGCTTCAACATATCTGAGCAGGGATCCAAACGATAAAAGGATTATATCAGACATTGAAAGTGCTTTGAAGCTTGGAGCCGATGCTGTAAGTGTTCACGTTAACATAGGCAGCGAAACGGAAGGTAGACAACTAGAAGAGCTTGGCAAAATTTGTGATCGAGGCGACGAGTATGGAATTCCGGTTCTTGCGATGATATACCCAAGAGGGAAAGTCGAACAAAACTTGGAAACCGTAAAACAAGCCGCAAGAGTGGGCTACGAGCTTGGAGCAGACATAGTAAAAGTCCCATATGTGGAAAAATTCTCGGAAGTCGTCCGATACTGTAAAGTTCCTGTTGTTATTGCTGGAGGTAGTAAGGGAGACGAAATAGAGCTACTGAGAAAAGTTGAGACTGCGATAAAAGAAGGAGCTACCGGTGTTGCAGTTGGCAGGAACATTTTTAGTAACCCCTCGCCTAGAGATATTGCTAGGGCCCTATATAGTATAATACATGAGGGTATGAGTGTAGAGGAGGTTATCGAAAATGAAAGAAATCTGGCTTTGGGCAGATGGAGATAACTGGGAAAAAGTAAAAGAGATGCTAAAAGATGCGATCGAACTCGGATTTGATGGAGCAATAGTTAGAAATGAATTCACAGATAAGGCAAAAAAGCTAGGCAAAATAAAAATACTGAACTCTGATGAGCTAATAGAAATAAGATCGGTTGAAGACCAAGAAAGAGCTCTCAAGAAAGATGTCGCCATTATCAAGTTCTTGGACTGGAAAGTGATACCGCTGGAAAACATAGTGGCAATGAAAAAAGGAAAGGCAATAGTAATAGTCGAGAATCTTGAAGATGCAAAGCTCGCTCTGACAACACTTGAAAAAGGCGCGGACGGAATAGCTGTCAGCGGAACTCGAAACGATTTAAAGAAATACTTTGAGATCGTAAAAGGTACTGAAAAAACTTTGAATCTTTCTAAAGCGAAAATAGTAGAGATAAAACCCCTAGGGCTCGGCGAGAGGGTTTGCATAGATACCGTTTCAATTATGAATCCAGGAGAAGGTATGTTGGTAGGGAATAAGGCTTCTTTCATGTTCTTAGTGGCGAGTGAGAGTGAGGAGAGTGAGTACGTTGCTTCAAGACCTTTCAGAGTTAACGCGGGTAGCGTTAACGCATATTTGAAAGTTGGAGATAAAACTAGATATCTCTGCGAGCTGAAAGCTGGAGATGAAGTGGAGATCGTAAGATTTGACGGTAAAGTAAGAAAAAGCTATGTTGGGAGAGTGAAAATTGAGCGAAGACCCCTCCTTTTGGTTGTTGCAGAGGTAAATGGAGAGACTGGAAGCATAATTCTTCAGAATGCTGAAACTATAAAGCTCGTGAATCCAGAAGGAAAACATCTCTCAGTTTCAGAGCTCAAAGAGGGTGATGAAGTACTTGCATGGATTGGGGAAAAGGCCAGGCATTTCGGCGTTAAAGTTGAGGAATTCATAATAGAGAGATGATGCTCGTAGCAACTGTTTCAAGTTCTAGGGAAATAGAGCTTGCGAATGCAGCAGATTTGTTAGAGCTAAGGCTTGATCTCGGAAATTTCGATTTTCTGCCCAAGCTTAGATATATCGTAACTTGCAGGAGAAAAGCGGACGGAGGGGCTTACGAGGGCAGTGAAGAGACTAGAATTGAAAAGATAAAGATTTTTGCAGAAAAAGTGAACGCAGAATTCGTAGATATAGAGTTTGACGTTCCAGACGATTTTCTTGACTTTAAATGCGGAATAATCGAATCCTACCACAATTTCAAAGAGACTCCAAGCTTTGAATTCCTGAGAGATCTTGTAGAAAGTAAAAGAGGGGATTATTATAAGATAGCAACAATGGGAAAGACAATGGATGACTGGAAAAAGATCGTAAGGCTTCTTCTAGAGTTCGAAGACATTATAGCGTTTCTCATGGGCGAAGAGTTTAGATTCACAAGAATTGCATCCGCTTTATTGGGATCCCCTTTCATCTACTGCTATGTTGGATTAAAAAAAGCCCCCGGACAAATAGAACTCAACGAAGCATTAAAAATCCTCAAAAGTCTTGGAGTGAGAAAATGAAGATACTAATTTACGGAGTTGGCGATTTAGGCTCCTTGTTAAGGAATTTCTTCTATGAAAGAGGTTACTACACCAAAGGATATGACATCGATGATAAAAAGAGGGAAACAAATGATATCTCAGAGTTTGATCTCATATTCGTCTGCACCCCCATGGAGGAAATAAGAACCGCACTTGCACACATAAGAGCTGAGGGCAAAAAAGATGCTTTGCTCGTAGATGTTGCATCGGTTAAGTCTATTTCGCTTCCTCTATTCGAAAAATCCGGCTTCGATTTTCTAAGCATTCATCCACTTTTCGGGAAGGATAGCGAATTTGCCCTTTCCAGCATAATAGTTGTCCACGAATCTGGAAGAGAGGAAGAAAAAACAATTTTAAATGAATTTACAAAAAGTGGTGTAAGTATTACAAAGATGAGTCCCGTTGAGCACGATGAAGCGATGAAGAAAATACAGGGATTAACTCATTTTCTGTTGCTCTCCTTTGCAGATTTCTATGAAAATACACCCTTTGCAACCCAACTATACAGGGTTCTTTCAAAGCTTTCTTCCCGTTATTTCAGTCAGAATTGGGAGATGTGCTATCTAATCCAGAAAAACGCTGAGAAAGAAAGAGAGGAGTTCATAAAGAGATTAATTGCCTTTAACGAGTTAATAAAGGATAAGGAAGCTTTCAGAAAACTCTTCTTTTCCCTTAGCAAGAAATTGCCAAGCGCTAGAGATACCAAGATGATTCTTGAAATCTCGAAACTTACAGCAGAATTGGACAGCCTCGAGAAAATGAGGGGGGCGATTGAACTCATAGATTTAACAATCCTAGATCTGCTTGAAAAAAGGGTTGAAATAGCAAAAAGAATTGCTGAGATTAAAAAACAAAGAGATGAACCAATTGAAGCAAAAGAAATTGAAGAAAAAAGAATAAGAGAGATTTTAAAAAGAACAAAACTCAGCCCGATATATGTTGAGGAGATATTTTCAAAGATAATGGAAATGACGAAAAAAGAGGAATACAGTATTCTAGGGATAAACAAAACAGTTGCGGTACTTGGACCCAAGGGAAGCTTCAGCGAAGAAGTTGCCTTAAGACTTGTTGGCTCGCGGCTACCATTGAGATACTGCGCAACCACGGATGAGATAATAAGACTCGTAGAAAGCGGGGAAGTTGATTATGGAATAGTTCCAATAGAAAATTCTGTGAATGGAACGGTCTTACCAGTTCTCGATGCTCTGCTTAGTCACGAAGTTGAAGTTTTCGGAGACGTCGATTTGGAAGTCAATCATTGTCTAGCCGCAAAAAGAGAGCTGAAATTCAGCGAAATAAAAGCAATTTACTCACATCCACAGGCAATCGCGCAATGCATGGGTTTCATAAACAATTACCTGCCCAATGCAGAGATAAGATACACGTCGTCGACTAGCGATGCCATAAGACTGCTGGATGATTACTCGGCAGCCATAATTTCCGAGAACGCCGCAAAACTGTATAAATTAGTAATACTTAGGAAAGGTATCCAAGATCTGGGAGACAGAAATTTAACGAGATTTTACCTGATAAGAAGGAAGACGGGGAATATGAAGGGAAGTATAACTTCTTTATTCTTCGCTGTTGAAGATAAACCTGGAGCGCTCAAAAATGTGCTCGAAATATTTTACAAAAAAGGAATAAATCTAAGAAAACTTGAATCCCGCCCAGCAAAGACAGGACTTGGGGACTACATCTTCTTCGTTGAAGTAGAAGCTCCCTTAAGTGAAGAAGATGTCAAAGAATTAAAAGAGGTAACAACTTTTTACAAGATTATCGGGGTTTTCGACAGGGTGAGTCGCTTACTCTAAGGATTGCATCCAACTCAAAGCTAAAAGAAGTCTTGAAGTCTTAATTTTTAATCTTAAAACTGAAAATCTGCTTTTCATGGATAGAAAAGCTTATAAGGATGTATTCCTATATCAGGTACTTGAAGGCAAAAATGCCTCCATATGTTTGCTCTATGCCCTCCAAAACGCCTGTAACGAAACCATTTATTAGGCAGAAAAAAGAGAAGAGAACAGGTATATTAAAACTTGCACTTGCCTCCCCGCTAAAGCGGAGGGGGCTGCCCTTTAGGGAGGAGGTTGGATGCTTCCAGACATACAGCTACTAAAACCTGATGTCCCCATTGAGCTTAGCAAGGTTGGAGTTACCGGAATAAGAAAACTTGTTCAGGTTTCGAGAAAAGATAAAAGGCCCGTAATACTCATCGCAACCTTCGAAGCTTTTGTGAATCTCCCCTCTCACCTGAAGGGTGTCAGTTTGAGCAGAAATTTTGAAGTCATTGATGAGGTAATTGAAAGTTTGACTGCCCAACCAATCGAGAATATTGAAGATCTAGTGATAAAAATAGCGGAAATCCTGCTTGAAAGACACGAATACGCAACTAGAGCCGAGGTTTCGATGGTGGCCGATTTTATAATGAGAAAAAAGACTCCGAAAAGCGGACAAAAGACACAAGAAGTCGTAAAGATCTTCAGCGATGCTATAGCATCCATAGATGGTAAAAAAATTGTATTCGTTGGAGCTGAGGTTAGTGGAATAACTGTCTGTCCCTGCGCTCAGGAGCTGGTGAAATCTAAGGCAATTGAAAAGCTTATGGAGATGGGTTACAGCGAAAAAGAGATTTCAAAGATAATCTCTGCAGTTCCAATTGCTTCCCACAACCAACGAGGGAGAGCAAAGATAAAGATTCAAGTCAGAGACGATTTCAGGGTTTCGATAACGAAGCTGATTGAAATAGCAAAATCTGCGATGAGCTTCGAGACTTTCGAAATACTAAAGAGAGATGACGAGCTTGATGTAGTCGAAAAAGCGCACTGCAATCCGATGTTTGTCGAAGATAGTGTTAGAAAAATGGCTTTGGAGCTAATAAAGGCCTATCCGCATGCTCCAAACGATATATTGGTATTTCTAAGACAGGAAAACGAAGAGAGTATCCATCAACACAACGTTATAGCTGAAAAAATCGCCACAATTGGCGAATTAAAGGCTGAAATCAATATCTAAACGTGCACGCTTTTTCCCCACTTCTCCAAAGCTCTAGCCAGCTCTTTATTCTGTTTCGCAAATTCTTCCAGTTCAACACCGCTTTCAATAGCTTCCAAAGCCTGTCTTACTGCCATTGCACCAGCTTTTGGCCCGTCTGGATGTCCCAGAACACCCCCACCTATTTGTAAAACAATGTCTTTGCCTAGGGTTTCGACGACCATGGGTAAAACTCCTGGATGCAAACCACCAGATGAAACAGGCATTGCCCTTTCTATTCCATAAAAGCTCTGCTCAAATTGATAACTGACTTTAGGTCTGTAAAATTCGCTTCTCAGCATTTCAGCTATCTGAACAGCCTCATCTTTAGCGCTTTCAAGTTTTCCAAAACCAGCAGTTCCTATATGCAACTGATCTATCCCTATGATTCTATAAAGCTTAGCCAGAAGAAACATAGAGATTCCGTGATCATGTCTGGTAAAAGCCGCATGCATTGCCCTGTGACCGTGGATGGCCATGTCGTAATCCCTAGCTAAGTCTCTTATGTAAGTAAGCGAGCTCCACCCACATACCACCACATCAACCATTACATAGGGATTTCCGTAGTCCGCAACGAGCTTTAGTCTCTTTTCCATTTCCCTTACATCAGCCGTGATATTCGCAAGCCATACTTTTCTTTCACCAGTTTCTCTTTCAACTTTCTCAATCACACCCATTATCTTCCTGCATCTTTCCTCGAACTTGCAGAAGCTCTGACTCGTGAGATTTTCGTCATCTTTAACAAAATCAAGTCCACCAAGCAGAAGATCTTCCGAAAGTTTCTCAACCTCATCTGGGGTATAACCAACCTTCGGCTTAGGAACTGTTCCAACTATAGGTCTTTCGACGCCAAAAATTTTCTTTACATTTATCCCCTTTAACGGTCCTTTGAAATGCTTAATGAAATCTACTGGGATTCTAAGATCGAGCAGTTTCAGCCTTTCGACTCTCCTCATCCCAAATACATTACCTGCAACCGAAGCCAAAAGTCCTGGAATATTTCCGGGTTCGAACAAATCAGCAGGATAGCTTATATTTACAATCCAGCCGTTATGCTCGGGCAAAAATCTGTACGCCTTTGCAGACAATTTTTTAACCCTATCAAAATCATACCAACCAAAAAGTTCTGTCCACGTTCCCGTGCTACTCTCAGCTGCAATAGCCCCGGCAACTTCCTCTATCGAAAAACCTTGGGCTGGTTTCACGAAAAAAGAAGCTATGAATTCGTCTTTTGGCTCATAATTTTTTACAACGTAATCCTGATATTTCATGACAGGGAAAATCTTATTAAAAATAAAAATCTTTCCTCATTTAAGTCCCAAAAAATCTCTAACATTTGCAACACCTCTTATCGCAACCTCAAAAAACTTTTCTAAGGGCATTAATTTCTCTATTTGCCTAATCCTCTCCCTATCACATCCAGCCGCGAAACTCTTTTCTTTGAATTTCTTTTTCACGGTCTTAACACCCACCTCAGCTATTTTGCCATCTTTAACTAAAGCACAAGCTATTATTAATCCAGAAATGCTGTCAGAAGCCTGCAATGCTATCTCTATCGGTTTTTCGTAATTCCCAAAAATGTGGTGGTTGTGTCTTTTAACGATTTCCGCTATTTCTTCAAAACCTTCTCTTCTAAGAATTTCCTCTGCAAGGACTCCGTGCTTCGTCATATCTCCTCCGCAAATCTCATAATCTATGTCGTGCAAAATGCCCACCACCCAGTAAAGTTCCTCGTTATCGTTGAGCTCCCTAGCAACTTCTCTCATTATCGAAGCCGTTGCAACGCAATGCTTTACAAGAGATTCATCCTTCACGTACTTTCTAAGAACCTCAAGCCCATACATGAAATATACTCAAAATTAAAATCTTTATAACTCGCCTAATTACTCAACTCATGAAAGCAATAGAAGTGTTCATCAGCGGCATAGTGCAGGGCGTTGGATTTAGATATTTCACACTTAAAGTTGCAAGGGAACTTGGAATAAAAGGTTACGTTAAAAATCTCCCCGACGGGAGAGTTTACATTTATGCAGTAGGAGACGAGAAATCCCTCGAAAAACTGCTCGAAAAAGTAAAAATAGGTCCTCCACTCGCCGTCGTCAGGGATATCGTTGTCAGAGAGGCGGAACCAAAAGAGTTCGAGAAGTTTGAGGTGAGGAGGTGATGCTCGCAAAGCGCATAATACCCTGCCTGGATGTTACATTCAGAGATGGAAGAGCAACTGTGGTTAAGGGAATAGAATTTCTCAACCTAAGAGATGCTGGAGATCCTGTAGAGCTTGCAAAAAGATATAATGATGAGGGTGCAGATGAGCTTGTCTTTCTAGATATAACCGCCTCACCGGAAGGTAGAAAAACGATGGTCGATGTTATAGAGAGAACGGCTGAAGAAGTCTTCATCCCTCTAACAGTAGGTGGCGGAATAAGGGGCGTAGAAGACATCGAGAAACTTCTTTCTGCTGGAGCTGACAAAGTTTCGATAAATACAAGTGCCATCAAAGATCCCAAAATCGTTAAAGAAGCTGCGGAGATTTTTGGTAGCCAATGCATAGTGGTCGCGATAGACTGCAAAAGAAACTTCGATATTGAAAAAGGAAAGTTCATAGTTGAACTTGAAAATGGAGAGAAGGCCTGGTATGAGGTTTATATTTACGGAGGGAGAAAAGCTACTGGAATAGATGCCGTAGCTTGGGCCAAAAAAGTCGAAGAATTAGGGGCCGGAGAGATACTTCTAACATCGATGGACAGAGACGGGACAAAGGATGGCTATGACATTCCAATAACAAGGAAAATAAGCGAAGAAGTCAACATTCCAGTAATCGCATCTGGAGGTGCCGGAAAATTAGAGCACTTCTACGAAGGTTTCATAAACGGTAAAGCCGACGCTTGCTTAGCAGCGAGCATTTTTCACTATCGGGAGATAAGCATCCAGGAAGTCAAGAGATACCTTCACGAGAGGGGAGTGAAGGTCAGATGGAGATAAACGAATTTCAAAAAATGATAGCGGAGATCTACATTCACAGAGACAGACAGAGAGGAATTGAAAAAACGATGCTCTGGATAGTCGAAGAAATAGGAGAGTTGGCTGAAGCAGTTAGAAAAAAAGGGAATGTTGGTGAAGAGATTGCTGATGTTATAGCCTGGGTTGTCAGTTTGGCGAATTTGTGTGGAATCGATGTTGAAGAGGAAATACTTAAAAAGTATCCCATGGTCTGCAGAAAATGTGGTAAAAAGCCGTGCGAGTGTGATGAACGTGAAGTTCCTAATCCCGAGTAACGAAGACATCAAAAACGGATTAACAACGGATAAGTATTTTATCTGGACAGAGAAAGTTCTAAAAGCAAAGGGTATAAACCCGAAAGTTGCGATGGAAGTTACAACATCAGAATGGGGAATTTTTGCAGGATTGGAGGATGCTCTGAATCTTTTGGAGGGTATACCTGTGGATGTATATGCCATGCCTGAGGGGTCATTATTCTTCCCCCACGAACCCGTGATGACAGTAGTCGGAAGATATCTAGACTTTGCAAGGTTTGAAACAGCCATATTAGGTTTTCTATGCCACGCAAGTGGTATAGCAAAGCAAAGTTTCAAGTTCAAGCTCGCATGCGGCGATAAGAAGGTTTACTCCTTCGGAACGAGGAGAGCTCATCCCGCTATTTCAGCAATGATAGAGAGAGCTGCACTGATAGGAGGAGTGGATGGTGTGAGCAACTTCATAGCAGAAAAATATCTAGGCGTCGAAAGTATTGGAACCATGCCGCATGCGCTTATAATAAGCTTCGGTGATCAAGTTTCTGCCTGGAAAGCCTTCGATGAGGTTGTAGACAAGAAGGTTCCGAGAACTTTGCTCATAGACACTTATTACGATGAAAAAACTGAAGCAATACTGGCCGTTGAAAACCTAGATAGAGTGGACGGTGTGCGCTTGGACACTCCGTCTTCAAGAAAGGGAAACTTCAGAAAAATAATAGAGGAAGTTAAATGGGAACTAAAGATAAGGGGAAAGGAAAAAGTGAAAATATTTCTCAGCGGTGGACTTAAGTTGGAAGACGTAATAAAGCTCAGAGATCTGGCCGATGCTTTCGGTGTTGGAACAGCTATAAGTGCGGCTAAACCGGTGGACTTTGCCATGGATATAGTTGAAAAAGATGGGAAGTTCTGCGCAAAAAGAGGGAAGAGAAGCGGGATGAAACAAGTTTATAGGGACTGGAACAAGCTGGAAGATGAAGTGAGACTCTTTACCGACGAAAAACCAGAAGGCAAAGAACCTATGCTGAAGAAATTCATGGAAAACGGTAAGATTTTGCTCAAAACCGATTTCAAAGATGCGAGAGAGCTCGCTCTGAAGCAGATGGAATTGATAAAAAAGCTTGGAAGGGAGGATGAATTTCTAACGTCCGAGTGATGTGTAGATTTGCCACAACCTTTCCTCAATCTCTCCATTCTTGGCTTTTATCGGCCTATATGCTCTCCTTATTTTCTCCTTAAACTTTTCCTCCTCATATTCGGCAAATATTTTTATCATCTTCTCCTGAATTTGCAGGTATTTTTCTACGTAGCTCGGAACCTTTTCCAAAATTCTCCTTTCCTCTATAAATCTCGTGTGAATATTTCCCTTGAAAAATTCCTCGTCTTCAACGATGGCCATGTGTAGGGGTATGTTCGAAGTTATTCCAGTAATTATATACTCTGACAGAGCCCTTCTAGCCCTCCAGATTACTTCCCTCCTGTTTCTACCAAATACCGTCAATTTGGATATCATCGGATCGTACTCCTCCGGAATCGTGCAACCTATGTGGACTGCACTGTCCAGTCTGATACCCAGACCCCCGGGACTTCTGTAAAACTCTATTTTTCCGCTAAAAGGTACAAAACTTACTGGATCCTCTGCATATATTCTAAATTCCATCGCATGTCCCCTAGTCTCTATGTCCTCCTGCCCAAATTCAAGTTCTTCACCATAAGCAATCCTTATCTGCTCTTTCACTATATCTATTCCCGTAACAATTTCCGTTATTGTATGCTCAACCTGAAGCCTCGCATTTATTTCCAAGAAATAGAATTTTCCGTTTTCATATAAAAACTCAAAGGTTCCTGCATTTTTATACCCAATACTCTTTGCTCCTCTAATGGCAATTTTTCCAATTTCTTCCCTAAGTTCGTCATTCAAAGCCGGGGAAGGTGTTTCTTCAATCAGCTTCTGATTTCTTCTCTGAATGCTGCACTCTCTTTCACCCAGAGAAACGAAGTTCTTTCCATCACTCAGTATCTGTACCTCTATGTGCCTCGGTCTTGTCAACCATTTTTCCAAGTAAACCTTAGAGTCGCCGAAGAATTTCTCGCCAAAGCTTCTCGACTTATTGAAAGCAGCTTCAATTTCATCTTTACTTCTGGCAATTGCAATTCCTATACCTCCTCCTCCACCTGAAGCCTTAATTGCAACTGGATAACCAATTTTTTCTGCCCATTCGCAAGCTTCCTCAACGTTTTTCAAAGCTGGAGAACCTGGAATAACAGGTAATCCTGCAGAGATCATTTTTTCTCTTGATTCGATTTTTGAACCCGATATTCGGAGAACCTTTGATGAGGGGCCAATAAATGTTATACCCTCCTCTTCACATCTCTCTGCAAATTCCGGATTTTCCGAAAGAAAACCATAACCTGGATGAATTGCCTCAGCTCCGCTTTTCTTCGCAATCTCTATTATAGCATCTATATTTAGATAACTCTCCTTTGGATGCGCTTTTCCAACAAAATAAGCTTCATCAGCATAAAATCTATGCAAGGCTCTTTCGTCAGCGGAGCTATAAATGGCAACACTTTTTATCCCAAGTTCCCTGCATGCTCTCATCACTCTTATCGCTATTTCTCCCCTATTTGCGACCAGTATTTTTCTGAACATCCTCCATCTCTAGCGCGCGATAGCTTTTTAAGCTTTGCGTTCGGATAAGCACGCTAAATACAGATTGGAGAGATGAGAAGCCAATAGAATACGTATATCCTTTGTATCCTGGCTACATAATTTTAAAACTAAAATTTATTTAATTCTCACTCCGAAAAAGATTTAGTCAGGAAGAGGTTTTTAAACTGATGAGAGTTGTTAAAATATTCGATACCACACTCAGGGACGGAGAACAAATGCCCGGTATTTCTCTTACACCTTTTTACAAGGTTCAGATAGCAAGAGCACTCGATAGACTTGGTGTCGACGTCATCGAAGCCGGCTTTCCAGCTTCTTCAAAAGGAGAATTTGAATCGGTCAAAGAGATTTCATCACTCGGTCTAAATGCTGAAATTTGTGGGCTGGCAAGGATTGTAAAGGAAGACATAGACATGGCCATTAAAGCCGACGTAGACATGGTCCACATATTCACACCTACCTCAAAGATACAGATAGAGCATACAGTGAAGCTAAGTTACGATGAAATAGTTGAGAGATCCGTTGAGTGTGTCGAATACATAAAATCCCACGGTCTTAAATGCTTGTTCTCCGCAATGGACGCTACTAGGAGTGAGTTTGACTTTTTAAGAAGAATTTACAGAGCAGTTGAAGATGCTGGAGCTGATGCCATAAATATTCCAGACACAGTTGGCATCGCTACACCTTTTAGATTTTATGAACTCGTGAAGAAGATCAGAGAAGAAGTAAAAGTAACCTTGGACGTTCACTGCCATAACGATTTCGGTTTGGCTGTTGCAAACAGTTATGCGGCGGTTTTAGCTGGGGCTGATGAAGTTCAGGTAACGGTGAATGGAATTGGGGAAAGAGCCGGAAACGCAAGTCTAGAACAAGTTGTTATGATACTACATTCAATTGAAGGAATTAAAACGAACATAAAGACTGAACTATTATATGATACATCTAAGCTAGTTGAAAGACTTACAGGAGTTCGAATGCCCCCAAATACACCAATAGTTGGTGAAAACGCTTTCAGTCATGAAAGTGGGATTCATGCTCACGGTGTGCTAAAAGAGGCTTCAACCTTTGAACCAGGAATACTGAAACCGGAAATGGTAGGACATAGGAGAAGGATAGTAATCGGAAAACATGCCGGAAGGTATCAGATAAAGAAAATTCTCGAAGATGCTGGTTACAGCGTAAGTGAAGAAGCCCTGAACAAGATATTTGAAAAAGTTAAAGAGATTGGTGATAAAGGGAAAAAAGTGACTGATAGGGATCTTTTCACGATTGCAGAGATCGTGCTCGGAGAAGTAGCCGAAGAAAAGGCCGTAGAGGTGAACGAGGTAACGGTAATCACTGGAAACAAGATAACACCAACCGCCGTTGTTAATGCAAATGTTTTCGGCGAAAGAAAAATTGCCTCTGCAATAGGCGTTGGCCCAGTAGATGCTTCGCTTAAGGCAGTCCTGCAACTGGTTGGTGGAAAAATGCAGATAAAAGAGTTCAGACTCGATGCAATAACTGGTGGAAGTGATGCAATTGCTGAAGTATACATAACTCTTGAAGACGAAAATGGAAAAATATTCACTTCCAGAGGGGCCTCTCAGGACATAGTAATGGCTTCCTTCGATGCCGTCATAAAGGCCGTGAACTTCCTGCTCACGAGGGGTAAAAAATGAGGTTCACGAAAATGCATGGAAATGGAAATGACTTCATATTAATAGATGAGTACAGGAAAACAGTAATTCCGGATGAACTGAAAGCCAAATTTGCAAGATGGGTCTGCAACAGAAACTTTGCAGTTGGTGCAGACGGCGTTATTTTTCTTCAGCCATCCAGCGTTGCAGACGCAAAGTTTAGATTCTTCAATCCGGACGGTAGTGAGGCAAAGATGTGTGGAAACGGAATAAGATGCTTTTCTAGATTTTTAGTTGAGGAGGGATATGCAAAGCTAGGAAAAATAAAGGTGGAAACGCTCGCCGGAATTAAAGAGTTGGAGGTGTTCTTTGACGGAAACTGGTGGATTAAAGTGGACATGGGCAAACCGGAGTTCAATGCCTCGAAAATCCCGGCCAAAAAAGAGGTATGGGGATTAGATTTTGATTTTGAAGGCAAAAAATACAAGCTCTACGCTGTAAATACCGGAGTGCCACACACCGTGATCTTTGTTGAAGACTTAAACTTGGATATAATACCGATTGCGAGAAAAATCAGGTACTGGGAACTATTTCCAGAGGGGACAAATGTTAATTTCGCATTTTTCGACGGTAAAAAATTCTATGTGAGAACATACGAGAGGGGAGTTGAAAACGAGACCCTGAGTTGCGGAACTGGGAGCGTTGCAGTTGTTGCAGTTGCAAAAAGACTTGGATTGACCGAAAAAGCCGAAGTTATTACAAAAGGGGGAGTTCTGAAGATAGAAATTGGAGAGACGGCCTTTATGACTGGACCAGCAACAAGAGTTTTCGACGGTGAGCTTAGTGATGAAGTTCGAAAATCGTTTGGTTCTTTCAGCGATGGCAGGGATTAACAACGCAGAATTCTGCAAAAAACAGAAAGCCTCTCTTATAATCTTGGGTGGCTTTAACGCCGACAAAGAGGCAAATGAGGCTGGGAAAAAAGTAATAAAAAGGGGAAGAAAGGAGTTTGTGTTTGAAGACCCAATAGAGGGTATCGAAAGGGAATTAAAAGAAGTGAAAGGAAGAAATTTTGCGGTTAACGTGAGATCCTCAACTCTCGAAGGATATTTGGAAATTGCAAGGTTAGTCGAAAGCTACGGGGGGATAATAGAGATAAATGCGCATTGTAGACAACCTGAATTCGTATCCATAAGATGCGGTGAATGGTTGCTATTCAAACCCGAGGAGCTCTTAAAAATTGTAAGAGCCACCTCAAAGATTGCCACTACCGCCGTAAAAATAAGAGGGGGCCATAAACTCGACTACGTGCTCATTTGCAAAAAACTCTTTGAGAGCGGATGCAAAATAGTTCACGTAGATGCAATGATTCCAAATGGCGGCTGCGACCTAGAATTAATCAAAAAGATTTCGAACCTCGGCTTTGTTATTGGCAATAACTCTTTCATCGACATAGCTTCTGGGGAAAGTATCATTAAAGCTGGTGCAAAGATGGTTTCAGCAGCAAGAGCTGTGCTAAAGGATGAGAAATTCTTTGAAAAGATGCTGAAAAGCGAAATCCTGTCGCAGCCGGTTTCTCTTGAGTAGCATCGAAAGTTTTTTCAATCTTCTCATAAGCAATTTAACGCAAGATGTCCTCAAGTCAGCGTGGAGGGAGCACGGAAGTGAGATTGCAGGATCATATACTTGTGCCAAAGCATGAAATTTTGAAAGAGGAGGAAGTAGAAGAACTTTTAAATTTATTGGGAGTGAAAAAAGAGCAATTGCCGAAAATAAAGGCCTCGGATCCGATAGTGAAAGAAATCGGTGCCAAACCTGGGGATGTTATAAAAATCACAAGAAAGAGTTTAACTGCGGGTGTTAGTATCTTTTACAGACTTGTGGTTGAATAAGGTGATCTATATGCTGAATACTCGTGTTCTTGCTCGGCATTATTTTACCCACAGTAGGCTTGTAAAACATCAAATAGATTCGTTCAACCGATTCATCGATGAGGGGCTTCAAAGGGTAATAGACGAGCAGAGAATAATCGAACTCGAAATTCCAAACACCTATATTGAACTTGGAAGAATACGAGTCGGATACCCGGTTGTAAAAGAAGCAGATGGTCCTCAAACGCCTCTGCTTCCAAGTCACGCTAGACTTAGGAATCTCAATTACGCAGCTCCGATTTATCTAGAAGCGACAGTTTACGATGAAGGTAAGCCTATGGAAAAGGAGATAGTCGAAATAGGAATGCTACCGATAATGGTCAAATCCAAAGTTTGCAATCTAAGCCCGGAAAGAATAGACCGAGTGCTCGAATTTATATACAAGAAAAAGGTTGACTCCCTAAGCTATGAGGAAAAATTATATCTGGCTGGCGAGGATCCCGTTGATCCGGGTGGCTATTTTATAATAAACGGAACCGAAAGGGCGATAGTAACACTCGAAGACCTCGCTCCAAATAAAGTATTGCTCGAAAGGGAAGAGAAATACGGGGAAATGGTCGAAGTTGCCAAATGCTTCAGCCAAAGGGCTGGGTATAGAGCATTGATAGTGGTAGAAAGAACTAAAGGAAATCTTCTAGAGGTTACTTTCCCACAGTTGCCAAAACCCATAAGGTTCGTTATCCTCATGAGAGCGCTCGGTGTTGAGAGTGATCAGGATATCGTGGAAATGGTGAGCACGAGTCCTCAGATAATGAGATATATGTTGCAGAATATAGAGGATCCAGACGTTTCAGATATTCAAACGAAAGAGGATGCAATCGAATATATAGGAAAAAGAGTAGCACCTGGCCAGAGCAGGGAGTACAGAATTCAGAGGGCCGAACAAGTCTTGGATCAATACTTCCTGCCGCATTTAGGAATGGAGAAAGAAGCGAGAAAAGCAAAGGCCTTTTTCTTAGCAAGAATGGCCGAATTAATTTTTGAACTTCATCTTGGACTAAGAAGAGAAGATGATAAAGACCATTATGCAAATAAGAGGTTGAGACTCGCTGGAGATCTGATGGAGGAAATTTTCAGAGTTGCTTTCCTAAGACTGATCAAAGACGTGAAGTACCAGCTAGAAAGGGCAAAGATGAGAGGAAGAAGTATGAAACTGTCCACTGCAGTGAGAAGTGACGTTTTAACAGATAGGATAATGCATCCAATGGCAACTGGAAACTGGGTAGGTGGAAGGACTGGAATCTCCCAGTTGATTGATCGACACAATTTCATGTCCCTGATTTCACACCTAAGAAGAGTTGTTTCCCCACTTTCAAGGTCACAACCACACTTTGAAGCACGAGATCTCCATGCAACTCACTGGGGAAGGATTTGCCCATCCGAAACGCCTGAAGGACCAAACTGCGGCCTTGTGAAGAACTATGCTCAATACGCAGAAGTCAGCGTTGGGGTAGATGAAAAAGAGGTAATTTCTCTACTTCCAAAGCTAGGTGTTGAAATGCTGAGGGGTTAACTATGAGAAAATGCAGAGTTTATGTTAACGGGGCTCTTATAGGATTCTGCGATGATGGAAGAAAGCTTGCAGAAGAAATAAGAGAGCTAAGAAGAAAAGGAAAAATTTCAAATCAAGTTAACGTTGCATACTTTGCCGATTCTAACGAAGTTAGAATAAATACCGACCCCGGACGGGCTAGAAGGCCTTTGATTGTGGTAAAAAACGGAAAGCCTCTGCTCACGGAGAAGCATATAAAGAAGTTAGAAAGTGGCGAGCTCACATTCGAAGACCTTGTAAAACAAGGGCTGATAGAATATCTGGATGCAGAAGAAGAAGAGAATGCTCTTGTCGCAGTTTACGAGCACGAGCTAACCCCTGAACATACACATCTAGAACTCGATCCAAGCCTGATTGTTGGTATATGCGCTGGAAGTATACCTTATGCCGAACACAACGCATCTCCCAGAAATACGATGGGGGCCGCAATGATAAAGCAAGGTCTAGGAATTCCGTATATCAACTTGGACTGGAGAACGGATACAAGAGGACACCTACTGCAATACACCCAAACTCCAATTGTAATCACAGATACGCAGATAAAGATGCGCTACGATGATCGACCATCAGGACAGAATTTCGTGGTGGCGGTTCTTAGCTATGAGGGTTACAACATTGAAGACGCAATAATACTAAACAAAGGTAGCGTTGACAGGGGGCTTGGTAGATCGTTTTTCTTTAGAACTTACGAAGCTGAAGAGATGAGATATCCCGGGGGACAAGAAGATAAATTCGAAATCCCGGGAGCTGACATTTCCGGTTTTAGAGGTTCAGAAGCATATGCTCATCTTGATGAAGATGGGCTAGTTCATCCCGAAACTGAAGTCGGACCTGATGACGTTTTGATTGGTAGAAGTTCTCCACCAAGGTTTTTGGAAGAACCAGAAATTGGAATTTCTCCGCAGAAGAGGAGGGAGACATCAATAACAATGAGGAGTAATGAAAAAGGAGTCGTGGATGCCGTATTTTTAGTCCAATCAGAAAATGGGCTAAAGCTTGCGAAGGTTAGAGTTAGGGATCTCAGAATTCCGGAACTTGGAGATAAATTTGCTTCGAGACATGGACAGAAAGGAGTAGTCGGCCTGATAGTCCCCGAAGAGGATATGCCTTTCACTGAATCCGGAATCGTACCAGACATGATCCTGAATCCCCATGCAATACCTTCTAGGATGACTGTTGGGCATGTACTGGAAATGATAGCTGGTAAAGTTGGAGCACTTGAAGCTAGAAAAGTGGATGGAACTATATTCCACGGAGAGAAAGAAGAAAATCTAAGAGAGACGCTAAAGAAGTACGGATTCTCACATACCGGAAAAGAGGTAATGTATGACGGAATAAGCGGTAAAAAATACTTGGCTGATATATTTGTTGGTGTCATATACTACCAGAAGCTTTACCACATGGTTGCCGGCAAAATACATGCCAGAAGTAGGGGGCCTGTCCAAATCCTTACAAGACAGCCAACAGAGGGTAGGGCAAGAAAAGGAGGGTTGAGGTTTGGAGAGATGGAGAGAGATGTCTTGATCGGACACGGTGCAGCCTTGTTGCTCAAGGATAGATTGCTTGACGAATCAGATAAAGTAGACGTATGGATCTGCGGAAATTGTGGGCACGTTGCAATGTTTGATTACCGCAAAGGAACTGCCTACTGCAACGTTTGCGATGATGATACTAACGTTTTCAAAGTTAGCATGAGTTACGCTTTCAAGCTCCTTCTGGATGAACTCAAGTCGATGATGATCGCCCCGAGAATAAAGTTGGGGGATAAGGTTTAGGTGGTCTTTATGCATCCCAAAAAGATAGCCGCCATAAAGTTCGAGGTTTTATCTCCTCAAGAAATCCGCAGAATGAGCGTTGCAAAAATAAGTAATCCCGAAACGTATGATGATGATGGCTTTCCGGTTGACGGGGGATTAATGGATACAAGGCTAGGAGTCATAGATCCCGGTCTGAAATGTAAAACGTGTAATGGCAAAGCTGGAGAGTGTCCGGGACATTTTGGACATATCGAACTGGCAGCCCCGGTTATTCACGTAGGCTACGCCAAGCTTATAGCGAGGCTTCTCAGTGGAACCTGCAGAGAGTGCGGGAGAATCCTGATGAAAGATGAAAAAAGAGATAAGTTCATAAAAGAAATAGAACGCCTTAAAGCTCTGGGACAAAGCTACGAAGAAGTTCTTAAGGAAGTCTTCAGACTGACAAAGGCTGCAAAGAAGTGCCCCCACTGTGGTGCTGAGCAGAGGGAAATCAAGTTTGAAAAACCAACATCTTTCTATGAGGTAATAGATCCAGAAACAAAGGAAGAACAGAAACTAACGCCCAAAGATGTACGAGAAAGGCTTGAAAAAATTCCAAACGATGACTTGCCTGCTTTTGGACTTGATCCAAAAGCTGTGAGACCAGAATGGTTTGTTCTAACTGTTTTGCCTGTTCCTCCAGTAACAGTAAGACCATCCATAATACTAGAAACTGGCCAAAGAAGCGAGGACGACCTAACACACAAACTTGTCGATATAATAAGAATAAACCAGCGATTCATAGAGAACAGAGATACCGGAGCTCCGCAACAAATATTAGAGGACCTTTGGGAGCTTTTGCAGTACCACGTTACAACTTACTTAGACAACGAGGTCAGCGGTATACCTCCAGCTAGGCACAGAAGTGGGAGACCTCTAAAGACGCTTTCCCAGCGTCTGAAAGGAAAAGATGGTAGATTCAGAGGTTCTCTTTCCGGAAAAAGAGTAAATTTCTCTGCAAGAACAGTAATAAGCCCAGATCCGTGCATAAGCATCAGTGAAGTCGGAGTTCCAATAGAAGTTGCACGAGAGTTAAGCGTTCCAATTTTCGTTACACCCAACAATATCGAGATGGCCAGAGAATTCGTACTTAGAAAGGAGAGCCCCAAAGCGAGCTATGTTATAAGACCGGACGGAAAGAGAATAAGGGTTATAGACAGCAATAGAGAAGAACTGGCAGAGAAACTGGAACCTGGGTGGATTGTGGAAAGAGAACTGATGGATGGAGATATAGTCCTGTTCAACCGTCAGCCTTCGCTTCACAGAATGAGTATTATGGCACACTATGTGAGGGTACTACCCTACAAGACTTTCAGACTGAACCCGGCAGTTTGTCCACCCTACAACGCTGATTTCGATGGAGATGAAATGAACTTACACGTACCGCAAAGTCTTGAGGCCCAAGCTGAGGCAAAAATACTGCTTGCAGTTCAAGAGCACATTCTATCACCAAGATTCGGTGGACCAATTTTGGGTGGGATTCACGATCATATAACCGGTCTCTACTTACTTACCAGAGGGGAGAGAAAGTTCAGTAAGGACGATGCAATGGACTTTCTGAGGGCTCTCGATCTATCAGAAATTCCGGCTAAAGACGAATACACCGGAAAGGAAATTTTCAGTTTTATACTGCCGAAAATCTCTATAAGATTCAAAGCCGAAATATGCCAAGGTTGCGCTGTTTGCAAGGAAGAAAACTGCGAAAACGACGCCTTCGTTGTTATTGAGAATGGTAAGCTTTTGAAAGGTACAATTGACGAGAAAGCCGTAGGGGCATTTAAGGGGATTATTATAGATGAAATAGTAAGAAAATTTGGGAATGCAGCCGCAAGGAAATTCATCGATGACATGACGAAGCTTGCCATTAGGGTAATCACTAGACTAGGCTTCACCATCGGGATAGACGATGTGGATATACCCAAGGATGCAATAAATCAGATCGAGGAAACAATAGCCGATGCCGAAAAAAGAGTGGAAGAACTGATAAAGGCCTATAGAGAAGGCAATCTCGAGCCAATGCCAGGAAGAAGTGTTGAAGAAACCCTAGAACTCAGAATAATGCAGGAGCTTGGAAAAGCAAGAGATAGGGCTGGTAAAATAGCAGGTAGATATCTTGGTATGGATAACTCGGCAGTTATAATGGCTGTAAGCGGAGCAAGAGGTAGCATGCTAAATTTGACACAAATGGCAGCATGCATAGGACAGCAGTCTGTGAGAGGAGAAAGAATAACCAGAGGATACGCATACACACACAGAACTACGAGCCATTTCAAATCAAACGATTTAAGTGCCAGAGCAAAGGGTTTCATAAGAAGCAGCTACAAATCTGGTTTGTCTCCTGTTGAATTCTTCTTCCACGCCGCTGGTGGGAGAGAGGGATTAGTTGACACAGCCGTTAGGACTTCTCAATCTGGTTATTTACAAAGAAGAATGATAAACGCTTTGCAGGATCTGAAAGTCGAATACGATGGAACTGTTAGGGAGCAAACCTCCGGAATAATAGTACAGTTCAAATATGGAGAAGATGGAGTGGATCCGATGAAGAGCTACAGAGGCAAAGCTGTGGATGTAAAGAGAATTATTAGGGAAGTTATGGAGGTGAAAGGATGAGCTACGATTCTATATTGGATGAGTATCCCCTTCCAAGTTCTGTTAAGGAAGAAATAAAGCAAGAATTAGAAAGGTTGAAAGTAAAAAAGAATGTTGCAAAAAAGATAGTGGAACATTGCTATCAGGCCTATCTTTCAAACCTCATAGAGCCGGGAGAGGCAGTTGGAATAGTTGCGGCGCAATCCATAGGCGAGCCGGGAACCCAGATGACAATGAGGACATTTCACTATGCTGGAGTTGCAGAATTAAACGTCACTCTCGGTTTGCCTAGGCTAATAGAGATCCTAGATGTTAGAAAAAATCCATCTACACCAATGATGACGATCCGCCTTTTGCCTGAATACGCGAAGGACAGAGAGAAAGCGAGAGAAGTTGCCAACAGAATTGAGGCTACTTATCTGAAAGATATAGCGGAAATAGAAGTTGATCTTAGAGAGATGAGCATAATAATAAAGCCAGATAGCGAGGCTTTGAAAAGAAAAGATCTCACTTTTGAAGAATTAAAGGAAAAGCTTGAGAGAAATGTTAAAAAAGATGCTGAAATCCTTGAAAGAGATGGTATGCTGATTGTGAAAATATCCAAAGAATCCTACAAGCTTCTCATGGACAAATTTGAAGAACTCAGAGATTTGGTTGTAATGGGAATAAAGGAAATCAAGAGAGTTATCATAAGAAAAGAAGAGGACGAATACGTTCTATATACAGAGGGTTCAAACCTGAAGAAGGTCATGAAGGTCAAAGGAGTCGATTTTACAAGGACTTTGACGAATGACATTTACGAAATCTACGAAGTGCTGGGGATAGAAGCTGCGAGAGCTGCAATAATAAAAGAGGCTATAGAAACTCTTGAAGAGCAGGGTCTGGAAGTGGATGTTCGCCACATAATGCTTGTAGCAGATGTTATGACCGCAGATGGAGAACTAAGGCAGATCGGCAGGCATGGAGTTGCTGGGGAGAAGCAAAGTATTCTCGCAAGGGCTGCATTCGAGATGACCGTAAACAATCTGCTGGAAGCAGCTGTTAAAGGAGAAATAGACTACTTGAAGGGAATAACCGAGAACATAATAATAGGTCAGCCGATAAAACTCGGAACAGGAGATGTTGAACTGATAGCGAATTTAGGGGTGAGGAAATGAGCGAAGTTGAGGATATCGTGAGAAGAGCGCTTAAGAGTGGCAAATATTATTTTGGAAGTAGAAGGACTATAAAGGCCCTTAAAAAAGGGGAAGCAAAAGCTGTAGTTGTATCGAAAAATTGCCCTGAGGAGTTTTTACAGGAGATAAAGAAATTCAACGTTCCTATATACGTTTTTGATGGTACAAACATGCAACTGGGAGAGTTCTGCGGAAAACCTTTCAGCATAGCTTCAATGGCCATACTCGAGATGTGATGGTTATGGAGATGAAGCTGTCTTCTGAAGAGATAAGATACTTGACACTTTTCGAAAATTTGACCGGAGCGAGCGTTAAGGACTGCCTTGTTTACGATGACAAAGTCATTTTCGTTGTAAAGAAAGGTGACATGGGACTGGCAATCGGAAAAGGGGGAATAAATGTTGACAGAGCTAGGGAACTCATTGGAAAGAAGATAGAAATAATAGAGCACTCAGACGATCCGGGAGAGTTCATTTCAAATATATTTAAGCCAATAAAGGTCAGCGTTAAAATACTTGAAAAAGGAAATTCAAAAATAGCGCAGATCAGTGTTTCCCCAGATTTGAAGGGAATTGTCATAGGTAAAGGTGGCAAAAACATTAATAAAGCGAAAGAATTAGCTAAAAGGCATCATAACATTGACGAAATAGTGGTTAGGTGATGATATGGGTTACGGGCTGTTTGCAGCAAGAAAGATAATTGAAGTTAGGAAGAAGTTCAGATGGAGTCACAAGAAATACGTAAGGAGAGTTCTCGGTTTAGCTGAGAAAGCCGATCCACTAGAAGGGGCTCCAATGGCTAGAGGAATAGTTCTCGAGAAGATAGGAATCGAAGCAAGACAGCCAAACTCAGGAATAAGAAAAGCAGTAAGAGTGCAACTAATAAAGAACGGAAGACAGATCACAGCCTTTGCCCCCGGAGATGGGGCAATAAATTTCATAGATGAGCATGACGAAGTCATCGTTGAAAAGATCGGAGGAAGGATGGGCAGAAGTATGGGGGACATTCCAGGCGTGAGGTACAAGGTAATAAAAGTAAACGATACGAGTCTCAAAGAACTTGTAAGGGGTAGGAAGGAGAAGAAGAGGAGGTAACTATGCCATACGGATTTAAAGAGGAGGATTTATTGGTTTTCGGAAAGTGGAGCACTAAGGATATCGAAATCAAGGATCCGGCCCTTAAAAATTATATCTGCCTAACCCCAACTTTCACGCTTCATACTCATGGGAGACATTTCTATCCATTTGGAAAGGAGAGAGTCTTCATCGTTGAGAGATTAATAAATAAAGTTATGAGAAAAGAGAGAAACACTGGAAAAAAGATGTCGGCGTACAATATAGTAAGAGAAGCATTTGAGATAATAGAGAGAAAAACAAAAAAGAATCCGATCCAAGTTCTTGTCGATGCAATAGTAAACGCTGGACCTAGAGAAGAAGTTGTAAGGTTAAAATATGGCGGAATAGCTGTTCCAAAGGCAGTAGATACGTCAAGTTTGCGAAGGGTCGATGTTGCACTCCGAAACATAGCCGAAGGTGCTAGAAGAATTGCTTTCAAGTCAAAAAAGAGTATTGCCTATTGTCTTGCTGATGAAATAATAGCGGCTGCAAACAATGACACAAAGAGTTATGCAGTTTCTAAGAAAGAAGAAGTGGAAAGAGTTGCGAAGTCGGCGAGGTGATTTCAATGACAAGAGCGAAGAAAATGGTTGAAAGAATGAGCGAACTGATGTGGAAGGTTGAGAAAATCAGAAATATAGGAATTGCGGCCCACATAGATCACGGAAAAACGACGCTCAGCGACTGTCTAATTGCAGGAGCGGGAATAATAAGCGAAGAACTTGCTGGACAACAGCTTTACTTAGATTACGATGAACAAGAAAAAGAGAGGGGTATAACGATAAATGCCGCAAATATTTCGATGGTTCACGAGTACAACGGTGAAGAGTACCTTATTAACCTCATCGACACACCCGGACACGTTGACTTTGGTGGAGAAGTGACAAGAGCGATGAGGGCTGTTGATGGGGTGATAATAGTAGTCGACGCTGTTGAAGGAGTGATGCCCCAAACAGAAACTGTCGTCAGACAGGCTTTGAGGGAGAACGTTAAACCTGTACTTTTTATAAACAAGATTGACAGGCTGATAAAGGAACTTCAGCTTACCCCTCAGCAAATGCAGGAAAGGCTAATAAAGGTAATAAACGATGTAAACAGACTCTTAAAGTCCATAAGTCCGGATAGGTTTGCTGATTGGAGAATTGAAGTTGCAAAGGGTAATGTCGCATTTGGTTCGGCGCTTCAAAAATGGGCGATAAGTGTTCCTTCACAAAAAGTAACCGGAATTGGATTTAAGGAAGTCTACGAGTACCTAAAGAAGGGAGAAGTAAAGGAACTCTCAAAAAAGAGTCCTGCGCATGTGGTAGTTTTAGACATGGTTGTTAGACATCTTCCTAATCCAATAGAAGCGCAGAAGGAAAAGATAAAAGTAATCTGGAAGGGAGATATCAACAGCGAAGTCGGAAAAGCCATGGTAAACTGCGATCCCAAAGGCCCAGTTGTTATGATGGTAACAAAAATAGTAGTCGATCCTCAGGCAGGAGAAGTTGCGGTTGGTAGACTTTTCAGCGGAACAATTAGGCCGGGTGTTGATCTCTATATAATTGATAGAAAATCCAGAAACAGAGTCCAGACAGTTGGTGTCTTTATGGGGCCAAGAAGAGTTGAAGTTGAAGAGATACCAGCAGGAAACATAGTAGCAGTCGTTGGACTTAAAGATGCGGTTGCCGGATCCACTTGCACAGAAGTTGAAAAAATGGAACCATTTGAAAGCCTAAAACACTACAGCGAGCCTGTTGTTACAATGGCCGTCGAAGCAAAGAATCCCAGAGATTTACCAAAGCTTGTAGAGGTGCTCAGGAAAATAGTCAGAGAGGATCCAACGTTGCGGTTAACTCTAAATGAGGAAACAGGGGAGCACCTGCTGAGCGGAATGGGAGAGCTGCATCTCGAAGTAAAGATAGAGAAGATAAGGAGAGAGTACGGCCTAGAAGTAGTTACTTCCCCACCAATAGTTGTCTTCAGAGAAACAGTTACCAAGACTTCACCAGTTGTGGAGGGAAAGTCGCCCAACAAGCACAACAAGTTCTACATAGTAGTCGAACCGCTACCAGCTGAAGTAATAAGACTGTTCAGAGAAGGCGAAGTCGACTTCAAGATGGACAAGAAAGAGAGAAGGAAGAAGCTTCAAGAAGCCGGATTGGATGGCGAAGAAGCTGCCGGAGCCCTTGAGTTCTACGAAGGCAATTTGTTCTGCGACGTTACAAAGGGTATTCAGTACCTCAACGAAACAATTGAACTAATTTTAGAGGGCTTCAGGGAGGCCATGAGGGCGGGCCCATTGGCCAGAGAACCATGTATGGGGATAAAGGTAAAGCTTGTAGACTGCAAGTTACATGAGGATGCCGTACATAGAGGGCCGGCACAGGTGATCCCAGCCGTTAGATCGGCGATATTTGCAGCGATCCTTCAAGCTAATCCTACTCTGCTCGAACCATACCAGAACATATACATAATGGTTCCACAGACAATGATGGGGAATGCCACAAGGGAAATACAGGGAAGAAGGGGGCACATATTAGACGTGAAAATAGATGGAGAAATCGCGACACTGACTGCAAAAGCTCCTGTAAAAGAAATGTTTGGCTTTGCTGGAAGCATAAGAAGTGCAACATCCGGAAAGGCTATCTGGAGCACTGAACATGCTGGCTTCGAAAAGGTTCCACCTAGCTTGCTAGAAGAATTCATTATGGAAGTTAGAAAAAGGAAAGGTCTAAAACTAGAGATACCAAAACCGGAGGACTTCCTTGCTTAGGGAGCTGAACGAGAGAGAGAAGAAGGTTTTGAAAAATGCATTAAAATTTTTCAAATCCCTCGATTTTTTAAACGAGAAGAGAATAGTTATAAAAGGAAAAGAGGTATTCGCTGTTTCTGAAGGGCTCTATGAATTTTTAAAGACTGGTATAGACTGCATTTTTGGAGTAAAGCTTGGAGAAATTGGAAAAAGGCTTAGATTAACACTCGAAGGATCATACTGGCTTATGAGAAATGAGGAGAAAAAGATTTGGGTAAATGAGAAAGGGGAAATGCTTTTCCTATATGGCAGAGATATATTTGCAGAATCCGTTACAAGAGTGGGTAAATTCGAACAAAACGAAATTGTTTTCGTTTGCAACAAGTTTAATGATATAATAGGGATAGGAAAAGCGAGATTCAGATCAGGAGAGATACCAAAACAAGAAAGGAATAGGATAGTTGTGGAAAATCTGATTGACAGAGGAGCTTATCTGAGGCATGAAAAAATTTACGAAGCTTTTTAATTAAAAAAATTATTGCTGTGGGGCTAGCCTGGTCAAAATCTTCTGATCTGTTATAACTCCGACCGGTTCCCCTTTGTCTGTCACAACCAGAATTCTAACGTTCTCATCTCTCATTAGTCTAATGGCCTCCCTTATCTTTGTATCCTTTTCAACTAATACTATTTTAGGTCTCATCACTTCCTCAATCTTTGCATTTAACTTTCCTTCAGAGACCGCCTTTGCAACATGATCCAGAGTAAATATACCTACAAATTTTCCGTCTTTTTTAACTGGAGCGCAGTATATCTGTTTTTCTGCTAAAAGCTTTGCTCCTTCAACCACGTTTGCATTAGCGTCAATTGATATTATCGGCGAGCTCATATGCTCTCCTACCGTATCCTTTGGTAGCGCAACAATTTTCTCAATGTCTATTATCACTGTATTCGCGGTATCGTCTCTCCCAACTACCTTCCCGGATATTATCAGCTCATTAACCGGAGTTGGACCGAAAGTCACCTTGTCCCCAGGAACTATCTTTTTTACATCCCCTATCAGTCTAACCCTCGCCTGACAGATCTCAGGATGCGAAATGGATGGCAAATCTATTTCCTCCACAGAAAGATCTTCCATCATTGTATCGTTGACGATTACGGGGACTAAAACGCTTTCTTCAGGCTTAGTTATCGATAGTAACTCATAAGCTTTGGCAGTTGGTCTATATCCTCCTTTTGGTCCAGGAACACCCTCTACAAGTCCCAGTGCCCTTAAAGCTTGCATCTGGTTTCTTACTGTCCCTGGATTTCTGTTTATAAGCTCTGCAATTTCTTCACCTTTTATCGAACTCCCCATTTTCTTTCTATACAATGTTATCAAAGCATACAGTATATCCTTTTGAATTTGGGTCAATTCGAGCATTTTAACCACCTCCAAATTCTAAATGTTTTGTATTGTGTGTTTAAGATATTTATAATTTACTCTTCACTTTATCTAATACAAAAAGCTGTATGGGAATAAAAATCAAAAAATTAAATTTTATTTCCAACTATTTTTCTTATAACCGCATCTCTCGGAGTTGTTGCTATTTTGGCAACTTTGTTCGGATCATGTCCTTGGCAAATTGCAAGCAGCTGATTGAAATCAAAGACTGGAATTTGGTAGTCTATCATTCCAAGCTTTCTCATTTCGGCTTGCACATTATCCATATGCATCAGACAAGTTATACAAGAAACTGCTATGCAGTCCGGATCAACTTCATCTTTCATTGCATCAAGCTTCTTTTTAAGGAATTCGAGATTTGCATTTTTATCGTGCTTTGCAAATCCCCCTGCACCCCCACAGCATTGCATTTCTCTAGAATACCTCGGTACTTCAGCCCCCAAAGCCTCGAGCAGATTTCTAAATACAACCGGATTCTCTGGATCGTCGAACCCAACTTTTTTGCTTGGTCTAAGCACGTGACAGGGATATTGGAAAAGAACTTTCATCCCTTTGAGTGAGTACTTGAGAGAACTTTTTATCTTTTCAATCCCTATTACGTTGTGCAGAACGTCTAAAACATGTCTGACATCCGTTTTGCCCTCATATCTGAGTCCGACTTTTGAAAGATATTTTTTATTTATTTCTTCAAGCTTACCGTGGATTAGCTTGTATCTTCCTATTTTGAGAACCGAATAGCAGCTTCCACACTGAACAACTATATCAGCCCCTTTTTTCTCCGCATTCGCCAGATTCCAAGCAGAAATCGCCAAACTCGCCTCCTCGTCAACTGAAGGAAAAGTCCCATAGGCTGGACAGCAAGCTGCACCATCAATATCAAGAATTTCAACTCCCAGCGATTGTAGGGAGAGCCTTATTGCTAGCTCAACGTCCGGACGAATTGCGGGCATGTTACAGCCTAGGAAAAGACAGAACCTCATATTCACTCCTCCCTAAAGATATAGCTATATTTTTTATATACATTTGTCTCCTTTATCATCTCCCTGAACTTTCTCAAGGCTTCTTCGTTGTTTGCTACTGTCCTTATCTCCGGCAATCCAAGCTCTTTCCTTATCGGATTCAGAACGTTCTGAGTGTGGCCACGAGAAAATATTTCCCCCAATACAAGCGGAACATAAGTGTCGTCCTCCTTACATTGCCATCTCCTAACCGCGAGAACGATCTCAAAGGGTTCTGCTTCCCTTGGACACCTCTCTTCACATCCACCGCAGGTAACGCACATCCAAGGAGTTTCTTCTTCAAGAAGCTTCTCTCTCAAGCCGAGCTTTATTATATGTATTAGCCTTTTTGCGCTCAAGGGAGTTTCTGAGAGACCGGTTGGACAATCAGCTATGCAAGTACCACACTGGTAACATTTCAAGAGATCGTGTCCCCCAAGCTCGATGATTTCCTTAATCAGTTCAGGATCTCTTCCCTCAATCATGAAACCACCTCAAATCTTCTCAAGCATCGAAGAGAGTTCCGCATAACTAAATACTGGCCCGTCCCTGCATACATAGTAGCTTTCAATTCTGCACTTCCCACATTTTCCGATTCCGCACTTCATTCTTCTTTCCAAAGTCGTGTAAATCTGGTCTTCCTTAAAACCAAGCTCTTTCAGAACATTAAGTGTGATCTTGATCATTATAGGGGGACCGCAAGTTATTGCAATGGTGTTTTTGGCCTCTGGCTTTATTCTCTTGACGTTGTCAGGAACGAAGCCAACAAAATACTTCCAACCCGGTTCCGGGTTGTCAATGGATAGGTGAACATTATAACCTTCCTCTATCAGCTTAAATAGTTCTTCTCTGTAAACTAGATCCCTGGAACTTCTCGCCCCGTAAATTATCGTGAGGTCACCGTAATCATTTTCTTTATCAATCACATACTGGTAGATCGCTCTCAACGGTGTTTGGCCTATTCCTCCGCCTATCGTCAATATGTTCATGCCCTTCCACTCATCTAGAGGGAAAGGTCTTCCCAGCGGACCTCGAATTCCGACTAAGTCTCCAACTTTCATTTCATGCAACTTAGCTGTCACCTTTCCAGTTTTGAGTACGCTGAACTCTAGATCTGGTCTTGTCGGTGAATTTGCAATCGTAAACCAGCTTTCTCCCTTTCCAAAAATCGATACCAAGCAACCTTGCCCAGATTTATAATCAAATCTCTCCCTGTCTACAAGCTTCATTTTGAACGTCTTTATCGGCCTCGGTCCCCTCACCTCGTCCCTTATCTCAACTATTTGTGCCTTATATGGTACATATGGATTCTGCATCATCTCACCCCTGAAATCACGCTAACGATGTCTATTCCAGCCGGACAAAAATCGATGCACCTCCCGCAACCTACGCAGTAGTAATCCCCCTTTCTAAGCGCGTAGTAGAACTTGTCGTAGAATCTGTTCCTCAACCTTTGCCATTTTTCCGCTCTTGGGTTGTGGCTAGAACTTTCAAGTGTATGCAACGGGAATTGACAGCTGTCCCAAGCCCTTATTCTAACCCCCTTCTTTTCTCCCTCGTCATAAATGTCAAAACAGAAACAAGTCGGACAAAGATACGTGCAAACGCCACACGACTTGCAGTTTACAGCAACTTCTTTCCAGTAAGAGCTTTCAAAACTTTTCTTAAGCTTTTCAACATCAATCTCAATTTTTCTCATTTCAAGTGTTTCTCTTTCAAAGTTCTGCCTCAGTCTAGCTTCCTCTTCGCCCTCATTCCTTAGGTTAAATTCAGATAGAAAATCCTTCCCGGCATCGCTGTACGCGTTTACAAAAGTTTTTCCTCCAATTCTAGAGACTACTACATCAGCTTCCGGTTTTCTGGGATTTATCCCAAAGCTTTGGCAGAAACAGTTTATTCCCGGTTCTTCACAGGTAATTGCCACGGTCAACAACTTCTCCCTTCTGCTCTTGTAATATGGATCGACAAAACCCTCCAGAAAGTGCTTGTCAAGCAGTTTTATCGCCCTTGCATCGCAAGCCTTTATTCCAACGATTGCAATTCTAGTTTCCTCAAAAGGTATCTCGTCTATCCAAGAAGAATACTTTATCAGTACCTCATTCTCAGGAAAAACTGCTATTTTTGCGGAATTCCTTGGTAGTATATAACCGAAGTCCGCTTCTTCAGCAGACTTCACTTCCCTAAAGAGATGAAAGTCTCCCAACTTCACGGGAGCAAAAACCTTGTAGCCCCGTGCTAAAAGATTTGAAATCGCATCTTTGAGAAAATCTCCCTCGTAGATCATTTTAATCACCCAACATATCAAGCTTTGAGAAGAATGGGATGTCCTCATTAAGATCGTAACCAAATACTTCTTTTACAACCTTCTCTAATTTCCTCTCAAGCTTCCTCAAAGGCAGTTCCATAGGACACGCCCTCTCGCATTCTCCACAACCCGAACACCTTCCAGCATGATGAAGGACGCGAATTATATGATAAATCGCATTATCTTTCGCGTTAACAGTCTTTCCCAGCAATCTTGGATAGCTCGCCTTATCTTCAGCTGTGCTCATCGGTGATATCGCCAGATTTGACGGATCCACAATGCATTCCTCGCAGTAGCAAAGAGGACATACACTTCTGCAAGCGTGACATCTTATGCACCTTTCAAACTGAGAAATCCAATATTCCCACCTTTCTTCTCTGCTCATTTTCTCCAACTTCTCCAAGTCGCTGAAATCTTTCCTACCTTCTCTAGCTTCCCCTATGAGCACATCGTAAATGACCGGCGTGGGATGTTCACAGTAAAGACAGTTTTCTTCAATTACTTCCGCAAAGGGTATTCTTTTCTCTCCATTTCTCATCTTGAGAACGACTTCTTCTCCTTCTAACCTGACTTCTCTTATTTCGCTGAGCTTTTCAATCTTCGAAAGCTTTCTGTAATCGATAACTCCTCTGCAGGAAATACCAACAATAAAAAGATTTTCTCTCTTCAGCTTTCCTTCCTTTATCAGCTGTCTTATTGCCATCGCATCGCAACCCTTGGCCACTACAGCAACTTTTCCATTCAATTGCATCAAGAGCTTTGCAGGATTGTTAACCGAAAGAGGTGAAAATGTAACCTTATCAATGTCTTTCTGACTGAGCACCGCAAGAACTTCTCTTGGCTCATTCTCTTTCTTTACAAAGGCAACTATCCTTTCCGCACCAGACTTTTTCAGCTCTTCTCTAATCTTTTCAACTTCATTCATTCTTTCCACCTCAGCTTTTCCTGTTCACCAAGATTCTCAACAACATTCTTGAAAGCAGCCATTTCTTCAGCAAACTTTTTTCCTTCCGATGCAGATGCCCAGAGAAGTTTCAGGCGCTCGTCTTCAAAACCTATAAAGTTCAAAAGTTCTTTGAGCAATATGTATCTCTTCTTGGCATAGTAATTTCCCACCATGTAATGGCAGTCCCCAGGATGACAGCCTGCAATAACCACTCCGTCGGCTCCCTGTCTAAAGGCTCTAAGAATCCATGCAGGGTTCACCATACCTGAGCACATTACTCTAATTATCTTCACGTCTTCCGGATACTTCAGCCTGCTAACCCCGGCCAAATCAGCTCCAGCATAACTACACCAATTGCACGCAAACACAACTATCTTCATGCGCTCACCTCAAGCAAGCCGTCCAATGCAGATTTGATTTGATCGAAAGTGAAGCCCTTAACAACTATTGCCCCTTTGGGACAGGAAGCACTGCAGATTCCACAACCGAGACAGATAGCTTTCTTTACAGAAGCTTTCAATTCAACTCCTGTTCTCGTTTTGAACTCGGCTATTTCAATTGCACTGACAGGGCAGGCCTTAACACATATTCCGCATGCGTCGCATCTCTCCCTCGCAACCTCGGCTTTACTCGCGTCCATAATTATCTTGTCCTTCGAGAGCAAAGTCATTGCCCTTGAAACTGCTGCTAAAGCGAGAGATATGGTCTCAGGAATTAACCTAGGACTGTGAGCTAGGCCAGCTAGAAATATTCCCTCTGTAGCAAAATCAACTGGACGAAGCTTTGGATGGGCCTCTAAGAAGAATCCGTTCTGATCCAGCGGGACCTTTAAAAGTTTCGACAATTCCTTGTTATCCTCGTTCGGGACTGTAGCTGAACTCAGAACTACCAGCTCCGGTTTTGAGATCAGTTTTTCGCCGAGTATTTCATCATAAAACTCTACTTCTACCTCATCACCGTTCGTTCTCACAACTGGTGGGTTTTCAGGTGTGTAGTGAACAAATATTACTCCTTCCCTTGAAGCTCTTTCATAATATTTCTCTAAGAAACCATATGTCCTTATATCTCTGAAAAGAATCAGTACCTCTGCCTCCGGGTTTAGCTCCTTTATTTTCAAAGCATTCTTAATAGCAGCCTGACAACAGATTCTGCTACAGTAGGGTCTGTAATCATTTCTACTCCCAACACACTGAATCATCACAACGCTTTTTGGAACTTCTCCTCTAACAATCCTCTCCTCAAGTTCTACTTGGGTTATCACCTTCCTATGTCCATATCCAAACTCCTTTGGCTTGTACTCCCTAGCACCCGTTGCAACTATTATTGCCCCATGATTTATCTCGACAATACCGTTAGGAGTCTTTATTCTGCTTCTGTAATTTCCAACAAAGCCTTCTACACTCTCAAGGGTTGAGTTTTTGAAAACCTTTATCCTATCATTTGACTCAACTTCTGCTACTAGCTTTCTAAGCAAATCCTGCGGATTTTTGCCATCAATGGTGTAGTATATGTGCCTCAGATTTCCCCCAAGCTCAGAGTCCTTCTCAACCAAATAACACTCGATTCCCCTTTTAGCAAGCTCCAGCGCTGCAGTCATTCCAGCAAGTCCACCACCCAAAATCAAAGCTTTCTTCACAACATTTACCTCCACAAACTGCAGAGGTTCTAAAAGTCTAGCTTTATGCACCCCAGCGCTCAGCAAGCTCTTCGCTTTTTCAGTTGCTCTAGCTTTATCTCTGTGAACCCAAGAACACTGCTCCCTTATGTTAACAAACTCAAATAAGTAGGGATTCAAACCAGCTTCCATCAGAGTTCTCCTGAAAAGTGGCTCATGAGTTCTTGGAGTACACGCTGCAACAACGATTCTGTTCAAATTGTAGTCCTTTATAGCCTTCTTTATTCTCTCCTGTGAATCTGCTGAGCACGCAAATAACACGTGGTCCGAAAAAACCACTCCATCCAGCGTTTTAGCAAAGTTTGCCAACTCTTCTACATCAACTGTTGATGCGATGTTTATTCCGCAGTGACAAACAAAAACACCAATTCTTGGCACTTCCCCTATTACATCCCTCTCCGGCGGAAACTCCTTCTTTCCAACCACTGCTCTCTCCTTCTCATAACTCAAAGCTTTTGCAGCCGAAGCGCTGGCCTGAGCAACGCTTTCTGGGATGTCTTTAGGCTCGCATGCGATTCCGGCAACAAATATGCCCGGCTTTGAAGTTTCGACTGGACTGAATGAATCCGTTAAAACAAAACCATACTCGTTGAGATTTATGCCAAAAATTTCGGAATATTTCTTAATATCTTCACAAGCTTCAAAACCAACAGATAGAACCACAAGATCAAATTCTTCCTCAAAACTCTTTCCATCTCTTTCATATTTAACTATTAGATTTCCATTCTTCTTTTGAAATATTTTTGCAACCCTTGCCTTATGGTATATCACGCCGTATTCTTCCTTTGCCCTGTTGGCATATTCCTCGAAACCTTTTCCAAAAGTTCTCACGTCCATTGCAAAGATGTGAATCTCAGCATCAGGAATGTGTTCTTTTGCTATTATTGCATGCTTTGTTGCATATGTGCAACATACTGAAGAACAGTAGGGGTTCGTTTTTGCATCCCTTGAACCTACACACTGAAGTATCGCTATTTTCTTAGGCACTTTGCCATCGCTCCTAAACACGTGACCTTCATATGGTCCAGTAGCTGAAAGAAGGCGCTCAAACTGAATGCTCGTTATTACATTTGGGTAAATACCATATCCGTATTCTCCCCTCCTCCTTGCATCGAACAGCTTTCCGCCCAAAGCAAGAATTATCGATGACACATTCAGTTCAATGATTTCTTCCTTCTGAGTATAATCCACGGCTTTTGCAACACAAACATTCTGACAGATTCCACAACCTACGCATCTAGATCTATCAATTACATATGCTTTGGGAACGGCTTGAGGATAGCGGAGGAAAATTGCGGAACGGTAGCTCATCCCTTCGTTGTACTCATCAATCGCATTCACCGGACAGAGAGTTGCACAAACACCACAGCCTGTGCATTTAGAGCGATCCACATAAGTCGGATTTCTCCTTATTTTTACTCTGAAATTCCCAGCCTCGCCCTCAACTGCAACAATCTCGGCATTACTTATTATTTCTATATTTTCATGTCTAGCGACTTCGTTTAATTTTGGTGAAAGTATGCACATCGAACAGTCGTTTGTCGGAAAAGTTTTGTCGAGCTGGCTCATCCTTCCGCCAATAACCGGTAGTTTTTCAACAAGATATACTTTTAACCCAGAATCTGCAAGGTCCAAACTCGCTTGAATACCCGCAATACCTCCTCCAACTATCAAAACGCTCATTTCACCACCCTAATAGTAAGTTCATCTTCTCCAAGTATTTCGACTAAACCCCTCCTTTTCATCTCAACAATGGTGGAGACAATTTCACTCTTCTCCATTCCAGATTTTTCAGCGATTTCCGAGACTTTTGCCTCTTTATCGACGCTTTTCAAAATCTTCGCCATATTTATTGCAGTTTCTATTACATCAGAAAGAATTCGTTCGTATTTTTCGGTGCTGATTTTTTCCCCATAAACGTTTCCAACCTCTGTTATGGTTCTCATCTTTGACACTAATGCTCTAACGTTTCTATCTCTAGCAACGGCCTTTAAAAGTTCGGCTTTTTCTGAGCTTACAGGTCCAAAATTCCTAGCTTCTTCGTTGAAAGCTATTCGCTCTTTTTCAAGTCCCAACTTACTAAGGGCTATTTGCATTGCCTTTATCTTGCTTCTTGCCTCAAATGCTCCCGGGCTGTTTCTACAATCATTTTCGCAGCTCAAAACGGCTACACTTCCATGCCTAGCTACCGCCTCTGCCAAATGAATCATGTCCAATCTCGAAATACAAAGCAATGTTACCCCCTCCTTGCTCTTCCTCCTGCATGAGATAAGATTGGCAGTGCTGATTTCCTCAATTATTGCTTCATCTCTGAATTTCGTTGCAAACATCGAAATGGCACTCGTAATACAACTTCCTGCACAGAGTCCGCAAACTTTGCATGTCCCAGTTACTTGCGGATAACCATTAACCATCTCAATTGCTTTATGCGGGCAAAGCGAAACACATATGCCGCAACTCAGACATTTTTTATAATCTATTATTATAGTCCTCTTCTGATCTTGCATGGATCGAAAAATGCGTCTGGCTTATAAAACTTTGGGATTTAGACAATTTCCAAACCGCGAAAAACTAATATCAATCAATTCAATTGTGCGGAAGGGATCTTTGATGGTGAAAGTCGTAGATGGGAGATTGGTCGAACATCCTATATTAAAGTTCAACCGTGGCAAAGAGGTTACAATTTATTTCAACGGAAAACCCATAAAGGCCTACGAAGGAGAAACTGTAGCTGCAGCTTTATATGCAAGCGGTGTTAGAATATTCAGCAGGTCTTTTCGATGGCATAGGCCAAGGGGCTTTTTCTGCGCAATTGGAAAGTGTTCAGCATGCATGATGGAAGTAGACGGAATTCCCAACGTCAGAACCTGCAAAGTATACGTTCGCGACGGGATGCAGATTAAAACGCAGAGCGGTTTTCCGAATGCCGAAAAAGACTTTTTCGGTGTGATGGACAAATTAATAGATAGAATTTTCCCGCACGGTAGTCAATACACGAAATTCAACAACAAAATTTTCCGTGAAATGCTTATTTCGCGTCTAAGAAACTTCGCAGGTTTCGGAAACGCTCCAAAAGTCGAATTTAGCGGAAATGCCGATTACGAGGAAATAGAGTGCGACGTCTTGGTCATCGGAGGAGGTCCCGCGGGAATGAGTGCCGCAATAAACGCTGGAAAGTACGGAGCAAAGGTTTTGCTTATCGATGAAAATCCAAACCTTGGAGGGCAGCTCGTGAAACAAACGCATCGCTTTTTTGGCTCAGCAAAACACAGAGCTGGAACGAGGGGTATAAAGATTGCAAAGATTCTGGAAGAAGAACTCAGAAAAATTCCGAATGTTGATATAAGACTCGAAACAAAAGCTTTTGGAATATATGGAAAGATTGTTGGAGCAGTTGAAAAAAGCAAGCTCCTGAGAATAATTCCAAAAAAAATCGTGGTTGCAACTGGAGCCTACGAAAGAACGTTGATCTTTGAGAATAACGACCTGCCAGGCGTTTATGGAGCTGGCGGTGTGCAAACTTTGATGAATGTGTATGGGATAAAACCGGGAAATAGAGGATTAATTGTCGGTTCCGGCAATGTTGGGCTAATTCTAAGCTACCAGCTTCTTCAGGCTGGAGTTGAAGTAGCCGCCATAGTCGAGGCGATGCCAAGGATCGGTGGTTATTTCGTCCATGCTGCCAAGGTTAGAAGGTTGGGAGTGCCGATATACGTCAGACACACAATAATAAGAGCTCTAGGAAAAGACCATGTTCGAGGTGCGGTAATTGCGCAACTCGATGACAAATGGAGACCAATTCCCGGAAGTGAAAAGAAAATCGATTGCGACTTCATATGCGTTGCAGTAGGTCTTTCCCCGACGCATGAATTGCTATACCAAGCCGGATGCAAAATGAAGTTCGTTCCAGAACTAGGGGGGCTTGTACCTCTGAGGACAAAATTCAATGAAACCAGCGTTGAGGGAATTTATGTTGCGGGAGACGTTGCCGGTATAGAGGAGGCAACATCCGCAATTATGAACGGTAGAATAGCCGGAATACATGCTGTAATAGCTCTTGGGCTTGGTGGTGAAATGGCAAAAAAGGAGCTCAAAGAATCACTAAGAGACTTGGAAGAATTCCGAGCTGGACCTTTTGGAGAGAGAATAATTTGTGGAATTGAGAAATGCATCCTAGCAAAGGAGGTGGAGATATGAAGTACCTCGAAAGAGGATATGCAGAGTTAGATGAACTCCCTCCATTCCCAAGTGAGGAAAGGTTGAAAAAGAAGCCAGTAGCATACATAGAGTGCCCGCAGCCAATTCCATGCAGTCCTTGCTATGAAGCTTGCCCTGCAAATGCAATAAAGATGGAAAATATAAACGATCCGCCTGTGGTTAACTACGAAAAATGCACTGGTTGCATGAACTGCATCAGAGTCTGCCCCGGACTTGCAATATTCATGCTAAGGCTACGGGAAGATGGAAAAGGAGAAGTGACATTGCAGTACGAGTTGCTTCCGTGGCTTAAAAAGGGAGACAAAGTGGAGCTTTTGAACAGAAAAGGAGAAGTTGTAGGTATAGGAATAGTCAATTGGGTCCTACCACCAGAAAGAAATGACCAAACCTCACTAGTTAGGGTAGAGATTGATGCAAAGCTGATATATGAAGTTAGAGCCGTAAGAAAGGTGAAAGAATGAGAAAAGTCGTTTGCAGATGTGAAGATCTGACTGAGGAGGAGATAATACACGCAATTGAGCTCGGCTACGATGATATTGAAAGTTTAAAGCGCTACACAGGGGCAACTACTGGTCCATGTCAAGGAAAAGGTTGCCTAATGCACATATTGAGAATTCTGAGTCAAAAAACTGGCAAAAGTATCGATGAGCTAGGTATAACCACCCAAAGACCGCCAGTTAACCCAGTTCCGCTCTATATCCTCGCCAGCGGTGAGGAAAAATGAGAGTGGCAATCATCGGCGCCGGGATAGCTGGACTCGCAACTGCATACTTTCTAGCCAAAGAAGGAATTAAAGTTGAAGTCTTTGAACAAAAATTTTTACTCCACGGGGCAAGTGGAAGAAACTCGGGGGGTATAACCGCGCAATTCGACGATGAAGAACTTATAAAATTGGCAATTAGGAATGAAAAACTCTACGATAAACTTCAGTCAGAAATAGGGTTCAATTTTCTACTCAGAAAAGATGGATATTTGAAGCTCGCAAACAGCATCGAGGAGCTTGGCAGGATAGAACTGCAAAGGAAATTTGGATTAAAAGTAAAAATTATGGAAGCCGAAGAGGTTAGGAATATCTTCGAGGACATAAATACTGAAGCTTTTAAATTTGCAAGCTTTTATCCGAAAGGGGCCATTGTTTTTCCTTGGGCTGTAATCTGGGGACTTGCAAAGGGGTGCAAAGATCTGGGTGTTAAAATCTATGATTTCACGAAAGTTGAAGTTGTTGCAGAAGATGGAAAAGTCAAAGGAGTTAAATCTGGTGAATTTCATGAAGCAGACGTCGTTGTGAATGCCGCAGGTGCTTGGAGTAAAGAGATCAACGATAAACTTGGGATAAAAGAAGAGAAAAGGATTATCAGAGAGGAGATATGTGTTACAGAGAGCATAAAGCCCTACATCGATCCGTACATTCTCCACGTATCCGAGGGTCTTTTCTTAAGTCAATCCATGCGCGGTGAGATAGTCGGAGGTATTGTCGGAAAATCAGATGGCGGAATGACGAGCAGCCTAGATTTCCTTATACGTTACGCAAAACTAGTAACTCGGCTTGTTCCAAAGCTCAAAGGTCTTGCAGTTTTAAGACAATGGGCCGGAATTTACGACGAGACGCTAGATGGAAAACCAAAAATGGGTTTTTCTGAAATAAAAGGACTTTATCAGCTCAATGGATTCGGACGAAAAGGTATGAGCATAAGTCTCGCCTGTGCGGAAATTGCCTCAAAAGAAATATTAAAATTCACTCAAGAGGAATAATTCTCTTTTCAACCTTTTCTTTTGGAATTTCGATTTCCAGCACTCCGTTCTTGTAACTGGCTTTAGCACCCTCCAGCTTTAATCCTTCTGGAAGTGCAACCTTTCTGTATACTCTGCCATACCTCCTTTCTCTCCTTATGAACTCTTTTCCTTTCTCCTCCAATTCTTCTTTGCTCTCAGCTTTTATTACAAGATCGTTACCTTCAAAAAATACCTCTATTTCTTCCTTCTTGAATCCTGGCAAATCTGCTATGACTCTTACTTTCTCTCCTTCATCTATCACATCTACAGCAACTGCTTCCCTAAAGCCAAATGTTTCGAAACCTTCTACAAGCATTCTGTTCAGCCTTTCCACGGTTTTCCTCAATTCCTCAAACGGATCGATCCTCCCCCACATACCCACCACCTTGCTGGAGCTACTTTTAAAGCAAGACTTCCGGCGTTAAGGCTTTACGCTTCCTCATCTTGGGCAACATACCCGCAACTAGTTAATTTTTACATTTTGTTTATTTAAGCTTTTCCCATCCAGTTCTGAAGGGCGTTTTTCGGTTATAATTAGCGGATTAGAGAATTTTAGAAAAGAACAGTTGTTCTCCCAAATATGAGAAAGTCTTCAGGAATCCCATTTAATTCTAAATCTAATAATAAAACAATTATTTTTATTATTAAAGTTTTTTTAAAATTCTTAAAAAAAGAAAACCTTAAATATGAAATCGATAAAGCAATAAAGAAAACTTTAAATACTAAAAGTGATAATAACTTTTGAAGATTTTAGTTGGTTTGGAGGTGGGGAAATGACAAAAGTTGAGGAAATCGAAATAAAGGATCCAAAAGACGTATTGAGACCCAGACCGTGGCCAGTTACACCACCCGCAACTAGAGAGGAGGCAAAAGAGATATATAAGAAAAGGGGTCCTGAAGCTGTAGATTTTGTTGTATGGTTAGAGGATATTCTTGGATACGAGAAGAGATTCACAAAGCCAGAGGCTTTAACGGGAATCAGAGTTTTAGATGTAGGTATTTGGAGGCTCAGTAATGCTTTCTGTTCTTCTCTTTTAGCCGAGCTTGGAGCTGAGGTTATAAAAATTGAGCCACCCACGGGAGATCCGCTTAGGTACTTAACACCATTTGGAAGAGAGGAATACATGCTAAGAGATAATGTAAAAGGAGAGCTCTGCGGTCTTGAGTTCATAAATGAAATGAGAAACAAATACTCGGTAACTCTAAACCTCGAACATCCAGAAGGAAGAGAGTTGTTCAAAAAACTAATACCACAAGTTGACGTTGTCATTGAGAACTATCCACCCGGTTACTTCGACCAGCTTGGAATAGGTTACAGACAGCTTTCAAAGATCAATCCACGCTTGATATACTGCTGGATAGGGATTCTGGGTCAGTGGGGACCAATGAAGGATAGAGTCTCGAAATTTGGACAGTGGATGCTTGAGCCGTTTGGACAGGCAGCCTGTTCATTCATTCACAACACGGGCTATCCACAGGATTTCCTTCCAAGAGGTTCTGGAGGAGATCCGACGAGGTCCGGTGCTTGGATTGCAGACTATGCTGCAGGCGAGCAAGCAGCTGTTAACATCCTAGCTGCTCTTTGGTACAGAGAGGAGGTAAGCGGAAGAGGGCAGTTCATCGAAGTGACTGCAGCTGAAGCGCTGATGGATATTCTGGACTTCGACATTGCGTGGTACGCCTTTAACAGGAGCATAAAAGCAAGAACTGGTGCCTGGGATCCGAATCTTAACCAATACGCCTGGAATCCCTGTAAGGATGGATATATGATGATCGGTGGCCAGACGGACAGGCTGTGGTACAGAATAGGAATGTGCATTTCAAGAGACTTCCCACAGTTCGAGAGGCTGATTAGCGAGGATCCGTTGCTCAAGGAGATGGCAGCAAGAAACGCCTTAGAGGCTCTGATAAAAACATATACGCTAACAACAATGTGGCTGAGAAACATTACAAGGGATGTGGCTGAGGAGAAACTGATGGAGTATGAAATTGCTGCCGGTCCCGTGATGTACCTCGATGAGGTTGCCGAGTACTACCACTTCAAGTATAGAAAATTCGTGGATGTCATAGAAGACGAATACTACGGCCCAATTCTGCACTGCGCACCTCCGCTTGCTTATCAGCACAGAACACCAGCAAGAGTTAAATGGATGGGAAGGCCGTTGGGAATAGACAATGAGCACATATACGCGAAATATCTCGGAATCGGTCCAACTCAACTTAGGGAACTAAAAGAAAAGGGAATTATATGAATTAATTTAAAAATTTTTAAGAGGTGAGAAGATGCGGGAAAAAGTTAAGCCCGAGATTAAGTTTGAGGAAATACCGGGTCCGGAGGAATTGGAGCTCGAAAAAATGCCTTATGAGGAATATTGTAGAAAAATCTTTGATCCGAAAAAGACTTTCGAAAAGCCGGAAGCGCTTAAAGGCATAAGATGGCTAAGCTGCACGATGTACATATTCACACCGCACTCGGTTTCGAACCTAGCTGAGCTGGGTGCAGAAGTTATCAAAGTGGAAATGCCAAGAGTTGGGGATCCGATGAGGCACACATCACCGTTTAACGAAGCTTATCTGTATCCGCTACACGACACGAGACCGCTTACTGGAACCGGTTATGGTTACTTCCACGCAAATTTAAATGAATACCACATATCCCTTGATTACCACAGACCGGAAGCAAGGGAGATAGTTTACAACTTGGTTAGAATGTCAGATGGACTAACAGAATGCTACAGACCCGGAACATTCCACAGATGGGGAATAGGATACAAGCAACTATGCGAAATAAACCCCAGGTTCATATATGTCTGGGGAGGCGGTTTTGGCTACGGACCAAAAGTCTTTGGTGGATCATACGATATACTGGGCCAGGCTCAAGGTGGGCTTGCGAGCATAACAGGCTTCCATGAAGATTTTGGCGGTCATCCAGTTAAGCACACAAACTGGGTCATAGACTGGTATTCTGGAACAATGATAACTGTTGGCGTTCTCGCAGCACTTTACTGGAGAAGAAAAACAGGACTTGGAACTATGATCGAATTCTCCCAGGTCCACTGCGCTACAAGAGCTTGCGGCTATGGAGTTCCGCTGTACGGGAGATTTGGAATTGTCAGGCAGAGATGGGGTAACTGGGACACTCAGCTTTGCGTGCACGGAATAATTAGAACTGGAAAGTCTGATTATCCCAACGATCCAAATCCGCAGCTAAGAGAGGAGGCTAGATACGTTATGGTCAGCGCATTCCAAGATGAGGATTTCAGAGAACTATGCTACGTGATCGGAAGGCCGGATCTCTGGGAGAAGTACAAGACACACAAAGAGAGATTAAAGCCGGAAGCCCAGATGGAGATATATGGAGCACTGGAGCAGTGGGCATCCGATAAGACCAGATCGGAAGTCGTTGACATTCTGACAGATGCAGGCTTGCTTGCGATGCCAGTTATGAACGACAAAGAAGTCTATGAGTGCCAGCATTTCAGGGAGAGGGGTACGATAAGGTGGATTGAGGATCCCATATTCGGAGACGTTCTCGTACACGGCGGATTCTCGGTCGGCCTACTCTCAGAAACACCTAGAAGGGTCAGATGGGTATGGAGGCCAGTCGGGGCTGATAACGTAAGAGTGTACCATGAACTACTTGGATACCCAATAAGCCAGATAAAGGAGTGGTATGATAAAGGAATTATATAATGGGGGTGATGGATTTGACCGAAATCATATGGTGTAAACATTGCAATACCGTCAATTATTTGGACCCCTATACTTTTTGGAACTGGAAAGGGAAAGTAAAGTGCGCTGGTTGCGATCGAGTGTATTATGTGCACATAATCCAAGGCTTTTACTATGAAGGCCCAAAGGAGATGCCACCCGGGGAGCCATACGATATTATGCCGCTCTATGCGGATAAACCGCTAGAAGGTTATGAGAGCTACAAACCGGGAACGCCTGGCAAAACGAGACCCTATCTCTGCTTGCCAAGGGAGATATATCTAGGAAAAGCTGACAAGGTGAAGTTCAGTATAAGAGGGAGACCTGTAAGAGGTTGGGCACCGCAGCCTCCATCCTCTGGCTTAGCCGGTTCGCAAGGATTTAAGTGGGATATTGAAAAGCTTTCACCTGACGTCTGGAAAGAGTATCAAGTGAAACTTAGGAAAGGAGAAGTTAGGGAGTGGTGAGTATGGTCGAGAAGAAGCTAACTCCTGAAGAATTCAGGCTAAAGATCCTCGAACCGGCTAAAAAAACAGACCACATTTGCTGGACTTGCAAACACCTCAAGCCTGTTATAAAGGGTTCAAAGCTGCCTCCGGCAGACCTAATCGGCTGGTGCAAGAAACTCCACTGGCCATTCTACTGGTGCATACCCGAAAACTTAGTTGTTAAGAAGTGCATCGGCTATGAGAGAATCGGTTGAAAAGGAACTGGAGGTCCTGAAGAAAATGGTTTCCGCATGGAGAAAGTTCTACGAAGAGACACCTTATCCAGGGTGTGAAAGAGATTTTAGCTTTGAAATCGAGGAATACCTCCTCCCCTATTTGAGGAGATTATACGAATGTGGATACATAAATGATTCCCAAATTAATGATTTTTTATCGTTTTGTTATGAACAAATCGAAGAGCTTTGCAGAAATATAGGCAAAAAGTTGGAGGTGTAAAAATGCCCGCAAAATGCCGTGTAGTCGTTTGCGGTTTCGATCCCATGCTGGTTAGGGGTTATGTAAAAACGGGTGCTAGAGCTCTCTGGTGGCATCTCCCAGACGAAATTTACGAAGAATTCCAAGTCAAACCCGGCGACGCAGTTATCGGCACTCTGCATGCAGTTTATAATCAGAAAGGCGAAAAAGTTGCCGAACCCAACGAGAAATTTAAATGGTCAACTGCTAAAGAATCGGGTCTTACAGTGGTGTTGCCACCCGAAGTCATAACCAAGTATCGACTGACTGCATGGCATTTCTTGGAAATGAGTATCGAGGCTATAGAAAAAGGGGGAAAAGTTGTTGAAGTCTATCCCGGAAAAGAGGTTAGATCGAGCAAGTGGTGGCCAGAAAATAAGATGAAATTCCACTTCTACCTAGAATACATACCACCCTAGTGAGAAAATGGGCTGGTGTTCTCTGTTTGAAGTTTCCAATTCTTTTTTTAGAAAACTGCTTTTTCTAGAGGGTTTTTATTCCTCTTCAAATTCCTATATCATCTTGGGAGATATTTTGACAATAATAGATCCTGGAAACGACTACACAGCTCTTTTAGATCTTCTTGAACTAGGATTCAAGCCATCAGACATCAAAAGAGTTATCATAACCCACGGCGACTATGACCATTCGATGGGTATATTTGAACTCATGAACTACCGAAGCGCAAGAGATTTGGAAGTCATCATGCACGAAATGGGGCCAGCAACGCTTAAAGAGACTGTCGAGAGAAGAGGTGGTAAAATTGTAGAAGTAAGAGGTGGAGAAACTCTGAAATTGGGTGATTGCGAACTCAAAGTTTTTCACACACCCGGGCACACGATAGATAGCATATGCCTGTATCACGAGGAGACACATACACTTTTCAGCGGGGATACAGTAATACCAGGTTCGGTAGCGGCACCGAACCCGGCTGCAATGGGTAACATCAGAGATTATATCTTATCTTTAAGATTTCTGAGAAGAATTCCTGTCAAAGCGTTACTGCCAGGCCATGGTGCACCAGTAATTGGCAACTGCAAAGAGTTCATAGAGAGAACGTATGAAGAATTAATTAAAAGCATAACTGGAGAAATAGAGTTAAGTGAGGCTGCAGAGATTCTCCTAAGGCATGGATACATCGAAGAGGCAATTTTTTGTTGTGACAAAGGGATTAAAGCAAATTCGGAAGATAGGAGTCTACTAAAACTAAAAGCCGTATGTCTAAACAGTCTTGGAAGATTTGAAGAGGCTTTGGAAATTCTAAATGAGCTTCTAAAAGAGCGAAAAGATGCCTATACACTTACAATCAAGGGATACGCATTGATGGGGCTAGGAGAATATGAGAAAAGTATAGAATGTTTTGATGAAGCCCTTAGAATAAATCCAAGTATAGTAGAGGCAAAAATTTACAAAGGCATTGCTTTTATGCTTTTAGGGAGAGTGGAAGAGGCTATGAAAATACAGGAATTCAAAAATGAATACATTAGAATATTTGAAGGAGAAGTCAAAAAGTTAAAGAGTTCGAGGTGATAAAATGAATTTCGAAGGTATCGTCGAAGGTTACGAACTAAAATTTAAAGCGAGCGAAGTTGAAATAGGAAAAGGATATGGAATCTTCTTGCTTTTCATAGAGATGCCAAATGTCAAGCATCATGGCTTCTTTATCGAGAAGGATGGTCTAAAAATAGCTAAAGGTGTTATAGCCAAATATGTAAGAGATATGAACATTGAGACTCTCGAGGTAGTAGCACCACCTCCGCCAGATTCCAATGCAGTTTTAATGGTGAGAATCGGAGGAGAGGAGTTTGAAAGAGTCCTAAAAAGAATAGCAAAACACATCTGCGATTTTCTAAAATCTCAGCAATTCATTAAATGATTTCCGATACTTGGAAAATGTTCAACTATTGGCTTTCTTTTTAAATTATCATCGAGGTCGGTGGTATATGCTTGAACTTTATCTCATCATTCTCGATGTAGATTCCGTAGCTTTCCATTATATTTAATCCTATAATCGCATCTACTGCTAAATCCTTGATAACTCCAACAGTCTCCTCCTCGGGCAAAACATAGCCCTCAATCTCCAAGAAAACAGCTGTCCTTCCGATAACATTAGCAAATTTCCCCTTCACAGCTAAGGGAACTTTCTTTGGCTCCTTATAAGGCTCGTAGCCAACCTTCTCTGCGAGCTCTTTGCTGATATAGCTCCTTCTCGATCCGGTATCGAATAAAGCTAGGGCCTCTACAGCTTTACCATTTTTATGCACTTTGATCCTTTTTTCAACCTTAACCATTGCTATCTCTCTAACATGTTTAAATATAAAGCTTTTGGAACAACATATTTAAGCTTACAGAAACCTGTTTGAAGTGGCGAGCTCTCCCGTCCTAGAGGATGAAAGGCAGGGAGTTTTAGAGCTACATTTCTCTTTGCAGATTCAGCCCTAGGCCGGGTCTCCGACTGAGTTATGAGGCTTCAAGGGAAATTTGCTAACGCAGTCGTAGTGAATGAAGAATCCAATACCAGCATCCCTAAGATTGGCTCTCCAACGCTCTAAAGCTGAGAGATTACAATCATTAATAGCTTTTCTATCATCCCCGCGCCCCAATTGGAGAGACTTCCGAGATGAGAAAAAGGTTAAATATGAGGAGTTTGTCTTTAGGGCAAGTAACTCCTAAAAAGTCAGGTGATCTAGAATGGAGGTATCTAAGCTTAAATTTAGAAGTTTAGACGGGAAAGAAGTACCGGCATTTTTTGTAAAGAGTGGGAGTTCAAAGGCAGCTTTAGTCATACATGGTTACTCTTCATCAAAGCACGAATTATTGGGCCTAGGTTACGAGATCGCTGAAAGAGGCTATGACGCCTACATTATAGACTTAAGAGGACACGGTGAGAATAAGCATATTCTCGATGAGGACGTGATTAACGATGTGGAGGGTGTGATAAGGGAGCTTAGAAGAAATTACAGCTACATCTTAACGATTGGACACAGTCTTGGTGGTTTGCTGGGTTTAAAGAGCTCCTCGGACTTTGTAATTGCCATTTCACCGCCACTCTTCTCTGAAATACCAAAAACAGCCAAATTTATGCTAAGAGTTAACTCATGCAAAGTAAGGGAAAAAGATGACGATGTTCTTTTCAGAATTCTTAAAAAATATAATCCAGTCGAAAGGGAGAGGGATGCATTGATATTATGTGGAATTGGAGAGTCGAAAGGGATAAAAGCCGCTATTGAAAGCTGGAGCAAAAGTAGAAATGTTAGAGTTGTATTTTTAGACGAAAATCAGGCAAAGTTGCCGGAAATCGATGTAGAATGCGAAGAACTCAAACGTTATATTCCAAATTTCGTGAGCCATCAAGCAATTGTGCACGCCGTCGTCAGCATTTCTAAGTACCTGACCTCCTCCACGCCCTAAAGGCGAACGTCGCTGCCAGAGGTTCAGGGCTACATTCCCCCTTTTCGGAGTTTAGTCCGGGTCACTCTTGGCCCATTACTCCTGCCAGATCAGCGTTGAATGCCTTTTTCAGCCTTTCGCATTTAAAAAGCCCTCTTTTAATCCTTTTCCCGCAGCCATCTCCATGTATCGGATTCAATCTGACCTAAAAGGCTAAAAAGATTTTTCATTTAAATTTTTTTGAAATTAAAAAACTTTTTAAACTTTTAAAATTAAAACGATTAAAACCGAAAACTTTAAAGTCTATCTTCTAACATTTAAACATGGTATCGTTAAAAGATTTAGAGAAAAAGATAGAGAAATACTTGCCACCAAAAGAACTCTGGCCAGAGTTCAAGATACCAAAAGACTTCTATGAGAGTCTACCCCAAAATCTAAACTTGGCGGAGGAAATTCTTGAAAAAACTGCAGAAAAAAGAAAGCACAAGGTTGCCATTTACTTCGAAGATCAGAAATACACCTATAGAGAGCTTTCAGAACTCTCAAACAAGCTAGCTTCTGCACTTACGGAACTGGGCGTAGAGCCGCTAGATAGAGTGGCAATTCGCTTCTCTAACATTCCAGAAGCCGTGATCTCGAACTTCGGCATACTGAAGACTGGAGCTCTACCCGTAACTTTACATCCAAGATGGAGCAAAAAGGAAGTCCTTCACGTTCTTAACGATAGTGGGGCTAAACTGTTGATCACAGAGAAAGATCTGCTAAAGGAGGTCAACGAGGTAAAGTCCGAGCTGAAGTATCTTCAAAACGTTATTGTGGTTGGCGATGGAGAGGGATACCTCAGTTTCGGGGAATTAATTAAAAAGGGAAGCAGAAAATTTGAACCGGTAGAGGTTCCTAAAGACTCTCCTGGAGTTCTGCTTTATACCTCCGGAACCACAGGTCCTCCAAAAGGAGTTGTCCACTTTATACCCGGCATACTGACTGTAGTGAGAAATGTAGGAAACTATGTCTGGAAGCTTACGGATGAGGATGTCTTTGGAAGCGCGGCGCCGATTACATTTGCCCTAGGCTATGGAGGACTGGCACTAATTCCATACTACTTTGGAAGTGCAGTCTCTCTTATGAGACAGCCAGCGCCAGATTACGTTTTCTCCATGATAGAGAAGCACGGAGTAACTGTTATGAGCATGGCTCCTACTTGGTACAGAAAGACATTACCTGTACTGGATAAATTATTGCAAAAGTACGACACAAGCACGGTTAGATTGTTCACAGGAGGAGGAGAAGCTTTCGGAGCCGATGCAATCAAGGCTTGGTATGAGAAAACTGGGAAGATGATTGCAGAGGGCTTTGGAGCAACAGAGCTTTTCTACATTTCAATATCTAATGCTGTAGCCCCCAAACCAAAACCCGGCTCAATTGGTATGCCTGTACCTGGCGTGGAGGTCAACATAGTTGATCCGGAGAACTTCCAGCCAATAACGGAGCCTAGAAAGGAAGGATTAATGTTAATAAAAGCACCTTGTGGAACGGTTTATTGGAATCCGTATGCTGAGGATAACAAGTTGCTGAAGAAAATGAAAAAGGATGTTTTGATGAAGAGTGTGGCCTTAGGAGATCTAGCATACAAAGATGAAGAAGGTTACATATGGTTTGCAGGGAAGGGAGAAGACATAATCAAGAGCTCCGGTTACAGAATTGGAGCAGATGAGATCGAAGTGACTCTTATGGGCCATCCAGCGGTTGATGATGCCGGCGTTGTAGGGGTTCCACATCCCGTGAGGGGAGAAGACGTTGTAGCATTTGTAGTGCTAAAGAAGGGCTATGAAGCAAGTGAAAAGACTAAGAAAGAAATCTACGAATACCTTCAGGCTAACCTTGCAAAGTACAAGTTGCCAAGAGAGATATTCTTTGTGGAGAGTCTACCCAGACATCTAACTGGCAAGTTGCTGAGAAGAGAACTAAAGGAAATTGCAAAGAAAATGTACACGCCCAAAGGAGATTGATCAAATAAAAAATTTTTTCAAAATTTTTTCCCCACCCTCTTTTTCTCCTGCGTATAGAAGTTTCCCATTTGTGAGAACACAGATGTAATCGCTCATTGAAAAAATCTTCTCCAGCTCGTCGTGCGTGACAACCAGAATTCCTCTTTTTCTTCCCTCCTCTTCTAGCAATTTAATTATTCTTTCCTTTATCTTTTCATGCAAACCTTGAAACGGTTCGTCGAGTAGCAAATATTTCGAATTTTTTGCAAAAGCTCTTGCCAGAATTACCATTTGTCTTTCTCCACCGCTCAGATCCCTAGCTTTTTTCTCGGAAATCTTTTTTAGTTCTGGAAAGTATTCGTATGCTCTATTCCTATCGCAAAATCTTAAGTTTTCGTCAACCGTGAGAGACAAGGGCAATTTCATCCTCTCAGGGGCCATTATGATTCCCAATTTTACTCTTTCATGTGCCTTTTTCATAGTTATGTCAAGGCCATCTAGTAATATTTTCCCGGAACTCGGTCTAAGCAGTCCGGCAAGAATTTTGAGCAAAGTCGTCTTCCCGCTACCATTTGGGCCTGCTATAAGATTTATTCCCCGATCGAAGCACAGATTTACCGAATCAAGTATTTTTTTCGAGTTCATGGTTAGAGATATCTCAACTGCTTCCAACAATTTTACCACCCCTTATCTCAAGCATCTGTGATGCGATGATTTTCAGTATCTTAGTTCTGTGTGCCGTGATTATCATGGAAATTTCACTTCCCCTCTTCTTGAGAAACTCAAGAACAACCTCCACATTTTCAGCGTCAAGCGATGCGAAAGGTTCGTCGAGTAGCGCTAGTTTAGGCTTCAATGCAAAACACATCGCAAGCTGCAACAACTTTACCTTCCCCTGTGATATTTCTTTCGCTTTTTTGAAGAGGACATCTTCTAGATTTAATTCTTTGCAGATCTCAGCCGTATAGTGTGTTTCTCTTGCTGCTAAAAGAACATTCTCGTGAACTGTTAGATTCCAAAAAACTCTCGGTATTTGGAATGCCATTGCAACGCCGAGTTTGACTATCTCCTGCGGAGCTTTATTAGTTATCTCCCTCCCGTTAAAAAATACCCTTCCACAACTGGGTTTTTCAAATCCTGAAATTATCTTAAGCAGAGTTGTTTTGCCGCTCCCATTGGCACCGTAAATTCCGAGTATTCCATTTTTCAAGCTAAATGTTACATTCTTCAAAACAACATTTCTGCCAAACATTTTAGACACTTCTATCACTTCGAGCATAACTCTGAGTATATGAAGCTAAAATCAAGGCTACTGCATAAATTGCATAATGAAACTCTGGCACATAGGGTGAAAGGAACCAAGAAAGAAAAACTACCGTGTAGCTTCCTAGAATACTCGACCAAATTTTCCCTTGTCCAATGGTTGCTGCAACAAATGGAAACAGAGAAAAATAGGGGGAAAATACACCGGGCGATACGTGGCCGAAAATTGCCGCATGTAAGATCCCCGCAATAGATGCCAGGCTACATGAAATCGCGAATCCGAATACTTTGAACAGTAGGGGATTTATGCCTATAGCTTTTGCTGCGATTTCGTCATCTCTCACGGCTTTTACTTTCAAACCAAAATATGAATTTGAAATTTTCCAGATTAGCAGACACGACAAGATTAGAATTGTCACAGAAATGAGATAAATTAGATCCAAGTTTATCGAGGGGGCTCTAAATCCTTCCTCACCACCTTTACCTTCAAAAACAATGTGGTGCGCCAAATACCATAAGAATACTGAAAAAACAAAACTTGCAAATGGAAAGGTATGCTTCCCAAAAATTGATAGCGGAAACAATAGAAAAGTTGTAAGGGGGGAGAAGAAAAGAAGTAGGGGATTAATTGCAAATAGGTATGCAGAGACACCGAAAGGTATTGAATGACCAAGGCTTGCCCAGCCCAAATCTTTTTCCAAATATAACCAAGATACAGTAAAAATTGCCAGAGTTAAAGCAGAAGCTGCTAGCAGTTTTGTATAGCAATCTAAGAATGCTGGTAAGATTAGTAACACCAGTACTAGAATCCGGATTGCTATACCAACCAACATACTCCGAAAGAGATCGGTAAAATTAGGATATAAGCTTTCTCTCTAAAAACGTTTGCAATTGTTGCTATGAAGAGTGAAAAGATCATGTAGAGCCAGCCAATTGTTGGGCTTATTACTCTTCCAGAAAGATACAGGCCCCCTATACTGCAGAAAAAAGCTGAAGAAATGACTAAAACAATAGCCCTAGCCTTTTCCGCATCAATTCCATATAACTCCGCATTTTCTATATCCTCCTCAATAACTTTCAGTTTTAACCTGCTGAAGGGTTTTTTTAGTTCAAATGCCAGAAATAGAATTAAAAAGGTTGCTGAAATCATAGAGGCCAAAAAGTGTTCAAAAACTAATTTATAACCAAAAAAATAGAATATCCTTGAATCCAGTAAAATGTTTTCAACTCTAAACAAGATTCTTAAAGCTTCTTCTATTGCTATTGCAATACCGAGAGAAAATATGGTTGCTTTACTCGCATCCATTCTTTTTGAACCGATATGTAACAAAAGACCAATCCAAGCGCCAAATATCGGTGTAATAAATAGGCCGAATACTGAAAGATATCCACCCAGTGTAAAAATTGAGCCAAACGATAAATTCACAACTTTTGCAACTCTGTAGGAAAGTAGCACGCAAAGAGCAAGCGATGCATAAATTAGCGCCGAAAAAAATAATGAAATCATGAAACGACCTGTATTCTACCTTCTCTATATATTCCTATAGTTCCCTGTAGCTTTTCGCTACCCCATTTAGCCTGATGATTTTCATCGAACTCATAAACTCCGGCAGCTCCGATGAAAGTTCCCCTTTCTAGGTTAGATATCAAGTCTCCCCCCCTTGCAGCTGCTTGCGTCACTATAAGGATAGCATCGTACGTTAAGATCCCTGCATAGTTGTTGGCCTCCGTTCCATAATACTTCCTATAGTCTTCGAAGTATTTCTTTGTTAAATTCGTTTTTGCTTTCACCTCTAGTGCTGCGGCCTGGAAAGCTATTCCACTAATATTTAATTTCGCTAGAATATCCGGTAAGGCAAGCGTTCCACCGACAGAGTATATAGTCGCATTTCCTCCTGCTAATCTGTACTCTCTTACAAAATCAACACTACCCAAACCCGGATCACCAACGATGATAACTTCTACATCCTTTTTTGCTACTTCCTGCGCAACTCGTTTGTAATCCTCAGGAGAAACAGTTGGAGATTTTACCCAAGATTCACCTCTGAACTCTGCTTTGGTTGAGTTCTTTATAAGACTGAACATTCCCAAGTTAAAGGTCTTCAAAGGCTCATACCCAATTAGATAGTAGCTTTTTGCTTTTGTTTTTTCAAGAAATTCGACAGCCAAAATTCCCCAATAGCTTGTGTTGTACGCGTTTCTGAAAACGTATTTGTTTCCAGTTTTTACTTTGCTTTCAAGATCGGCTGAAGCTACACTCGCAACAAATACAACTTTGGATTCATTTGCGATATCTGCTGCTGTCATCGCTTGCGGGCTTGAATAAGTACCCACTACTGCTGTTACACCCTCCCTTACAAGGCTTAAAAATGCAGTTTTTGTGGTTTCCGGTTTATCACCGCAATCGTATATAATGACTTTTACATTATACCCCATCTCTTTTGCGTGTTTTTCGGCCAACTTTGCAGCATTTTCCATAACTAAGCCTGCAGAGGAGAATTCACCGGTTTTTGGGACTAGAACTCCAATCTTTATCTCAGGCATTTGGGGTTGCGACGTTGGAGTTTGAGGAGGAGTTGCGCAGAATAATAGAAAAACTATGAGTCCCACAATCAGTCCAGCCTTTAGCTTTCCTATCATAACAACCCCTCCTCTTATTTATTATTTCCCTAACTTAAGAGCTGCCTCGCCCTAAAGGGCATGAGCCATTTTTACTATATGTGACTACTCCACCCTAAAGGGCGGAGCTTCCGGCGTTAGGGGAGGGCTTTAGCCTTTCCATCATCTGCCGGTTCAAAGCCAAGCTCCCCAATCCCATGCCTCTCGTTAAGGCATGGGCTATATTTGTTGTAAACAAGCCCCATTTCGGGCATCTGAATCCCCTTCCGTTGACTTGGGCAACATGCCCGCATCTGTTAATTTTTACATGTTTATTTATTTAAGCTTTTCTCATCCAATCCCGAGGGGGATTCTCGTTTTAAGATGAGTTTGTGAGATCTAAGGTCTTGACTTGAGTTTCCATTCCATTCGCGGAGTCGCTTAGGAGTATACACTATGCTAACAAACATAAAAAAAGCTTCAAATTTCTAATGAGAATTTTATTTTTAATTTATTACATAATTAATTTAAGTTTTTCAAAAACTTTTATAAACTTAAGAAGACATTTACAAATGTTAAAAAAAGATAGAATTTAAAAAAGAAAAAGTAGTTAGTAATAAGGTGTTGCCTATGTCTGAAGTAAAACTACTTGGCATGGAGCCGGAAAAGGGCAGATGGGTATTGGTTTTGGCGGGTTTGATTATAAACATAGCCTTAGGAGCGATATACGCCTACAGCATAATCCAAATACCAATCAGAAAGCTATTTGAAACCGTTTACGGTTTGAAACCGACAGCAACCGAGATGCAGTTGCCCTTCATCGTTTTTCTACTCCTATTTGCACTTACAATGCCGCTGATGGGGAGATACATCGAAAAGCACGGGCCTAGAAAAATAGCAATCTTTGGTGGAATCGTTGTTGGTATAGGCTGGTTTGCTGCCTCATTTGCAACGTCTCCAATTTCTCTGGTATTCCTTTACGGAGTAATAGGCGGAATAGGTGTGGGAATAGCATACAACTGTCCGATTGTCACTTCAGGAAGGTGGTTCCCTGACAGGCGTGGACTTGCTGTGGGTTTAACTGTTCTGGGTTTCGGATTCTCGGCTGCGATTACGGGACCGCTGATGGATTTCCTGATGGCAGCTTATGGTGTGGAGAACTCCCTACGCATGCTCGGAGTTCTTTACGCGGCCATAATCATTGTATGCGCTTTGGTTCTCCGCTTCCCTCCCGCAGGATGGACACCAAAGGGGTGGAAACCGCCCGAGAGCGCTGCTAAAGCTCCAACGGTAGATTTCATGCGGAATGAGATGGTCAAAACAAAGACTTTCTATGGTCTCTGGATCTGTTACACAATAGGGACGCTAGCAGGTTTACTTGCTATTGGTGTTTCAAAGCCTGTAGGTCTTGAGGTTGCAAAGAATATCGGTATATCGGAGAAAGAGATTTCCGCAATGCTTACAGCACTCGTGATTCCGTTTGCATGCTGCAATGGATTCGGAAGACCGCTTTTTGGATGGATAGTAGACAGGCTTAAACCCATGAGAGCTGCTTTGATATCTTTCACGCTGATCTTCTTGGCTTCGATAGCGATGTATCTCTATCCTGCATCCCTCGCAGTATACACAATAGTCTTTGCAATACTCTGGCTTAATTTGGGTGGATGGCTTGCAATTGCTCCAGCTTCGACTGCAGCTTTCTTTGGAGTAAAGGACTATGCCAGAAACTATGGACTAGTTTTTACAGCTTATGGAGCCGGAGCCGTGATAGGAAACTTGCTAGTAGGACAGGCAAAAGATATCTTCGGGGCATACATCGCAGCGTTTCCCTATGTTGCAGCGCTTGCAATCCTTGGCTTAATCTTAGCGGCAACACTACTGAGACCACCTGTAAAGAAAACATAAAAATATTTTAATTTTTTAATTTATTTTCTTTTTAAGTCTGAGCGCTTGTGAATTGCAGAGTACTAGCAACGGTAGCTTGGCAGGAATGGATTTTGATTGAACACACCAAAAAAATTCCTAGAGGGGTCTGACCTCCTCCCCGCCCTAAAGGGCGAGGGTTTCCCTTGGGGCGGATCATTAGTTTGTGGTTTACCGCCTTCATTTTCATCACTTCACAGCTGGTGGGTGCGAACACCCACCCCGCTCCATTCGTCCAGCGGTAGACCAAGCTAGCCTTCAGCCCGTTACCCCTATCCCTCCCTAGGAGTTGCCCCCTGCTCCTAGATCCTAGGGACTCGGGGATATGTAGAATGTTTACTGCACTATTTAAATCCGCATTTATGGCTTTTCCTGTGCGGGGACACTTAAACAAGCCTCTTTTAATTCGCCCATTTTTATGGGCTTCCCCGC